>Ga0182024_10003565_pt1 | contig 36874 bp, 32 predicted proteins | sample P32metaG_FD_120480 | JGI IMG/M metagenome (GOLD analysis project Ga0182024, IMG submission 120480) | Permafrost microbial communities from Stordalen Mire, Sweden - P3-2 metaG (Illumina Assembly) | ecosystem: Environmental > Terrestrial > Soil > Wetlands > Permafrost | place: Sweden: Stordalen...
CCGCCGGGGGCCGGCCTTCTCATCCCATCTCAAAAAAATGTCGAGATGAATCTCGACACAGCACGCTCTCCAGTAACCCATTTGCCAACTGGTTTAGAATCTGCGACTTGCAAAAATGGCCGAGCGAGCGAAAATGGCCGAAAATTCGCCATGGGTTTCTGAAACTTGTGACGGCTCGCCGCGAGTCGTCCTCGCTAAAGCGTGCGCCACAAACGCCGCCTGAAAGGCGGCGGCAGCCATAATTGGCTGCCCCACAAAACTGCGCCTACTTCTTCTGCGCGGCCTGTTCCATCTTGCGCGCGCCGCCCATGATGTCTTCCATGGCGTAGTTGCCTTCATGGCAGGCGTATTCATACACCGGACCCGGCGTCGCCACGAACGGATACTCGATGGTCCACGGCTTGGAGTACGCATCCGGATCGTCCATGGTGGCGCGATAGAGGATGGTGCCGGCGTCGACGCGCTTGAATCGCTCGGTCACCTTAAGTTTGTCTGACGAGCCGCGGAACCGGTTCTCCGGCTTGAAGTTGACGGTCTCCACCACCAGCGTATCGCCGTCCCAGTGGCCGATGGAGTCGCCCAGCCACTTGTTCAGCGCCGGCGATTCGTGCTGCGCGTTCATGCGAATCACGCGAACGTCGTGCACCATCTCGACCAGGATCATGACGGCGTCCGGCGTCTGCACGATCTCGTAGTTGTTGTTGTAAAGCACCGGCAGCATGGGCGGGCCGGAGGTGGATCCGAAGCCGATCAGGCACCGTTCCGAAGTGGGACGGCGTTTGATGCTGTCGTAGCCTCCGCCGGCATAGTTCTCGCCCTGGCCTCCACCACCCTGCGACCGATTCTGGCGCGGGATCATCGCGGGCATTCTGCCATCCGGGGGATCGATGATGAGCGACGTGCGGGCCTGTCCATCCACACGCGCGAGCTGGGTCCCAGCGTCGAGAAACAGAAGGTTATACCCGCCCGTCCCGGCGGAGCCGGTTGCGGCGAGGAGCGGCCCGTTCGACGCGCCGTCCTGGCTCTCCAGTACCTCTTGATTCTTCTTCTCGTACTCCTTCGCTACAGCGTCACTGACGGTGGGCTGGTCCTTGAACGGAGTGGGCCGGGTCATCGGCGTAATGGTCGCGTTGGTCCAAACGCCCTGAAGGTCGGGATGCCCGTCCGAGGTGCGCGGGATCGCCGAGGATTTTGCCTTCGCTGCCGCGGGTTTCGCGGCTGCGGCCGGTGTTTGTGCTGAGACACTAGCGATGGCTAACGCAGCCAACGCGGTGACGGATACGAGAAATCGGGTGTTCATCTGCTTCTCCTGGGGTGCATGCTAGGGGTGCGCTTCCATTGTACTCCGGCGCGTTAATTCCCGGTAGCGGCTTGATCGCGCGTATTCAAGCCCCACCCGTCAGGGTGGGGATGGTCAGCTCGATCCGTGGAGGCAACGCCGGCCGGAGGGTGGGGATCGCGATGCCCCACGCGGAACCCGAGACCCCCACTCTTACGAGTGGGGCTTGAGATTGCCCGAAGTGACCCATGGCGGCCGTTAATTTCCGGTAGGGACCTTTTCCGCATGATCGATCACCAGGACGTCCACCGGTCCCTTCTTCGGTTCGAGTTTGAGGCCGAGTTGGGATTGGAGGGCGGAGAACATACTCGGGCCGGCATCCGGATTATCCAGCGCATCGAAGGACCACCACAACACGAAGTCGTATTCTCCTTTGAGGCCGGTCGCGTCGGTAACGGGGCCCTCCGCGCGGCCCTCCAGCCACTTCGCGAAACGGTCCATGGTCCATTTCCTGGCAGGCAATCGCCCCGAGTCCGGGGGCATCTTTGGCGACTTTTCAGCTACATCTTTGTCGGGCTCTTCCGCCGACTCCTTGAACTTCGGACCGCCTTTCAGAACCACCAACTGGAACATCGACATCTCTTTCTTGTCGCGGTGCAACTGAAGTTTGAAGCGCTCGGCGAGAAGGTTCTGAAGCATGAGGCGAAACTGCTCAGCCGACGCGTCGGCCGGGACCTTGGCGTTGATCATGAATCGATGGTCATCGGAATGATCGATATTGAGTATCCGGTACTCGCGGATATCATAAGCCTTCGCGATGAGTTCGGACAGGTTGCACCTTTCGCAGGTGTACAGGCCGGGATCGTTGGTTCCAGGCCCGCCTCGGGGTCCCCAGAAAACCGTCTTGCTGAAGTCGGGCGGCGGCGCGGGCTTGATCGACGCGACTTCGAATGCCGGTTGTCCGTCGGGCGTCTGTGCAGCCAGCGCCGCAGCCAACGCGCAAACGGACACGAGAACTCGCAAGCTCATATGCCTCCTTGAGCAGCGATCTCTATTGTATTCCGGCGCCGACCTTGTCGCATGCCGCCCTCAAGCCCCACCCGTCAGGGTGGGGATGGTCATCTCGATCCGTGGAGGCAAAGCCGACCGGAGGGCGAGGATCGCCATGCCCGACGCGGAACCCGAGATCCCCACTCTGACGAGTGGGGCTTGAGATTGCCCGAAGTGGCACGTGGTGGCCGTTAATTCCCGGTGGGGACTTTTTCCGCGTGGTCGATCACCAGCACATCCACCATCCCCTTTTTCGATTCCAGTCTCAGGCCGAGTTGCGACTGGATCGCTCCTTCAAGCGTCGGGCCGGAATCGTCGGCCGAAGGGAGTGCTCCACGCTGCTCGGGCGCCCAGGAAAGCAGGAAGTCGTATCTTCCATTCAGGCCGGTCGCGTCGATCACGGGCCGGCCCAACATCCCTCCGATCGTTTCGGCGAACTTCGCCGTGGATTCATTGTCGAGCCGAAGGCGGGCATGGCCCGGCCCGATGGCCACGGTGATACCGCTGCCCGGAGGAATCACCGGAAACCCATCTTGATCCTTTTTCAGGGGCAGGCTTTGGCCCGGCGCGGGGGCCCCGTCTTTCGGCGCGTCATTGGCGTCATTGACCGGAGGGGGCGCCCATTCCTTCAGCTTCGGTCCATTCTTTGCGACCACCAGGTTGTACACCTGCGTCTCTCTGTTCTCATGATGGACCGCCAGCTTGAAACGCTCGGCGAGCAGGTTCCGCAGCATCAGCGAGAACTGCTCCTGCGTAGTCCCGGGCGGCATTTTCGCCGCCACGTCAAATCTCTGATCTTCCATCCAACCTGGAGCGGAGGACGGATGGCCGGCGTTCAACCCATAGGCCCGCGTCACGAGCATGATGAGGGCGCAATTCTGGCAACTATAGAGGCCCGGGTCGCTGGTCCCGGGTCCACCGCTCACCTCGAACCGCCTGCCGAGCGGCCCCAGCGGTTTTCCAAGCTTGACCGACGCGACTTCAAACGCAGGTTGCCCGTCCGGCGTCTGCGCGGCGAGCGGCATCGCGGCCAACACGATAACGCACAAGAAAAAACGGAAGCTCATCTGCCTCCTTTGAGCAGCGATTTCTATTGTATTCCCGGTGGGGCAGCCAATTATGGCTGCCGCCGGCTTTCAGCCGGCGTCGGCGACCTCCCGCTTGAAGAGAGCCGGCTGAAAGCCGGCTGCAGGCAAAATTGCCTGCCCCACACTCAATTCTCCGTGGGGACCTTCTCCGCGTGGACCACAATCATCTCCACTTGCCCCTTCTTCGATTCGAGCCTCAATCCGAGCTGCGATTGGATCGCGCCGAGGATCGGGACTCCGAGGTCGCTATCCCCGAGAGGCGTATTGCCGCCAGGGCCGGGCGCCGCGCCGCCCCCGGAAGCCGGAGCAAGTCCGCCGCGGCCCATCCCCATCTGTTCCATGTCGAAGCTCACATCGAAATCGTACTTCCCCTTCAGTCCGGTGGCGTCCGTCACGGGTTTGCCCAACTGAAGCGCCAGCATTTCCGCCAAGCCCTTCATCGTGTCTTTTTCCAAATGCAGGCGGGCTTTGCCGCCCGGGACCACCATAATGCACCCGTTGCACCCCTTAGGAATGACCGGGTAGCCGTCTTTATCGAGGTTGGGACCTCGACCGTCACGTCCGCCGGGCGGCGGAGGCGGAAGCGAATCGTCCTGCGCATTGTCCTTCGCGGGATCCTCCACCGATTCCTTGATTTTGAGACCGCCTTTGGCGACCACCAGATCATACACCTGCATTTCCTTCTGGTCGCGATGAATGGCGAGTTTGAAACGCTCCGCGAGCAGATTCTGCAACATCAGGTTGAACTGTTCCTTGGTGGCTCCCACGGGTACGCGCGCGGAGATGTCGAAGCGCACCGTGTCCATCCAGCTCGGCGAGGAAAGCTGGTAATGCTGAATGTCATATGCCTTCGTGATCAGCATCGGGATATTGCAGTTGTTGCATCGGTACAGCTCGGGATCTTTGTTCCCCGGACCGCCTTGCATGCCCATCACCATGCCCCGGCCGGATGGCGGTGGGGCTGGTTTGATGGATGCGACGTCGAAGGTCGGGCCGGAGGCTTGTCCCTGAGCTTGTCCATACGCCGCGAGACTCGCGCATGCGATCAGCGCGAGGCGGGTCAGAATAGTTCGGGTCAGTTTCATGTCAGTTCTCCGTGGGGACCTTCTCCGCGTGATCGACCACGATCACGTCCACCTGCCCCTTCTTCTGCTCCAGTTTAAGTCCGAGCTGCGATTGGACCGCGGCGAAAATGGTCGGCTGGGTCTCCACATCGGACGCGCCCGCCAGCGGAGTGGTTCCCCCACCCGCGCCTCCGGCTGAAGATGGAGGTGGGACCGCGGGCATCCCTCGTCCCGGTCCACCGGCGCCGTCCCAAGTCAAAGTGAAATCGTATTTCCCCGCGAGGCGGGTTGCATCCGCGACGGGCTTTCCCACTAACTCCGATAAAGTCTTCGCAAAATCCCCCATGGATTCCGTGTTGGCCTGGAGGCGAGCGCGCCCCATCCCAAAGAACATCATCGGATGGCCGGGCCGTCCCTTGGGCAAAATCGGGAGACCGTCCGTCCCGGTTGGGAACGCGCCGCGTCCGCCGGGCGGGGGCGGAGGAGGCGGAGGAGGGGGCGCGATCGGGCCTTCATCCCTTCCCTGCTCCTTGGCCTGCTCTGGCGGCGATTCCTTCGGCGATTCCTTCGGCGATTCCTTCATCTTGGACCCGCCCTTGGCGACAACCAGCTCGTAAACCTGCATCTCCTTTTTCTCGCGGTGGACCGTCATCCTGAAACGTTCGACGAGGAGATTCTGCAACATCAGCCTGAACTGATCCTTGGTGGCTCCCGCCGGCACTTTCGCATTGATCTCGAATATTGCATCGCTAAGTGAGCTCGGTATGGAGATCTGATAGGCGGCCACGCCGTATGCCTCCGTCATGACCATCTTTAGATTGCAGCTATTGCATTCGTACCGGCCGGGATCAGGAGTTCCCGGCCCGCCGCTCATTCCGATCATCATGGGTCTGCCGCTTCCGATCGGCGGAGCTGCCCTGATGGATGCCACGTCGAAGGACGGCTGCCCGTTCGGCGTCTGCGCGTACGCGATTCCGCATGCGAGGCCGATCAGAACGATTCGGGCGAGCCTCATAGTCAATGCGCCTCAGTTCTCGGTCGGCACCTTGTCCACGTGATCGACCACGATCAATTCCATCTGCCCCTTCTTGGCTTCCAGCTTGAGCCCGAGCTGCGACTGGAGAGCTCCGAACAGCGTCGGCACGCCCTCGCTGTCGGAGCCCGTGCTCAGCGGAGTGGTTCCATCGGAAGCCGCGCTTCCCGCTCGATCCGCCCCCGGTCGATCCGCTCCCGCAGGAGGTAGAGGCCCCCCCGGACCGGCCGTGCTAAACGCAAACGAGACTTGTCCGCGTCCTCCCGGACCAAAGAGTCCGCCGCCCAAGTTCGCGCCGTCCCAGGTCATGGTGAAATCGTATTTCGCCTTGAGGCCGGTCAAGTCCGCAACCGGCTTCGCCAATTGCCGCGCCAATACCTTGGCGAAATCCTCCATGGATTCCTGCTCAAACGTCATCCGGGTCTTGCCGTTCATCCGCATGGTCATGGCGCCGCGTCCGGTTCCGACGCCCTTAGGCATGACCGGAAAGCCGTCCTTGTCCAACGTCAACTTTCCTCCGCTGAATGCCGGAAGGGGCGGCGGGCCCGGAGGAGGCCCGTCAGCCGCTGCGTCTTTCACCGGCTCCGGCGGCGCCGACTCTTTCATCTTCGCGCCGCCCTTGAACACCGTCAGCTCGTAAATCTGCCCTTCTTTCGTTTCCCGATGAATCTTCAGCTTGAACCGCTCGGCCAGAAGATTCTGCAGCATCAGGTTGAACTGATCCTTGGCGGTCCCCTCCGGCACCTTCGCCGAGATTTCGAATCGCTCGTTGTCCATCGAGCCGGGAATGCTGAGCTGATAAGATTCCACGCCATAAGCCTGGACCATCAGCATCTGGAGATTACAGTTGTTGCAGGTGTACCGGCCGGGATCGTTGGTGCCGGGCCCGCCGCGCGAGCCCATCATCATCACCACCCGGCCCTCGCTGCCTTTTATGGCCGCCGGTGGAGCGGCCGGCTTGACCGTTGCGACCTCAAAAGACGGCTGCCCGTCCGGGGTCTGGGCGAGGGCTGTCTGGACGCCCGAGGACGCGAAACTGATCAGCATCGCGCCGGTTAGCAGTCGAGTCATTTCGTGGATTCTCCTTCACGCTCGGGTAGTAAGACGTAAAGCCCCTTCAGATGTGACGCCGGACCGGTCGAATTTGTGCCCCGCAAGCGTTGTTTTAATTCCCGTTTGGCGCTGGAATAGTTCCTGATTCTAGAGTTTTTTCACTTGGAGCCCGGGAATCATCTCGAAGTGCCGGACGTTCACAGTGCCGGCCGCGATCAGGACGCAGGAATCGAGGATCAGTCCCACAGGGACGTGTCCAGCGGCTCCCGGTGTGCGTCGATGGCGGCTTGCACATCCTTAGCGAAGTCTGCATCGGGGACGGGCGCGTGGCCCAGCCTGGCCTCATAGTCCTTGGCCAAGGCGATGCATTCATCGATCGATCGGCCAGGCCCTTGCGGTGTTTTGATGACGGCCACCGCGCGGTGATTCTCTTCGATCACAACCTCGGCGCCGCCGCGCACCTTCTCGATCACGCCGTGAACGTCACGCGCCAGTTCGGCCTCGGTAATGTGCAGCACCGCCATATCTTTGATCATACGTCTTCCTTCGGATTGGCATTCCAGCCCCATCCGTCAGGATGGGGGCTCTTGTGGGTGTTCCAGCCCCACCCGTCAGGGTGGGGGTCCTTCGTGAGGCTTCTTGGCCCCGCGTCAATTCTCCGTCGGAACCTTCTCGGCGTGGTCGACCACCACGATATCCACCGGCCCTTTCTTCTGCTCCAGCTTGAGCCCGAGCTGCGACTGTACGGCGGCTTCGAGCGTGGGGCCAGCGTCCGGATTCGATGTTCCGCTCATGTCCCAATAGAGCGCGATATCGTAGTTGCCGGTTAGTCCCGTGGCGTCGATGACCGGGTGATGTAGCTGGCCCGACAGCATGCCCGCGAGAAATTCCATCGTGCGTCTTGGGTACACGATGCGCGCGCGTCCATTGCCCGCCGCCATCCCTTCCGTCACAGCCGGATAGCCGTCCTTAGCCATGAACTCCTTCGGCTCGACGAATTTCTCCGGCGGCTTCGGCTCCATTCCATCTTCCTTTGGGTGGCGGCGCTATCGTGGATTCCTTCAGCTTAGGCCCGCCCTTGGCGACCACCAACTCGGACCTCTGCATTTCTTTCTTCTCGAAATGAGCCACCCGCTTGAAACGCTCCGCCAACATATTCTGCATCATGAGTTTGAATTGCTCTTTCGTCGCGCCCATCGGAACTTTCGCAGAGACGTTGAATTGCAGACTCCCCGTCCAGTCCGGAGCGGAAAGCTGGTAACCGTTTATGCCGTAGGCTATCGTCACGAGCATCGAGAGGTGGCAGTTCTCGCAGGTGAACAGGCTCGGGTCGTCGGTTCCCGGGCCGCCGTGCCACCCTACCGTTTGCCACATCCTCGAATCATTGGGGACGGAGGGTCTGATGGACACTACATCGAACGCCGGCTGGTGGTCAGCGGTCTGGCCATAGGCGGCTTTCGCGAAAACCAACAGGATCGTACCGGCGACTGCTCGTGTCATACGGCGGTTCTCCTTTACACCCGAGTGACAGACGACAAACATTATCAGAACTGACGGCGGCGACTTGGATTTTGTTGGCTGATCTACGCGCCTTGTCTCAGAGCTTATCGAAGGAGCCTCTGAGGGGCAACGGTGTCGCGCCCAACAAGAACGCGCTCCCCTGACGGTCGCGCCTCAAAAGAAGCAGGCGCTCCATCCTTCGCGCACGAACTACGGCAATGAGGCGCGACCGTAAGGGAGCGCGTAGACTGAAACACATGGCCGTGGAGACGATGGTAACGGCGAAGCCGGACACATCCGCGTGGACGGATTACCGCCGCCTCAAGCCCTTCCTGCGCCCATATTCCGGGCGCCTGCTGATGATCCTCGCCGTCAGTCTGCTCGCGACCGCCCTCGCCCTGGTCCAGCCTTACATCTCGAAACTGCTGATCGATTCCGCGCTCCTGAAGAAAGACTGGCGCATGCTGTGCTGGACTGCCGGAATGATGTTCGCCGCCACCGTGCTGGGGTTCGCGACGAACATTCTCGCCAGTTATCAATACGTGCGCGTGTCGGCCGGCATGCTGTTCGACATGCGCGTCGCGCTGTATCGCCATCTGCAAACTCTATCGCCGCGCTTCTTTGCGAAATGGCGGCTAGGCGATCTGGTGTCGCGTCTGAATACCGACATCGGAGAGGTGCAGCGCGTCTCGGCGGATTCGCTGCTTTCGGTTTTGACCAACGTCGCGTTCTTCGTGGGCAGCGTCGCGTTCATGCTGGCGCTCAACTGGCGTCTGTTCCTGGTGAGTATCGCGCTGCTCCCATTCACCCTGTTCCTGTTCTATCGCTATCAGCAAAAACTCACCGCGTTCACGCGTCAATTGCGCGAGCGAGCCGCCGACGTGGGGAGCCTGTTCATCGAAACTCTTCTCGGCATTCGAACCGTGGTGGCGTCGAACGCAGGCGAATACGAAACCGGGCGATTCCGCCTGCGCAATAGCGCTTTCGTCCAGACGCTGCTGCGCCTACAGATGACTTCGTTCCTGATGGGCGGGCTGCCGGGGACAATCCTCACGGCGTCGACCGCGCTGGTGTTTCTCTACGGCGGAAAAATGGTGATCGACGGTGAGTACCACATGACCATCGGAACATTGGTCGCCTACATGGCGTACCACATGCGCCTGCTGTCGCCGGTGCAGACCATGATGGGGATGTCGGCGAACCTGGCAACGGCGCGAGTTTCGCTGAGCCGGATTTTCGAGATCCTCGACACACCGGCAGAGGTTGTTGAGCGGGCGGACGCCATGCCAATGCGTCCGCTGCGCGACCGCATCAGGATCGAGAGCGTGGAACTGACTCACGATCGCGAATCGATCCTGAAAGGAGCGTCATTCGAAATTCCCGCGGGCCAGTTCTGCGCGATCCTCGGCGCGAGCGGCGCGGGAAAATCGACCATCGCGGATGTTCTCGTCCGCTTCCTTGACCCCGACGGTGGCCGCGTACTTTTCGATGGGGTGGATCTGCGTCAATTCCGATTAGAAGACGTCCGGCGAGAGATCGTCCTGGTGGATCAATCGCCGCACTTGTTTCACGCTTCCATCGCGGAGAACATCGCGTATGCGCGGCCGGATGCTTCGCGCGCGGAAATCGAGGCGGCGGGAACCCAGGCCGGTCTGGATGAATTGATCCTGCGTCTTCCGGAGGGCTACGCGACCATCACGGGCGAGCGCGGCCTCGCGCTTTCCGCGGGTGAACGGCAACGCGTCGCGCTGGCGCGGGCGCTGCTGCGCAAGCCCAGCGTGCTGATTCTGGACGAACCGACTTCGGCGCTCGACGCGGAGACCGAGCAGATCATCGCGCAGCAATTGCGAAGGACGCTTTCCGGAAGAACGGTGGTGATCATCACGCATCGGCCCGCGCTGGCCGCGATCGCGGATCAGGTGGTGATTCTGAAAGATGGAAAGACGTCGACGGAGCTAGTCAGGCCCGCCGCGATCTCATGAACCAGCGATGTGGGGCGGTCCCCCCGGACCGCAGCCGACGCCCGCGTCGGCCTCTGTGCTTTGCTGGCCAAAGCCGGACCAGGGGTCCGGCGCGGACGAGGGCGTCCGCCCCACGGCCATTCGTGGCGCGAGTTCCTGGTCCGGGAGATTAGGATGTCATTCAGGGATTGCACCGGACGAGGCGTGCGGATCGCCGTGATCGATAGCGGGGTGAGCGTTCCGCATCCTCACATCGGCGCGGTCGCCGGAGGTGTCACCATCGGCGAAACGGGCGAGTCTCCCGTGTATTCAGACGCGATCGGGCACGGAACCGCAGTGATGGCCGCCATCATGGAAAAGGCGCCCGGCGCCGAGTATTTCGCCGTGCGCGTATTTCAATCGTCCTTGCGGACCAGGATCGAAATTCTGCTCCGGGCGATCGAGTGGTCCGTCGAGCAGCGTGCGCACCTGATCAACTTGAGCCTGGGCACGTCGAATCCGGAGCACGCGGAACGGTTCGCTCCGCTGATCGCGCGCGCGGCGGAAGCCGGGGCGATATTGATCTCGGCTGCCTCGGCTCTGCCCGGTTCGATGCCCGGCGTCGTCGCGGTCAGCGAGGATCGCGATTGCCCGCGCGATCAGTTCCGCTGTGTCCGCACATCGGAGGGCTTGGAGTTCAGCACGTCGGGCTATCCTCGCCCGATTCCGGGAGTGCCTCCGGAACGCAACTTGAACGGGATCAGTTTCGCAGTCGGGAATCTGACGGGCTTCGCGGCGCGCGCCTGCGAGGGTCTCATCCAAGAAGTGCCGGGTCGAAATTACGAGAGCGTTTGCGTGGAACTGGAGCGACTTGCAAGCCCGTGGCGCACGCTTTAGCGTGCAGCTGTCGGCTTCAGCCGACAGGCGTGGATGGTTGACTCCGCACCCCAAACGGCGAACTAAAGTTCGCCGCTGCACGCTAAAGCGTGCGCCACAAATCGCGGTCTGAAACCGGCTCGAGCTCGAACCCGCGAAGCCGGTAGCGAAACGTTGGTTCACCGCCAAGTTGCTCGCGGCACCATGCGATTCCTGCGTCCAGGCTTTGCAATTCCGCCTCCCACCACTCGCCGGAACAGGCCGCATAGAATTGCCGGCACAGTTCCAGGTGTTTCAGAAACCCCGCCAGCAAACGAGTTCGAAAATGCTCGAATAACGCGTCTTTTTGATCGTTTTGTGGATGTTTTGCAATTTCGCGAATTACGGCGCTGGCCAGGATCGCTTCGCGAATTGCGTTGCCCGTTCCGTCGCCACAAATCGGGTCGAAAACCATCGCCGCGCTACCACAGGCTAGCCAGCCGTCGCCGCCGCGAGGATCGCTAATATCAGATCCGCAAAGTGGATCGCTAATATCAGATCCGCACAGAGGATCGCTAATACCAGATCCGCACAGAGGATCGCTAATACGTGGATACGCCGGGAATTGTCCCATCGGGGCGGCAAGTGACTCGATTTGCGCGCCGACCAGACGGCTGTGAGTCAGAAGCTCGGCGGCAGGTCCGCCGACGGACAGCAACCAGGCGGATGTGGGACCGGGCAGCAGAAACAGCCAGCCGCTTTCGAGCGACTCAATCCAGCAGGCGTCGCGCGCCGAAGCCGTTTTCAATTGAACTGCGGAAGCATGGGCGACGCGCGAGCCGAAATGGCGAACCACGTTGTCACGCCCAGCGTCGCCTGCGGGCGAGGTGACGATGGTCCACGCCGCGGTATCATTGTGCGTTTCAGATTCGGCGGGTTGCACGCGAGGCTTGGGCTGCAAGCGGGCCACCAGTTCCTGTTCTGCGATCACCACGGCCGAGTGCGGGAGCTCGACCGGCTCGGCATTTCCGCCGCGTGGGCCCCAGGCGACGATTCTTTTCGAGATTCGCTGCGCTCCGCGAAAAACATCTTTGCGCTCGAAAACATCCTCGATCAGGGTCTGCGTCGCGTAGCCGATCAACAGGGCCGGAACTTTGGGGCGATTCGTTTTTTCGATGGTCACGCGAATTCCCGCGGCATTAAGCAAGTGCGCACAACAGTTTGCCGCAAGACCTTCACCAAGGATGCTCGTCACAGTATTATTCTAGGAGGAACCATGAGGAAGGCATTCACGATCGGGCTGGCCGCGGCACTGATGGCGACGGTGGCGATATTTCCGGCGCAAGCGCAACGCGGCGGTGGCGGTGGCCGCGGAAACAGATCTGCGTCCGCGGACGCGGCTGCTTCCGATGAGAAGCCCGAGGACGGGATTCCCGTCACTGACGCGCTGGTGATCGAAAAGTGCGGCGGTTGTCACAAAAAGGATGACAAGAACAGCCTTTCGCGCATCTCCTGGGAACGATCGACGCCGGAGGGTTGGGAAGAGGCGATCAAGCGCATGGTGCGGCTGAACGGGTTGACGCTGACGCCGCCGGAAGCGCGTTCGATCGTGAAATATCTGGCCACCTATCATGGGCTGGCGCCGGAGGAAGCCAAGCCGGTGATGTACATGGCGGAGCATCGCATTCTGGACGAAGCGGTGCCGAGCGAAGGTGTCCGCACCGCGTGCATGGGCTGCCATCCGATGGGGCGGCCGCTTTCGTGGCGGCGATCGAAAGACGATTGGAAGCTCCTGACGAATCTGCATGTCGCGATGTATGCGCAAGCCGAGGCGGCGTTCCGGCGGTTCAATTTCGGTCCTCCGCCCGCTGCGGGGCGCGGGGCGACTCCGGCGCCGCCGCAAGCTCAGCCGGTGGATGAGGCGCTCACCTACCTGGGAACCAACGCTCCCCTGCAAACCCCCGAATGGGCCGCGTGGCAAGCACGGATGCGCGCGCCGAAGCTGGCGGGGCGCTGGCTGATTTCGGCGTATATTCCCGGCCGCGGCAAGTATTTCGGCGAGCTGGTGGTGGAGCCAGGAGCTTCGCTCGATGAATTTACGACGCGCGCGAAGCTCACATCCGTGAAAGACGGCTCCGTGATGACGCGCTTCGGGCAGGGGCTGGTGTATGCGGGATATTCGTGGAGGGGGCGATCGCGGGTGACATTGACGCCGCCGCTGGCGGCGAGCACAGCGCCTGACGATCTTTCCAACGAAATGCGCGAGACGCTTTGGTTCGCTCCGGATCAATCGCACGCAGAGGGGCGATGGTTTTGGGGCGAGTATCAGGAATTCGGATTCGATGTAAAGCTGGAGCGCGCGTCGTCCGGTTCAGGGGGGAACTCGGTGGGAGAGCCGACGCTGCTGGGTGTCGATAAGTTTTCGCTGAAGACCGGATCGCAGAACGCTCGTTTGCGCTTGTGGGGAGATAATCTGCCCGCGCAGATCGCGCCGGCCGATCTGGATTTCGGGACGGGCGTCACGGTAGCGAAGATCGTATCGCACACGCCGGGCGAAGTGGTGATTGAGGTCAACGTCGCCGACAATGCGGTCTCCGGAAAGCGTGACATTGCGCTGCGCCGCAGCGTGCTCGAGCGGGCGATTGCGATTTACGACAAGGTCGATTACGTGCGCGTGATTCCCGATGCGTCCATGGCGCGGCTGGGCAGCGAGACGCACCCGAAAGGCTACCAGCAGTTCGAGGCGATCGGCTACAACCGCGGCGCGGACGGCAAGTCGCACACTGCCGACGATGTGGACCTCGGTCCCGTGGATGTCACGTGGTCGGTGGAAGAATTCATGGCGGTGTATGGCGACGATGACAAGGAATTCGTGGGGTCGCTGAGCGCGTCGGGATTCTTTACGCCGGCGTCGGATGGTCCCAATCCGAAGCGGAAATTCAGCCGCAATAATTACGGCGATGTCTGGGTGGTGGCCACCGCGAAAAATGAAAAGGACAAGGAAGGCAAGCCGTTGTCCGGGCGGTCGTATCTGGTGGTCACCGTGCCGACGTACATCAAGTGGGATCAGCCGGAAGTGGAGCCCGAGGTTAAACCGACGCCGCCGGGGGTGAGGCGATGATAGTTACCGATCGGAAACCGGCAGGCGACAAGATCGCCCGCCCCACTCAGCGCATGTATCGTTCGGGCGAATTTCATCGATTCGGAGCGGGCGGCCGGGAGTTTTTGTATCTGGTGCCGGCGGGCGCGATTTTTGAACTGGACGACGCTTCGCGGGCGGTGCTGGAACTGGTGGGGCGTGAGCAGGTGCCGCATGATCGCTTACTGGGCGGGGTCGCGGCGCTCGGCATGTCCGGCATGTCCGCAAGCCAAGCGGAGGAATTGATCGCGGAGCTGTATCAATCCCGCGCTATCATCTCGCACGACACGATTCCCGATCCGCCGCAGAATCCCCCGGATAATTTTCCGCTCCAGACATTGGTTCTGAATCTCACCAACCAGTGCAATCTGTCGTGTCAATACTGTTACGAATTCGGAGAAGACAAAGTCGCGACGCCCGAAGGCAAGAAGAAGTTCATGGACTTCGAAACCGCGAAGCAATCGGTCGCGTTTTTGCTGGAGCAATCGGCGGGGCGGCACGGCGTTCATATCACTTTTTTCGGCGGCGAGACGCTGATGAATTTCCCGCTGTTGAAGCAAGTGGTGACGTATGCGACGGAGCAGGCCACGGCACAAGGCCGGTCGATCGATTTCAGTTTGACCACCAACGCGACTCTGTTGACGCCCGCGATTATCGAGTTTCTTTCGGATAACAATATCGGCGTCACGGTCAGCATGGACGGACCCGCGGAGCTGCATGACAAGCTGCGCGTGTTTGCGAACGGGCGCGGCAGCTACGACATCATCGAGCCGAGGGTGCGGGCGCTGATCGCGGGTCACAAGACGCGGCCCATCACGGCTCGCGTAACGCTGACGGCGGGCAATACGGACGTGATCCGCATTTATCGTCATCTGAAACAGGATCTGGGATTCCACGAAGTGGGATTTGCGCCGGTGACCACGTCCCCGGATCGTTTGTACGCGATCAACGATAGAGGCATGGACGGCGTGCTGGACCAATTTCACGCGCTGGCGGACGAGTATCTGGAATTCGCGCTGCGCGGCGAGATGCACGGATTCTCAAATGTCAGCGACACGCTTTCCGAGCTGTACCAGGGCGTGAATAAATCGCATCCGTGCGGCGCGGGACTGGGATTGGTGGGTGTGGGACCGTCCGGCGACATCGCGCCGTGTCATCGCTTCGTCGATTCGGATCAGCACGCGCTGGGGCACATCTCAACCGGGATCGATCGTGAAAAACAATCCGATTTTCTGACGCGCGGAAATATCGGCGCGAAATACGATTGCCACACCTGTTGGGCGCGGCCTCTGTGCGCGGGCGGCTGCCATCACGAAGCGTTCGTGCGCTATGGCGACACCGGCCATCCCAACCTGCACTATTGCGATTGGGTACGCGACTGGACCGATACCTGTCTGCGTATTTACGGGGCGATCGCCGCGCAAAACCCCGGATTCCTTCTAAGATTCGCCGAAAGGAAAGCATCATGAAACACATGCGAGCACTGAACAGGAAAGCCCGACGCATCGAAGAACAAGGGACTGCTGTGACTTTGGCAGGCGACAAGATCGCCAGCGCCACAGTCATGGCAGGCGACGAGATCGCCTGCCCCACCGAAGGCGATGTGGTCGCCTTGCAGAATCCGCCCGCGCCGGTGCGGCCGCACGTTCCGATGGGTTGCTCGCTGGCGTTTTCGCCGGGCTGGGAAGTGGACTCGGCGGGCGGCACCGCGGGATTGTGCCAGCCGGTCGAGCGTGATATCTACGATTGCTACGTCACCTGCTTTTGGCCCGCGCAGGTTCCCGATCATGTCAACAATTATCCGGATTGGGCGAGCAAGTGCGCGGTGGCGACGAAGGACTGGCGCAATCTGGATTTGGTATTTCCATAGATATTACTGCCGGGTGTCGTGATCGGATGAAGGAACGCGACCGAGTAGAGTGGGGCAGGCAATTCTGCCTGCGGCCGATTTTCAATCGGCTGGACCCGCTAGAAAGCGGGTCCGCAGCCTATATAGGTTGCCCCACATGGAGAACTGGAAGGCTCATGAGAAGACTTGCCCTGTTGATTTCTTTCGTGTGCGTGGCCGCCGGCACTCTTGCGCAAGCGGCGACGCTGTTTATAAGCGCGTACCCCAACGTGATTCTGGTGTTCGACGAGGCCAAGGGGCAGGTGGTGGAGCGCATTCCGCTCTCGACGGGTCTTCCGACGGGCATGCGGCTTTCGCAGGACCGCAAGAAGATTTACGTCATCACCAACGATCACAGCGGTGTCGAAACCATCGACGTCGCCACGCGCAAGGTAACCAATCACTTTGTGCTGAACACGGCGGATAAGCGCTACCGTTTCTATGCGGGCACGCCCGATCCCGATGACAAGGTCCTGTACACCATGACCACCGAGATCGATAAACAGGCGGACCGATACGAAATCGGCAAGATGAAGTATACGGTGATCAGCCTCACGGAAGGCAAGATCACGAAGACAGTGGATCTTCCGCCGGGCGAGGAAAATAACGGCAGCCTTCGCTTTGGCGGCGGCTTTGAGGTGTCGCCGGACGGGAAGTTTCTGTATCAGTTCGGACAGACCATCAACATTCTCAGCACGGAAGATTTCAAGGTGGTCGACAAGATCGACCTCGCCAAGCCGGACCTGCCGTGGATGGAGCAAGTCGGCGTAGGGGGAACGCTCGATTCGCTGAGCACGCCGGGGCAGCGCATGTCGCTGTTCAACTCGACGGATCCGATTGTGCACAGCAGGCTGTTCGGAATCGCGCGCTTCGATTTGAGCACGCGGGAGTTTGAATATACGCCGATCGGGCCGCCGCCGAACGGGATGTCGGGGTTGCAGGTGACGCCCGACAAAAAGAGCGCGTACACCGTGATTTCCTCGGGCGGCGGGGGGAACAAGCGCTGCGAGTTTTGGGCCCTGGATCTGGTGAGCACGAAAATCTCAAAGACGCAGGAGGTGCCGTGCCGGTCGCGATTCAGCTTTGGGATGTCGGGTGATGGGAAGAAGCTGTATATTTACGGCGCGGGATTCGAGATCGAAGTGTACGATGCGGCGACTTTGAAGTATGAGAAGACCTGGGACTTGGGGAACGACGTGACGGGGAATTTGATCGTTCTGCCATAGTAGCTCCAGAATGTGCGGACGACGGAAATGTCGAGATGAATCTCGACACAGCAAGCTAAAGCGTGCGCCACATCGGACGAAAAGACCTGGGACTTGGGGAAACCTGATCGTTCTGCCGTGATCGTGCAATTTAGTGGCTAGCTTCGACCCGCGGTCGCTTCGCCCTGGCGCTTTCCAGGAAGCGGAAAAGGCGGCTGGGTGGACGTAGCGCCGGATTATCGGCGGTCCTCAGCCTTGCCCGAGTGATCCGCCGACTACTGTCTGTCGATGACTGCAAGACTCGGCTCGTCACGAGCCACGAGACAGGTGCCGTCGCGAAGCTTCAGCAGCGCGCCCACGCGAACATTGAGCGTGCGCCACGAGTGCGCTGGAATACTCAACGAGTTGGGTCCATCGAGGTTCGTAAGGGCGAGCGAATCGGCTGTGTTATTTCGGACCACGAGGTAGGATCTCCCTCCACCTTTCGTCAACTCAGGGCAAGCCGATGGCGAAATCGACGGGATCGTAGTCGGCCCGGCGAGTGAACCCGCCTCCTTCAAGAAACCCGGCCGAATGCCTTCGAGATGGCGACTAATGTCTTCGATTGTTTCCTGTTTCGCGTCGGCGGTCGGAAATGCTTTCTGAAGTTTTTCGATTACAGCCGGAAAACTCTGGTCTATCACGAGAAAATATGCGAGCCGCCCAAGGCCGGCCTGTTGAAACCAAACATAGTTGGCGTCACCGACAGCAGTATATAGGTAGTCGAGGTCTGCCAATGATGTGTAACGCGGAGCAGTTTGGGTGGTGCGGCCGTCGCGAAGGTTATCCAGGACCCAGTTCAGGTCCGGACGCTCGGCTTTCATGTACGCCACTGCGAACATCTGGGCGACAAGTTCGTTGACGAATTGATTTCCGCTCCGGATATTTAGCCGGTAGGCGATGATGTGACCGACTTCATGGAACGCAGCTGGCTCATGCAGCAGAAATTCCGGGTGCACGGCGGGCACGGCGGATGGCGCGCCGCCATTCGCGGGAATTACGACCACTCCCTGAGCCGCACCGGGCATGCCCCAAACAAAATTATGCGGGATTATCATCGGATCCGAAATCTTTTGCCGTGTCTCAGGATCGAGCACCGCGAGCACAATAGGCACACGCACTTTCAGTTGCTTTTCGTACCACGATTGAGCAGCCTCCAGCGATTTCTGGAACCGTAACGCCCGCTCCTTGGCGGATGCGACATAGATGACGGGCATGGATCCGGGGGCTTCGGGAAGGCCCAGCTCGCGCAGTTTCTTCAAGTCGTCTGCCGGCTGGGCGGCAACGGACAGAGCAATGACCAAACCGGCAACCAGGCTACGGATTGCAGTTCTCATGGGGCGGATTATAGCACCTCGGACGCAACCGATCCGCCGAGGCGCAGCGAGCCCAGTTGCGGGCTGCTTCTCGAGCAGTCATCATCCGGGAAAACTGGGTGGACATCAAGTTGCCGGGACGCCCTATCTGCGGATGTGACTGCTGAGTTCCGCGAGCGGATCGTCGCCCCCTCGGAAGTAAACCCGTCGCGAAAAAGCCTCGGGTCCAAAACCACTTAGAGGCGATCCCTCTTTTTACTAAACGATAAAGTATGTAGCGGCTAGCAGACCTCCCGCCCCGGGTGCCTGGAAGCCCCGTCCTTACCTAGATCAGGTCCCACTTCGTCGCGTAATCGAACGGCGGCTTTCCGTCGGGGCGGCAGAACACAGACTAAGTCTGTGCCACCCTCAATTCATCGGAGTTGCGTTGCTCTGATTGAGCGTCATCGAGTTGGGGCCGGCCTTGAGCTGCACGACCTGTCTCCAGACGATCGCCTGGTTGTTGTAGCGAGTGGAGATCATCAGGTAGTAGACTCCCGGGGGCACGCCGGGAAAGGTTGCGGCGCCGTTGGCGTCGGCCCGTGTGGCTGAGGCGGCATTGGCGTTGACGGCGTCCATGGTCTTTTGACAGTCGGGTGTCCTGGTGCCACAAACACCGGCCACGTATTGATAGGGCGACGTTCCCGCCGGGACCGCGACGCCGCCTTTTGCGAGTGTATTTGCAAGGCTGTCGCGCAGAAGAACGTAGGGATGCCCGGCGAGCGGACTGGGAGCGCCTGGTTGCGCGGGAAATCCGGAAACGATGGTGAGGATGGCGTTGCCCAGCGGCGCGGCGGGAGTGGAGAGGCCAGTGGCTCCGCCGGCTGTCCGTGGAGTTGCCGAATTCCCAGAAGACGCAGCGGACGCAGAAGTCACAGGAGACGCAACGGATGCAGTCATAGGCGCAGCGGCGGCGCCGCCACTGGAAGGGATCTGCTTGCTGGGGGCCAGAACGTCAAGGTTGCAGGTCTGCTCCATGGGAACGAAGGTGAAGTCGCCATTATCGTTTTGGCCGACGACGACGCGTCCGTGAACCTGATAGGCGCCGGAGCCGGCATCGAGCGAGCCGTTGGGAGCAAAGGCGAAGGTGAGCGGGTGGTCGGGCGCGTCAACTTTTATGCCCGACCTGGTTCCGTCCGCGTTCACGGTGTAGGGATAGGCGCGGGCGGCATCGGGTCCGCAGCCAAGGATCACGGACTCCGGGAAGAACTGCGAGCTGAATCCGGTGGAAGCGGCGAAGATGCCATGCATGCGAATACCGGGCGGCGTCGGCGGGCCTTTGTCACCGTCGTTGAACAGGGATTTCAGCAGGTCGGTTTGCATGGTCTGTATGCCCACGCCGGCGCCTTTGGACGACAGGTTCAGCGCAGGGCAGGTGACTGTTTTGTGCGAGAAAGTAGCATGTCCATTGGCGGCGGAGCGAGAAGCGGGCTGGCCGTATCGATCGTAGACCGGCCCGATGGCCGTGGCCGCGTCCACCTGCCTTCCGCTCGCATCCCGCAATCCACTGTCGTATCCGCTGGCAATCACTCCGTCGATCACGACCGGACCCGGGGCGGCCATGGTGGTTCCATCGGGCCCCAGCGTGAGGATCAGGGGCTTCGGGGTGGTATCGATAACAATGGCGGCACGGTTGTTCTTGAAGTCGAAGGTGTAGCTATGTTGGTCGGGAGCGAGGACGGAGCAGTTCACCAGAACCCCACCGTCAATGAAGTCGAGGCGCCAGCTACCGGCACCCTGAAAGACGCCCGCGATCTCCGGGCCGGGAGCGGGTTCCTTGGCGAGGGCAGGCATAACCTGGCCGACCATCTGACCAAAGGCGCCCAGAAGCGAGTTGCCGGTGCAGGTGGCCGGCAGCCGTCCGGAGGAGATGCAGCGGCGCATGGCGCGTTCCTCGGCGTTCTTCGGAGGGGCTGGCATCGCGACTCCACCGGGCTGCGGCCGGCCGGCGTTCGGCTGGTTCGGCGGAGGAGGCGGCGGCTGCGGATTGGCCTTGGCGACGGCGGCATCGTACAGTTCCTGCTGCTTCTTTTTGAACGCCTCCTCCGCGGCGATTTCCTTGGCCGTGGGCTGCGTGCATGTCGGTAAGAGCTTCTTCAGGGCGCCGCGGGTCTCACTGGTGTAGGCCATGAAGCCGTTGTGCTGGGGGCGGTCGGGATGGGCGACCTGACAGGTTGCATTGTCGGAGAGATCGCGTATGTTGCAGCTTTCGACGTACATGCGTTCGCCGGTGCACACGTAGGTCACGTTCAGTTTGATGTCCTGGGCAATGGCGAAGGAGCCGAACAGCACAGCGATGCCCAGATTCACGATGCCCACGTTGACGCGGATGTTCTTACGATGGTTCGAACGGGACGGTTCCATGTGGCCCCCTTGGGAGTCAGCGAATAAGCCGTCGAAAAAGGCGACGGCAATTGCAATGATGCCTGAAGGTCATTCCGCGGTCAAGGGATCGGATTTGGGAACACCGACTGCCCTACCCGCGCGATTCCGCCGCAGCCCCGCGGGTTGAAGATGCGCTGCGTTGAAGACGGATTCGTTGCGAGTTTGAACGCTGGCCGAATCGGTCGCGGCTCAAGATTGCCGCCGCAGTTGGGACAGCGCCCGCCCAGCCTCTGGTCGACGCACTCGCGGCAAAAGGTGCACTCGAAAGTGCGGATCAGCGCGTCGGTGGCGTCAGGCGGCAAGTCTTTGTCGCAGCATTCGCAATTGGGTCTCAGTTCAAGCATGGATCACCGTCTGATTTCGCGGGCGGATCGAAAACGCCGGAATGCACTCCCTTACGGTCGCATTTCCGTAAAGAAAAACACGGCGAACTAAAGTTCGCCCCTGCACGCCGATATTGAATCGCGCACAACGGCAGGAGCGGCCTGTGCGCTCAGCGTGCGCCACATCGCGACGCTACTTCTTCTTTTCGTAGCGCTTCAGCGCCTTCGGGCCGACCTCGGCGCCATAAATATTACCGGCCGCGTCCACCGCGACGCCTTCCGCCGCGCTGGTGCCGGTCGCCTTTTCATCGGGGTCGGGAATGAAGGCGATCACCTTGCCGTCCATCTTTCCACCCTTGACGCTTCCGATCCGGATGCCGCGCTTCCAGCCGTCATGATTTCGCGATACCGATCCGGATTCAGAATCCGCGACGTAGAGCATGTCGTGCTTGTCGATAAAAATTCCGCTGGGGCGGCTGAACTGGCGCATCTCGCCGAGGAACTTTCCTTCCTGATCGAAAACCTGGATGCGATTGTTGTTGCGGTCGCCAACGTACAAGCGGCCTTTCGAATCGAACGCCAGCGCATGCGGCTGATCGAATTCGCCAGGTCCGGTGCCCTTCTTGCCCCACTGTTTGATCAGCTTTCCGTTCTTGTCGAACTTGTAAACGTGCTGATTGGTTCCGTTGCCGTGTCCTTCAGAGACGAAGATACTGCCGTCTTTGGCGACGATGACATCGTTCGGCTGATAGAAGTAGTCGGGATCCGCGGCGCCGCCCGGCTTGCCCAGCGTCAGGAGGAGCTTTCCGTCTTTGCTGAATTTGAAAACCTGATTGCCTTTGGTCGCGCCGGCCGGAGGGCCGATGGGTCCCGTGGGCGCCGCGCCGCGTGCTGCCGTGCCCTTCGCGGCTGCGTCGCCGCCCTTGGCTGCCGCGCCACGCGCGCCACCTCTCGCCGCACCAGCGGCGGCGCCGCCGCGCCCAGCGACCGGTCCGTTGTCCTGCCCGTCCGTGACCCAGACGTTGTCGTCCTTATCCACATAAATGCCGTGCGGGAAGATTAGCATTCCTCCGCCGAAACTTTTCACCAGATTTCCGTTGGCGTCGAACTTGAGGATGGTATCCATCTTCATGATTTCGCCGGTGGTGCGATCGAGACAACCGTTGGCGCCGCAGCGCTCCATGGCCCAGATGGACTTGCCGTCGCGATCGATATCGACGGAGCTGGTGGATCCCCATTTTCTCCCGTCGGGGAGCTTGGCCCAACCTTCGACAGTCTTGTATGGATTCGGCGCGTCGTTGGTCGGCGTGACGGCCATGGTTTTGGCGTCGGAGGCGGGGGCCGATTGCGCATAGGCGCGGGTCACATTGGCGTCCGACAGGGTGTGTTCCAACAGTCCCGTGCCGGCGGCCGCGAGAGCGACCGCAAGTCCCACTTTGATTCGATTTCGATTCGGCGTCATAAGAAGTTTTCCTCTCACTTGGAGTTTTTCTGTCTCTCACTTGCCTGCATTATTTGCCGGCATTACTTACCAACGACGAGAATGGTGAACGAACCCGGCACCATCGCGCCGCGGCCGCGTCCCGGTGGCGCATCCGCCGGCGGCGGAGCGGACTCCGCGGCAATCAGCAGTACATGGCCGGTCTTTCCATCCAACGTGAGCGTTTTCGCGCCGCGCATGGTTTGCAAATTCTGTTCGACGGCGAAACTGCTGGGGCTATTCTCTTTGACGATGGTCAAGGTACCGTCGCCCTGCGAGCTGAAGGCTTCCATGGTGCTCGGGTTGAACACGGCCCCGTCGGTGCCCTGCCCGATCGGCAACGTAGTGATGATCTTGCCATCGGTGGCGCTGAGCACCACCATGTTCTGCGGAGCCCGGCAGGTGGCGAACAGAATCTGATTCTTGACATCCAGCGCCAGGCCGGCACACTGTCCGCCTTTTCCCGCCAGATCGTAATGCGTGGTCACGGCCATGGTCTTGGCGTCGACCACCGCGATGTTGCCCTTGTCTTCGATGTCGACGTAGATGTGACCATTGCCATCGGTGGCGGCCTGTTCGGGCGCGCCGCCCAGGTCGATGGTTCCCACCACGGCGCCATCGGCCGCGTTGATCACCGTGGCGTTGGGCGCGCGGTGGCTGAAAATGTAGACACGATCGTTGAACGGATCGTACATGATGCCGTCCGGGCCGCCTTCGACGTCGATGGTCTTGATGGCGGCGAGCGTCTTGGTGTCCCACATCGCGACCGGTTTGCTGCTGGCGAATCCATGACCCGACTTGGTGGATACGGCCGCCCCCGCGGCGCTGGTGTTGGCGATTTCGCCGGCGAGTTCGATGGTGTCGAGGTTATACACCGAAACCCGGTCGGGACCGCGGCGGGCAACATACAGCTTGCGTCCGGCGTCGTCGGCGTAAACGTAGTCGAAGCGGCCGTCGCCGCCCACTTTGGCACTCTTGAGAATCTTGTAGGGGCCGTCCTGTGCGAATCCCGCGAACGTCCCGAGGAACGCGGCGGCCGCGATTCCTAGCGCTATTGTCAGACAAAATCGTCGCATAAAATCTCTCCTCTGTCGGGACGGACAAGTTGGCTCGATCAGCCAGCCAGTATATCAGTGAGGCGCGGCCGTAAGGGAGCGCGTTCCCGGATCGAGTCGGCTGAAGGGAGCCGTTGGTGATATCATGCCCAGGGATCAACCATGCAACCCACCACGTCAATGCAACCCACGAACATTCGCATCAGCCTTCGCGTATGCGCGGCTGTCGCCCTCTCCTTTTTAGCAGGATCGCTGATCACTGCTCGCTTCTTCGGCACGAATAGCGTCCACGCACAGAGCTCGCGAGTCTTTGAGCTTCGGATTTACCACACCTTCCCCGGCCGTCTGCCGGCGTTGCAGACGCGGTTCCGCGAACACACCATCGCGATTTTCAACAAGCATCACATGACCAGCATCGGTTATTGGGTGCCCCAGGATGCGCCGCAGAAGGACAACACGCTGATCTACATCATCTCCCACGAAAGCCGCGACGCCGCCAAGAAGAACTGGGCCGAGTTCCAGGCCGATCCGGAATGGCAGCAGGTTTCGAAGGCTTCTGAGGTCGATGGAAAGATCGTCGAAAAGGTGGAGTCCACCTACATGGACGCGACCGACTATTCTCCGTTTACTATGACCCGGCCGACTGTTCTCCGATGAAGTAACCCGGCACGCCGCTGCTCTCGCGCCCCCCGGAGCGCTGCGCTACTTCTTGCCGGGCTGCAGGGCGAGGGTGACCTGCGCGCCGGATTTGATCAGCGCGGTTTCGCCGGGCCCCTGGAAGAACGTGAATCCGGGGCGATCCTTCCACATGAGCGGACCACCCAGCCTGATGCCGGCCTTCAGCGTCACGTCGTGAATTCGCGTGACCATCGCCTCATATTGCGCGTCACCCTGCTTGGTGCCGGAGAAATTTCCGAGGTCCGTGCTCGCGGCGAAGATGACATCGATCCCAGGGACATCGGCGATCTTGGCGGCATTTTCGACACCGATCGGCGTCTCGATCATGATCACCACCACCATGTTCGCGTTGGCCGTCTGGCGATAATCGTCACCCCACATTTCGCGATATTGTCCCGCGCCCATGCTGCGTCGCCCCAAGGGCGGATACTTGGCCCATTTCACGGCAGCCTGCGCCTTTTCGACGGTATCCACGGTGGGGACGATAATCCCGATGGCTCCGATGTCGGTGGCTTTCTGGATATCGCTTTCGGTCGCGTCCGGCACGCGGATGAACGGCATCGCGGAACTTCCGCGGCAGGCGTAGATCATGCGCGCGACATCTTCATAGGTCAGCGGGCTGTGCTGCATCTCGATCCAGGTGTAATCGAACCCCGAGCTGGCCATGGCGCAGTACATGTTCGGGTCGGGCGAAAAAACGGTGGCGCCGGTGATCGGTTTGCCCTGCATCAATTTCAATTTCGCGGTGTTATAGATTTTCACCTGGGTTGTGGATGGGGAAGCGGTTTGTCCCGCAGCGAAAGGAAGCATGGTTAGTGCGAGGACGGTCGAGATCGCAAACGGTCGGGCGAATGTCGCCATGGTCATGGGTTGCTCCTTGTGTCGCTCCTTGATCACAGCATTCAGAATAACCCCGCCGACGAGGGGAAAGCTGCGGCGGTTTGTCATATGCTAGTACGCAGCAAGCGGAATCCCCGCCCTTACGGGCGGGGCTTGAGCGCAGGCCCGAACAGGAGATTCTATGAACCATCGACTTCTCGCGTCCATCTCGGCTTTATCGTCCTTGGGCGCCCTCGCGGTCATCCTGGCAGTGCCGCTGTCATCGCCGGTCTTTGGTCAAATTGGTCAAATTGGTCAAACCTCCAATGCAGCGCCGGCCAAGTCCACTGCGTCGTCAAAATCAGCGCCAGCGGCCAGATCGAAGACCTGGACCGTGCCGCGCACTCCGGACGGGCATCCCGACCTGCAAGGCGTCTGGACCAACGTCACGTTGACGCCGATGGAACGGCCCGCCCAGTTCAAGGACAAGCCGACGATCAGCGATGCCGAAGCCAAGGCTTACGAGACCAAGGATCTGGAAACCAACAATATCGACGATCCGAACGCGCCGCTGCTGGCGCGAGCGGGGTCCGCGGGAACCGGCGGGTACAACAACTTGTTCATCGATCGCGGCTCGGAGCTCGCGCGTGTCGACGGAGTCAAGCGCACTTCGCTGATTGTCGATCCCCCGGATGGCAGGACGCCCGCGATGCTCCCCCGGGCCCCGCGCACGCAGGGCGGTGGAGGCCAGGGCGAAGGCTATGCCGGCATGAGCTACGACAGCGTGAAAACCCGTCCGCTGGCCGAGCGCTGCCTGATCGGCTTCGGCTCCACTTCCGGACCGCCCATGCTGCCGGTGCTTTACAACAACAACTATCAGATCGTCCAGACGCCCGACGCCATCATGATCCTGGTCGAGATGGTGCACGACGTTCGCGTGATCCGCATGAACGCCGAGCACGATCCGCCGGCCCTCACGAAATGGCTGGGCGATTCGGTCGGGCATTGGGAAGGCGACACGCTGGTGGTCGAGACGGTCAACGTCAACCCGAAGAACCGTTTCCGTGGCGCATCTGACAAATTCAGGGTGACCGAGCGCTTCCAGCGCGTCGACGCCGGTACGATTCTTTATCGCGCTACCATCGACGATCCGGGCGCCTACACCAAGCCGTGGACCGTCGAATATCCGTTCCTGGCGACGGCGGGTCCGGTGTTTGAATACGCGTGCCACGAAGGCAACTACGCGATGCAGGACATCCTCGGCGGAGCCCGCAGGCAGGACGCGGAGCCGAAATCTAAATAGTCGTCGAGAGACAGGGACAACTCTCTATATCAAGGCTTGATCGAGGGTGCCGCCTTATTCGCCTAGCATGCGGGCGAAACTCTAGCGGCGTCACGATGCCTATTCCTTTTACGACTTCAGCTTCCGAAGGTGATGATCGTTGGAGACGATCAAACCGGCATTCCCTGCGACGGCGCATTCCAGAATCCGGTTGTCGTCATCGTCGTCCGCGACCACTTGAAGTGTCAGCTTGGGAACGACCATCTCCGCGGTCCTCACCAGAAATTTCATTTCAGGCAGGAGGCGTGCGTCATCCCAGGAGAACTTGATGCGAAGGACCCGTGCGAGTTCTGTTACGATCTGAGGCGACAGCAATAGCCTGAAGCGGCGCTGGATGGCTATTTGCCAAATCTGAAACGAGCGGCCTTCGTGGTTTGTGAACGCCGAAACCAAGACATTCGTGTCCAGCACCGCCCTAAGGCCTTCGCTCACGGCGGTACTCATGGATGATGCGGTTTATATCCTTGGGCTTGATGCCTAGCTTCTTTGACTGCCGTGCTCCGTATCGCGCTATGCGTTCGCTCTCCTTGAGCATTTCCTCGATACTCATAGGATTCGCGGCCTGCTCGGCTTTCACCTCGGCGATCAGGTTTTCAACCCAGCGCTGATCGTGCCATTCTCTCTGCGCGCGATAGCGCCCATACACCCGAACCATCTCGCGAAACAATTCGCTCTTGGTGCGGCGCTCTCTCTTTGCCAGGGTTTCTATTTCCTTTGCCACCGTGGGCGGAACCGAGAACGCCAGGATTTGTGTTGTTCTGCTCATATGTTCCGAGTGGTTTATACTTAGTATTACTTTATAATAACTCAGCCCGACTCCAGGCAATCCTGCCTTTTCCTTCCCCAGGGGAAGGACCACGTACTCGGAGAGATTTTTCTTTTCTAAACTTCCCGAATGATGTAGTCTTCTAAAAGCAGGGACCCTCGGGAGGTGTAATGTGAACGTAACACGACGCGCATTTCTAAGGACTGGCAGCGGAGCAGCAGCCGTTTCCGTGCTCGGCTTCAACGTTCAGAAAGCCTACGCGCAATCCAGGGAACTCAAGATCGCGCGGACCACCGAAACGCGATCCACTTGCCCGTATTGCTCGGTGAGCTGCGGCGTCATCATCCACACGCTCGGCGACAAAGCCAAGAACGTCACCCCGCAAGTGGTGCATGTCGAAGGCGACCCGGACCATCCCATCAATCGCGGCACGCTGTGTCCCAAGGGGTCGTCGCTGTATCAGGACATCCTTAATGACCGGCGCGTGCTGAAGCCGCAGGTGCGGCGCGCGGGGTCGGATCATTGGGAAGACATCGCGTGGGACCAGGCGATTGACGAAGTCGCGCGCCACATCAAGAAAACGCGCGATGAAACTTTCATCGCGACCGATGCGCAAGGCCGCACTGTGAATCGCTGCGAAGGCATCGCGTGGAACGGCGGCTGCACCGACACCAACGAATTCAACTACCTCGTTGTGAAGACGATGCGCAGTTTCGGACTTACTTACGTAGAAAATCAGGCCAGGGTTTGACACGGTCCCACGGTCTCCAGTTTGGGGCCCACGTTCGGACGCGGTGCGATGACCAATGGCTGGGTCGACATCAAGAACACCGACATGATGTTGATCATGGGCGGCAATCCGGCCGAGAACCATCCGTGCGGATTCAAATGGGCGATCGAGGCCAAGCGGCAGCGCAATGCCAAGATGATCGTGATCGATCCGCGCTTCACGCGCACCGCGGCGACCGCCGATCTGTTCCTGCAAATTCGCGCGGGCGCGGACATCGCGCTGCTGGGCGGATTCATTCGCTATGCGATTGAGAACCAGCGCATCGCCAAAGAGTATCTGGTCAACTACACCAACGCCACGTTCCTGGTCAAGGAAGGATTCAAGCTGCCCGACGATGGTTTGTATTCGGGCTTCGATCCGGCGACGCAGAGTTACGACCGCTCAAGTTGGAATTACGAGGGTACGGGCGGCGGATCCAACGGCTCTTCGAGTCACCTTGGCCAAGCTCCGGTCCCTATAACCGCGCAAGGGCCCGCGCCTGCTCTTCCTCCGCTGCCCGCAAACGTAGCTTCCGACACCACGCTCGAAAATCCGCGCTGCGTTTATCAACTCCTGAAGCAGCAGTATTCGCGCTACACGCCGGAAATGGTCGAACGCATTACGGGCATTCCCAAGGATCAATTCCTGAAAGCGGCCGACCTGTTCACGTCGATCCGCAAAGACGCCGACGTGAAGAAGGTCGCGACGATCATTTACGCGGTCGGCTGGACCCAGCATACTTTCGGCACGCAAATCATCCGCACGGCCGCGATGCTGCAATTGCTGCTCGGCAACGTGGGGCGCGCGGGAGGCGGAGTCAATGCCCTCCGCGGACACTCCAACATTCAGGGCGCGACCGACGTCGCCGGTATTTTCGACAACCTGCCGGGCTATTTGAAAGTGCCCACGCCTGCGGACACAGATTTCGATGCGTGGATGAAGCGCATCACACCCACATCATCGAAGCCGCATGATTGGGACTCCTGGAATTACTGGTCGAACACGCCGAGTTTCGCCACATCGTTGCTTAAGGCGATGTACGGCGATGCGGCCAAGAAGGAAAACGGCTGGGCCTTCGACTATCTGCCCAAAGTGGATCGCGAATATTCCTGGACCCACATCTGGGACGACATGTATAAGGGCAAGCTGAAAGGCCTGATGACGTTCGGGATGAACAGCGTCGCGATCGGGCCGAATTCGCAGAAGAATATCGACGCGTTGAAAAAAGCGGAGTTCCTGGTGGTCTGCGATATTTATCCCGACGAGACCAGCGAGTTCTGGAAATCCCCCGGCATCACCACGGACGACATGAAGAAGATCCCGACCGAGGTTTATCGTCTTCCGGGCGCTGGTTTCGCGGAAAAAGACGGGACCTTCGTCAACTCGGCGCGCTGGCTTCAGTGGAAATGGGCCGCTGTTCCGCCGCCGGGCGACGCCAGGCTCGATCAGGAAATCCTGGCGCGAATCTTTCTCAAGGTCCGCGAGTTGTATAAGAAAGACGGTGGCAAGTTTCCCGACCCCATTCTGAATCTCGCGTGGAACTACACCGTTCCCGAAAATCCGGCGCTGGCAGAAGTCGCGAAAGAATTGAATGGCCGCGCGCTCGCCGACGTCGAAGATAAAGCCAGTGGGCAGATCATGAAGGCTGGCCAGCAGTTGCCTGGATTCTCCTGGCTGCGCGCCGACGGCACCACGTCCTGCGGAAACTGGATCTGGTGCGGCTCCTGGACCGAAGCCGGCGCGCTGATGCAGCGCCGCGATCCGGCCGATCCGTCGGGATTGGGGATTCATCCCAACTGGGGATGGTCGTGGCCCATGAATCGGCGCGTCCTGTATAACCGCGCGTCGTGCGACGCCGCCGGCAAGCCGTGGGATCCGGAGCGCCGCCAGGTGTGGTGGAACGAGGCTCAAAAAAAATGGGTGGGCAACGACGTTCCCGATTTCAAGGCCGATTCCGCGCCGCAGGATCACATGGGGCCGTTCATCATGAATCCGGAAGGCGTCGGACGATTGTTTGCTCCGCTGGCTGCGTTTGCCGACGGACCTTTTCCGGAATTCTACGAGCCCATCGAAAGCCCCATCGTCAATCCGCTGCATCCGAACCAATCCACCAATCCGGTGGTGAAGAAGTTCTCGACCGATCTCGACAAGTACGGCACCGTCGAGCAGGGCTTCACGGTGATCTGCACCACCTATCGCCTGACGGAGCATTATCATTACTGGACCAAGAACAACCCGATGAACGTGCAGCTCATTCCCGAGCCGTTCGTCGAAATTCCGATGGAGCTTGCGGCCGATCTCGGAATCAAGGGTGGCGATCGCGTGAAGGTGTCGAGCGCGCGCGCTTCTCACGTCGCCAAGGCGATGGTGACGCATCGCATCCGTCCCATGACGGTCGACGGCAAGAAGGTTTATCAGATCGGAATTCCGATTCACTTTGGCTATCGTGGCATTCAGGAGGATGCCGGAAGAATTCCGCGCGGGCTGGTCAACTCGCTCTCGCCGACGGTGACCGATCCCAACGCGTATACGCCCGAGTTCAAGGGATTTCTGGTGAAGGTGGAGAAGGCCTAGAGAGGCGAGGGAGCGGGATGAGCTATTGGCTAACAACTCACTGGCCCCCAGCAGAGACCGACACCGCGTCGCGTTTCGCGCCGCGTTTCGAAGGCGTGTGGCTTCCCGACGGCCGCGAATCCGCAGGGCACGCCCTCGCGCCAGGCGACCTCGTGCTCGTCTATGAGGCGAAAAATGGCCCGACCGAGGTCCGGCAAACCCCTGACGGAACAGCAAGAAAAATCAAAAGGGTTCGCGGTGCCGAGGGAATTGCTGCCATCGCCCGCGTCACCGCTGAGCTTTCTGCGGGCGGACAACCCGAACCGACGAAGTACGCGAATGGGCGAGAAATTTGGTGGCGATGGCTTGCCCCGACGGAGATACTATCCCGTACGGGATTCGTCGGCCGATCCGATGTTAATGAGGTTCTCGGCTACCGCCCTAGCTGGAACCTTCATGGATTTGGCGATCGCCACTCAGGCTTGAAAAGAGTCTCTCAGGGGGACTTCCAAGATCTCGAGGAGAAGTTCACCACGTCCAGACCTATCTCGCTGCCCATTGCGCAAACGATTGTTAGCCGCAGCGGCTCCGGGACAGGTATTGAGTCCGCTGCGCACCGCCTCTTGAAGGAATACATTGCCTTTGACCCATCTGTGGCGCTCGATGAGGCGGGCCTGAAAACAATTGACGTGGAATACAAATTCGGCACTGGCGATCGTGCTGATTGCGTGCTAGCCGATCGCCCGGGCCGGATAATTGGCGTCGAAATCGAAGTCTCCGTCGGAGACGCGCAGCTAGTTGGGATGCTGCAAGCAATCAAGTACCGCTATATGCTCGAACCCCTTACGGAGCGATCTCCCGGAGATAGCCGGGCATTCCTCGTTGCCCATGAAATTTCCGAGGGCATGCGTGAACTTTGTGAACGCTATAGTGTCGAGTGCTTCATCGTATCGAAAGAGATCGTTGATCGTTGGGCAGCGACTCAGGCGCGGCCACAAGAGCATCCGGAGGCCGCGAAATGAGCAACGGACCACTCGAAATCAAGGCTATCTCCGGACACGCCGGGCCCGTCCCCGGGCGCGACACCTCCCGCGATTACGACGTCGCCAAACTCATCGATGTCACCACCTGCATCGGCTGCAAGGCGTGCGAAGTCGCCTGTCTCGAATGGAACGGATATCCGTTCCGCGAGACGGTCTTCGATAACACCTACCAGACCATGCCGGATCTCGAGTGGAATTACTACAACCTGATCCGCTTCAATGAGCACGTCGCCGATGACGGCACGCTTAGTTGGCTCATGCGCAAGGACGGCTGCCTGCATTGCGCCGATCCCGGCTGCCTGCGCGCGTGTCCATCGGATGGAGCCATCGTTCAATACTCCAACGGGATCGTCGATTTTCAGCAGGATTATTGCATCGGCTGCCAATATTGCGTCACCGGTTGTCCGTTCAATATCCCCAGGTTCAATCCGGAAACGAAGAAGGTGCACAAGTGTACTCTGTGCTCGGATCGCGTGGGCGCGGGACTGGAACCGGCATGCATCAAAGCGTGTCCCACCGGCTGTCTGCACTTCGGCTCCAAGGACGACATGAAGGACCTCGCGGAAAAACGCGCGACGCAGTTGCGCGAGCACAGCTCGCATAAGAACGCGGGTGTTTACGATCCTCCGGGCGTCGGCGGAACGCACGTGATGTACGTGCTGCACGATATCGACAATCCGGAACGATATGGCGGTTTGCCGAAGGATCCGCAGGTGCCGCTGTCGGTACGTTTCTGGAAGGGACCGCTCAAGTGGCTCGGCAACGTCGCCATGGTGGGTGGAATCCTCGGCGTCGCACTGCATTACCTTCGTTACGGCCCAAAAAACGTGGACGATGAACCTCAAGATATCGGAGAACCGAAGTGACCGGCGAAATCGAGCGCTACACGTATCGCGAGCGGATGTGCCACTGGATCACCGGCCTGGTGTACCTGTATTGCCTGTCCACCGGTCTCGCCTTCTACACTCCCTATCTGTTCTGGATCGCGATCGCGCTTGGCGGAGGGCCGACGTCGCGCTTCTGGCATCCCGTCATTGGTCTCGCGTTTTTCGCGGCGCAGATGTGGATGCATCATCTATGGAGCGGCGACATGACCGTCACCGCCATCGACCGCAAGTGGCTCGACAAGACGGAAGACTATGCGACTAACCACGATGAAAACGTTCCGCCGCAAGGGCGTTTCAATGCGGGGCAAAAACTTTTCTATTGGGCGATGTTCTACGGGGCGTTTTTCCTCCTGGCTTCCGGCTTAGTGATGTGGTTCCCGGAGTATGTTCCCGCGGGCCTGCGATGGATTCGTGCATGGGCGATTCTGATTCATGAAGCTGCCGCGCTGCTCACCATCGGTGCGTTCATCATTCACGTGTACATGGGAGTGTTCACGGTTCCGGGCAGTGTCGCCGCCATGGTGGATGGCCATGTGTCGACTGCGTGGGCGAGAACGCATCACCGGCTCTGGTATGATCGCGTCGCGGAGAAGACTGCTCCGCCGGAATGACCGTCGATTACGACCGCAGGATCGCGCGCGCCCAGGAATTGGCCGCAGTATACGCGGAAAGTGCTGAGCTCCTCAACTTCTATTGCGGCCTGGCGCGCATCCAAAGCGACATTTTTGATAAGTTGCGTTCCAGCAGCGAAACCGATCCGCGATCGCTCACTCGCTATTTTCCCAGCCTGCTCGAATTCGTGGAACGCCACGCGCCGGAGCGTCTGGCGCAGTTCGCGCGGAAGCAGCTCGCTGGACTCCACGAATGCGAAAATGACCGCGAAGATATTCTGACCGCGTATTGGGAAGGCGACAGAACCGCGCCGCTCGAATCGCAGTTCTTTGCCCGAGTGCTATTGCAACCCTTCGCGGAATCCTTTGTGGGACGGCCAATTCTGGCTGCCCCACTAAACCAGGCCCATGCCCTCGGCGCGATCTGTCCATTTTGTGGCGCGAAACCTGTATTAGCCGTGCTCAGAGGCGAGGGCGACGGAGCCAAGCGGAGCCTGATCTGTTCCCTGTGCTCCACCGAATGGCTGTATCGGCGCGTCGTATGTCCCAACTGCGGGGAGGAAGACAAGGACCAACTTCCCATCTACATTTCACAGCAATCGGGGTACGTCAATGTTTCCGCCTGCGATACCTGCCGCTGTTATCTCAAGTCCGTCGACCTGACTAAGGATGGCCACGCCGTCCCCCTGGTCGACGAAATCGCGACGGTCGCCCTCAACATCTGGGCCGAAGAGCACGGCTACGTCAAGCTCGAAACCAATCTTCTCGGCATGTGAACCGACAGCCGATTACTTGGCGAGTTGGACCAGCCGCTTTAGAGCTTCGCTGTTGCCCAGTGCCGCCGACTTCCGATACCACTCCCGCGCTTTGTCGAGGCTGTAAGGCACGCCCTGGCCTCTTTCATACATTCCCGCCAGGTTGTACATCCCGGCGGAACTCCCCGCGTTGGCCGCTTTCTCGAACCAATTGGCGGCCTCCTTATCGCTCTTTTCCACGCCCTCGCCCATCGAATACATGGCGCCCAGGAACACCATCCCGGACGTGTTCCCGGAGAGCGCCGCCATTCGAAACCAACGGACCGCTTCCTTTTCGTCCTTGGTGACATCCTGGCCGTCCCGGTAGTCCTCGCCCAGTTGCAGCATGGCGAGCGGCTCGCCCGCGATCGCCGATTGGCGGAGCAAGTCCAAAGCGCCCGGAAGGCCGCCCTTGCGCTTCTCCATCGCTGCGTCATACAACTGTCGCGCGCGAGCCGCGGACGCCCTGGGTGGCGTCGCCGGAGGTGCTGACGTAACCGGGGCAGGTTTCGGAGATGTCGACGGAGAACTCGGCGGAGGCGTCGACGGAACAGCGGCAGGTTTCGACTTCACTTCGATCGTAACGACAGCCCGCGCCGATCCTCCCGGACCCTTCGCAGTGAGAACGTAGGTAGTCGTCGCCGCCGGCGTCACGGCGCGCCCGCCGATGGCCTCCACTTTGCCGATCCCGTTATCGATGACGATCTCCTGCGCGCCGGTAACTTCCCAACTGAGCGTCGCGGAGGCTCCGGCGTTAATCGACCGTGGATCACCCGCGAATCGCTGGACCGCCATCTGAACCCCAGGTTGACCCGAGGGTTGGGCCGTGGGCGGAACCGTGGCCGGCACTCCCGGAGCCGGATTGCCCGCCGGTGCACCGGCCGATCCCACCTGCGCCGGCTGGTCTGCTCCGTGAAAGCCGTTATTCCGGTAGAACAGAAACCCGGCGACGATCGCGGCCCCCACCACCACAGCCGCTGCCACGGCCACAACCAACGCCCAATTCGCCGCTGGCTTCTTTGTCTGTCGTTCTACAACCGCGTGACGTTGGACAACCGCGTGACCTTCTGCGATCGCGAGAGGTCCGGCGACGACCGGAGGGGTTACAAACGGGTGAGGTGTTACCACCGCGCGAGGTTCTACAACCCCGCGAGGTTGCCCAGCCACATGACGCTCCGCGACCAGCGGCGGCGGTGGCGGCGGGCCCTTGAGGGCGCCTTCTAGTGCAGCCACAAACTCCGCGCAGCTCGAATAGCGCTCCGCCGGAAGCTTGGCGAGACCACGCCGCAGAACGTCATCCGCGCCCACCGCCAGCGCCGGATTCGCTGCGTGCGCCGAAGGCCGCTCCCCAAACACGATGGTATGCGTCAGCGTCGGCAACGAATCGCCTTGGAACGGACGCCTACCGGTCAGCAGCTCGAAAGCCAGCACCGCGAGCGAAAACTGATCGGCCCGTCCGTCCACGGCTTGCGCCTGGATTTGTTCCGGTGACATGTAGCTCGGCGTTCCCATCACCACGCCGGTCATGGTCGCCTGCGGGGACATCACTTTCGCGATGCCGAAATCGGCCACTTTCACCATGGACCCGTGATGCAGCATGATGTTTCCGGGCTTGATGTCGCGATGCACCACGCCATGCTCGTGCGCATAATCGAGCGCCGCCGCCGTCTGCCTCAGGACCGCCAGCGCTTGGCCGATGTCCATCCGCCCCAGCGCCAGCGTCTGCTGGAGCGACATCCCCTCCACGCGTTCCATGGCGATAAAAGCCGCGTCGCCTTCCTTGCCCACGTCCAGGATCACCACGATACCCGGATGGAATAGCTGGCCGGCCGAGCGCGCTTCGCGGAACAAGCGCTCCGTCAGGAATTCGGCCTCGCGGGGATCGCTGAATGCCTCCAGATGAATCACCTTCACCGCGACGCTGCGTCCGATCAGCGGGTCCACAGCGTCGTACACCACGCCCATCGCTCCGCGGCCCAATTCTCCGCGGATCTCATAACGGCCGATGTGTTTGGTGGGGCGTGCGGCGGGCTCGAGGAATGCTGAAGACGAGTCATGCGCTGCCAGCAGGCGATCTACCGCGTCAAACAGATTCGTATCGCTGCCGCAGGCGCCTTTCAGAAACAGGCGGCGCTCCGCCTCGGGACGCTCTAGCGCCTCCTCGAAGAGTTGACGCGCCCGCTTGTGAGATTCCAGCGACATGCCACTGTGGGGCGGACGCCCTCGTCCGCGCCGGACTCCTGGTCCGGCTTTACTAACGAGCTCAAAACGGGGCCGACGAGGGCGTCGGCCGCGGTCCAGGGGGACCGCCCCACATCCTAGACTAAATCGGACTTGGATTCCCCTGCATCCGATCGAACAGCCAGGAACGCGCGAATTCCCAATCCCGCCTCACCGTCGCCACGGAAACACCCAGCGCCTCCGCGGCCTCTTTGTCGGTATGGCCGCCAAAATATCGAAGCTCGACGATCTGCGCCGCGCGCGGATCAACCTCCTGCAAATCCCGCAACGCTTCATCCAGTAACAGCAAGTCGATGCCGCGCGGCTCCGTGCTTGCGCTCACTCCGCTCAGCGTTACGTTCAGTGCCCCGCTGCCGCGTCTCTGTGCATTCTTTGCCCGCGCGTAATCCACCAGGATTCGCCGCATCTGCTGGCTGGCGATCGCAAAAAAATGCACCCGGTTGTTGAATTGGAGCGCTTCGGCGCCCACCAGCCGCGTATACGCTTCATGGATCAGAGCTGTGGTTTGCAACACGTGGCCCGGCCGCTCGCGATGCAGTTCCCGTGCCGCGATCCGGTGCAGCTCGCCATATACCAGCTCGATCGCCTGTTCCCCGGCCGCCGGATCTCCGTGCTGCATCTGGTTGAGCAACAAGGTCAG
>Ga0182024_10003566_pt1 | contig 36871 bp, 28 predicted proteins | sample P32metaG_FD_120480 | JGI IMG/M metagenome (GOLD analysis project Ga0182024, IMG submission 120480) | Permafrost microbial communities from Stordalen Mire, Sweden - P3-2 metaG (Illumina Assembly) | ecosystem: Environmental > Terrestrial > Soil > Wetlands > Permafrost | place: Sweden: Stordalen...
CTGATAACGCCAGCCCTGGATGTGATGGTCGCGATCGCTCGCCTCCGCGAATTCATGCCGCAGGGACAGCCGCGTGCCTTCGGCGACCGACTCGAGACGGATCGTGACGCGCGAAGTGCCCGGCCCAAGCGTCGGAAGGTGAGCGGCGCCGTAGGTGAACACGATGCGATCGGGCGGCTGCACCTCGACCACTTCACCCGAGAACTCGATGCCGTTGGGATGCCTGATGAGCATGCGGCCGCCTGGTCTCGGGTCGATGGCGGATCCGCGACCCCACCAGGACGCCCATCGGGCGTCGCTGGTAAAGAAGCTGAAGACCGTCTCGCGCCGGGCGCCGATGGTAATGGTGCGATCGAGATGGTGCGGCCATGCGGTCATGAGGGAGTCCCCTTTCGTCGTCTGGCGGCACGCGGCCGGGGCCCGCGCCGCGTCTCCACCAATTCGGCGCTGAGCTTCAATCGCCACAGCGCGTCGTTCCACATCTGCTCAAGCAGCCGCGCCACGGGCCCGAGGCGATCTCGGCGCGCGCGATAGAAGCGATGCCGGTTCTCGCGACGAACGGACACGAGCCCGGCGTCCGCGAGCGCTCCCAGTTGCAGGGATACGGCGCCAAAGGTCACGTCGGGCATGGCCGCGTGGATCGCGCCAGCGGCGAGTTCCCCGTCCCAGACCAGCCGCAGGATTTCCCGCCGCCGGGGTGAGGCGAGCGCCGAGAAGGTGGCCCCGTCCATTCCCATCACTATAGATTAAACTAAAATATCTATCAAGTTACAACAAAGGGGCCCCCGTCGCGACGGAGCCCGCCCTTACTTCTTGAGTTGGCTGGCGGCGCCGGGATCCAGCAGCCACACGGCCCGAGGGGCGCCGCGCGCCACGAGCGCGGCCGGCAATTGCGAGGCGGCATCTTCAATCGCCTCGCGGACGACGCCGGCTTTTGAGGCGCCGAAGGCGCCGATCACGACCGAGCGCGCCGCGGTCAACACCGGCAACGTGAGCGTCATGCGGCGCGGCGGCGGCTTCGGCGAGTCGACCACGGCCGCCACGTGCCGCTCGGTCTCCCCGAGCAGGGCGTGACCGGGGAAAAGCGACGCGACGTGACCGTCTGGACCCACGCCGAGCAGCACGAGATCCAAGATCGGCCGCTCTCCGACCACTCGACGGAGTTCCTCGTCGTACGCTCCCGCCGCCGAGTTGAGATCGGGCCCATCGGCGGGCATGCGATGCACGCGCGCCGCGGGCGCTCGCGCCGAGTCGAGCCAGAGCGATCGCGCAAGGGCATAGTTCGACTCGGGGTCTGTCACCGGGACCGCGCGTTCATCCGCCCAGAAGACGTCGGTCGAGTCCCAGTCGAATGTCGCCTCGGCTCCCCATCGCGGAAAGAACGTCGTGGCGACCGACCCGCCGGACACCGCAATCGACAGCCCCCCCCCAGCGGCACGAGCGCGGACCCGTTGGGCAATCTCGGTACCCAGCCGAACTGCCAGAACCTCGCTGTCCCCGATGCAAATCTCGACCATAAGAGACAGGCACGATACACCAGGGCCACCCCGGCCGAGTACAATCAACCCTCTCCAAGGGAGTCATTGTGCCGGTCGATCTCGACGCGCTCGCCGTGAACACGATTCGGACGCTCGCCATGGATGCCGTGCAGCAGGCCAACTCCGGCCATCCCGGCACGCCGATGGCGATGGCGCCGGTGGCCTACACCTTGTGGCAGCGTCATCTGCGCTTCGATCCGAACGACCCGATTTGGCCCAATCGCGACCGCTTCGTGCTGTCGATGGGCCACGCGTCGATGCTCCTGTACTCGCTCCTGCATCTGGCCGGCGTCAAGGCGGTCAACCCGAAGTACGAGACGCTAGGCGATTTGTCCGTCACGCTCGACGACATCAAGCGATTCCGGCAGCTCGACAGCAAGTGCCCGGGCCACCCCGAATACCGCTGGACCTCAGGCGTGGAAACGACGACGGGCCCGCTTGGACAAGGCGTGGCCACGAGCGTCGGCATGGCGATCGCAGGCAAGTGGCTCGCCGCGCGGTTCAATCGTCCCGACTACGCCCTCTTCGACTTCAACGTCTATGCCCTCGGCGGCGATGGCTGCCTGATGGAAGGCATCTCGCACGAGGCGGCATCGCTCGCCGGACACCTTCACCTCGACAACCTCTGCTGGATCTACGACAACAACCACATCACGATCGAGGGCAGCACGGCCCTCGCATTGTCGGACGACGTCGCGACGAGGTTTCTGGGGTACGGCTGGGCGGTGGAGCGGGTCGGCGACGCGAACGATCTGTCGATGCTGACTCGCGCCTTCGAGACGTTCAAGCAGACGCCAGGTCGACCCACGCTCATCATCGTCGACAGCCACATCGGCTACGGCGCGCCGCACAAGCAGGACTCGCACGCCGCCCACGGCGAGCCCCTCGGCGAGGACGAATGCCGGTTGACCAAGAAGTTCTACGGTTGGCCGGAGGACGCGAAGTTCCTGGTGCCGGACGGCGTGCGCGAGCACTTCGCCGCCACGATGGGCGCCCGCGGGGCGACGCTCCGCGCGGAATGGATGACGCTGTTCGACGCCTTCAGGTCGAAGTACAAGAAGGATGCCGACGCGCTGCAGCGGATGCAGCGACGGGAACTGCCGGACGGCTGGGACAAGGGCCTGCCGGTCTTCCCCACCGACGCCAAGGGCGTCGCGGGCCGCGACGCGTCCGCCAAGGTCCTAAATGCGATCGCGCCCGGAGTGCCGTGGATCATCGGGGGATCGGCGGACCTGACCCCGTCCACGAAGACGCGGCTCACCTTCGAGGGCGCGGGCGACTTCGAAGCCGGCACGTATGCCGGGCGGAATTTCCACTTCGGGGTGCGCGAGCACGCCATGGGCGCGATTCTGAACGGCCTGTCGCTGTCGAAGCTGCGGCCGTTTGGGTCGGGGTTCCTGATCTTCAGCGACTACGGCCGGGCGCCGATCCGGCTGGCGTCGATCATGGAACTTCCGGTCGTGTACATCTTCACGCACGACTCGATCGGCGTGGGCGAGGATGGCCCGACGCACCAGCCCGTCGAGCAGTTGCTCTCGCTGCGCGCGATTCCGGGTCTCATCGTGCTGCGCCCGGCCGACGCGAACGAGGTCGCCGAGAGCTGGCGGGTCATCCTGCAACTGCAGCACAAGCCCGCCGTGCTCGTGCTGAGCCGACAGGCGCTGCCGACGCTGGACCGGACAAAGTACGCGCCGGCAGCGGGCGTCGCCCAGGGTGGGTACGTCCTGGCCGACGCGCCTGGCGGCACACCGCAGGCGATCCTCATCGCCACGGGATCGGAAGTGTCGCTGTGCCTGACGGCGCACGAGCAGCTCATCGCGGCCGGCATTCGCACGCGCGTGGTGAGCCTGCCCTCCTGGGAGCTGTTCGAGGCGCAGCCGCAAGCGTATCGAGACGAGGTGCTGCCGTCGTCGGTCACGGCGCGGGTCGCCGTCGAGCAGGCGTCGACGCTCGGGTGGTCGCGCTACGTCGGCATGACGGGCCATGTGATCGGGATGCACACGTTTGGCGCCTCGGCCCCGCTCAAGGAACTGCAGAAGAAGTTCGGCTTCGAGCCCGATCAGATCATCGCCGCCGTCAAAGCACAATTGTGAGCCCACACGCGGAGTCCCGCCATGTCTGACACGCCTCGCGCATCCGCCACCGCCAGTCCGATTGCCGCGTTGCGCCAGTACGGCCAATCCGTCTGGCTCGACTTCATCCGCCGCAGCCTCATCACGGGAGGGGAACTGAAACGGCTGGTCGACGAGGACGGCCTGGGGGGATTGACCTCGAACCCGGCGATTTTCGAGAAGGCCATCGACGGCAGCGACGACTACAAGGCGGCGATCGCCGAGATCTCCGTGGATCAGCGGCTCAGCCCGAAGGACGTCTTCGAGCGGCTGGCCATCAAAGACATCCAGGACGCCGCCGACGTCCTGCGGCCGGTCTACGATCGGACCGCCACGGTCGACGGCTACGTGAGCCTCGAGGTCGCGCCGGACCTCGCGCACGACACGGCGGGCACGATGGCCGAAGCGCGCCGGCTCTGGAAGGCCGTCAACCGGCCGAACGTGATGATCAAGGTGCCCGCGACGACGGCTGGCCTGCCCGCGATCCGCGAGCTGCTCACCGACGGCATCAACATCAACATCACCCTGCTCTTTGCCCGGTCGGCGTATGAGGCGGTGGCGCTCGCCTATCTCGAGGCGTTCGAAGCCCGCATCGCCCGGCACCAGCCGATCGATCGGATCGCCAGCGTGGCGAGCTTCTTCGTGAGTCGAATCGACTCGATGGTCGACGCCATCCTCGCCGAGAAGCTGAAGACGGCGCCGGCGGCCGATCAACCTGCGCTCGAGGCCTTGATGGGCACCGTGGCAATTGCAAACGCGAAGGTCGCCTACGCCAGCTATCAGCGGCTGTTCTCGGGGCCGCGTTGGGACGCGCTCGCGAAGCACGGCGCCCATCCGCAGCGCGTCCTGTGGGCGAGCACGAGCACGAAGAACCCGCGGTATCGCGACACGATGTATGTCGAGGAGTTGATCGGGCCCGACACCGTTGACACGGTGCCCCCTGAGACGATCGCGGCCTTTCGCGATCACGGCCGGCTCCGCGCCAGCCTCGAGGACGATCTGGCCGGCGCGACACGCACCCTCGAGGCGCTCGACCGGGCCGGCATCTCGTTGGCGAAGGTCACCGACGACCTCCTCGTCGAGGCGGTGAAGAAATTCGTCGAGCCGTTTGCCAAGCTCCTCGACGCCGTCGCGCGACGATGCCGCGAAGCGAACGCGGCCCGGATCAATGCGCAGTCGACGTCCCTGCCGCCGGCTCTCGCCGCCGAGGTCAAGGCCGAACTCGACCGGTGGCAGGCGCGGGGCGGCACGAAGGGTCTCTGGGCCGGGGACGCGTCGCTGTGGACCAACAGCGACGAAGCCAAATGGATCGGGTGGCTCGGCGTCGTCGATCAACAGCTCGGCAGCCTCGAGCCGCTGCACGCCCTCTCGACAGAGGCCAAGAGCTTCTCGCATGCGCTGCTGCTCGGCATGGGCGGGTCGAGTCTGTGCCCCGAGGTGTGGAAGAAGACGTTCGGCCACATTCCCGGGTCACCCGAGCTGTTCGTCCTCGACTCGACGGACCCGGCGCAGATTCAGGCGACCGAACGGCAGATTGACGTCGCGAAAACGCTGTTCATCGTCTCGAGCAAGTCGGGGTCCACGCTCGAACCCAACATCTTCAAGTCGTATTTCTTCGATCGGGCGACGGCGGTCCTCGGCGCGAAGGCGGCGCAGCATTTCATCGCGGTGACCGACCCCGGCTCGGATCTGGAAACGAAGGCGAAGCAGGCCGGTTTCCTGCATATCTATCCCGGCGTGAAGTCGATTGGCGGACGCTACTCGGCCCTGTCGAATTTCGGCATCGTGCCGGCCGCGGCCATGGGCCTCGACGTCGAGCGTCTGCTCGATAAGGCCGACCGCATGCTCCACGCCTGCGCGCCGAGCGTGCCGGCCAATGAGAACCCGGGCCTCGCGCTCGGGGTGACGCTCGGGGTCCTGGCGAAGCGCGGCGTGGACAAGCTGACGCTCATCACGTCCCCCGGCATTCGCGACCTCGGGGCGTGGCTCGAGCAGCTCATTGCCGAATCCACGGGCAAGATCGGCAAGGGCATCGTGCCGGTCGATCGCGAGGCGGTCGCCGCGCCGGACCACTACGGCGACGACCGCCTCTTCGTCTACCTGCGCCTGACGAGCGGCCCCGATGCCGCTCAGGATCAGGCGATCGACGCGCTCGAACGCGCGGGCCGGCCGGTCGTCAGGATCGGCGTGGCCACCCTGTACGACCTGGGCGAAGAGTTCGTCCGGTGGGAGATCGCGACGGCGATTGCCGGCGCCGTCATCGGCATCAACCCCTTCGACCAGCCGGACGTCGAGGCGAGCAAGATCGCGACGCGGGCGCTGACGAGCGAGTATGAGAAGAAGGGGTCGCTTCCGGCCGAAGCGCCCTTCTTCGAGGGCGACGGCGTCAAGCTGTTTGCCGATCCTACGAACGCCAACGCGCTGAAGGGGGCGGTCGGGACGCCGTCGCTCGGCGGCTACGTTCGCGCGCATCTCGCCCGGATCGGCGCCGGCGACTACTTCGCCCTCCTGGCCTACGTGATGATGAGCGACAGCCACGAGCGCACGCTCCAGGGCATGCGGCACGGTGTCCGGGACGCGCGCAAAGTCGCGACGTGCCTCGGCTTCGGCCCGCGTTTCCTGCACTCCACCGGCCAGGCCTACAAGGGCGGACCCAACTCGGGCGTCTTCTTGCAGATCACATGCGACGACGCGCGCGACGTGCCGGTGCCGGGCCAGAAGTACACGTTCGGCATCGTCAAAGCGGCGCAAGCGCGCGGTGATTTCCAGGTCTTGGCGGACCGCGGTCGGCGGGCGCTGCGGGTACATTTGGGTCAGGACGTCGAGGCGGGGCTGGCGACTCTGGCGAAGGCGATGGAGTGAAAAGCGGGCGCATTGAAGATTGACGATCGGGTCATTGACGATTGATTGACGATTGACGATTGAGTCATTGACGATTAACTCCAGATTGACGATTGAAGATTTGAGATTTCAGATTTCAGATTCCGCAGGGGGGTTCATGCAGCTTGGAATGATTGGACTGGGCCGGATGGGCGGCAACATGGTGCGCCGACTCATGCGCGCCGGCCACGCGTGTGTGGGGAACAGCCATGAGCCTGACAAGGATCTCATCCAGGCCGGCATGGTGGCCGCCACGTCGGTCTCCGATCTGGTGTCCAAGCTCGCGGCGCCGCGGACGGTCTGTCTGATGGTGCCGGTGGCGGCGGTCGACAGCATCCTCGAGGAATTGCTCGCCCATTTGCAGCCGGGCGACACGGTGATCGACGGAGGCAATTCGTACTACCACGATGACATCGCGCGGTCGAAGCGCCTGACTTCGCGAGGCCTGCACTACGTCGACATGGGCACGAGCGGCGGCGTCTGGGGTCTCGAGCGCGGCTACTGCCTCATGATCGGCGGCGAGGCGGACGTCGTGAAGCGCCTCGATCCGATCTTCGCGGCACTGGCGCCCGGGCGCGGCGACATCCCCCGGACGGCCGGCCGGGACAAGATTCCGGGCACGTCCGAACTCGGGTACCTGCACTGCGGGCCGTCAGGCGCGGGACACTTCGTCAAGATGGTGCACAACGGCATCGAATACGGGCTGATGGCCGCGTATGCCGAGGGCTTGAACATCCTGCAGCATGCGAACATCGGCAAGGCGGCCCGCGCCGTTGACGCCGAGACGACTCCGCTTCGCGACCCCGAGCACTACCAGTACGATTTCGATTTGTCGGCGATCACGGAGGTCTGGAGGCGTGGCAGCGTCGTGGCCTCGTGGCTGCTCGATCTGACGGCGTCGTCGTTCGTGGCCGATCCGACGCTGGGCCAGTTCGCGGGTCGCGTGTCCGACTCTGGCGAAGGGCGCTGGACCCTCACCGCCGCCAACGACGAGGGCGTGCCCGCGCATGTGCTCGCGGCGTCGTTGTTCGAGCGCTTTGCCTCACGCGGCGAGGCCGACTTTCAGAATCGCGTGCTCTCGGCGATGCGCTTCGGCTTCGGCGGCCACCTGGAGAAAAAAGCATGAACGAGCGAGCGAGTCGCGCGAGCGGAGCGGGGCATCGGGGCCCCCGCGAGGGAGCGCGTTGGGGAGTCCGCAGGGGCGAAGCCCATCGGAGCAAACAATGACCGACAAAGCCAAATCCGACGCCCTGGTGTTCTTCGGCATCACGGGCGATCTGGCCTACAAGAAGATCTTCCCGGCGCTGCAATCGCTGGTGAAGCGGGGACGGCTCGACGTCCCGGTGATCGGCGTCGCGCGCTCCGAGCTGACGACCGAGCAGATCGTCGCCCGCGCGCGCGCGAGCGTCACGGAGAACGGCGGTCTCGATCCGGAGGCCTTCCCCAAGCTGGCCGGGCTGCTCAAGCACGTGTGGGGCGACTACGCCGATCCGAAGACGTTCCAGCGCCTGAAAGCCGCGCTCGGCGGCGCCAAGCATCCGCTCCACTATCTCGCGATTCCGCCGAGCACGTTCCCGGAGGTCATCCAGAATCTCGAGGCCTGCGGCGACGCGGCGGGCGCCCGCCTCGTCGTCGAGAAGCCGTTCGGACGCGACCTGGCGTCCGCGCGCGAGCTGAACGAGACGCTGCACGCGTCGTTCCCGGAGGACTCGATTTTCCGCATCGACCACTATCTCGGGAAGGAGGCGGTGCAGAACATCCTGTATTTCCGCTTCGCCAACGCCTTCCTCGAGCCCATCTGGAACCGCCATTACGTCGAAAGCGTGCAGATCACGATGTCGGAGAGCTTCGGCGTCAAGGGGCGGGGCAAGTTCTACGAGGAAACGGGCGTCGTGCGCGACGTGATTCAGAACCACCTGCTGCAAATCGTCAGCTACCTCGCGATGGAAGCGCCGTCATCGATGTGGCCGGAGGCCATTCGGGACGAGCAGGCGAAGATCCTGCGGACGGTCCGGCCCCTGTCGCCCGCCAACCTCGTGATCGGCCAGTTCAAGGGCTATCGCGACGAGCCTGGCGTCACGCCGGACTCGCGGACACCGACCTACGCCGCGCTGCACCTGTTCATCGACTCCTGGCGCTGGCAGGGCGTGCCCTTTTACGTGCGGGCCGGCAAGAGCCTGCAGACGACGAGCACGGAGGTCGTCGTCGATCTCAAGAAGGCGCCGCCGGTGGTGTTCCGCGAGATGCAACACGCCAAGAGCAACTACGTGCGCTTCCGGCTCTCGCCGGAGGTCGCCATCGGCATCGGCGCCCGAGCCAAGCGGCCGGGTGAGGGCATGTTCGGCGAGCCGGTCGAGCTGTCCGTGGTCAATCATGCGGGCCAGGGCAGCGACCGACCCCTCGAAGCGTACGAGCGGCTCCTCGGCGACGCGATGACGGGCGACGCGACGCTGTTCGCCCGCCAGGACGTGGTGGAAGCGGCGTGGGCCATTGTGGACCCGATCCTCGTCGACGCGGGTCCAGTCTTCGAGTATGAGCCCGGGACCTGGGGCCCGCCGGAAGCGGACGCGCTCGTCGCAGAGGTCGGCGGCTGGGCGCGCGCGAGCGCGGAGGTCGCGTGACGCCGACCCGGGTGTACCTCGTCCGCCACGGCGCTACGGCGCTCACGACGGAAGACAAGTTTTCGGGCGACATCGGCGTCGAGTTGTCAGACGACGGCCGATGGCAGGCTGCGAAACTGGGCGAGCGGCTCGCCAACGAAGGCATCGCGGCGGTCTATTCCAGTCCGCTCTCCCGCGCGGTCGACACCGCGCACCTCATCGCCGATCGCATGGGCCTGGCGCCAGCGCTCTGCGACGGGCTCCGCGAGATCAGCCACGGGCGGTGGGAGGGCCTTTCCCGGCGCGAGGTCGAAGCGCAATTCGGCGACGAGTATTCCACGTGGGAGAACGACCCCTTCACGTTCGCGCCCCAAGGTGGGGAATCGGGCCTGGCCGTCCTGGCCCGCGCCCTACCCGTGATCCGCGAGGTCGTGACCAGACACGCGGGTCAACGAGTGTTGGTCGTCTCGCACAAAGCGACCCTGCGCCTCGTGCTCAGCAGCCTGCTCGGCTTCGACGAGCGGGGCTATCGCGACCGACTCGATCAGGCTCCGGCCTGTCTGAACATCGTCGATTTCAAGGATTCGGTCCGAGCGCGGCTGATGCTCTTCAACGACACCTCTCACTACGCCGGCCAAACGCGGGCGGCGGTCGACAACCAGTCGAAATGGTGGGAACAAGCTGCAACCGGCACGAAATGAGGCAATGGGTGAATGTGTGAATGGGCGATCATTTCCTGAACCCCACCCCACCCGCTGACCTCGTCCACCTGGCGGCTCGCCTCGGCTTGGCCGTCGTGCTCGGCAGCATCGTCGGCGTGAACCGGGAGCTACGCCAGAAACCGGCCGGCCTCCGGACGCATGCCCTCGTGGCCCTGGGCGCCGCGCTCGTCACGGTGGTCGGCACGCTGATGACCGGTGATTCGGGCACCTTCGGGCGACTGGTGCAGGGCCTGCTCGCCGGCATCGGCTTCATCGGGGGGGGTGTGATCCTTCATCGAGACGACACCCAAGGTGTTCACGGGCTCACCACGGCCGCCGCCGTGTGGCTGGTCGCCGGGGTGGGGATCGCGGTCGGCGCCGGGCTCTGGGCGGCCGGCGTGATCGCGATTGGATTGACGCTCGTGGTGCTGGCGGTCGGAGCCCCGATCGATGAGCGTCTGCGAAGTCCGCGTCAGCCGTGACGCGTTGACCGTCAGCCAACCCTTCGGCGGCTCTTCTCAAGACGGGCACGAATCTGCCGGGCTCGCGCCCGAAGCGCTGCACTCGCCGATCGATCGAACGCCACGAGGGTTTGCCTCACACGCGGCATGAGCGGGGCCGTGCGGGTCGCAAAGGTCGCGAGGCTGTCGAGGGCCCACGCCCGCACGAAGAGCTGCGGATGCCGAATGTCGCGCTCTAACACTCGTATCGCCTCAGCCCGCTCCTTGGGCGTCCACTTGAGAAGCGGCAACGCGCGCACGACGTGGAGGCGAATCAGCCAGCGGTCGCTCGCCGAGGCCACGAGAAAGACGCGACGATGGGGTTGAACCCAGGCGGGGTGCTCCCGGGCGATCTTCTCCAGGAGGTCAATTGCGCGCATGGCGACGACCCAGTTGGCGTGGCCGGCGAGCGCGGCGAGCTCCGAGATGCGACCAGGGCGTTCATCGATTAGCGCCCGGGCTCTGACGGACTGCGCCAGGGACCGTGCGTCCTGCCCGTCGAGCAGCTGGCGCAGCTCGGCACGGGTCCGGCCGGCATCGAGGCGCTCGAGGCTGGGCGGGATCGACCGGGCGCAGGCTCGGGAGTGGGCCAAATGCCAGCTGAGCCGCTCTTCCACCGTGGCGCGAGTTGGCATCGAATGGGCGTGGTGCCAGGTCGCGTTCACAGCGGCATTATCAGCTACGTCTTCAGATCGGTCTGGAGTCCCCTGTCCTTGACAGCGGCGACGCCGGCCTGTTAGTTTCGCTAAAGCATGATTCGTTGTGCATGTCGGTGTTGCCACAGCCTCCCGCAGATCACGGCCTGCGGGTGCACATGTAGCACGCCGGCGTTGCGCGCGACGAAATCGGCAGCCTGACCTCCCGCCTCCCGGGAACCCACGCTCACACCTGATTTCGGTCCTGCGCCGTCGGCGTCTGCCGCGTCGCTGTTGTCGTCTCCGATGCGGCGTCCCGCCTCGTCGGCGCTTGAGGTGTGTGCCGGTCAATGCCGTCACGCGAGTTCGATTTTTCGTCAGGAGTCTTCTCCATGTCGCAGGTCGTCGAAGCACGTCCGTCCGCCGCCCAGTCGTCCACCACGCGCACGACCGTGCCGGTCGCGATCTACTACGAGCATCCCCGTTGGTTCGACCGCGTGTTCGCGGAACTCGATCGACGCGAGGTGCCGTACACGAAGATTCACATCGACGATCACCGGTACGATCCGTCGGCTGGCCGCCTGCCGGCCGACGTGGTGTTCAACCGGATGAGCCCCTCCGCCTACCATCGCGGCCATGGGCCGGCCATCGCCTACACACACTCCTGGCTCGGGCACCTCGAGCGGCACGGCCAGCGCGTGATCAACGGCCACCGTGCCTTCACGCACGAGATCTCCAAGGCCCTCCAACTGTCCGTGCTCGGGGCGATCGGGCTGCCGGGCCCCAAGACGCGCGTCATCCACCGCCCCGAGGACGCTCTGGCGGCCACCGACGGCCTGCGCTTTCCGATCGTCGTCAAGCCGAACGTGGGCGGGAGCGGAGTGGGCATTATCCGGTTCGACACGCGAAGGGATCTGGCGCGCGCGGTCGCTGACGGCGGCCTCGATCTCGGTCTCGACCACGTCGGCCTGGTGCAGGAGTTCATCCCGGCACGCGGCGGGCACATCGTTCGGGTAGAGACGGTGGGCGGCAAGTACCTGTATGGCATCCAGGTGCACCTGTCGGGCGAGACGTTCGATCTCTGCCCGGCGGACATCTGCCAGACGGGCGCCGGCGTGGCGCTCGACAACGCTTGCGTCGTGGAGGCACCCAAAGCTCGGCTGCGCGTCGACGGCTACGACACGCCGCCGCACTTGCGCGCGGCGGTCGAGCGCATCGTCCAGAGCATGGGCATCGACGTCGGCGGGGTCGAGTACATCGTCGACGACCGCGACGGCCAGTTGTATTTTTACGACGTCAACGCGCTCTCGAATTTCGTCGCCGACGCCCCGAAGGTCATCGGCTTCGATCCGTTCGTGAACCTCGTCGACTATCTCCTCGCGGAGGCCGCCCGTGGCTGAGCGACACCTGCGCATTGGCTACTGGCTGCCCGTCTTCGGCGGGTGGCTCCGGAACGTGCCCGATGAAGGGATGTCGGCCACGTGGCCGTACATCCGCACCCTCGTCCGGCGCAGCGAGGAACTGGGCTACGACCTGACGCTCATCGCGGAGCTGAACCTCAACGACATCAAGGGCGTCGAGGCGCCGTCGATGGACGCCTGGTCGACGGCCGCGGCGGTGGCGGCGGTCACGACGCAGCTCGAGATCATGGTGGCGGTGCGGCCGACGTTTCACGCGCCCGCGCTCCTCGCCAAGCAGGCGGCGAGCATCGACCACCTGAGCGGCGGGCGCGTCTCGCTGAACGTCGTCTCGTCGTGGTGGGCCGAGGAAGCCAAGATGTACGGTGTGCAGTTCGATCAGCATGACGACCGCTACGCGCGCACGTCCGAGTGGCTCGACGTGGTGGACGGCCTGTGGAAGCAGCCGCGGTTCTCGTTCGCCGGCAGGTACTACAACGTCGCCAACACGGTGCTCGAGCCGAAGCCGCTGTCCCGACCGCGGCCCTGTCTGTACGCCGGCGGCGAATCGGAAGCGGCCAAGGAGCTGATCGCGGCCAAGTGCGACGCCTACCTCATGCACGGCGATCCGCCAGAGCGCGTGGCGGCGAAAATCGCCGATCTGCGCGCCCGGCGCGCGAAACACGACCTACCACCGATGAAGTTCGGCGTCGCCGGCTACGCGATCGTGCGCGACACGGAGCGCGAAGCGCAGCAGGAGCTGGCGCGCATTACGGACGTGCAAGCGAGCGCGGCCGGGTTCGCCAATTACCAGCAGTGGCTCTCCGGCACCCAGCTCGAACAGGCGATGTCCATCCAGGAGTACTCCGTCTCCAACCGGGGCCTCCGGTCAGGCCTCGTCGGCACGCCGGAGCGAGTGCAGGAGCAACTCGATCGCTTCTCCAGGGCCGGCGTCGACCTGGTGCTGCTACAGATGAGCCCGCAGCTCGAGGAGATGGAACGGTTCTCGTCGCTGGTCATGCGCGGAACGACTGCAGTAGGGGCCTAGGAGGGCTTGAAGGCTTGAAGGCGGCGGCCTGAAGGCTGGAAGGCGGGGAGGCTGGGAGGCTGTCCGGGCGCGGACGGCGGGGTTCCGCGTCGCGCGTAATCCGCTTGTAACAGATCTGTCTTGCGTCCGTTGCAGCGCGCTGACATCATGCGCGCCTCCGCCCGGGACCTGGCCCGGACGACAACGTTGGGGGACGCGATGTCAACTGGATGGAGGCAATTCGCCCTGGGCGCGACCGCGCTCTGCGGAGTGATCCTCGGGACCGCGCAGCCGGCGCGGGCGCAGGTGACGACGGGCAATATCGTGGGCAACGTGAAGGACCAGACGGGCGCCACGCTGCCTGGCGCCGTGGTCGTGGCGACCCACGTGCCGACTGGAACGGTGTACCAGAGCGTGACGGGCAAGGACGGCCGCTATCAGGTACTCGAGGTCCGGGTGGGCGGCCCTTATACCGTCAAGGTTAGCCTCTCGGGATTCAAGGATGGCGTGGAGTCCGACGTGAACGTGAAGCTCGGCGAGGACCGGGAGGTGTCGTTCACGCTCGAGCTGAAGACCGTGTCGGAGAACGTTGTGGTCTCGGCGCCAGCGATCGACACGACGCAGCCAGGCGCCGTCGCCAATTTGTCCGCCGATCAGGCGGCCTCGATCCCGTCGATCCAGCGCAGCCTGTTCGACCAGGTGCAGGTGAACCCGTACATCGTCGGGTACGTCACCAACGGCAACGGCCAGTTGTCGATCTCCATCGCGGGCCGCAACAACCGGTACAACAACATCGAGATCGACGGCGCGGTCAACAACGACATCTTCGGACTGTCGAGCACGGGCACGCCTGAGGGCCAGGCGAATTCGCAGCCCATTAGTCTCGATGCCATCCAGGAATACCAGTTGCTGATTTCGCCCTACGACGTGCGGCAGGGCGGCTTTTCGGGCGGTGGGATTGACATCGTGACCCGCAGCGGCTCGAACAGGCTCAGCGGGGACGGGTTCCTCTACTGGCAGAACCAGAGCCTCACCGGCGAGTACTTCAACCCGACACTCTTGAACACGGCCACCGGCGTGGTCGGCAACCTCTCGGCGCCCAGCGCGCCGTTCAGCGACACGCAGGGCGGCGGCAGCGTCGGCGGGCCGATCAAGAAGGACAAGATGTTCTTCTTCGCGACCTCCGATTCCCAGCGTGAGCAGACCCCGTCGGGCGTCGCCGCCGACGGCACGTCACCCACGTTTGGATCCGCTCTTGGAGCCGCGGCGACGACCGATGTGCAGACGATCCTGAGCACACTCGAGAACAAGTACGGCTACAACCCGGCCGGCTCGTCCGGCCTCGACCCGGCTGGCAACTTCAACAGGCTGACGAACAACGACAAGGAATTCGAGCGGGTGGACATCAACCTCACGCCGGGCGAGCGCCTCACGATCCGCAATAACTTCATCAACTCGATTGCGGACTCGGGCACGCCGACCTCTGGCCTGTTCCTCACGCCCGACGACTATGCGCACTTCCACATCAAGACGGATTCCACGGTCGGCCAGTTGAATTCGACCATCAATGACTCCACGGTCAACGAGCTACGCCTGGCCTCGACCGAGGTGCGCAACAACCGCGGCGGCGAGCCGTTCGCGCAGGCGTCCTTTCCCAACATCGTGGTCGAGCTGGCGGGTGCGAGCGTCGAGGTGGAGACCGGGACCGACAATAACTCGACCGCCAACCACATTTTCCAGAACGATATCGAACTGAACGACGACCTCACGAGCGTGCACGGCAATCACACGTTCTCGGTCGGCACGCACGACGAGTTCTTCCACTTCCAGAACCTCTTCATCCCGGACTCGTTCGGGAAGTACACGTTCACTAGCCTCGCGAACTTCGAGAGCGGCCTTGCCCAGGGGTACCTGTACGATTATTCGAGCACGGGTAACCCGCTGCAGCTCGCCGACTTCCGCGTCGCGCAGTTCGGGGCGTACGCGGGTGACGTCTGGCGCGTCAAGCCGCATCTCACGATCACCGGAGGCATCCGCGTCGACCTGCCCCGGTTCAATTCGACGCCGGGAGCGAACCCGCTGACGGTCACCGACTTCGGCATGGCGACGAACGTCGTGCCGTCGCCGACGCAGTGGTCGCCGAGGCTCGGCTTCGCCTGGGATCCCCGCGGGAACGGCAGGCAGGTGTTGCGGGGCGGCGCCGGGGTGTTTTCGGGCCGCACGCCGTACGTGTGGATCTCGAATCAGTTCAGCAACAACGGCCTGGAATTCAACGACATCAGCATCTCGACCAGCAGCGCCAACATGATCCCGTTCAACCCGAACCCGAACACCCAGCCGACCAGTCCGACTGGCGCGAACGTGGCGGTGGCGAAGCAGACGATCAACCTCATCGATCCGAACTTCAAGTTTCCCAGTCAGTTCCGCGCCAACCTGGCCTATGACATGAGCCTGCCCTGGGGAATGATCGGCAAGGGCGAGGTGCTGTTCAACAAGACGCTCGAGGATGTCATGTACGAGAACCTGAACCTCGAGCAGACCGGCACAAGTGTGCTCGACCAGCGGCCCCTCTTCACCCCTCTGTTCCCGTCGATTGGCCCCGCGGTCCTCCTCACGAACACCACCGCGGGCCACGGCTACACCCTCTCGTACGACGTGCAGCGCTCTTTCCGGAATTCGCTGGGTTTCGAGTTCGGCTATCTCTACGGGCAGCAGAAGGACGTCGAGGCCGCCGGGTCCAGCGTGGCCCTGACGAACTGGGAGGACGTCTACGCGATCAACACACTGCGCACGACCCCGCCGTTGACGAACTCGGACTTCTCGCCAGGCCAGCACGTGACCGCGAATGTCTCCTACGCTCTGCCCGTGTCGCACGGGATGAAGGCCCTCTTGTCGCTCGTCTATCTCGGCCAGTCGGGGCATCCCTACACGCTGAGCTACAGCTTCGACGTGAACGGCGACCAGCAGGGCTTCAACGACAACCTGTTCCTCATGACCCAGGCACAGGCCGCAGCACAGAACATCCAGTTCACGGGTGGTCCGAACCCCAGCTACCAGACATTCCTGAACTTCCTGAACTCGCTCGGACCGTGCGTCACCGACCAGCTCGGCTCGATCTACGTGCGGAACAGCTGCACCAGTCCCTGGATCAATACCCTCAATGCGCGGCTGACCTTCCGGTTGCCCTTCAAGCGCCTCAAGACGGATGTGACGCTTGACATCTTTAACCTGCTCAACCTGCTGGACGACCACTGGGGCCTCGTCAAGTTCGTGAACTTCAACCAGATCGATCTCATCAACCCGTTTACGAGCAACGCGGGTCCGGGCGCGACCAACCCGCAGCTCACGAGCGTGAGTCTGACCGCGATCAACCCCACGACACCCGGGACGTTCTCGCCCTACTCGATCGATGACGCGCGGTCGCGGTGGCAGATGCAGCTCGGCTTGCGGATTGCGTTCTGAGGACCGGGTGTCGGTCCGGGCGGGTGCGGGCGCCCGTCCGGACCGGCGCCTATTGAAAGAAAAAGGGTCGAACCTTTCACGGTTGTCATGTTCCGGCAAGTCTGCCGCAACCCCCCCCGACGTCCAACCATACAGAGACAGAGCCAGTTCGCACTCGTGGGTCTTCGCCTTTCCGGGAGGGTTTCCAATGTCCCCGTTCACTCTGGCACTCGCGCGCCGCTATGCGCTGCCTGTCGCCTTCGTCGCCGGCATCGCGACCGCCTACGCGGTTTCGAGGTCCGAGCCTCATCTGGCGGCGTCGAGCGCCGCGCCGCTGAACACCGCCGTCGCGCCGGCCACGGCATCCTATGCGGACGCCGTTGATCGGGCGGCCCCCGCCGTGGTCATGGTCAGCGTCGAAAAACGCGCTGATACGTCTACGATGGGCCTCCCCGATAACTCGTTTCTCCAGCGCTTCTTCGGCCCGGATTTTGGCCAGCAGGGGCCAAGCCAATCGCCGCAACTGCGGCGTCAGCGAGCGCCGGTCGAGGAAGGCGTGGGCTCGGGCGTGATCATGACGTCCGACGGCACGATCCTCACCAACAACCACGTCGTCGAGGGAGCCGAGCGTGTGAGTGTCTCGCTGACCGACGGGCGGGAGTTCACCGCCAAGGTCGTCGGCACCGACCCAGCCTCGGATCTGGCCGTCGTGCACGTCGACGCCACCGGCCTGCCGACGCTTCAGGTCGCCGACTCTGACCACGTCCGCGTCGGTGACGTCGTGCTGGCCGTCGGCAATCCGCTCGGCATGGGCCAGACGGTGACGATGGGCATCATCAGCGCGAAGGGCCGGACGACCGACGCCGGCGACAACTCGACCTACGAGAACTTCCTGCAGACCGACGCCCCGATCAACCGCGGCAACTCTGGCGGCGCGCTCGTCACGACGACCGGCGAGCTGGTCGGCATCAACTCGCAGATCCTGTCGCCCTCTGGCGGCAGCATCGGCATCGGCTTCGCCATTCCGTCGAACATGGCCGAGAACGTCATGTCGCAGCTCGTCGCGACGGGCCACGTGCGGCGCGGCATGCTTGGCGTGTCCGCTCAGGGCCTCACCTCGGATATGGCCAAGAGCCTTGGTCTGTCGTCCATCCACGGCGCGATCGTCGCCGAAGTCACGCCGGACAGCCCTGCGTCGAAAGCGGGCCTCCGACAGGGTGATGTGATCCTCAAGGTCAATGGCGAGGCCATCAGCGACGGGAACGACCTGCGCAACCGGATCAGCTCGATGAGCCCGGGCTCGCACGTCGACCTTGGCATCCAGCGCAACGGCCAGCAAGAGACGCTGACGGCCACGCTGAGCGAGACGTCGGCAGTAACGACGACTGAGACGTCGTCGTCGACGCCGAAGAGCGCCGAGCAGACGTTCGGCATGACGCTTCAGGCGATGACGCCGGACCTGGCCCGCGAACTGCGGGTCCCGGCCGGGACCACCGGTCTGGTCGTGACGGATGTGGATCCGTCCGGGGCCGCCGCGCGTGCCCTCATCCAAGCTGGCGACGTCATCCGGCAGATGGACGGCCAGGCGGTGACGTCGACCTCTGCGTTTCGCGAGGCGATGTCGAGCCACACCGGCAGGCCGGCACTCGTATTGATCCAACGGCAGGACCAGACGCACTTCGTCGCGCTGCCGCGCAACTAGGCGGGCGCGACCCAAGAAAGCGGAAGGCAGGACGAAGAGTTCTGCCTTCTGCTTTCTCCATTTTTCCCTTGTCCGGGAAGGCTCGTACAATGGAACGAACGACCGTCATGCGGATTCTCGTGGTCGAGGACGACCCGACCCTGGCTGAGTTTGTCGCGAAGGGTCTTCGCGAGGCCGGTTATGTGGTCGACGTCGCCCCGGATGGCCGCGTCGGGCTCGACCGCGCATCTTCGGAACCGCCCGATCTGGCGGTCATTGACATCATGCTGCCGGCGCTCGATGGCTTGTCGCTCATTGAGGCGGTCCGGCGGCGGGGCCAGACGTTCCCCGTGCTGATTCTTAGCGCCAAGCAGTCGGTAGACGACCGCGTGCGCGGCCTCGATGGCGGCGGCGACGACTACCTGACGAAGCCGTTCGCCTTTGCCGAGCTCCTGGCGCGCGTCCAGGCGCTGATCCGCCGCGCGACCTCGGCGGCCGAGCCGACCGAATTGCGCGTCGGGGACCTCGTCATCGATCTCCTCTCACGCCGCGTGACACGCGCCGGCCAGCCGATCGATCTCCGGCCGCGGGAGTTCGCCCTGCTCGAGTACCTCGCCCGGCACGCCGGCCGGGTCGTGTCGAAGACGATGATCCTGTCACGGGTCTGGAGCTACGCGTTCGACCCTCGTACCAACGTCGTCGACGTGCTGGTGTGTCGGCTGCGCGAGAAGATCGACCGCCCCTTCGAACCCAAGCTGCTCCAGACGCGACGTGGCATGGGGTATGTCCTCTCGGCTGACTCACCGACAAGCTGAGGCGCATGGCGGGACGATGGCGGCGACAGATCACGAACACGATCGGCCTCCGGCTGGCGGCTTGGTATGCAGCGGTCTTCGCGATTTCGTCGATCGGCGTCGGACTGCTCGCGTATCAGCTCCTTGACGCCTCTCTCGTCCGGCGGGATCACGATCTCCTCCGGGTGAAACTCGCTGAGTATGCCGCGCGGTACGAGTCGCGCGGCATTCGCGCCCTTCAGGATGCCGTCAGCGCCGAACAGGCCTCCGGCGGGCCCGATTCGGTGCTCGTGCGGCTGGTCGGGACGAACGCGGACGTCCTCCTCGTCAGTGCCCCGCAGGCCTGGAACACGTTCGACCTGGGACCGCTCGACGATTCGCCTGGTCAGGGCGACGACGCCTGGCAAGCCCTCCCTTCCCCGACCGACACCACCACCCTCGAAGTCGCGTCGCGGCGCCTGTCTGACGGGACGCTCATCGAGGTCGGCCGGACGACCATCGGTCGCGATCGCTTTCTGACCGAAATCCGCAACCTCTTTGGCGTGCTGATCGTCGCGGTCGTGGCGGCCGGGCTGGCCGGCGGCGTCGCGCTGACGTCTCAGGCGCTGCGGCCCCTGCGATCGCTTCGCGACACGGTCCGCACGATTACCGCGACCGGCCGCTTCGACTCGCGCGTCGAAGCCGGGCCCGATGGCGATCTGGTCGACGAACTCGGGCGCCTCTTCAACGCGATGCTCGGCCGAATCGAGACGCTGGTCGGCGGCATGCGAGGCGCGCTCGACAACGTCGCGCACGATCTCCGCACGCCGCTCGCGCGTTTGCGGGCCCGAGCGGAATCGGCGCTGACCCCCGGTACCCCGCCCGAGGTGACGCAAGCTGCGCTCGCGGATTGCGTGGAAGAAGCGGACCGCGTCATCAGCCTCCTCGCCACCCTGCTCGACATCTCGGAGGCCGAGACGGGGACGATGAAGCTGAGGCTCGAGACGGTGCCGGTCGCGGCGCTCATCGCCGAGACGATCGACCTCTACGAGGACACGGCTGAGGACCGGGGCATCGGGCTCACGAGCGAGGTGAGCGAGGACCTGCAGGTGCGCGCCGATCGGCAACGGCTGCGCCAGGTTCTGGCCAATCTGGTCGACAACGCCTTGAAGTACACGCCCGCGGGAGGGCGAGTCGCGATCCGCGCCGGGCGCCTGGGCCCTGGCATCCGCTTGACGGTTGAGGACACCGGGTCCGGCATCGCGCCTGAGGATCTGCCGCGCATTTGGGATCGTCTCTATCGCGCCGACAGCAGCCGCGGCGAGCCCGGGCTGGGGCTCGGCCTGAGCCTCGTCAAGGCCATTGTCACCGCGCACGGCGGTCATGTCGACGTGACGAGCCACGTCGGCACAGGATCCACGTTCGCGGTCACGCTACCAGAGGTGGCAGCGGTGACCGCGAAGTAAATGGGCCATGCGTGAGTCGGCGCTGGCGCTTAATGGGGCAATGGGTGAATCGGCGCTGCGCTTACATCCAGGGCTCGTCGGCGCTTGGGCCGTAGATCGACGGCACCCGGCCACCCGCCATGCGGACGTACACGGAGAGCTGGCCGCGATGATGGATTTGATCGGAAAGCATCAACCAGAGGAGGTCGAGATTCGGCACGTCCGCGATCTTGCCTGGTCCGGTGAAAAACGGCGACGAGGCATGGAAGCGTGAGTCGGGCGTGCGCTTGACCGTCGCAATCGTTTCGGCGGCCGCTCGCTCGAACGCTGCGATGGCCTCGCCGAGTGTCTCAGGAACTGGCGGGAACGTCGGCGGCATTTTCAGCGTGCCCTTCAAGGCGTCCACCGTGAGGCCCTGCTCGACCGTGAACGTCCAGATGAGCGTCTTCGCGCTCTGGGACCGCGGATGCGGCTGGAACGCGCCCTGATCGCTCGGGAACGCACGAATCACTTTCAGGGTCGTCGAGTGTTCTCGGCCGAACGCGTCGAGAAACTGTTGCTTCGGACTCGGCATCACTGCCGCGGCCTTACGGGCAGCGGGCTTGGCCGCGCGGGCTTTCCTGGCGGACCTGGTCTTCGCCGTCTTCGCCGCGGCCGAGGCCTTCGCGGCTTTCTTGGCTCTCGCGTGGGACTTTTTCTTGGGCATGGGTGCGCTCCTCGAAGGGATCAGGAACAGCAGCATACCAAGGCCATGCCACAATGGATCCATGATCAGCACCTCTCGGGCGCTCATCGGCGTGATGCTCTTCGGCGCGGCTGTCGCGTGCACGGCCGCCGGCGCGACTTCCGGACCGGTCCCCGCTCCGGCGATTGACCTGGCGCGGCCCGCGACGCCGGGGGTCCAGACCGTCGTTGTGTCTGGCGGCTGTTTTTGGGGCATCCAGGCGGTGTTCCAGCACGTCCGCGGCGTGACGCGCGCGATCTCGGGCTATGCGGGCGGCGAAGCCAGCACGGCACACTACGAGATGGTCGAAACCGGTCGGACCGGGCACGCCGAGTCTGTCCAAATCACATACGACCCGGCGGTCATTACTTACGGACAGCTTCTCCGGGTCTTCTTCTCCGTGGCGCACGACCCTACCGAACTCAACCACCAAGGACCGGATGACGGCCCGCAGTACCGGTCGGCGATCTTCTTCTCGACGGCCGACGAGCAGCGCGTCGCGACTGCGTATATTGCGCAGCTCGATCAGGCGCACGTGTTCCCGCACCTAGTCGTGACGGCGGTGACGCCGCTCCACGGGTTTTACGCGGCCGAGGACTACCATCAGGACTACGCGCGGCTCCACCCGAACGATCTGTACATCATGGTCAACGACGCGCCGAAGGTGACGAATCTGAAGCGCGAGTTCCCGGACCTCTACCGCGATCGATGACCGAGCGCGGATCGGTCAGGCGTTGCCGGCCGGGCGCCGTGCCCCGGGCGCAACACTCAGATGTGCGCGTGTGTGGAGGATGTACTCTCCGGCCCAATCAGTGCTGTAGCATCGGCGTGTAGGCGCAAAAGGCGCTGGCCTGCGTGGTGGTGGGCGGCATGGTCACGGCGCCGTTGGCGATTCTGTTCTTGGTTCGAATTACCAGCGGTCTAGTGGTTGCCGCGACGAGAGCGTCCCGAGGGGAAGCGATGATGTTTCGTCCCAATCCGAGTCTGCCCGCGTCCCGCGTCGAGGGCCGCCTCGCGCGCGGGCGGGCGAACGTGGGCGTGCTCGTCACGTTGGTTGTCGGCGTGGCCACGTCCGGAACCGGCGTGCCCACCGCCTCGGCCCAGGACCAGCCGCAGTCGGCGGGATCGGTCCGAGTCCAGACGCCGCCCCAACTACCGGACCAGTCACAGACGCAGGCTGTCGCCCCGACGATCGCCGACGATCAGTCGCCGGCCCAGCCCGCCGACCAGACGCAGGGCGCACCGGCGCAGCCGCCACAGACCGGATCGACGACCGCTGCTAGTGCGGGCGCCCTCCAGGGCCAGGGCACGGGCGCGCCGGGGTGCACCACGCCAACGGGGTCGGACGCCAGCGGCTCGACGGGCTCTCCCCAGCCCGCAGCGCCCGATTGTGAATGCCCGACCAAGAACCTCACAGGGCAGGCGACGTCGAAAGACCGGCTGTTCTTCGTCCTGCCAGACTTTCTCACCGTGCACGGTAACTCGCTGCCCCCGATGACCACCGGCCAGAAGTTCGCGGTCGTCGCGGAGAACTCGTTCGATCCCGTCGAGTTCCCGTGGTACGCCTTCCAGACTGTTATCAGTCAGGTGAACAACGCCGATCCGACGTACGGGTCCGGATGGGGCGGGTTCGGCAAGCGCTACGCGCTCAACTTCGCGAACGGGACCAGCGAGAACTTCATGGTCGGCGCCATCATGCCGACGCTCCTCCATGAGGACCCGCGGTACTACCAGATGGGATCGGGCGGCTTCTGGCGGCGCGCAGGCTACGCGATCGGCCGCATCGTGATGACCCGGACCGATTGTGGGCGCAGCACCGTCAACCTGTCGGAACTCCTCGGAGCCGGTGCGGCGGCCACGCTCGCAAACGTCTACCAGCCGCACGACGAACGGACCCTGCCCAACACACTGTCGGTCTGGGGAACCCAGATGGCCTATGACACGCTGTTCAACATCCTCTATGAGTTCTGGCCCGACATCGCGAAGGGCCTGACGCACCTGTAGTGCGTCACATCCTGAAGCGGAAGCGGCGCCGCCGGGCTCTCGGGTCCAGATAACGCCGGTCCGATCGCGCGCTCGAGCGCCGAGGTGTGCGCGCGTTCGCGGCTGAGCGCGCGAGTCGTCGGCGGCAGGCTCATGCCTCAGCGAACATGTCGGTCAGCGTGGCCGTTTCGGTCTCGGTCAGTCGCACGTCCAACGCCGCCACGGCTTCAGCGAGGTGCGTGGCCTTCCGTGCGCCGATGATCGCGGCATCCACGCCCGGCTGATGGAGCACCCAGACGGTGGCCAGCGTCGCGGGCGCGACGCCGCGCCGGTCGGCCTCACCCGCCCACCGCTCGAGTCCGCGAAAGACACGCCTCGTCGTGAACCCCGCGTACGGCTCGGGGCGGAGCGTCATGCGCGAGCCGGCGGGGAACGGCTCATCGGCCCGATACTTCCCCGTCAGCCAACCGCCAGCGAGCGGGCTGAACGCCGTGAAGCCCACGCCCGACGTGGCGCAGAACGGCAGCATCTCCCGTTCGGCGGCGCGGTCGAGGAGGCTGTAGGAGTTCTGGACGCAGCCGAACGGCGAAAGGCCATGCCCGTCGGCCCACGCGTTCGCGTGCGCCACCTGCCAGGCGTCGACGTTGCTCGCACCGGTGTACAGCACCTTGCCGGCTCGCACGAGATCGTCGAGCGCCCGAAGGGTCTCGTCCCACGGCGTCGACGAATCGACGTCGTGAATGAAATAGAGGTCGATCCGATCGGTGCACAGCCGCTTCAAGCTGGCCTCGACTTGCCGCCGAATGTGGACGCGCGACAACCCGCGCTCGTTCGGCGACGGTCCTACTGGATTGAAGACCTTCGTGGAGAGCACCAGGCTGTCGCGGACGGACGAGCCTCGCCGGGCGATCCAACGGCCGACATAGGTTTCGCTCCGGCCGCCGCCGTACGCGTCGGCGGTGTCGAAGGCGCACATGCCTGCGTCCCACGCGCGATCTAGGAGGTCCGCGGCCTCGGCCTCGGTCTCACCCATACCGTAGAACGCCGACGCCGACCCGATGCCGCCAAAGTTGCCACAGCCGAGCATCAGGCGAGGCACCGTGATTCCGCACGCGCCCAGTCGGCGGTAGTGCATTTGCTTCACAGGGTACTGCACCCGTGGAGGCTGGGAGCCTCCAAGCCTTCCCGCCTGAAGTACGCTTCTTCTCGTCCATGAAGCGTCTTCTCGGGCTCGGCTTCGGCCTCGCGGTGATTGTCGGCGGCACGCTCGGCATCGGCATTCTGCGGACCCCCGGCCTGGTCGCTGCGGCGCTGCCCTCGCGCGGGGCGATCCTCGCCGTGTGGCTGGTCGGCGGGGTGTACACGCTGCTCGGCGCCATCTGTCTGACCGAGCTTGGGACGATGATGCCGGTGGCCGGCGGGTATTACGTGTATGCGCGCCGGGCCTTCGGCGACGCTGTCGGCTTCACCGTGGGTTGGACGGACTGGCTGACGTACTGCGCCGTGCTCGGCTACATCTCGATTGGCATGGCGGAATTCGCCGGCACGCTCGTGCCTTCGATCGCCTCGCGCGTGACGCCGGTGGCGATCGCGATCCTGGCGGGATTCGTCGCGCTCCAGTGGGCCGGCCTTCGCGTGAGCAGCCGCTTCCAGACGTGGACCACCGTGATCAAGGCGGGCGCGTTTCTCGCGCTGATCGCCGCGGCGGGACTCTGGCATGGCTCGCCCGCGTCGACGCCCATCGCCGCGGTGCCGATCATGACGATGGTCGGCACGATCGCCGCGCTGCAAGCGGTCGTCATCACCTTCGGCGGATGGCAGAGCGCGCTCTACTTCACCGAAGAAGACACGGATCCGCGTCGCCATCTGCCGCGCGCGATGATCGGCGGCGTCGCGACGGTGATTGTCATCTACCTGCTCGTGAATCTGGCGCTGCTCGCCGTCCTGCCGATTCCCACGTTGGCCCAGTCGACCCTGCCGGCGGCGACGGCCGCCGAAGTGATCGCCGGGGCCGCCGGCGCGCGGGCCATCACGATCGTGTCACTCGTCTCGCTGCCGCCGCTCCTCAACGCCATCATGATGATCGGCACGCGCATCGTCTTCGCTCTGAGCCGAGACGGGCTGTTCTGGTCCGCTGCGGCACGGGTCAACGACCGCGGGGCGATTGGCGTGGCCACGCTGGTGACGACGGCCGTCTCGGTCGTCCTGATTGCAATGGGGACGTTCACGCACCTGGTGGCGATGGCGGCGTTCTTCCTCGCCGCGAACTACTGCGTGTGCTGCGCGGCGCTGATGCGACTGCGGCGGACCGACCCAGGCGCGCTGCGCCCGTTCCGCGCGTGGGCGTATCCCTGGTCGGCATGGGTTGTTCTGGTTGGCGCGGCGGCCTTCCTCGTCGGCGCGCTCTTCGGCGATCCGAAAAACGGCGGCATCGCCCTCGGGCTGCTGGTTGGCGGCCTCGTCGGGCGACGGGTGGCGCGCCGGTACTTCCTGGCCGATCAGCGCGATCCGCGACGCCGCGGTCGAAACGTCCAGCGCTGACCGGAGCCGGCAGGCGGTCTTGGCGCGTGCGCCGACGGCTGGCCGGCGGGCGACGGTCGACGCTGGCGCTTCGCCTCGGCGCGCGCCCGATCGGCGGCCTTTCGAGCGCGGATTTCCGCGATGCGTTGCGCCTGCGGCACCTCAAGGCGCGTGGCCGGCCGGGCCGCGTAGTCAAAATCCGGAACGGTCACCCTCGGCAGCGGCTTGCCGAGCACGCGCTCGATCGCGGCCAGCTCGTCGCGTTCATCGGGCGCGACAAACGTGAACGCGTCGCCGCTCGCCTCCATCCGACCGGTCCGCCCGATCCGGTGGATGTAGTCGTCGGGCACGAGCGGCACGTCGAAGTTCACGACATGGCCCAGATCCTCGACGTCGATGCCGCGGGCGGCGATATCGGTCGCCACGAGCACGGGCGTCCGACCCGCGCGAAACATCTCGAGTGCCGACGTGCGCTGCGCCTGCGTGCGATTCCCGTGAATGCGGCCAGCGGCGACGCCGGCCCGCACGAGCGCATCGGCCAGCCGGTTCGCGCGGTGCTTTGTTCGCGTGAAGACGAGCGCCTGCCGGATGTCGCCCCGCTCGATGAGCCGCAAGAGCAGCGCAGACTTCAGCTCTTGCGGCACGGGATACGCCGCCTGCACGATGCGAATCGGCGCCGTGGACGGACGCTCGATCTGAATCGTCGCCGGTTGTTTCAGCAACTCGTGCGTCAGCGTCCGGATCGGCGCCGGCATGGTGGCGCTAAAGAAAAGCGTTTGCCGGCGGGCCGGCAGCACGCGCAGGATCTTCCGGATGTCGGGCAGGAACCCCATGTCCAGCATGCGGTCCGCTTCATCAAGGACCAGCCACTCGAGGTGTTCGAGTCGGGCGTACGGCTGACGCAGATGGTCGAGCAGCCGGCCCGGTGTTGCAATCAGGACGTCGACGCCACTGCGGAGGGCGTGCTCCTGGGGCCCGTGACCGACGCCGCCGAAAATGGCGGCACCCGTCACCGGGGTATGCACCGCCAGATCCTGCAAGTCGGACAGGATCTGCGCGGCCAACTCGCGCGTTGGCGCCAGCACCAGCGCACGCGTCTTCCCTCTCGGTTTCTCGATGAGCCGATTCAGGATTGGCAGCAGAAAGGCAGCGGTCTTCCCGCTGCCGGTCTGCGCGGACGCGAGCACGTCGCGTCCCGCGAGCCCGGGTGGAATGGCTTCCGTCTGGATCGGTGTCGGGCGCGTGAAGCCGAGTTCTTTGATGGCACGAAGGAGGCTTGGATGGAGCCCGAGGGCGGCAAACGGCACACACCAGCGTACAGGAACACGGGCCGGCGCGTTTCAGAACTCGTCAACTTTGTCGGGGCGGGTCCTGCCGCCGAACGGCCCCACCCGGTGCTCGCCGCCAAGCCGCCTGTCACGGGCGTGGGCTCCGCGCCGGGCGGGGCGGCCCCGTTCGGCGTCACCCGGCTGGACGAGTTCTCAAACGCGCTCTAACTGAAGGCTCCTCCGACGTGCGCTCTTCGTACTCGCGAATCAGATTCAAGCGTCGCACGTGACGGCCGGCCTCGAATTCCGTCGTGATGAACGCCTCGACGATGTCGAGCGCCAGGACGGCCGCGACGATTCGCCCGCCCATTGCGAGCACGTTGGCATCGTTGTGGCGGCGCGCGAGTTGCGCCATGTGGGGGTCGTGACAAAGGGCCGCGCGGATGCCACGCACCTTGTTGGCGGCAATCTGCTCACCCTGCCCGCTGCCGCCCAGCACGATGCCCCAGTCGACACGGCCGGCCGCCACGGCCTCGCCCACCGCCAGACAATACGGCGGGTAGTCGGTCGTCGCCCGCGTGTGGGTGCCGAGGTCCGTGACAACACACCCACGCGCGCGGAGCGCCTCGCGCAGGACGCCCTTCAACTCGAAGCCCGCATGATCCCCGCCAAGCGCCACGCGGCGCCCAAGACGCCTGGGGAAGGCTGCTCTTCGAGGACGACCGCGGCGAGCGGGACCGGAAGAAGGCGAGGGACTCATCGACGGCATCATAGCGCGGGGGTCCCTTCTAGTGGCGTCTAAGGGCCGCCTCGCGATGTAATATCCGTCCTCACGAGGAGCACTCACGTGATGCACCACACTCCGACCGTCATTCGCCGGCGATTGCCTCTCCTGGTCCTGGCGCTCTCCGCGACATGGCTCGGCGCGTACGTCCTGGCGTCGGCCCAGGCTCCAACCAAGAAGGCCCTGACCGTAGACGACTACACGCGGTGGCGGTCAATCACGGGCCAGGAGATTTCCGGCGACGGCGCCTGGGTCAGCTATGACCTGCAACTCACGAACACCGCCGCTGCCGACGCGAAGCCGGTGCTACACCTCGTCAAGCTCGGCACGAACGAGGACGTCGCCGTGCCCGATGGCACGGGCGGCGCTTTTTCCGCCGACTCGCAATGGATCGCCTATCAAGTGAACCCTGCAGGCGGACGGGGTGGCCGCGGCGCGCGCGGCGGTGGCGGCGCCGCTCCGGCAGCCCCTCCCCAGGATTCGCCGAACGGCGCTGCTCCGGGCGGACAGGCGGCGCGCGGCCGAGGAACGACACCGGCGGTGCCCCCGCGGGTCGAGCTGAGAAACCTTTCGACCGGCGCCGTTCAGGCGTGGCAAGACGTCCAGTCGTTTACGTTCTCTCCGACGTCGAGCCACCTGCTGTTGAGGCGCCGGCCGGCCGGCGCCGAAGGCGGTCGTGGCGCCGGAACCCCCGCCGCTGACACCGCCGCTGGACCTCCTCCGGCCGCGGGTGCGGCGGCCGGCACCGAGACCGCCGCGCCGCGTGGCGTCGACATGATCCTGCACAACCTCTCGACCGGACGCGATCAGCTGCTCGGCAGCGTCGGCGACGCTGCGTTCAACAAGGCCGGCGACCTGCTCGCCTACACGGTCGACAGCACGGTGAGGGACGGCAACGGTCTGTTCGTCCTCGATCTGGCGACCGGCAGCGTGAACGCGCTCGAAAACGACGCGAAGTCGTACAACCGCCTGACGTGGAACGATGCGGGCACCGCCTTGGCAGTCCTCAAGGGCGTTGAAGTCGACAAGATGCGCGAGCGGAACAACGTGCTGGTCGTCTATCGCGACGTCACGGCGGCCCATGACTCGTCGGCGCCCATCGTCCTCGATCCCGCCCACGCCGCCGGCTTCCCCGCCAAGTGGATTGTGAGCGATCGCGCCGCGCTCTCGTGGAGCGACGACAACGGGCGCGTGTTCTTCGGCATGAAGGAACAGGTGCCGGCGCCGGCCGCCGCCGCGCGCCCGAATCCCGATGAGACGGCGAACGTCGACGTCTGGAACTCGCTCGACGAGCGCATCCAGTCCGTCCAGATGATCCGCGCCGATCAGGATCGCAACTTCACGTTCCGTGCGGCGTTCGATGTCACCCAGGCGACGTTCGTCAAGCTTGCCGATGAGACGATGCGCGATCTGGACGTCGCGCCGGATGGCCGGTGGGCCGTGGGGCGCGACACGCGCGGCTACATTTCCGACTACAAGCCAGCGGCCGCGGACATCTACCGCGTCAACACGTCGACCGGCGAGCGAACGCTGATGTTCAAGAACGAGCCGATCGGCACGAACACCTTCGGCATCTCGACCGACGGTCACTACTTTCTGTACTGGAAGGACAACAAGTACCAAGCCTACGACCTGGATGCGGGCACGACGAAAGCGCTCGGCGGACCAACGCCCCCGCCGCTGACCAACGCGGAGTACGACCATCCTGGGGTGAAGCCGGCGTACGGCCTCGCGGGCTACTCGACCGACGGCAAATCGGTCATCGTCGAGGGCCGCTACGACCTGTGGGCGCTGCCCCTCGATGGGTCGGCCGCTCGCAACCTGACGAACGGGACCGGCACGCAGGGCGAAGTCCGCTTCCGCTATGTGCGGACCGAGCCGAGCAACGCGGCCGGCGGATCGGGGGGTGGACCAGGCGGCGGCCCGGGCGGCGGAGGCGGCGGACGCGGTAGCCGGGCAGGCCGCGAGACGATCGACCTGTCGAAGCCCCTGACGCTCTCGGCGTACGGCGAGTGGACGAAGAAGGCGGGCTTCTACGAGCTGGCCGACGGCAAGCTGCGCGAGATCGTGTATGAGGACGCGTCGTTCAGCAACCCGACGAAGGCGGCTAAGGCCGACCGGTTTCTCTTCACGCGGCAGACGTTCGTGGAATTCCCGGACCTGCGGGTCTCGGGCCCGGACTTCAAGGACTCGACGAAGATCACGGACGCGAATCCGCAGCAGGCCGAATTCCTGTGGGGGCATCGCGTGCTCTTCGACTTCAAGGATCGGCTCGGACATCGGTTGCAGGGCGTCCTGGCCATCCCGGACGACTACAAGCCGGGCGAGAAGCGGCCGATGCTCGTGAATTTCTACGAAGACAACTCGCAGAATCTCAACCGCTACAGCGCGCCGTCGTACCTCACGGGCATGGGCTCCTCGCCGATCCAGGCGGTCACCGAGGGCTACCTCACGATGATCCCGGACGTGCACTACCACACGGGTGCCTCGCACTCGGACCAGCTCGACTCGGTCGAGGCCGCGGTGAAGAAGGTGATCGAGATGGGTTACGCCGATCCCAAGCACATCGGGATCAACGGGCACAGCTACGGCGGTGAGGGCGCGGCGTTCATTGCGACCCGGTCGAGGCTCTTCGCAGCCGTCGGCGTGGGCGCGGGCGTCGTGGATCTCTATAACGACTTCAACCAGAACTGGGGTTGGTCGTACCAGGTGCAGGGCGGCAGCGGCGACAACGGCGACGACTATTACCTGTACGGTCAGGGCCGAGAGGCCGTGTCACCGTGGGACAACCCGGAGATGTATCACTTCGAGTCCGCGCTCACGCATGTACCGGAAGTCACGCAGCCGATCCTGATCATGCACGGCACGGCGGACCCGACCGTCGGATTCCCGAACGGCCTGGCCTTCTACAACGCGCTTCGCTACAACAACAAGAATGCCATTCTTCTGGCGTACGAAGGCGAAGGACACGGCCTGCGCGGCCTCGCGAATCGCAAGGATCTGACCATTCGCTACTTCCAGTTCTTCGATCACTACCTCAAAGGCGCGCCGGCGCCGAAGTGGATGACCGACGGCGTGCCGTTCCTCGACAAGGACGCTGCGGACGTCAAGAAGGGCGGCGGGCAGTAGGAGCGCGTGTCCGCACTCGCCCAGGCGGGTCCTGCCGCCGAACAGCCCCACCCGGTGCTCGCCGCCAAGCGCCCATCACGGGCGTCGGCTCCGCGCCGGGCGGGGCAGCCCCGTTCGGCGTCACCCACCTGCGGTAGTACGGACACGCGCTCTCACGAGAGGAATTATTCGATCATTAGCACGAAATAGCGCGCGAAGGACCGGAAGGCGTCGGGGCGCAGAATCGTGAACGTGACGCTCGATCCGGAGTTCGAGATCTTGTAGTCCGTGTTCTCCCACACGCTGCTCGGAATGACCACCAGGTCTTTCACGCTGTTCATCCCGTACGTCTTCGCGTCGAGGGTGATCTCGGTCGTCTGCGACAAGTTGATCTGGGTCACGTTGGCCGGCGGCGGCAGCAGATACAGGTGTGACTCGATGACCTTGTCTGCGAGCAGCTGCTTGCGCGATCCGGCGATGAACCTGACGGTGTCGCGTTCCTTCTGCAATTGCGTGAGTCGAGCCGCGTCGGCAGGGCTGGTCGGCGCGATCACAGGCGCCGGAGGGGCGGCCGCAGCGGTGGCGCGTGCCAGATCGTTGTGGAGCTGCTTGACCTGCTCGAGCGCGGCGTCGCGCTGGACGATGGCGGCGTCGCGTTCCTTGCGGGCAGCCGCCAACAGCGCGGGGCCCGATCCCGGTCCTGTCGCCGGCGGCTGAACCGCCGGCGTCGGCGCGGGCGTACCCGCCATGGGATCGGCGGCGGGCGGCTGAGCGGACGGGTCTGGCGCGGATGTGGCGTCAGGCGCGGGTGACGTCGCGGCGGGCGCTGCGCTCGACGCCGCACCTGCCGTCGCCGTTGCCGCAGCGGTCGTCGCTGCCGGAGGGGCCGGATCGGGGCTCGGCCCGGATCGGCCAAGGGACCATTGATAGGCACCCCACGCGGCCACACCCATCAGCACCGCGGCACCGAACAACATGAGCATCGGCGCGGAAGACTTCGAAGCCGTTGACTGGGTGCCTGGCACGGGAATCTTGGCGGTCGCAGGGTCGACTACGGGCATCAGCGTCGTCGGCGGAAGCTCCTTGGACGAGCCGGCCGGCATCGAGGCCGCCGCTGGGCCGCCTTCCGGCGCGGTGTAAGCACCGGGCGCCGTCATACGAACGGTCGACGCTGGCATGGAAATTGGCAGCGTGTCGCCAGGGCCTATCGACCGCAGGGACGCACCGCACGATCCGCAGCTCACCGCGTTGTCGACGACTTTAGAACCGCATTGATGACAGAACATCGGCCCTCCGCCGGGTCGGGCGGCCTGCCCCACTCCGGTCTATCTGGTGCTATCGGCGGGTGGGGCCGGCGGCTCCAGATGGCACCGCGAGGGCGCTGCGGCGGGCACCCGCCCGCCGCAGCTTTCAAGAACGGTCGATCGACGGACTCTACGGACTCTACTTTCCGGCGACCAGAATCGTGAACGAATCGGGCACCATCGTCCGTCGTGGCCCCCCGCGGCCGCCGGCCGGAGGCGGCGTCGCGGCCGCCGGCGGGGCCTGGTACGCGGCACCGATGAGCAGGACGTGGTTGGTCTTCGTGTCGATCGTCATCGTCTTGAAGTTGCCACCGGACACTGTCGGCAAGTCTTGCTCGACGGCGAACTTGGTCGGGCTCTCCTCTTTGATGATCGACAGCGTTCCGGCCCCGCCGTTCGAGCTGAACGCCTCCATCGTTCCGGGGTTAAAGCCGCCGCCGTCCGTGCCCTCGCCGATGGGCAGCGCCGCGAGGATCTTGCCGTCGGTGGCGCTCACAATCGTCATCATCGAGTCGCACGTGGCAAAGAGGACGTGGTTCTTGGCGTCGAGGCCGAGGCCCCCTGGTCCTTCGCACTTGGCGCTGACGTCGTAGGTCGCCGTCACCTTCAGGGCTGCGGCGTCCACGACGGCGATCGCGTTCTTGCTCTCGAGGTCGACGTAGATCGTGCCCTTGCCGTCGCTCTGCGCTTGTTCCGGCGTGCCGCCCAGATCAATCGTTCCGACGACCGTGCCATCCGTCGCGTTGATCACGGTGTCATTCGGCGAGGGATGGCTCAGCACGTGCACGCGTTGATTGAACGGATCGAAGAGCATGCCATCCGGACTCCCCTTCACGTCAATGGTTTTGATCACCGCCAGCGTCTTCGTGTCGAACATCGTCACGGGGCTGCTGCTCGCAAAGCCGTGTCCGGATTTCGGATCGATCGCGACGCCGTGGGCGCTGACGTTCGGAATTTCGCCAACGGGCGCGAGCGTATCGAGATCGAACACGTTGATGCGGGCGGGCTGGTTGCTCGCGGTGTCGGCTCGGCGCGCGACGTACAGGCGCCGGCCGTCGGGATCGGCGACGACGTAGTCGAAGCCGCCGTTGCCACCGACCTTCTGCGTCTTCAGAACTTTGTAAGGACCCGTGGCCTGCGCCCGCGGTGTCGCGCCAGCCGAGAACCACACGGCCAGCGCGAGCGCCGCAACCGCGGCGATAGAAACACGTCGCATGTCTGCCTCCAATGGAATCGAGTGCCCCGTCGGGGCGAATCCGCTCATTACACCATTGGGCCCTGAAGATTTGATGAACGCCCGTGCGCCGACCTTTCGCGCGCGGGCCGGCGCTAACTGCCTGAGCACACGCACCCTGGTCGCGACGCCCTACTCCCGATCGGTATCGCGCGCGCTCGCACAGAACTGATCTGCGTTTTTCTGTGCAAAAAGAGCGAAACGTAGTCGCGCGTCCGACCGTAACACTCTTAGAGATAGGAGACTGCCGTATGCAAAAGTTAGGGTTAATGGTCGTAGGTCTGGTTTGTGCAGGCGCGCTGCTCTGCACGCAAGCGTCGGTGATGGCGAAGGCGAAGACGTTGAAGGATCAGGTCACGCTGACGGCTGATCTGAAGGTCGGCACGACGGTCCTGAAGCCGGGAGATTATGAGGTCAAGGTCGACGGGACGACGATCACGTTCACGCATTTGCACCAGAGCGTGGATGACAGCGTGCCGGTGAAGGACTCCAAGTTCAAGCCGGTGTCCGTGCCTTGTCAGACCAAGTCATTGCCGAGCAAGAGTGAGGATACGCAGCTCGACACGGCGGCCGACCCCAGCGGCGGCACGGTGTTGAAGGGCGTCATGATCCGTGGCAGTGAAGTGGAGTTTACGGTCACAAATTAGCGATGGTCGGCGCGCGCGTGGTCGTGATGACCGCGCGCGCGCTGGCTCGCGGTGGGTGTCCTGACGCCGCGATCAGGCCGCCTAGCTTCCCGGGTGGTACTCGCGCTCGGTGTGTCCGGTGAGCTGCGTGCGATAGAAGTACACGTCGCGCAGGTTGCCGCCTGCGTACCTCGTCGCCTCGTCATTGAAGTGCTTCGACGCGGGATCTCCGCTTTCCCCTCCAGCAGTCACGGCTCTCGCCCGAATGGTCGGCCCGAACTCGACAACCGCCACGAAGCTGTTGCCGCTCGTGCCGTACCACTTCTTGGTGTTCGGATAGGCACGCGCCCCGAACGACGCGATCGAGCCCCACGTCGCCGACGTGAACTCTACGGGAATGCTCGGACCGGCATCGTCGAACTTCGGCGCGATGCTGTCGTTGAGCCGCTGGAACCGATTGATGTCGCCCCAGGGCGTCCTCCATGAGCCAAAGTCGGCTGCGAGTCGATCCGACGCCGCGGCCAGTGCCTGCAACATGACAGCGGCGGGAATCTGCCCACTGCCGATGTAGTCCTGCGCCGACTGGCCCGCCGGTCGATTCCCGCGTCCCTGCGGTTGAATGGCCTCGCCCCAGAAGACCGCAAGTGACGTCGGAATCGAGGCGGTCCCCCACCGAAGGTCCCACGCGCGAAGCAGCGCAATCTGATCGGCCACCCTTGCTTTGAGCGGATCACCGGCTGGCGTGGCGTCCCAGGCCTTGATCAAGGCCGGAATCGGCTTTTCGAACCATGTCAGGTAGCTGTCAAAAGCCGCGGCCAAGAGACCGTCAAGGGTGAAGTCCTTCCGGTTCTGCAGCACGCGCACGACGTGCTCGCCGCGCGCCGATGGCCCGCCGTTCTCGACGTAGGACGGGTAGTCGGCCTGTTTGAGGCTGCTCGAACCGGAGCCCGCCCACGGCCAGTCGTTCGAGTTGTAGATCCACCCGCTCGCCGGGTTGAGCAGGTGAGGCGTCTCGTCGACCGAGAGCAGCCCTTTCCAGTCGGTCGCCGGATTGCTGCCGTCGACCGGCTGCTTCCAGTCGAAGCTCGGGTCGCGGCGCGGAATGAAGTTGCCGTGAAAATACGCGATGTCGCCATCGGCATCCGCGAAGATCGTGTTGTTCGTTGAGTTCGCCTGCAGGTCCATCGTCTTCAAGTACGACTTGTAGTCACGCGCCTTCGTGCGCGTGTAGGACTGCTCCAGGGCCTCGATGGGCTTGTTCATCAAGGCGATGGACACCCATTTGCCGTTGGCTTCGTTGATGATCGGCCCGTGATGCGTGCGGTAGATGGTGAAGGTCTTCTTCGCCGTCCCCTGGTCCGTCTTGTAGGGCACGGTGATCGTCGACTCGGTCACCGGCCGCTCCTCGGTGCCGTACTTGTAGACGTAGTGGTCCCCCTCCTTCGTGACGGTCTCGAGGTACTGGTCGACGGCGTTCACCCCGCTCGACGTGTGCATCCAGCCGACCCGATCGTTGAACCCCTGGTAGAGGAAGAACTGGCCCCAGGTGGCGGCGCCATACGCATTCAGGCCCTCGTCGCTCGCCATCTGCAGCTCCGACCGGAAAAAGAACGACGTGTGCGGGTTGATCAAGAGCAGCGCGTGGTGGGCCGTGGTGTTCGCCGGCGCGACGGCCATACCGTTCGAACCAGAGGGCTCGGGCTCGCGGGTCTCGTTCTTATCGGGCTCGTCGGGCACCATGGGCAGGGTCGCCGGCTTGTCGTAGAAGGCCTGCAGGGACCTCAGATTCACCTTTTCGATGTCGCCGCCGATGCTGCCTTCGGTGAAGCTCAGCGCCATCCACGGCTCGAAATGCGTGATCACGCGCGGCCTGACTTGGGCGTGGGTGGCGAGATAGAAGTTCAGCCCATCCGCCCAGGCGTCCATCAACGTCTTGAGCCAGTCCGGGCTCGCGGCGTAATCCTTCTTCAGGACGTCGGGGTCGATGAACATCTTCATCCGCAGGTCCTGCATGACGGCCGACTGGCCTTCGGCTTCCGCCAGCCGGCCCATCGAGTTCAGGTAGTTCGTTTCGACGCGGTTGAAGTCGTCCTCGGCCTGTGCGTAGATCATGCCGAAGACCGCGTCGGCGTCGGTCTTGCCGAAGACGTGCGCGATGCCCCAGTCATCGCGAACAATCGTCACGTTCTTGGCCTCGCCCTGCCAGCGCGCCAGATCCGGACTGCCTGCCCGCTGGAACGCGAACGACACGACGACGACGGCTACCAGAGAGACGATGCGCTTCATGACGAGCCCCCGGCGCGTAGCATACCGCCGGATCGCTCTGGGCCGATGCTCACGGGTGCGTCACAATCTGTCGGTGAGCATGACGACCCTCGTGGTTTGGGCCGGCGTGGTGGCCTTGATCGGCGTCGTGCTCTGGCGCGACCGACGCCATGTGCCGAAGGGCCGCGCGCCGTGGACCGTCTGGCCGACCGACGAGCGCGATCTGCCGGCGATCCGTCGCTACGTGCGCAGGCCAGCGGGCTCCGAGTCGGACCAGATGATGGACGACCGCACGTGGACCGACCTGACCATGGACGACGTGTTTC
>Ga0182024_10003567_pt1 | contig 36867 bp, 27 predicted proteins | sample P32metaG_FD_120480 | JGI IMG/M metagenome (GOLD analysis project Ga0182024, IMG submission 120480) | Permafrost microbial communities from Stordalen Mire, Sweden - P3-2 metaG (Illumina Assembly) | ecosystem: Environmental > Terrestrial > Soil > Wetlands > Permafrost | place: Sweden: Stordalen...
GAGCAAAATCAATCCGGGTTACAATCGAAAGAGGAAATCGGGGCGTAGCGCAGTCTGGTAGCGCATCTGCTTTGGGAGCAGAGGGTCGGGGGTTCGAATCCCTCCGCCCCGACCATTACAAGCCATTGATATTTCAAGCGATGTGGCCGTTTCCGGCCACGCATCTGCTTTTTCGCATTACAGCACTGTAGTCAATTTTGTAACAGACATCGCTGGACTGCGCCCCTAAATTGAGACAAAGTGTCGCTCTCCGCTCTGTCTCAATTTAGGGGCGCAGTCCAGCTTTGCCCGACACAAAATCGACTACATCCGTGATGATTCAATCCGTTTTCTCCGGGAATCCCTCCCGCAATCACGTTGGCGATTGCGACTGGCTCGTCGCGCATGTCCGTTCGTTTTCCTTCGAGCCGAATCGATGTGCGCCTCGACCTGTGATCAGCAATTGAGCCAAGGGCCACTTGTCCGAAAAGCCGACTTTTTGGCCATGTGGATTGCAGCAGTGAAATGCGCGCAATGGCATTTCTAGACGTTGCTGCGTTTGAACTAAGCGTCAGACGCCCTTTCCGGTCGTCGCTTGGAGAAGAAACTGGCATCGAGGTTCAGGGTTCTGGCATGCTGTTGAACGCAGCATGCGCCAACCGAGGGTCCACCAGTTGAAAACGGCAGAAACAACCTTGTTCGGCAAGGAGTGGTGGCCCGGGGGCGGCAGACGCGGGCCTTTTCAGGGCGCAAATAACCAGTACTTGCAACTACTTACAAAACGTTGAGGGCCGTCAAAATACGGAGAAATATGCTTAAAACGGGCCAATCACGGGTGGGAAATCACGGGTGCCTCGCTTAAGCCTTCGGCCATAGACTTGAAACGTTTTTCGGGCTCGTCGTCCGAGTCAACGATGACGAGAATGCCTTTCAGACCCTTCTGATCTGTAGAAATTGCTTTTAGATAGGCTGGTATGGCGTCCCTACCATCTCCGAAATGCCTCTGCGTGGGACAGCCTACATTGCAGAGCTGCACGTTTCGATGCTCTAGGAGTTCCGCGATAAAGCAGACATCCCCGAATCCCTCACACACTGCAATAAACGGTAGTGTGCGTTTAATCGGGTTGTGACCCATAACGTCGAGTCCAACCAGACCTATTTGACATCGCTGTCGGTCTTAACCGTTATGGGCTCTCCACACTCGTTGTGGATGGAATTATTGCGAGTGACAACAGGGTCCTTCACCTGACTGGCCAATCCCATTCGGGTTTGGCACGCATTTCTCACTCAGGCATCGGAGGATATTTAATTCGGAATCGGTTCGCCGGGACGCACGATTCGAATGAAATGATCGATGAATGTTGAATGCATCTCCGGGACATCGGACTTGGGCATATGGCAGCTCGTGCAATTCGCTGTTGCTCTCGGGCAAATTTTTGGTGTGGCGGCCCATGTGCCACTGGAAGCGTAATGCTTCGCATCCTTTCCCAAACTATGACAGCTCAGACACTTCTGATCGTAAGAGTGCGCATCCCTCACCAGCGGCGCATGCGGGTCATGGCATTGTGTACAGGCAAGCCGCGCATCTTTGGTGCTTTGCCAACAACGGCTTTCCTCGAGACGATAGGCTTGAAAGCGGATCGTATAGGCGCCGGGCTCGGGCTCATGCAGGATGACGTCCATCGTGGTTCGATGACATGCTCCGCAAAAATCGATAGAACTTGTTGGCGTGAGCGGGGCCGGATTAAAGATGGCATTGCGAGCCTGCTCGTTTTGGCCGGCCATGGCCGCATTCACATGATCCAGCCCTGGACCATGGCAAGCCTCGCAATGCACACCGGGAACAGCGTCTGCCGTATTCAGCATTGAATTCGCCGAAGATGCCGTCGTGTGGCAAGCGAAACATCGCAGAGCTTCGCCGGCCTTGAGCGGAATGCCCAGCGCATTGTCAAGTGAGCCCTCCTCCGCAGGTTTATGTCCAGGAGTCAGACCCATGCGGTGGATAAAAGTGAAGCTACTGGCTTGGCTCTCGTACAAACCACCGTTGTCATCCAGCAGATATGTCTGGCCGTGCACGCCGGTGCCCATCGTCCAAACAAGCGGATAGGAAATCGAGTGGCCGTTGGACGTCACCTCAAGCGAATATCCAGGAAGCGTGTTGTTGGCAATGAACCGGTACGTGTAGGATCCGCTTTCAAAATCGCCGGGAGCGGGCACTCCGGCCGCGCCACCCGAGAACCGGAAGGCCGCCTTGGCCATTTCGCTCTCGGATTGGGTAGACGCAATTGCGGAATGGCAGTCCGCACAGACGCTGCTGCCAACATACCCTTCGGTGGACGCTGGAGATTTGGTGGGCCACCAACCCAGGCCGGTTACGCGATCAGCCGTGGTGTCCGGCAACTCATTCGGGGTCGAGTGTCGCTGAGCGGCAGCGACAAGCAGAGCAGTGAAACACAGCCAAGCTGCTGCCCCCGCCCGAATTCGTGAAAACCGCTTGAAATTCAGTATTTTCAAATCGCCTCAGTTTACACCGGAATCTCCGCCAGATCCTAGATAAGATCCGTAAGCCCTTGCGTCATTGCGGGCAATTCCCTGATGAATCGGAGGAATGCGATCCTCTCTGCGCGTGCTTGGAGCTGGGGATGACGTGACTCCATTTTCCGTCCAGTTCGGTGTATGAAATCATATCCTACATTTTTCTGCTTTTCTTTCTTAGGTAGAGATCTCTTGGCCGGGGAGTAGCCGCCTTCCACTGCCGTGCGAACTCGTCCGTCAGCACGGGCCGTGGCTGGAGCGTGCGCCGCAGATGCTTGCGCCGCGTGCGCTTCACGCTCAGGCCCCAACTCGCGATAAACGCGCTGCACCTTCTTGTGGTTCACTGCCATTTCTTTGCGCGGGTACAAATGCAGACGCCGGTAGCCAAAGCGCGGATGCTTGTGCGCCAGTTCGCGCAGCCGTTCCTGAACCTGGCTATCGTCTCTTCGGCTTCGATACCGGCTACTTGATCTCGGCACCGCCATGAGCGCGCAGATGTGGCGCTCGCTGGCCTTGAACTCCTCCAGCAAGCGCCTCACTTCCGCTCTCCGTGCTACGAGCCCAGGGAGTTTTTTCGGATCACCGACTGCAGCATGTCCTTGTCGAGACTCAGATCCGCGACCAGCATCTTGAGCCGCCCATTCTCATAGCGCAGATGCTTGACCTCTTCGGCCTCGCTCACCTCCATGCCTCCGTACTTGGCACTCCTTGTTCCCGCGCCACATCCTCCGCGGTGCGGCCTGCCTCGATCTGCTTCAGCGCAGCGATTATCTGCGCCTCAGTGTGCCGACTTTTGCTCATCTACTTTTCCCCTTTCCTTCGTCCAAATCGTATTCCAATCTGGACGGATTCAGGGGGATGGAGTTTGCATCGTGGGTCGCGTCGAGCGTGGCTCTCCATCATGGTGGCCGCTCGGGACTTCCAACACTCAAATCGCTGCGCGCAGAAAGTCGAACCTGCATCTCCGATGAACTCAGCCGCACGTTGGGCACAACTTCGCGGTGGAAGCCATTTAAAGTAAGGCTGCAATGAAGGAGCGGCTCCAGCGCAAACTTGAAGGCATCCGATCAAACCCTGACGCGCGCGATTTCATTCTGGCGGATGCTTGGGATGCCGATATGGTATGGGAATCGCGACCTCCGCTATGGTCTGGTCCCCGCCTAGCGCAGGCCCGGCAAGGTCCAGGTCGCCACCTGATTTTCTCATCGATATTCGCAGAGATTCGAGGATGTCGGGCCACGACAGAGTCCTTACCGTTGGAACAAATGCGAAAATGGTGGCGAGCCGGGCAAGCGGGAGTGTATTCTCGTCTGGCCGAGAATGCAGTATCGAAATTCCCCATAAGGAGGTTGAAGAATATGGCGAACAATCGTGGAGTGGTTTACATGGGTTCCGGGGTCGTTGAAATTCACAGCATCGACTCCCCCAAATTGGCGCTTGGTAACCGCAAGTGCGAGCACGGCGTAATTCTAAAGATCGTTTCTACCAATATTTGCGGCAGCGACCAGCACATGGTCCGCGGCCGCACTACGGCGCCCAAGGGTCTGGTGCTGGGTCACGAGATTACCGGCGAAGTGATTGAAGCGGGTTGCGATGTGGAATTTGTCAAAGTGGGCGATCTGGTTTCAGTGCCCTTCAACATCGCCTGCGGCCGCTGCCGGAACTGCAAGGAGCGCGCCACGGGCGTTTGCCTGAATGTGAATCCGGCGCGGCCAGGCGCGGCCTACGGCTACGTGGACATGGGAGGCTGGGTGGGCGGCCAGGCCGAGTATGTGATGGTTCCTTACGCTGACTTCAACCTGCTGAAGTTTCCGGACAAGGCTCAGGCCATGGCGAAAATTCGCGACTTGACTTGTCTGTCTGACATTCTGCCCACGGGCTATCACGGCGCGGTGAGTGCGGGCGTCGGGCCAGGCGCAACGGTCTACGTTGCCGGAGCGGGGCCGGTCGGCCTGGCTTGCGCGGCGGCGTGCCAGTTACTGGGTGCCGCGGTAGTGATTGTGGGCGACCTGATTCCGGAACGCCTGGCGCAGGCCAGGAGCTTCGGTTGCGAAACCGTGGACGTGTCAAAAGATGCTTCGGTAGGAGATCAAATTGCGCACATCTTGAAAGTTCCCGAGGTGGACTGCGCGGTGGATTGCGTGGGGTTCGAGGCGCGCGGCCACGGGCACAGCGCCCAAAAGGAACTGCCGGCGACGGTGCTGAACTCGCTGATGGAGGTTTGCCGCGCCGGCGGAGCGCTCGGCATCCCCGGATTGTACGTAACCGACGATCCGGGCGCAACGGATGCGAACGCCAAGACAGGCAACCTGAGCATTCGCATCGGGCTGGGGTGGGCGAGGTCGCATGTCTTCACCACGGGCCAATGCCCTGTGATGAAGTACAACCGGCAGCTCATGATGGCCATCCTGCACGACAAGATCAGGATTGCCAAGGCCGTGAACGTGACGGTGGTGACGCTGGACGATGCAGTGCAAGGGTACAAGGACTTCGATAAGGGAGCGGCGAAGAAGTTTGTACTGGATCCCCATGGCATGATCGCGGCATAACCGGTCCATGCTTCGCGCAATGCGCGGCGCGAGTTAGGCATGACTTATTGTCAGCAAAACGACAACAAAGATGCCCTCGAGCAATTTGAAGCGCTGCAACGGATCGATCCGGATGGTCTGGCAGCGCACTACGACCTTTCGATTCTCTATCACTGATCGAGGTATGTAGGCGGGAATACAATGAGAGTCGTCCTCACCAATCTCTCGGTGACAGGACGCCTAGCGAGTTCGCCATTGAGAGCGCGGCTAGCCGCGCTCTCAATGCAACCTAAACAGGTCGATGACTAAGGCTGAACTTGGTACAGGAAAGCTAGGCCCTTCAAAACTGCGCCACACTAACAATCTCATTGGTACAAAAGATCGGGCAGTCCACCCCGAGATCCGGTTGCATTTTAGTTCCGAATTGAGACATTGACACCGAGGACAACGTGATCAATCTCGGTCTACAATAAGGTCAGCAAGGAAGTGACGGAGGCAAATGGCCATGGATGGAACTGCGGAATTACTAAGAGGCATTGCGCGGATGCCGATTGAGAAGCGTGCAATCTCGAGTCCACGGATGCTTAACGAAGCCTATGCATATTCCAAGCCTAGTTCGTTCTCCCGCGGTATGAGGATCGACTTGAACGGGTTGACTATTTTGCTCATCTCGGGTACGGCTTCGATCGATGAGAACGGCGTGACCGTACACGTCGGCGAGTTTCGCCCCCAAGTGCGGCGAACTCTTGCGAACATAACGGGGCTCCTAGAAAGCGAGAACTGCTCATGGCACGATGTCGTGCGGACAACATGTTATTTGCGAGATATTGAGCGCGATTATGAGGCCTTCAACGAAGAGCGAACGGCTTACTACAAAGAGAATCGTGTGGATCCATTGCCCGCGTCCACAGGGATTCAGGCGATACTTTGCCGCCCGGAACTTCTGGTGGAGATTGAGGCAATTGCCATGTTTCGAACTCCAACGCAGCCAGGCGGCGAAATCTAGCAGCCGTCCCAAACGTACCGTGGTGCAATTAGATCGATTAGGCCCCACTCGAGAAATCTCAATCCAAGTAATGTCCTTCAAGTCAGTACCTTCCGAATCCAAGCAACGATATCTGGCGGCCTCAGGGGTCGGTCGGTGCTCCAGCCCGAAGAGCTTTCCTGAGATCCAATCAGATACGCGGAGTTACGATACGCAAAAATGCGCAGACAGTACCTTTGCTCCCGTTCTGAATACCGCAGAACGGCAAGCCAGATATAACGGGACGATTCTGCTGCGTCGATCGCGCTTTCCTGATGGTCGTCATTATCTGTAGCGTGCTGATGCTCTGTTGGTTCTCAAAAATTGAGACGCTGGTAAACGGCTTGAGCTGGCTGCACATTTCGAATCGTGCGACAAGCGCACGCGGGCGAGTACGTCGCAGCGCTTCAGACGCAGTCCATTCAACGAATCCGTTCGCAAAGATCAGCGCCCCGTTTCAGCTGAGAAACAAGTCGACGACAAATCGCGCAAGCGTGACTGACCCGCGAGTTCGGACGGACAGACATCCCCTGAGAGTCACCCACCTCACAACCTTGCAAACTCTCCCATCGATCGGCAAGGTGTAGCGTGCCGCGCGTCGTTTGATTGCACCAGCGGCAAGTCGGCCCCGCACACGGTCAATGCCTGGGGCTCGGAGCAGCGGCTGGTGTTGGCGCAGATCTCCGCCGGTGCCAGGTCCCACGAGATCCGGAGTTGAAAGCGAGCACCTGCGCCAGCTACCAATTGGTCCGTCATTTACACGTTAGCACGGTCCGTGCTAATATGGCTACTTCATTGATCCACGCTGTACGAAGAAGCTTCGTACGCAAAATGGCCCGGATACAGTGGCTCAGCATTTAGACGAGAGCGACGGGAACCGTCTTTTCTTGCATCAGTGTGATTTTGAGGTATGCCATCCAGGCAAATGAGGAGATCCATCACTGTATTATGCAAATCGATTCCCATCCGCGCTTCTGGCATCACAGTCCCGACGAACACGTTTGGATGTCGGACCAGATGGAGTCCCCGAAACGTGATTTTCAGCCGGCAGATCTGCAGCCGTTGCTATGGGCATTGGCTTCAAAGGTTGTGCGGGCGTGCAGACAAAACCGAACTTGGATGAGAACGCTGCGGCCCGACTTTCGCCGTGGCATTTCACAGCTACAGGGATCTGGTCTGACCTACAAGCTACTGCATGTTCGACCGCCTGATGATCGGCTCAGACTGCCTCGTGCACGCTCTCATGAAAATACGAATCCACCATGCGGATCGTAATGGACCAGGTGCAGCAATTCCCATTGGCGGCCGCCGCCAGCATTCTCGGCGAAAACTGCTCCTGCTCTTTTCGTATTCAATCTCACAGGACGAGTAACCCCGACAAATGAAATTAAATATGAATGCCGCCGTGCTCCATGGAGCGAAGGATATCCGCTTCGAGGCTCGTCGCCGGCCTGATTTGAATCCGGGCATGGTGTTGTTGCGCAACCGCCGCGTTGGAATCTGCGGCACGGATCTGCATTACTACGAACTCGGCTACTGCGCGTCCTTTGTGCCGGACCGTCCATTTGTACTCGGGCACGAATTGGCTGCCGAGATCGCGGCTGTGGCTGACGACGTGGCTACTCTAAAGATCGGTCAGCGCGTGACTGTCAACCCTGCTCGCTCTTGTGGCCATTGCGATTACTGCAAGTGCGGTCGCCCAAACCTCTGCCCGAACATCATCATGCTCGGCAGTGCCAGCACCACACCACCAACCGACGGCGCGTTAGCAGAATTCGTTACCGTGCGCGCCGATCAGTGCCACGTACTGCCGGAGGAAGTGGATGACGGTTTAGGCGCTATGATCGAACCGTTCGCCGTGGCCCTGCATGCTGTGAAACGTGCAGGCGTGCTTTCTGGAAAGCGTGTGCTCGTTATCGGCGCTGGGACGATAGGACTGCTCGTGGCGACCGCGGCGCGCACTTTCGGTGGGGTGCCCGTCGCCGTAAGTGACATCGTTGCTGCCCGCCGCACCAAGGCGGTCGAACTCGGCGCGGATGTGGCCCTCGATCCTTCGGCAAACGATCTGCAGGAAAGCGTACGTGAACTGACTGGTGACGGATTCGACGTAGTCTTTGAGGCATCCGGCTCGTCCCGAGCTTTACGAGGGGCATTCAATTTAGTGCGCCGAGGCGGCACCATCGTGCAAGTCGGCACGCTCGCCGCCGAAGACATTCCGACTCCTGTAAATCAGGTGATGCTGAAGGAAATCAATTTCTTGGGGTCGATGCGATACGGCAATGTGTTCGATGAAGCCATCCGGTTAGTGACCTCCGGGCGTGTCCACCTTCAGCCATTTATCAGCGGTGTGTTTCGACTTAACGAATCTGCCGATGCCCTGCGATCAGCAGCAGACAAATCCAAAAGCCTCAAAATCCAAATTCAATTGGAATTCTAAACTTCATGAACGTGCCCCCGATCGACCGTGGCGTCTTCGCACTAGCTTCCGGCGGTACAAGGAAGGAAGGCTCTTTCGCATGCATTCACCTGTTTTAGGATTTGCATTGGTCTTCATCGCTGCGCTCGCGGGCGGAGGGCTTGCGGTTCCTCTGAAAGAGAGGCGGCAATTCGAGCTCGAAAACATCTACATACCTTCCACGCTCGTCATGATGATCTTTTTACCGCTTCTGATGGCCGCATTCGTAATGCCAAACTGGCTGGCGGCCGTGCATGCGGCGGGCGCGGGAGCCGTCTGGAGAGGCGCCGCATACGGGTTCGGATGGGGCCTTGGCGCCATACTGTTCGGCTACGGTGTCACCATGGCGGGAATGTCGGTGGGCTTTGCGACAATCATGGGAATCAACACCGCAGTCGGGTCCTTTCTTCCGTTCCTGGTTAAGTCCCCCGCCGACCTTCTCACGTCAGGCGGACGGGTGATTCTGGTAGGCATCGCAGGATGCGTTGCCGGGGTGCTGGTCTGCGGCAGGGCGGGCTTTCTGCGGGAACGCCAGACGGGCGCCCGCGATCAACGACATGGATTCGGCCGCACCTTGTTGGTCTGCGTGGCCGCTGGCGTGTTGAGCCCCTGCGCTAATCTTGGTTTTTCTTTAGGTTCGTACCGAGTGGGCGAAGAAGCCGTGAAGCTGGGTGTGAGTCCGGTCTTCTCCACACTGGCCAGTTGGATGCCTGTCTGTTGGGGAGCAACCGTCGCGCTTCTGCTTTGGTTTGGCGGCTTGCAGATTAAGAGAGGCACATGGCGGAAGAATTTCGGCCCGGACGCAGCACACGACTGGCTGATGGGTGTGTTGATGGGGGTCATTTGGTTCGTTGCCACGATCCCTTATGGCATGGGCGCATACTACCTTGGCCGCCTCGGCACCTCTGTCGGATGGGCGATGTACATGGCCTTCACACTCCTCGTTGCCAACATCTTCGGCTTTGTAAACCGCGAATGGACGGGCGCGCCACCACGAGCGCTGAGAACGATCTATACCGGCCTTTCGGTTCTGGTCGCCGCGGTCGTCGTGCTTGCTATCGGCAATTCAATGACAGGGCATTAGACATTCTAGAAAGGTGGCACTTCGCCATGCAGTACAATTTGCTCGGCAAAACGGGGTTGAAGGTCTCACGGCTCAGCTTTGGAGCATCGTCGCTCGGAGGCGTTTTCCATGCCGTGGACGAAGCGGAAGCCATTGCAGCAGTGCATGCCGCGCTCGATTGCGGCATCAACTATTTCGACGTTGCGCCAGCCTACGGAGGCACTCGATCTGAGACTGTTCTCGGCAAGGCCCTGCGCGGCATTCCCCGTGACCGATACTTCCTGTCCACCAAAGTAGGCAAATACACAGATCCAAGCAGTTATGGCAACGACACGTTGGATTACTCGCGTGCGCGCATTCGGGCTTCGCTGAATGAGAGCACGGGACGGTTGGGAGTGGACTACTTCGACATCATTCATATTCACGACATTGAATACCAGGATCGAAAACACACCGAGTGGGCTCTGACTGAAGGGTACGACGCGGTGCGGGAACTCAAGCGGGAGGGCCGGATAGGAAACGTCAGCTTTGGCATCTACCCAATGGATTTGTGGAAGCGGATCTTTGCCTCACTCGATATTGATGCCGCGCTGGTTCACAATCACCATTGCCTCAACGATACGCAGTTGCTGGATCTGCTGCCCCTGGGCAAGGAAAAAGGGATCGGCATCGTGAATGGTTCGCCATTTGCGTCCGGACTGCTAACTGATCGCGGCGCGCCCCCGTGGCATCCCGCTAGCCCCGAAGACCAAAGCCTCTTTCGCGCCGTCGCCCGATTCTGCCAAAGCCACGGAACTTCGATCGGCCGGCTCGCCTTGCAGTTCTCGAGCCAGAATCCGGAGATACCCACGACGCTGTTCAGCAGCTCTAAACCCGAAACCGTGATCCGCAACGTCGAGAGCCACAAGGAGCCATGCGATATGACGCTCGTGGCGGAAGTCCGGAAAATACTGGAACCAGTTCTTAATAAGGAATGGAGTTATTAGTTGACCATCGATGCTCACCACCATCTTTGGAAGTACAACGACCGCGACTACGGCTGGATGAGTGGCGAGATGACTGTGCTCCGGCGCGATTTCCTTATCCCAGAGTTGGAGCAGGTCATGCGCGAGTCCTGCGTTGAGGGAACCATCGTGGTGCAAGCGCGGCAGACAACGGAAGAGACGGAGTGGTTGCTGGATCTCGCCGCACGCCACTCCTTTATACTTGGCGTGGTCGGCTGGGTACCGCTCGCTGCCCCCGATGCCGGCAGCTATCTGGAGCGTTTCGTGCAAGAGCCCAAGCTCAAAGCTGTGCGGCACGTTCTACACGATGAGCCCGACGACTCCTACATGCTGCGCGACGATTTCAATTGCGGCATCAGCTTGCTCCGAAACCTCGGCATGGCCTATGACATTCTGATCTTCGAACGCCATCTGCCCCAAGCCCTTACTTTTGTCGACCGGCATCCCGGTCAGATCTTCGTGATCGACCATATCGCGAAACCCAAAATCCGGAACGGATCGGTCTCGCCGTGGCGGGAGAGAATGATGGAGTTGGCAAAGCGCGAAAACGTCTATTGCAAGGTCTCCGGCATGGCGACTGAAGCGGATTGGAACACCTGGACCGACGTCGGACTGCGGCTTTATTTCGATGTTGTCCTTTGTGCCTTCGGAACTAAGCGGCTCATGTTTGGATCTGACTGGCCGGTGGTGACGCTTGCTGGAGGGTACGCGAAATGGATCTCCACGTTCCGCTCTTTTATTGCCGAATTATCGCCGGATGAGCAGGAGAGCATCTGCCGGAGCTCGGCGATTGCCGCCTACAGGCTGTGAGGAAGCTGTCTTCATCTTGACCGTGGTTCAGCACCTGTGTAAGTTCGTAAATCCAATAGGGCTCTTATGCAAAGACGCGATTTCCTTAAGTTGACAAGCAGCGCGACCATGTCGGCAGGCCCAGCACTACAACTAGGATTTGCCAGTTTTGAAATAGGGAAATGGGGTTGACCAAAGGGTTTCCTGAGAAATGGCTCCCAAAGGATCCTGACGTCGCGCCGCAGAGGAGGTGTCAAACGTGAAACAAATTGCTCAAAGAATCGGAATGGTGATCGGCATCAGGCCTGATCGCATAAGCGCGTATGAGACGGTGCATGCCGCTTCTAACCCGGGCGTACGCGATTTGCTGACCAAGTACCACATGCACAACTTCTCCATATTCATCCAGAAACTTGCGGAAGATCGTTACTACCTGTTCGGCTATTACGACTACATCGGAAACGATTACAAGAGCGACATGGAGAAGCTTGCCGCTGAACCTCGCAATCAAGAGTGGTTGAGCATGACCGGTCCGATGCAGATTCCATTGCAGGGCGAACGCTCGTGGTCGATTATGCGAGAGGTGTACCACAACCCGTGAACAATGCTGCGGTAGCGATATCGGCAAAATCCGAATGGCGGGTCGATTTAGGCAGACGGCGATTCCTCATCCAAAAAGACCGCATTCGCGCCGTGCGATGCAGTTTGGGATGGAGAACCCCGGCATAACTCACGTGGAGGAGAAACGATGGCTATGAACTTCAACAGACGCGATCTACTGAAGGGCGGCGCCGCCCTTTCCGCTGGCTCATTGATCAACCCTCGGGGAATGGCCTTGGACCAGAAGCATACTCATGCCGCCTTCGGGAGAGGCCCGTTCCAGCCGTCATGGAATTCGCTGCGGAACATCCCTGTTCCCCAGTGGCTCAGAGATGGCAAATTTGGGATTTACACGCATTGGGGAATCTATGCCGTTCCCGCGTATGGGAAGAACGGAACTTGGTATGCCCACAACATGTACACCAATCCGGATTCCGATGAAAGAAAGCACCACGAAGCCACATACGGTCCTCTGGATAAGTTCGGCTACAAGGACTTCATTCCCATGTTTACGGGCAGCCATTTCGATGCGAATGAGTGGGCAGACCTATTCAAGAAAGCTGGCGCTCGCTTCGCGGGTCCAGTCGCCGAACATCATGACGGCTTCGCTATGTGGAACACGAAGTTCTCCGAGTGGAATGCCGCGAAGATGGGACCCAAGCGGGACGTTCTGGGAGAGCTCTCGAAGTCTATCAAACAGCAAGGTATGAAGTTCCTGACGGCGTTCCATCACGCGGAGCACTGGTTCTACTTTCCGACCTTCGACAAGCGATATGACGTGTCGGATCCTCGCTACGCCGGGCTGTACGGAGTGAGTCACGAGCGAGGCGCCCTCCCAACAAAAGAATTTCTAGACGTCTGGATTGGAAAGCTGAAAGAGGTGGTGGACAATTACGGTCCGGATGTCGTGTGGTTCGACTACGGACTACGGCTGGTTCAGCAGTCATATAAAATGGAATTCCTAGCCTACTACTTCAACAAGGCTGGAGCGGCGGGCAAGGAAGTTGCAGTTACCTACAAGTTCCACGATCTTGTACCTGGCGTCGGCATTGACGACCTGGAACTGGGCCGCGAAGTTGACATGACTTACTACGAGTGGATTACCGACACCACCATCGACGATGGAAGTGGGTGGGGATATGTGGAAAGCCTTGGATTCAAGTCTGTGGAGCAACTTGTAACGGGGTTGGTGGACCGCGTAAGCAAGAATGGATTTCTCCTGTTGAATGTCGGACCGAAGCCTGACGGCACAATTCCAGAGCCTGCGAAGGAGCGCCTGCTTGCCATGGGAGAGTGGTTGCGCATCAATGGAGAGTCGATTTATGGCACCAGCCCGTGGCTGATTGCCGGTGAAGGACCCACCAAGTTCAAGAAGGACGGCGCATTCAACGAAGACAATGATATCCGATACACGCCGCAGGATATTCGCTTCACGTGCAAAGACGATTATTTATACGCCACGTTCCTGGCATGGCCGGAAGGAAAAGCCACAATCACCAGTCTGGTTCCGAAGGGGGAAACGTGGGCGGGACTGTACCCGTCGGAGATCGCATCCATCAAAATGCTCGGCAGCGACGAACCAATCAAATGGGAGTTCACCAAAGAAGCTTTGATGCTGACGACGCCGAAGGCAAAACCCTGCGACAATGCTTTCGTTTTCAGGATCACACTCAAGAAACCATTCTGATAGCGGTTCCAGCAGCTGGTTCGACTGGACTCTGATCCGGGGTGGGAAAAGGATGGCAAAAGCGATGGTAGCGCTGGCGGCAAGTGGTTGGTGTGCATTGTGATGTGGAACCGGTCCGGCACTTGAAGCGCCTAGCCGGCCTCGTTGGCAACGACCTTCAATTTAGGCTTCCACATGTCCGCTCATAAAATGCCTCTTTCATGCCGGGCCCGTAAAGGCTGAACCACCGCTGCAGAAAGTGAACTCCAAGCATGATCGCCAGGGCCGTCGGTTGCTGCCCGCGGTCGACGAATCGAGTAGTAAACTCGTTTCCAGAGCTCCAAGATGGACGAGCTGCCAGGAGAGGGCCCGTCCGGCTCACGGAGAGTCCGCGAGGTCCGCACTGTATGTATCGCGTGCGAAAATTGGAAAGTAGACCGAAAATAGGTCGGACCGGACGAGAACGGATCGATTTATGGTGTAAGACAATTGCCATCATCGGAAAATGCTCCTTTTTCGCCGCGTGTTTGCTGTCGTCAATGCCACCCGAAATGGTATTTGCGTCAGAACCCGCGATTCTGCTTCAGGCGTCGGCAAACGATGGAAATTCGGCTGAGGAATTTAATCTTCTTGGAGATAAGTTCTCTCTGGACCGGCAATGGGAAAGCGCGATAGCGGCCTATCGCAGCGCGCTTCGAGTTGACGCCGGCTATTGGAAGAGCCGGTTTGGTCTTGGTCTCGCGCTTGCGCACTCCGGACAACTGAAAGAAGCAGCAGAACAACTACAGCAAGCCGTGGATCAAAAGCCCGACTCTCGTGAGGCCCTGGTCGCCCTGGCGAGTGCGCAGGAGGCTATGAGTCAACACCCTGATGCTGAGGCCACATTCAGGAAAGCGTTGATTCTCGATCCGTTGTCGGTCACCGTTCTCGACGGCTTGGCGCGCACCCTATCGGCACAGAAGGAATACATTGCTGCCCTTCATTATTGGAAAGCTGCGCTGGCCGTAGACCCCCACAACCGGAATGTGCAGTTGTCAATCGCTGTTACACACTCCGACATGGGGGATCTTGACGAGGCTTTAGGAGAACTGCGCGCGATTGTAGAAGAGAATCCATCCTTTGAGCCAGCTCTCTTTGCCTTGGCAAGCGCGCTCTGCCGGCAAGAGAATTATGCGGCTGGTATAGAGGTCTATCAAAAAGCGCTGCAGGTGAATCCGGCTGATGAGGAAGCACATCAGTTGGAGGCTGAGGCGTTACTTGCGATAAAGCGTTATCCGGAAGCGCTGCCGGAGTTGGAGAGAAATGTGCGCGCTAATCCAGGAAGTGCTGAGGATCATTTGCTGCTGGGAACCGCCTATCGAGAGCTCGGTAGAACTGAGGAAGCGGAAACGGAGTTTCGGCGCGCACTTTCGATAAGCCCCGAACTTGCTTCAGTTGAAAGCAACTTGGGGGCGGTGCTCATGACTGAAGAGCGAATGGTAGAAGCGGTATCTCATCTGAACCAGGCAATAGTGCAGGACCCGGGAGATGTCGATGCTCATTATCAACTCCTGCGCGCCTACCGGGCGTTAGGCAAGCAACCCGAGGCTAGGGAAGAAGGCGCAATTGTTACGAGACTAAAGCAAGAAGCGCTCGTTCGTGCTCGGCTCGCGATGTTACGCAGAGAGGCCAAGAACCTGCAGCAGGACGGCCACATACGGGAAGCGGCGACAAAGTACGCGGAGGCAGTTCAGGTGGCGCCACGAGACGCTGGGCTCCTCTTTGATCTGGCACTCGTCGAAGACCAGCTTGGAAACACGACGGAAGAGAGGCGCGTCCTGGTAGTTGCAGAGGAGGCAGATCCTTCGCTTGCGGCTGTCCACAGCCAGCTCGGAGTTATGAGTATGCGCTCGGGGGACTATAAGGATGCGGAGAAAGAACTGAAACTGGCTCTTGAACGAGAGCCGCAGGACCCGGCGGCAATTGGAAATCTTGGCGTTGTTTATGCGGCTACCGGACGCCAGGTGGAGGCGATTCATTCCTTTCGCAAAGCCCTAGACTTGGATCCGGATTATCAGCAGGCACACCGTAACCTCGGCATACTGCTTGCAGTGAGCGGCTCAATGGGCGAGGCTGAAGGAGAATTGGAGAAGGCTCTTGCTCTGGATCCCTCGGACGAGGTCGCCGCCAGAGTGATCGCTCAGATTCGGGAGCAAGTAACGCATCATCCCTGAGGTACTGTCACCAAGACACAGGCCTCAGGCACTATTAGACTGGCAGGCGGAGACGAATACGGAGCATGGAAAAGTGGTAAGCGAATAACGCCTCCCACTTCCCGACTGCGGCACTCCGCAGGCAAAGCCTGCTTGAACACACGGGATGACCTGACGAAGACGACAACCTATGACGAAAGGATGAACTCGCCCGCCGAATCACTTCTGCGGCTCCTTGGCGGGGGCACAGGCGGTGCAGAATTCGCCAGTAACTCCTTTTCCTTCTTCTACGGTGAAGATGCGATCCATCGTCAGGAGCCTGAGCTTTTCCACCTGCCCACTGGGCCAGTGAATCTCCACTTCATCGACACGGGCCGCAGCTCCCAGGCCAAAGTGGACGCGCATGTCATTGGAGGAGAGATAGCTGCCGCCGCTCAGAACGTCGCCACGCTGGCGAATGCCGCCCGCTGTCAGATAGACCGTTGATCCCACCGCATCGCGAGGGCTCCCGCGGCCCCCGATCAGTTTCAGCTCGACCCAGTGGTTGTGGTCCGGATTCACGTTGCGAAGCAGCACCGGAATACCGTCCATATTGTTGATAATCACGCCGATCTTGCCATCGTTGAAAATGTCGCCAAACGCTGCGCCGCGGCCCACGCTGACCGTCGCAAGTCCGGTTCCCTCGACGGCGGGAACCAGAGTGAACTTGCCATCCCTCAGATTGTGGTAGAGAAGCGGGCGCTCGGCGTAGCTAGTTCCCCACTCCGGATGCTTATCCACTTCCGGATAAACATGGCCGTTTACAATCAGCAGGTCTTGCCATCCATCGTTGTCGTAATCGAGGAAACCGTCGGCGAAACCGACAAATGGGATAGAGGACACCGCTATGCCGGCCTGATAGCTGACATCCGTGAAAAACCCTGTACCGTCGTTCTGGAAAAGAACATTGTAGTCGTCGGCAAAACTGGTGTTCACGATATTGAGGTGGCCGTTGTTCAAATAGTCTCCAACAGCGATGCCCATATTCGAGATCTCGCGCCCGCTCTCGTTCACCGCGTATCCGTTTACATAACTGTCGTCTTCGAAAGTTCCGTTGCCTCTGTTGATGTACAGATAGTTTGGCGTGGAATCGTTGGCCACCAGAAGATCTGGTTTGCCGTCCCCGTTCACGTCCGCAAACAGAGCTCCAAGGCCGTAGTACCCGCTGGGATCGTCCACCCCCAGCTTTTTGCTGACATCGGTAAAGGTCCCGTCTCCGTTGTTGTGAAAGAGATGGTCATGCTCGCCCTGCATGCCGCGCGGGCCGCACATCACCTGCACTCCGTGATATTGGCAGAAAGCATCGTTCGCGGGTTTTGATCCCGGAGCTTTAAAATCGGACAAATTCAGATGAATATAGCCATCCACGAAAAGGTCCAGGTGCCCGTCGCCGTCGTAGTCCCCGAAGGTTGCGCCCGCCGACCATATCGGCTGCTGAGCCGCGCCCACAGCGACGCCTGCTTTTTCGGCGACATCCGTGAACGTGCCGTCGTGATTATTGTGATAAAGGCGGTTCATCCCGTAATTGGTTACGTAAAGATCCGGCCAGCCGTCGTTGTCGAAATCGCCGACCGTACACCCAAATCCCCAACCGTCGTTGCTGACTCCCGCCTTTTTCGTCACGTCGGTAAACGTACCATCGTGATTGTTGCGAAATAGAGCCGCGTGCGGCGCAGCGGCTTTGCCGTCCAGCGCATCGTAAGTTGAGCCGTTCACCAGATAGATGTCGAGCCAGCCATCCTGGTCATAGTCCAGCAGGCACACGCCCGGGCCCTTGGCTTCAAGAATCAGGCGCTTTGCAGGAGTGCCTGCCTTGTGATGCCATTGCGTAAGTCCGGCGGCTGCGGCCACATTCTGAAAAACGATCGGGCCGTTTTTTACAAAGCCGCCGGCGGTAATCGGACGGTTCTGGTTATCGAAGACGGCCGCTTGCGGGCCGGCGTTGGCCATCCCCTGTGCGGATAAGAAGGGAGTCCCCAACAAAATAAGAAGAAATGGGATACACGCCGCATCCAGTCCCCCCAAAAGCCGACCGCTACCCGCAAAGAAACTATGCCGAATCCGCGATGGGCACTGCCGAACAGAATTAAATCCCAAAGCTCAATCTCCTCTTCCGAAATGACGCATCAATACGCGCATACCAGCGAGAGCCACAGCTCTTTTTCTCTGCTCGTCAAAAGGCTGCGAGCCAGAAATGGGCAACGATCGGAGCACATGGGAGCTTTGCGGAAGCTTTCGTAACTGTTCACAGCTGAGGCTGCCAGTTGACCCACATATCCATTTTGAGATCGCCTATGCGTTCGTCCGGACGAGCTTGGTCACTCGGCCCTTCTGATTCCAGTCGGAGACATAAATGCTGGCGTCCTGGGCAATGTGGCACCCATGGGCGGCGCTGAAAAATACGGGCGCAATCTCGCCAGGCTGAAGCTCGTAGTTTGCCCATTGCGCCTTCTGCGGATTGTCGCCGAGGAAAGCAACCGGGGCATTGTCCCTATCAAGGACGGTCACGCGTCCTTCCAACTCAGAAATGACCGCATAGTCTCCGTAAAAACTTATTTGGCATGGCCGGCGCAGGTGCTGAGTAACGGTGCGCACGAACTTTCCGTCGAAATCAAAATGACAGAGGCGGCGATTTTCACGATCGCACACAAGCAGCATCGGCTGGTTGTATCGCGTGTCGACTGCGAGACCATGGCTGCAATCGAAAAGACCTTCCGTCTTCCCCGGGCCCGCATAACTCGCCATGTATTCGCCGTTCTGACTGAACCTGAAAAGCCGCGAGTCGCCGTAGCCATTCGCGATGAAGATGGTGCCATCGGGCGCAGGAACCGCGGCCGTCAGCCGCCACTCGTTCGGTGCCTTGAAGCCGGCCTCGGGCGGCGCAGTAATCTTCTGCACCACAGTGCCATCAGTCTTCATCTTGACGAACAGCCAGTTCTCGCTCGGCGTACCTTTCTGTACCGTCATGTACAGATACTCGTTGCCGTTTTCCTGGGCACAGACCATCGAGTGAACCTCGGGATATTCGTTGGCAATCTTCCCGAGCAGTTCACCGTCGCGGCTGTAGACCAGAACACCAGTTTCGCTCTGTGTACTCACATAGACATGGGCCGACTTGTCGGTGGCAATTGCACCATGAGTGCCGCCAAAAGAAGCTCCTGAGGGCAAGTGCCCCCATTCCGGAACCACACGATAAGTCCATTCTCCATTCCCCGTTTGCATGGCCGTTCCCTCTGAATCGCCGCCAGCGCGTCTCTCGGCACGCCTGCCCGCGTACCTTTAAACAACCATTACACCAGCTCCCATAATGGCAAGCAAGCGCCTCCTCTCGGCGGCTCCGGCTAAAGATTCATTTAGATCTGGATCAATGTGCATTCCTCGCGATGGGCTGCATCGATTCCGCAGCTGGTATCGTGGCTCGCCAAAATACCTTCACGTCTGAACCCCTGTTCCTAACTTTTGAGTATCTCCATCCGGAGACAAGGGGTTGTTCCCAATTATCGGACTTGGATCTCCACCTGCGGAACGCTTTGCCTCCCGCTGTGGACGAGTGCCTTTCACGGCTACCCAATATTTTCGGCTAGTCTCAGGTTAGCTTGAAAACCAGGGCGTAATCGGAGGGGCGAGTATCGGGGATTTGCAGGACGAGTCCGTCGGGCGTCCATTCCCAGTGAAGCGGGGCCGCTGATCCGAGCAACTCCACGCTGCGCAGTGTGCCGAAGGGCAGCGGCGTGTCACGGTTGAGAGAGGTAACCTTCACCTGACTGCCAGGTACTCCGAGCACGTGAATATAAAAGGCGCGTTCGCGCGTGGTGAAGCGGAGATCGGCTCCGCTGAAGTCGCCGTTGTGATCGGCGACATAGCCGCCTGTTTTAACCCGGGTAGGGCCTTCGCCAAAGCGGAAGGCGGGGCGGGTTTCATAGATCGCCTCTCCATTGACCTGCAGCCATGCGCCGATTTTCCGGAGACCGTTTTCGATTTCAGCGGGGATGGTGCCATCGGGGCGCGGGCCTACATCCAGCAACAAGTTGCCATTCTTGGAGACGATGTCGATCAATTGGTGGATGACACGGCCGGCCGATTTGTAATCGGGGTGCGTTAGATAAGCCCAGGAGGCCCAGTCGAATTCGTCATCTGTTTGCCAGACGAAACTTGCTGTTTCAGTCAACTGCCCTGCCTCGATGTCCATCACACCGGAAGAGGTCGCGAAGTCGCGGGCCTTGTAAGTCATCACGACTCCGTCCCGAGTGGCGTAATTCGAGTTGTAAAAATGCGCGAGCATCTGGAGCCGATAGGGTTCGGGAATAAGGGCGACGCGGCTGTCGAAGTAGATGAGGTCCGGGTGATAGCCGTCGATGACTTCGATGACCTTGTCGCGCCAGATCTCGCAGAAGCGGGTTGACGGTGGCGGATCGGGATGACCGTAGTTAAAGGCGCCGGTATTGCCGGGAGTGAACTTATTCGGCCAGTAGAAATCGGCGAATTCTGGTTGGTAAATATCGGCATTGGCTACTGGACTCATGTACCAGCCCCATAGCCACGAGTGATGGAAGCTGGTGAGGAACTTGAGACCTTGCTTGCGGACGGCGCGTTCCATTTCTCCAACCACGTCGCGACGGGGTCCCATGCGCGCCGCATTCCAGCGGTTGACGCGGCTATCCCACATGGAAAAACCGTCAGCCATTTCGGTGACTGGCCCGATATACCGCGCGCCCGCGGCCTTGAAGAGAGCCACCCAGGCGTCGGGATCGAAGTGTTCGGCGGTGAAGGCGGCCGCGAAGTCTTTGTAACCAAACTTGTCCAGAGGTCCGTATGTGGCAAGATGATGCTCGTACTCCGGTCGACCAGGCAGATACATCCAGTGTGAGTACCACTCATTGCCGAAGGCGGGGACGGAATAAAGTCCCCAATGAAAGTAGATGCCGAACTTGGCATCGCGGTACCAGTCGGGACAGGAATGCTGCTGCAAGGAATCCCACTGCAGTTGGTAAGGCTCACCGCCGGCGACCTGGGAAGACGACTGGGCCGCCAGGGAAGATGGCAGCAGGGGCACAGCTGACCCTGCTGCAAGCCACTGCAGGGCGGTGCGACGGGTAATGGACATGAACGCTCTCCTGAAGTGCGGATTTGTGAGGTGTACGCCCCGCTAGAGAATCTTACGCTGGCTGCCAATGCCGGGCGAATGGTTCGCAGGATCGAGGTTCCGGTTGGTTATAAGGTTCAATCCAGAGAACGCACTTCCGTTTGACGGCACGCGGCGTCGTGCTTCTTCCGCGTGAAGACTCCGCCCTTCAATAACCCCTCTCGGAGTAGACGGTTTCGACCCTATCCGCGCAACAAGGTCTTTCAACTCCGCTATAAACTAACAATCCCGTGGAGCAAGACATCAGGCAGGGCACTTCATCTGCTAATGTTGCCGCCCAGTCTTCTGCAATGCGGTAGAAAGTCCCAGCCGCGTGTGCCTTTCACGCCTTCGCGAGATAGGCACACAATCAGCCGAGTATTCATAGCGACATTTGAAGGAACCTCAGTAATACAACTTGAGGGCGAATTGAATCTCGCGCTCCGTCAGGGCCGTGGTTGTAACACTTCCGAACGTTGAGGAAGTGATACCGCTACTCGGAATTCCAAATGGGGCTGCGTTCGCGATGTTAAAGAAATCTGTTCGAAACTCCAAGCGTGTTTGTTCTGAGAGTGGAATTCGGAACGACTTCTCCACTGAGAAGTCAAGGTTGGTTACATGAGCCGAACGAAGACCGTTGCGGCCTTCGTCGCCGAAGGTGAACGGGGCGGGCGTAGAGAAGCAGGATTTGTTCAGATATTGCTGAGAACGAGGGCTGGTGTAAGGATTGCACGTTATGTTCGGCCGGATTCCGTTCGCAGCTCCAACATTGGCGATGTCCCCACTGGCCCTTGCATTGAAGGCTTGGCCTGAGCGCGTGGTGAATATCCCGTCGGCAGCCCATCCGCCTGCGATGGTGTTTACGACAGGGTTTGAAATATTGAACTTCTCGCCCTTGCCGAATGGAAGATGATATACGGAGGTTACTGTGAACATTTGGGGGATGTCGGAGCCACCGACACTGCGGTCAGCGCGCCGGTTATAAACGTTTTGAATGCTGCATCCCTCGCCTCCAAAGAACCCATCGCACCCGTCGTCAATTACCTTTGACCACGTGTATGCGCCCAAGAAAGTAAACTTCGTCCCGATGACAGTGCGCACCTGTGCCTGGAATGCGTTGTAGTTGGCACTATTGTCGCTTGTGTCAAAGTTTGTCGGAGTGATGTAAGGGAATGGCGATCGCGGAGCAGTTGGGCCCGGCCCGGGAATGACCGCGGTGTTGCGCACAGCGCCAAAGTCAAGCCGGAGGCTGTGAGAGCCAACATAGTCTACTTCGGCAACGGTATTCTTCCCTACCTGCTGTTGAACGCCAAGGTTCCATTGGTAGGAGTTTGCATCCTTGTAGTAGGGATCAACCATATAATTGACCTGACCCCATGGCGTAGGAGCAGGAATAATCACCGCCCCTGATCCCTCGCTCAACGGATCTTCAGCAGTGACAGTAGGCACGGTGGTGTTCAGATTGCTCACGGCCAGGAAGGCAGTATCGGGCCAGGTTCCTTCATAGTTCGTCGAGAGCTGCAGAGCTGAGGCCCAGTTATCAAAAAAGCGCCCACCGGTAGCTCTGATAACCGTACCGGGGCGGGGTTCATACGCGATACCCAGGCGCGGTTGAATGTTGTCCTTCACATTGTGAAGGATGGCGCCATTCGCTTGGTCGGTCACGATAACATTAGGGGGAAGAACCCCGCCCGGAATGCACGGGGAGACGCCGGCAGAGCAGGCCGGTGGTACCGAAGCCATCCAGTACTGGCCCGTGAGGAGATCGGTATCGCCGAGAAATTGATCACCCAATTTCTTGTTTCCATAGACAGGCCATAGAGTGATGTCATATCGAAACCCTGGATTGATCGTAAGTTTTCTGCTTACTCGCCATTTATCGGCAACATAGAACCCGTCTACCCAACCTCCATGGGTCTCGACGGTCACGTTGCGACGATTAGCATAAGCGGGTACCCCCAGAAGAAACGAGGCGAAGTCATTTCCGCTAGGCGTTGTGCTCTCGAGATTTGAAGTCTGGAAGGAGAGATACTGCTGCTCAACTTCGAGAATAGGCAACTGGGTGTTGTTGGTATTGATATCCAATCCAGCCTGAAGCGTGTGCTTTCCCTTGACCCATGTAACGTCCCCTGCTCCGTCCCAGATTATTGCGATGTCGTTTCCCTCATAGATACCGTTTGGGATGGTCACGAAATCCGAGAATTCTTGTCCGGGGTCGAACGATATCCCTCCGCTGAATCCGGAAGCATAGAGAGGATTAAAGTGAGCAGCTTGCCAGGCGTTTTGAATACTGGGTGCAAAATCACTTACTAATAAAGTGAATGCTTTAGTTCTGCCGAACTGACCGGTGACGATCATGTCTCCACTCTTGGATGCCCAGGTAAGTGTGATTCCGGCCAGATATCCGTTGACGGGGTTACCGTTCGTGATGTTCGGACCAATACCCGATGCCGAATCAGCGTTTTGGGAGAATTTGGTGAGCCGGAACATGCTGGAGAATTGACTTGTGAATTCATGATCGGCACGAAGCGTGTAAATGTTGCTTGATAAGGTATTTGGCGTATTGTCTCTGTAGTTGCGGCCGGCGACGCCTGTAACTTCGGGCGCAGGATACATGGCCTTTGCGTACGTAACCATGTTTGGGTCGAGACGGCTCGAAATGTTATTGTTGGGGAACGGTGTTCGAAGGTACTGGCCGGGTTTTGCAGGATCAGGGACGGTACTGAACGGATCGTACAGTTGATTTGTGATACCACTAAAGTCACCTGCGAGCTGCTGCGGCGTGGGCACCACGCCGAGGGCCGCGGCAGCTCGAGTGGACCTGAAACCCTCATAGCCGCCAAAGACGTAGGTTTTGGCTAGGCGAGGGTTCTTGACTCGTGGAAATACCGGCCCGCCCGCTACCGCACCGAACTGGTTCTGTTTGTAAGGCGTGACGACAGTATTGAACAAATTTGTGGAGTCAAAATCATTATTGCGAATGAATTCCCAAAGATCGCCGTGGTAATGGGTCGTACCTCCCTGGGAAACGACATTCACAACTCCGCCCATAGAGCCACCATAGGCAGGGCTATCATTGTGGGATTGGACCTTGAATTCCTGGATAGCGTCAATGATCGGCTGAACCGCGTAGTTGCCGATGAATGCATAGTCGGTGAATCCATCCAACAGGAACATGTTGCTGCGACTCGTCTGACCATTCACCGAAGGAAATGTGAAGGAGCCGACTGCGTCTCCGGCCCACCCGCCGCCGCCGCCCGCATTCTGTCCAGTGCTGATCGGAGAAACGCCAGGGGTAATGGCAAGCATCTCGGTGAAATTACGGCCGTTGAGTGGAAGAGAGTTGACCTCTTCCGTTTCAATGACTGTACCAAGCTCCGTAGAAGAGGTGTTTATGCTGACCGATGCGGTGCTAACTGTGATTGTAGAGGCGGTTGAGCCAATCTGGAGCTGGAAATCGTGCGTGGCGGATTGATTTACCGCTAGTTCGAAGTTGGGTAAAGTCACTGTGGCGAACCCCGCCTTTGAAGCGGTCAAGCTGTATCGACCGGGAGTGATAGAAGCAAAAGTGTACTGCCCATCCTCGTTGGTTATCGAAGTCCGACTTTCCTGCATGTCCAGATTCGTGAGGTTAAGGACGACGCCGGGGATAACGCTCCCTTGTTGGTCCGCAACCGTACCTCTAATCGCGGCGGTTGCGCCCTGCGCGAATGACACTTGTGTACAGACAACAGCACATACGAGAAGGCTGATGAGAAAGGCGACTACCTGGGACCCGACCCAGATCTGGATTGGGCGGCGATTTTCGTCAAGCATTGTGGCGCTCCTTTTACGAGGACAGGCTGTGACAAAGCAAAGGTCAATCGGCAGAAGACCTGCGCCCAGTTACCGTGATCTCAGACGAACCGTCCCAGCCGTGCCAATTGGCTGAACCAATATGCCCGCATTTATAGACAAATCCTCCAATAATTGTCAAGCACAAAATTGGGGTGGCAGCGGATTCAAGCTCCAATTGCAACATTTCCGTAACAGGAGATAGTTTCCGTTTGTCGCACCCGCCGTCTGCGAAAACGCCAGAAGCCGGTGCGGTACCAAGTTAATTTTCTGTTCCGATCAGATCGTGTGACACGCACGTCGGCAACCAAGACCAGGTGAGCGTCTGTGACGACCTGCATGTTGCCGCTGGGAGCGAAACCTCCGTCACTGGTTTTCATGGTTCGTGCATCCGGGTCAGTTATGCTTACCCAGGGTTCGTAGCCTCGTTTGTCATCCATCATGGCGGCCCTTGACTCCTCGACCTCCTTCAGTGCTTGTTCAGTTAATCGACTCGCTCCCGCGCGACACGAAGCTTTGCCTGACTGCAGTGATTCGATGGAGGATCCTGCTTCGGATCTCCCATAGTATGAATGTCGTGGCGGGCAGCATCCAAATGCTGCCGAATGCAATCGTCCTTGCAGTACGTATTCACCTGTGCTTGGTCCCATCCTGCATCACGCGCTCTAGCTTGATCAGGCCCTCGTGACTTAGTAGGTCAAGCACTTGAGTGAACAACTCATCGAGAGCCACGCGGTTATCGACGCGGAAATCCGAAAGATTATGGTGATTAATTGACTCCATACCCGCGAGCCATTGAAAAGCTGGGTCAATCTCACACAAGCTGGAGATCTCATTGGACCGAGCAACGCGCTCGCTTTCTGCAGGTCCGAACATGAGTGAGGGACGGCGATCTACGGGAGCCCTTCGGCCGCTGGTATCCGGGAATGAAGACGCGCCCCGAGAACCCAATGCGACTCGTCGCCTGATGTCGATTTGGCGGGCGCGGAAAAGATAGGAAAGAATTTGTCACCCACCCGAAATTTTAGAGATTTCAGAAGACGTGCCTTAACTCTGAAACTGATTGACTTTTGTAACCGGCAACAAGTAGTCTGTTTTGAATATTGGGCGGACCATTGCTCAGCATCGCACTTTGTAGAGACAGATGATGAGAGTGTGATCTCCTGACCGGGTGCTTGTCTCGGTTCGATTGGGCTCTGCATTTGGTCAGAGATTTCCCGGGGGAGTCTATGCGCAACCGAAACACGAACCGTCCAGCGCATGTAACCGTTCTGCGGTCCGGTGCGAGTGTGCTGCTAATTGCGGTAATTGTTAGTCTGTGTAGTGCTCGCTTCCAACTTGGCTTGAGAGCTCAGCTTGCACGGGCAGCGGAAAGATCGGCTCAATCGCGCACGAGCGATGGGTCAGACTCATCACAAACCGGCACGCCGTCGATCACCGTGGATTATCCAGAGGACGCGTCAATCTTCCCTCCAGAGATCACACCACCCACCTTCCTCTGGCGTGACTCCAATGAGTCGGCCACGAAATGGAACATCGACGTCACGTTCGCTGATGGCTCCCAACCAGTTCACGCCAGCACACTTGGCGCTCACATGCAGATTGGTGAGATTGATTCGCGCTGTGTGTCCGATACCAACCGGCCCCCAACGCTTACACCCCAACAGGCTGCCGCTCACACTTGGACACCGGACGTGGAGACATGGGCCATAATCAAGCGACACTCCGTCGATCGGTCTGCAACCGTTGTGATTACAGGTTCCGGAGGCGATAAGCCAGGAAGTCCAGTCTCCACGGGCCGTGTAACTCTAGGTACTTCAAGAGATCCTGTCGGTGCGCCCATCTTCTACCGAGATGTTCCCCTGATGCCTTCATCGGGGGAGAAAGGTGTGGTACAGCCACTGGCGAAGGATGCACTCCACCTCATCAACTGGCGTCTTCGCGATATTGGCCAGCCGCAAAGTCGTGTTGTTCTGCATGACATGCCTACCTGTGCTAACTGCCACTCCTTTTCTGCCGATGGCAAGAATCTGGGAATAGATTTGGACGGTCCACAAAACGACAAGGGCCTCTATGCGATCGTTCCCGTCCGGCCGCAGACCACAATTCGGAACGAAGACGTCGTGGCTTGGAACACCGATCAAGCCGTCGTGAAATCGCGGGTAGGCTTTATGTCGCAGTTGTCGCCAGACGGACGATACGTGCTTACTACATTCGCAGGACCCCAGAAGAATCAAATAGGCACCTACTACGTCGCCAATTTCACGGACTACCGCTTTCTCCAGGTTTTTTTCCCCACCCGTGGAATTCTTACCTGGTATGACCGCACCACCGGACACCGCCAATCGCTTCCCGGAGCCGACGATCCAAGATATGTGCAGACAGACGGAGTGTGGAGTCCAGATGGCAAATACATTGTCTTTGCACGGGCTGGGGCCAAGGACCCCTTCTGGGAGGGGCAGCCGCACGCGCTCCACGCGAATGACGAAAACGAAACTCAGATAAAGTTTGACCTCTACCGGATCCCATTCAATGGCGGCAGAGGCGGTACGCCTGAGCCCATTGCAGGTGCCTCACTAGATGGCATGAGCAACAGCTTCCCAAAGGTTTCTCCAGACGGCCGCTGGATTGTGTTCGTCAAGTGCCGCAATGGCCAATTGATGCGACCGGATAGCCAGCTTTATATTGTTCCAGCAAACGGGGGAGTGGCGCGTCGCATGCGCTGCAACACATCACTCATGAACTCCTGGCACAGCTTTTCCCCGAACGGTCGTTGGCTGGTTTTCTCATCCAAGAGCCGCTCGCCTTATACACAGATGTTTCTGACCCACATTGATGAGCAAGGTCACGACAGCCCAGCCATCTATATTGACAATTCAACACTGGCCAACAGGGCCGTGAACATTCCGGAGTTTGTCAACATTGCTTACGATGGATTCCGGAGAATTGATGTTCCTGCAGCCGACTTCTATCGCGTTCTCGATCATGCATCAACGCTCTTGGAACAAGGAAACAATTCCGCTGCCTTGCTCGAATGGCAAAAGGCAGTCTCCATGCAGCAAGATGACGTCCGCGCACAGAACGGCCTAGCCATTGCTCTCTATATGCATGGCGACTTCGATCAGGCAGCAGTTCATTTTAAGCGGGCGAGTCAGATCAACCCCTCTTCCCTCGGCGATGTCCGTGCATATACCTACCTCGGCCATATGTATCGAGACGGACAGGGAGTACCTCAAGACAATGCTCAGGCACTGGGCCTGTTTCAAGAAGCCGCGGATCGCGGCTATGCTCCCGCACAATTCTACCTCGGCGGGATGTACGAGGGTGGACGTGGCGTGCTGCAAAACTATGAACTGGCAGCCACTTGGTATCGGAAAGCGGCAGAACAGGAAAATGCTAATGCGCAATTTGCTCTCGGCTTGATGTATCTCAATGGTGAGGGCATACCGCAAGATTATGCGAAGGCCATGGATTGGCTTCGCAAGGCAGCAGATCAGGGAGATCCACAAGCACAATACAATGTTGGCGAGATTTATGAACATGGCCAAGGAGTGCCGCAAGACTTTACACAAGCTATGGAGTGGTTACAAAAGGCTGCTGATCATGGGGCCATTCCTGCCCAAGAACGGCTAGGCGCAATCTACATCAGAGGAGAGGGAGCGCAGCAGGACTTTTCCAAAGCGGCAAACTGGTATCGCAAGGCAGCAGAACTGGGCTCCACAAATGCCCAGTTGACTCTCGGTGTCATGTATCACGTCGGCCAGGGGGTATCGCCGGATGATGTCCAGGCAGCTGAGTGGCTCCGCAAGGCTGCGGAGCACGGAAGCGCTCAGGCTCAGTATTATCTCGGGGTAATGTACAACATGGGGCAAGGCGTGCAGCAGGACCACGCAAAGGCGGCGGAGTGGTATCTCAAAGCTGCGGAACAAGGATCCTCCAACGCCCAGCTTGTCCTCGGCGTGGAGTACCTCGTCGGAAATGGAGTAACAAAGGATTTTGCAGAGGCCTACTACCTATTGGGTCTGGCCAACTCCTGTACTCACGACGCAAAAAGCAAGGCTACCATTTCTCAGGCCCTAGACAACGCCGCGCTGGGGCTGAACAGTGATCAGTTGGAGAATGAGCGCGAACGTGTGGGTATTTGGCTCGCTTCTCACAAGTGCCAATGATGGCCGAGCGAAGTTACTGCTGCCTGAGGAAATTGACTCTAAGACATCCTGCCGGATAGGGTAGCGCGCGTAAGCGTGCCGAGTTTCCCTCTTGACTTGGCAGAGAAGTGACCCTCGAAGTGCCCACTACCTTTTTGGTGGGCACCGGATGAGTGTGACTAAGCGGCTTGCGAGGATTAATTAGGTAAGGACTGGGCGAGGTTCCAGGGCAGGGGCACTTCGATTCGGCTGATAGGATGGTCGGCGATCTGGAGCAGGACAGTACGGAGATAGAACTCGGGGGCGAGGCCGTTGAGTTTTGGCCGATCCGCTCAAGCTGTACATTGCGGCGGCACGGTCGCCACCGCAGTCGGAACCTGCGAATAGATGGTTTTTGCGTCCAAGGGCGGGAGCCCGCAGCGCCCATTCGGCGGCGCTTTAGTCTATCTCCAACATCCCGTCGTCGATGTAGCGCTTGAGGGTACGCCATCGCGAGAGCGCATGTCGAATCGCGCTGGCCGTTTCGCTCCTGGCCGACAGCAAACGCAGAGACTTCTCCATCCATTTGCGTATGTCTTCAGGCAGCGGCCTGGCTCGTACCTGTCGAACACTCAGCCTGAGATCGGCGGGCTTGCCGCGCACCCTGTCTTCGATTCCAGAGAGAGCGCCGATCCGGCCGGAGCCTCAGTTGTTGTAGGTGATGCCTGGATGGAATGGATCTCGTGAAACTTGCGGCAAGCATCCGCCCAGCAGGCCACTTCATAGATGGCGCGATCTCCGGTTTCGAGGTACGCTGCGGCCGGCGCCAGTCGATGCCTTCGACCAGCGTCGACAACTGCGCATGCGTCAGACAAACGGTTCCTTCGCTGGCCTGCGGCCAGATGAATCGTCCTCTCTCGAAGCGCTTGGCAAACAGGCACGGGCGATCTCCGAAAATCTAGGCATGCCGCTTCGGCGGAATCCGCTGCCAACGCAGTGGATCCTGAGCGCCTGCACGTCAACGCCGCGCCGGCATTCCTTGCATCAAGAACTCATATCGTGGCTCTACCGTGCTCGGGCCTGACGTAATGGTGCTACCCAGATGGAGGATCTGGTTGTCAGCGCCATACTTCGGCCACTCGGGTAGACCTGGGCCATTCGGATCGCCGGTCTTGGCGAAGTTGGTCCAGTAGTTCATCATCTCCTCGCTTAGCTTGCGATCTTCGGGCCTCCACACGGCGCCGGGACGGAAGTCGAGTGTGTCAAAAACATAATCAATCTCGTCGGAGTGGTAGGCGAACCATTCCGGATGGAACTTGCTGGGCGGTGCGGCCAGCTCGAAATGATAGCGATAGATAGGCGATTCACCCGTCTTCCGCTGGTCTTCAATCCACTTCCATGTCCCGAAGGCGATAAATGCGTCGCTGCCGTAGTCGATTGCCGAGCGAACCGCCTGCGCATCGGTGTCACCGGGATAAAGCGTAAGAAACTCCTTTGCGCGCTCCCCGAAGTGCTCCGCGGCAAAGGCCTCCCATTTCGTTGCCGTCATTTCTTTTCCCTGTGAGGGGTTTTCGTCGGAGTTCCAGCCAGCCAGCAGCGGCACGTGCGCCTGCTTTCCCTGGGCGTAAATCTCGGATGCCGGCGCGGTAAGCAGCCTGCCGTCCACAACCGGCCCAAATCTGGGGGCGCCTTTCTTTTCGAGGGCTGCATCAATGGTCTCCGTTGGCAGAGCGCGAAGTTCTGCCAGCGTGGTCACGCCGAGTGAGTCAGCCCATGCCTGATCCAGCTTTTCACGGTCTTCCAGCTTGCGTCCCGGCAAGGCGTTGCCAACCGCTCCGCCGCTCTCGCCAATGGCCTTCTGAAACAGTCCCTGAGCCGGAGCAGCAGCCATAAGAGTGCACACGGCAAATGAGCCGGCGCTTTCGCCAAAAATCGTCACGTTGCCCGGATCGCCGCCAAACCTGGCGATATTGGCCTTGACCCACTCCAGCGCCGCCACCATATCCAGCAGTCCGTAGTTGCCTGCCACGCCATTGTTCTCTTTTGCCATGTCCGCTGTGGCCAGAAATCCGAAGACGCCGAGGCGATAGTTGATGGTAACCAGCACGACGCCTTTGGTGGGCAAAAAATCGCCGTTATGCCGCTGCTCGGAGGCTGAGCCATCGGAGTAGCCGCCCCCGTGAATCCAGAACATAACGGGCAGCTTGCTACTTCCACTTACATTCGCCGGCGTAAAGACATTCAGATACAGACAGTCTTCGCTGGGCCCGCTGTCCTGAAAGACCATTTCGGCATAGTTGTGGCCCTGGATGCAGTGCGCGCCAAAGTGCGTCGCGTCGCGAACACCCTTCCATCTGGGCGGTGGCTCAGGCGCCTTCCAGCGCAGATCGCCCACCGGGGGCGCGGCAAACGGCAGTCCCAGAAACGCCCTGACCTTGTCATCGTTGATGTCTTTGCCGTGAATCTTGCCCTGTGCGATTTTTACGGTCAGAGAATCGGCACGGACGGGCAGGGACAAACCCAGCGTCAGCCCTGCAAGAACCAGCGTACACATCGCCTGCACTCGAATTTGCACGATTGAATTCCTCCGCGTCAAAATGTAGCAGAATGGTCCAGCCAGCCGCAAGCCTGAATCAATAGCAGGTCAACTGCAATGCGAAACAGTGCGAAGTGTCCGGCAAGGACGGCGGCTTGGCGGTATTTTCATGCTCTCGCAGATTTAGAAAAACTTCTCCTAACGGTGCAGCAGTCTGAAATCGTGCGAGGCTTTGGAGCGCGTCTTTCGGCGAAAGCTGTTGAACTCTTGGTCATTGACACTGACGATGTAGAGCGAATTGCCGCTCCACCCCAGAAAAATGGCGCAAAAGATGCCATTGAACCCTGACGGGGCCATTTGATCGGAAACTGAGACTTGGTCGATCACAATTTGGCTGACATCGCGTAGAACCGCCCGTTGAACCAACCACTTGAAGGAGACTTGTTCGATCATTGTTCCTCAGTGCGCCCTCCCAAATCTACCCGGGCTCCGAGCTTCCTGACGTTCTCCAGTGCTTTCCTTGACCGGAGAATCATACCCTGCTTATAATCACTCTGAAATTGGATGCACCAATTCGGATGTACCAATTTGGATGTGCCAACCGAGACAGGTGTATGGAGCGCATGGGATGGCGACTTTAAGTTCGGGAACAGGTTCTTCGCCGATGTGAGATATTCGTCCCGGGGGAGGGTTCGTCTTCAATACCATGCACAACATTCGGGCGAAGACACCGCTGAAAAACATCATCGCTCTGATTGATGCGCTACACGAGTTCAACGGAACCAAATGGTCAACGAGAACCGAACCTGAATTCCCCGGAGTCTGGCTCGGTAAACAATAACCGGCATAAACACAGGAGGCGAAATGGCAAAAGGTGTAGTTTCACAGGACGAGGTCCGGCAGTACCACGAGGACGGATTCGTTCTCGTGCGCGGAATGTTCTTCGCAGAGGAGATTGGTCTGTTGGGCCGCGCTGCGCATGAGGACCGCATTATGGACCAGCAGTCATCCGGGCGTGCCGATGGGGAGGGCGGAACTGTACGCCTCTCCCTCTGGAATCATCCGACGGACACAATCTACGGCGCGTTTGCGCGTTGTGAATCAATAGTTGGCTCAGCCGAAAAGCTCCTCGACGATGAGGTCTATCACTACCACTCCAAGATGATCATGAAGGACGCAAAGATTGGTGGTGCATGGGCTTGGCATCAGGACTACGGCTACTGGTATCAGAACGGTGTTCTGTATCCTGATCTGACGAGCGTCTCCATCGCTGTAGATCGAGCTACCAAAGAAAACGGATGCCTGCAGGTCATCAAGGGCTCACATAAGCTGGGGCGGATTGAGCACAAACTGACGGGTGATCAGGCCGGGGCCGACCAGTCGCGCGTTGACGAAATCCTGAAGAGGCTAGAGCTTGTCTACGTTGTAATGGAGCCGGGCGATGCTGTCTTCTTCCACTCGAATACGCTGCACCGCTCTGATCGGAATTACTCCGAGAATCCGCGTTGGTCGATGATCTGTTGTTACAATGCGAAGCACAACGACCCCTATAGAGAAGGACAGCATCCACGTTACAACAAGCTCACGAAAGTGCCTGATGCTGAAATTCTGAAGGCTGGCACCAAGAGATTCTCAGAGGCCGATCTGAACGAATTGCAGGAGGGTAAGCGAAATGACGGCGCTGAGAGGCTGGCCAAAGCCTGAGACTCGTCCAGCGCAATTTATAAGGAGGCCGCGCATGAGCCGGGTGGTAAACAGATAGACCATCTAAACCACCACCGCGCACCTCGACTCTACTACAAGGATGCCGGAGCGCTCAGCTGGTAGCCGCATTTCCATTACTACGCTCGCTCGTAAACCGCAGACTCGACAACAGGTGAGATCGAGCGATCTCACCTGGACGGGCCTGTTGGTCCCATCAGCGCCCGGGCATCGATAATGTGCTCCTGCATGGCGATTCTTGCTTCTTTCGGTTTTCGCTCCCGGATTGCGGTGTAGATTCTGTGGTGGAACATAAGTGGACGTTCCATAGAGACGCGTTCCGAAAGCTGGCTCATGCTCATCAGCAGCGTACGATGGATGCTTTTAAAAAGAAGGTGGCAGATGCGGTTACCGCTGGCACGAAAGATCGCTTCGTGAAATGCCAGGTCTGCATTCAAGCGCTCGCTCGTAGTCTTGCTGCGCTCCATGGAAAAGATGGCGTTGCGGAGCGCGGTCAAGTCCTGGGTCGCCGCGCGCTCGGCCGCCCGCGCTGCGAGTTCGGGTTCCATGATGAGGCGCGTCTCAAACAATTCATGCTGCGAAAGGTCATCGAGGAGCACCAAAAAGTCAATTGGGTTATTGAGGATGCTTTCAGCGCTTTCGCACAGATAGGTACCGTCTCCAACATACTGCGAGAGGACACCCATGATCTCAAGCACCTTTAGGGCCTGTCGGACCGATGCACGGTTGGCGGCAAACCGTTTGGCCAACTCGCGCTCCGAGGGAAATTTGGAGCCGGGACTAACTACACCTGTGGAAATCAGCTTCTTGATTCGGTCAATAATCGTGGCCGTGATTCGTGTATCCGGCTCTATGCGAGTCTCGGCCTTAGCACGCGGCATTGGGATATCTCCGTCTGGCCTATGGCCAACATACTACGGTATTTTACACATGTGCGCCGATGCAAAAGTAAGAATCTTCAGGAAGGGCCGGAGGCTTTCGGTTGCTGACCCCTCAAAGGGGCCTGATCGCAACCGGTGAAAAGCAAAAGGACATTGTTGCATTGATTCACTGAACACCGCAGTGAGGTGGCGGAATGAACACGTTGATGTCTTCGCCGTGCGCGGCCACTGCCTAGTAGGTCGGCATCCCGTCATAAGCGCCGTCGGGTGTGACGCCGGCACTTGTCGCATCCATTTGATCCAGCAGAGCCGCATAGGGTGTGACCGCCGCACCATCAAGCGGGCGTACAACTTTAGCGGCTTAGAAGCGACCCGGAACTGGCGCTCGATCAGCTACTTTTTGTCAAGCCGGAATGCTGCCGCCTGAAAATCTCCGCGGAAGTTGTCACCCATCTCCATACCATGATTCATCCACCACGAACCGGAAGCAACGGCTGGGCTGCCTACGCGAAGCTTACCCTCAATGGGGCTGACTGCGTATAAGGTTGTGGGATCGAGTCCGTGAAGCTTCAGGATCGGAAAACCGCGCCTCTCCTGTGTGGAATGGATAAACGCAAAGACGACCGACTGGTTCCTGTCGTGGCTGACGGTTTGCGTGGCAGAAAATTCGCTGCCGTTGCGCGGCGAGATCAGCCGGTAGAGATTGCCCTGGACGATGGTGGTCTGGACCTGGTGGTATGCGGCAATTAGTCGCTTGGCGGTGGCCATATCTCCCTCATCCCACTTGGTAATGTTTGCGCCGATTCCCAACGAGCCCTGCATCGAGCTCAGCATGCGATAGGGAAGCGACGTAGAGCGGTGATTGAGCCAGTGCGGCGAGTCGGTAACCCATGCCATCATGATCTGCGGCGTATACGCATAAGTGAATCCCTCCTGCTGACTGAGGCGATCGAAGGGATCTGTGTTGTCGGAAGGCCAGACCTCGTCGACATAACGCAAGATACCGAGATCGACGCGCCCACCACCGCCAGAACACGATTCAATTTCGATATTCGGGTGCCGCTTGCGCAGTTCTGCAAGAATGCCGTAGAGATTGCGCGTGAAATCAATATACACAGCCTTCTCCTCATTTGGGGGCAGCTGGTCCCAGCCAGGCTCGCTCCAATTACGGTTGTAGTCCCACTTGAGAAAGGCGATGTCATTCTCGGTAAGAAGCTTGTCTAAGAACCCGAGCACGTAGTCACGGGTGTCAGGCCGGGCTAAGTTGAGCACGAGCTGGGTGCGCTGCTCGGTTCGCGGTCTGCCAGTGAAGTTCAGCACCCAATCAGGATGCTTGCGATAGAGGTCGGAGTCCGGATTAACCATCTCCGGCTCGACCCAAAGACCAAAATCCATACCGAGAGAATGGACTTTATCAATGAGCGGCTTGAGCCCGTGGGGAAACTTGTCGGGGTTCACATACCAGTCACCGAGTCCTGCGTGATCAGTCTTGCGTTGGCCGAACCAGCCGTCGTCCATGACGAAACGGTCGACACCGAGCGCGGCTGCTTTCTCGGCAAGCGCGATCTGGCCGGCTTCGTTGACATTCATCTCGGTAGCTTCCCAGGAGTTGTATATAACGGGGCGAAGTTTTGGCGTGGACCGAGAAACTGCGGCGCGCGGCAGAATCTCTGCCAGTTCGAATTGGTGCAGGAGCCGGGAAGCGCCGCCGAGGCCTTGGTTGGAATACCCGCCGTAGAAGATTGGCGTCGTGAGTTTGTCGCCCGGGTGCAGGACATAACCGAAGTCAAAAGGATTGAAGCCACCGGTCACGCGCACCGCATCCAGTTGGTCATGCTCAACAGCGATCTTCCAAGAGCCGCTCCAGCCGAGCGCGCCAAACCAGACCTCGCCATGATTCTCATCCGCGTCGCCTTGCTGCAGGGCGAACCAGGGGTTGGCCTGATGGCCCGTCGAGCCGCGTCGACTTTCAATCACACGCACTCCGGGGTCGAGCGTTTCCTGTGTGAGAGTCCACTCGCCCGCCCAGCGGCCGGTGAGGTAATTGAGCGTGTAATGCGCGGGCGGCAACGACCATGCCGCTGCCGCGGCCTGCTCCACGGTCACGGAATCTGTGCCTCGGTTTTCGATAGTGGCAGAGCGGGCGAGAATGCCGGAATCTGGATCGATGGAGTAATGCAACGTAACGAAGATGGGCCGCTCGATGTCTTTGAGAACAACGTCGAGGGAGTTTGCGCCAATCGAGTGACTGTCGTAGTGCAAGATCAGGTCGCGATTGCCGTCGGCGAAGGTGATTTTGAGAGCAGGCTCGACATACAAGCCGGCTCCCCATCCCGGATACTCCTGGGGAGTATTCGTGTAGGAGTCGTCAAAGGACGCCCATTCCCTCATAGCAACCGCCTGCGGAAAAGCATCGCCCGCGGCAAGCCTGCCACCCCAATAAATCTGCTGCAGTTCGCCTCGCGAATTAACGCCAAAGGCGTAGGACATGTTGCCTCCGTCGAGGCGAAATACTTGCGTGCCCCGATCGAAGGTGATAGACGCGGGTTGTGCCAGAGAGGCTAGGCTGGCGGCAAGTACGAGTGCGGATCCGCAGAATCTATTCAACATAAGTCTTTGCTCCTGTTCAAATCCTACGCCAGCCAGGGAAAGCAGTCCACCCCCGAAGAGAGTGCCAGCGAAGCTGAACAGTTGCTGGGTTTTCATCGCACAACGAGTCGCCGGCACCTTCTTTGCGCCATCGGAGCCGATTGCGAAAATACGTCGTAAAA
>Ga0182024_10003568_pt1 | contig 36855 bp, 35 predicted proteins | sample P32metaG_FD_120480 | JGI IMG/M metagenome (GOLD analysis project Ga0182024, IMG submission 120480) | Permafrost microbial communities from Stordalen Mire, Sweden - P3-2 metaG (Illumina Assembly) | ecosystem: Environmental > Terrestrial > Soil > Wetlands > Permafrost | place: Sweden: Stordalen...
ACCACCGGCGCGGGGGGCGGCACGCTGGGCATGGTCGCGGAGGCGGCCGGAACCGTCGGCTTGATCACCGGCGAGACCGGCGGCGGCGTGGGCGGCAGCGACGACCCGAGGGCGGGCGCAACCGGCTTGATCACGGGCATGACCGAGGGCGGCGCTGGCGGATTGACCGGCGAAGGAGGATTCATCGAGTCCATCGAAACCGACTGAGTGCGGCGCGGCGGCGCGATCGTGCCGGGCTTGGTCTCAATCTGCGCGGTTCCGGACGAGAGGCGGGTCACCGGCGGCGGGGCCTGATCCAGCCGAGCCGTGAGCGGCTTGACTGGCGGCGGAGCGAAGTTGGGGCGCACCGCCGTGGGAAGCACCGGGGGAGCCTCGCCCGCGGGAGTGAAGGGAGGTGGTGGCGGCTGGGACGAGCTGGGGGGGGTCGGTTCCATAGAGGGTGAGGTTGGGGAGTTCTCCTTCGAGCCAACATTAGCCGTGGGAGAGACAGGGTTCAAAGCGGGCAGGAGTTTGCCGGTGGAGGAGACGGGCGGCACGACGGTCATCGCCGGCGGCGTCTTGGGAACCAGCGTCGCCTCGCGATCCTGGTTGCCGGGCAGGATGATGCGGCTCGAGCGCTTGGCTGGCGTGAACGGCGGGGCCATGGGTGCAGCAGGCGTGGTGGCCGCCGGGGGTAGAATCGTCGGAGCCGTGAAGGGGGCTGGAGTGACCGATGCAGGCTTCGCCGGCGCATCGACGGATAGCGGCGCCGGAGACATCGCACTGACCGGGAGCGGTCCCGAGGACGTTGCGCCGATGGCAGTCGCAGTCGCGGAGATAGACGGTGTATTCGGCAGCGGCGGCTGGAAGAGACGCGCCGACTTGCGCAGGAGCGGCTCGATCGGAGGTGTGATGGCGCTCGATTTCCGGGCGGCCTCGGGTTCGCTTGGCGCTGCGGCTGGCTTGATCTCGGCCGGAGGCATCGCGAGGGAGGCCGATTTGCGCATGATCGGTTCGACCGGCGGGACGATGGGCGTCGACTTTTTGACCGTCAGCGGCGGCTGCACGGTGGGCGCGCTCGAGGAAGACATCGCTGGCGTAAATGGCGGCGGGGTGGAGGGAATTGGCGTGATGGCGGTCGTCTTGGCCGGAATCATGGGCAACGATGCCGTGGCCGAGGTCATGCCCGGCGAGATCATGCCCGAGCGGCGGACCAACGGCGCCATGGAGGGCTTCGCAACCGGACTGACGGTGGGAGGAATGATCGAAGTCGGCGCAAGCGGAGGCGGGACGTTGGGGACGGACGGCGGTTGGTACGAGGGCGCCACGATAGGCGACGACTTCGCGACGGGCAGCGGGATGTTCGGCGCAGTGGCCGGTGACAGGCCGAGAGGCGGTGTGACCGGGCTGGTAGGAGCAAGCGGTTCAGCCGGTTTCGGCAGCGTTTCCGAGGCCGGACGGGTCAGCGAGGTCGTCATCGGCAGCGCGCCGGTATCAATCGCCTGGCGGGGAATCGGCGGCGGCGTGGAAACGAGCGGCGGCTGCGGGGCCAGCGGCTCCGGCACGCGCGCGGCCGTCTTGGTTTCGGTGAAGGAAGAAGTGGGCAGCGGAGGAATGGGCGTGCGGGACGTCTCGCTCAGCGGAGGCGGCGAAGTCCGGCGCGCGGCCATCGCCTCGGGAGTGATGGTGGGCAGCGTACCGGTGGCGGGCAGCGCCGGGGGACGGCTGCCATGCGGGACCGGGGCGAGGTCGCCGAGCGATTCCGTCTTTCCGCTGAGGAAAACCTTGGCCTGCGGATTGGCGATGATGACGCGCGGAGGCGCGAGCTGGACTCGACCGGTCGCGGTCGGGACGCGCCCCGTGCTCGTGGGCACGCGAGCCGGCAGCGGCGGCGGGAGATTGGGCGGCGTGGCCGGGGCCTGCTCAAAAGGGCCCTTGGACGGAACGAGGCCGGTCAGCGGCGGAGCGGAAGTTGGCCCGGGACCCGCGCGGAGCATGGAGGTCTTGGAACCCGTCAGCGAGCTGGTGGGCGGGGCGGCAGGACGCGGATTAAGCGGCGTGGGCAGGACAAGTGGCTCAGTCTTGGCACGCGAACCCGTCAGCGAGGCCGACTGCTTGATTTGAGAGGGCGTGGGCGAGACGAGACCGGTAGGAGGGCGCGTCGGCTTCTGCATCGGCTGCGTGACCGCAGTCGACCACGTGGGCGCGACGCCCTGTGTCACACCCGGACCCAGCCGGTCTGACGCCTTGAGCGGAATGGTCGCCGCCGTGCCTGGATTGGCCCGCGCGAGCAAGGTCGAATCCGGCTTCAAGGGACGGGGGGGCAGAGTGACGCGCAGAGTCTCACGCTTTTGGGGAATCTGCTCGGCGGAAGGGGGAACGTCATCGGCCATATTGATAGATTTTTATAGGTATTTCAGGAAATTGTTCAATGGCGAAGTTGGCAATCGTAACGTGAGCGGAAAGTGACGTATCGTCACGGCGCTCAAAGCGTTCGATCAAGCGGACGGAAGTCCGAACGCTTTGAGCAACCGTTCAAGGTCGGCAGGAGAAAAGTAGTCGATCTCGATCTTGCCTGCATCCGCTTTCCCGGAAATTTTGACGCGGGTGCCCAAATGCTGCTGCAGACGCTTCTGCAGGTCGTCAAATACGATCTCGCTGCTGGCCGTCGCCCCTCCCCGCCGCCGGCGGGCCGGGCGCTTGGTTCCCGCACGCATCGATTCGACGAGCCGTTCCGTCGCGCGCACGGTCAGGTTGTCCTTGCGGATCCTTTCCGCGGCGAGCATCTGCTCCTCCGCGCTGTCCAGGCCCAGCAGCACCTTGGCATGGCCGACGCTGAGATCGCCACTGCCGAGCCAGGCGCGCACCTGCGGCGGCAGCGTGAGCAGCCGCACCGCATTGGCCACGACGACGCGGCCTTTGCCGACCTGCTTCGCGACATCCTCCTGCGTGAGCGAGAAATCGTTGATCAACCGCGCATAGGCCTCGGCCTCCTCGATCGGGCTCAGGTCGGCGCGCTGGAGATTTTCGATCAAGGCCAGTTCGAGCACCTCGCGGTCACTCGCCTTGCGCACGATGACCGGCAGGGTGGCAACGCCCGCTTCCTCCGACGCGCGCCAGCGGCGCTCGCCCGCGATCAATTCGAACTTCCCCGCCACCTCGCGCACGATGAGTGGCTGGATGACGCCCCGTTCGCGGATCGACTCCACCATTTCCGCCAGTGCCTCGGGCCGGAACGTTTTGCGCGGCTGCAGCGGGCTGGGCACGATCTGCGCGCGGGCGACCTGGCGAATCGATTCGCCCCGGTCCACGGCCGGTTCCGGCGCCACGAGCGCCGCTCCGCTGCCCATCAACGCGCTGAGTCCCTTCCCTAATGCTGCCTTGGCCATGCGCACTTATAAGGCAGCTCCCTGACGATTGTCGAAGGATCAGTACGAAGAAATTCGTACTACGGCACCGTCACGGATTTCGCCAAGTTGCGCGGCTTGTCCACGTCGCGGCCGAGAAGCACCGCCATGTGATAGGCGAAAAGTTGGAGCGGAATGACGCTCAGGATCGGAGCCACGTAATCGGGCACGTCGGGAATGGTGAAGACGTCATCCGCGTGATCGAAGATGCCCTTGTCACCCTCGGTCGCGACGGCGATGACCGGCCCCTTGCGGGCGCGAACCTGCTGGAGATTGTTGATGTTCTTGTCGTAGACACCGTCGCGCGGACAGAGAAAGAGACTGGGCGTTTGTTCATCGACCAGTGCGATGACGCCGTGCTTGAGTTCCGCGGTCGGATGCCCTTCGGCGTGAATGTAGGTGATTTCCTTCATCTTCAGCGCACCTTCCAGCGCGACGCCGTAGTGCATCTGGCGGCCGAAGAAGAGCATTGATCGCGCGTCGCGATATTTTTCCGCAATGGACCGGATGTGGTCGCTTTGCCGCAAAATTTCGGTGATCTGGTCGGGCAGCGCCTCGATCGCCTGGATCATGGCGCGGCCCTGCGAGGCGGAGAGAAAACGCATGCGGCCGAAGAGCAGACCGAGCAACGTGAAGATGGCGACCTGGGACGTAAACGACTTGGTCGCCGCGACGCTGACCTCCGGTCCCGCGTACATATAGACACCGCCGTCGGTTTCGCGCGCGAGCGTGCTGCCGACGTTGTTGCAGATGCCGAGCACACGATGTCCCTTGCGCCGCGCCTCGCGCAACGCGCCGAGCGTGTCCTCGGTCTCGCCGCTCTGGCTCACCGCGATGACCAGCGTGCGGCGATCCAGCGGCGAGTTGCGCAGGCGGAATTCGCTGGCGTAGTCGATCTCCACCGGCAAATGCGCGAGCGACTCGATGATGTATTCGCCCACCATGCCGGCGTGCATCGCGGTGCCGCAACCGGTGATGAGGATGCGCTCGACTTCGCGCAACTGCTGCGGATCGAGGTTAAGGCCGCCGAGCTGCGCCGTGCTTTCCTCGACGTTGAGGCGACCGCGCACCGTGTTCTGCACCGAGAGCGTCTGCTCGAAGATTTCCTTGAGCATGTAGTGGGGGAAATCGCCCAGGTCGGCATCGCCCGCGCTGTAGTCGACCTGGCTGATCTCGAGCCCCTGCTTGTTATGCGTGAGCGATTTGAGCCGGTAACCGTGCCGGTCGATCGTCACCACGTCGAAATCGCGCAGATGCGCCACCGTCTGGGTGTGCGCGACGATGGCGGAGACATCACTGGCGAGAAAGTGTTCGTGCGTGCCGATGCCGAGCACGAGCGGACTGCCGCGCCGCGCACCCACCATCGTGTCGGGCTGGTCCTCGTGAATCACGACGAGACCGTAGGTGCCCGTGACTTCCTTGAGCGCCTCCATCACGGCCATCTCGAGCCGGTTGTCGGTTTCCACGTCGAGCGCGTCGAAGTGGACACCGATGAGAAAGGCGAGCACCTCGGTATCGGTCTCGGTACGGAACTTCAGTCCCCGTTCCTGCAGCTGCTGCTTGAGCACGCCGTAATTTTCGATCACGCCGTTATGCACCACGGCCAGCTTGCCGCTGGCATCGGTGTGCGGATGGGCGTTGGTCTCCGTCGGCTTGCCGTGAGTGGCCCAGCGGGTGTGGCTGATGCCGAGCGAGCCGTGGAGCGGATGCTTGCTCAGCGCGCTTTCCAGCTGCTGGATGCGCCCCACGCGCTTGACGACCTCGAGCCCTTTTCCGTTGAGAACGGCAATGCCGCTCGAGTCATAGCCGCGATATTCGAGCCGACGCAGTCCCTCCAGCAGGAGCGGCTGCGCCTCCTTGTCCCCCAAATACGCGACGATTCCACACATACCCCTTTATCCCTCGCATGGAAGAGAGCGTCAAGGGCGGGGACTGCGGGTAGTCGTAAGTTAAGACTCCCAATAGTGCCTATTTAAAATACCGGCTGTGCCGCCGATGATCCAAGGCAGACCGAATAAAAAGCCCTTTAAGAGATGATGATTCAAAATGCCAGTCATCACGATGCACGAAACGCCTTCCATGATGAGAATGACGCTAAGAGCAATCACGGCTCCCTTTCTAAAGCGACTGGGAATCACAATCTTAAACTAGCAGCCCGACGACCTCCCCCAAGCTCCAAACATGATGCGTAACGCCCACTTCCATCGCGAGAATGACTCACAGCCGGACTGCAGGTAGCTATTCAGACACAAAGACGCCATCATCGATTTTTTTTGACCCTTAAGCTGCGGTCAGGGTTGGCAACGAAGCGAAATTTTCTATCCTAGTTTCATGCCCTCCCCTGCTTATTCCCCGCTTTTCAGTCCGCGCGAAGTTATCTCGGTGATCCTCGGGGGCGGTGCCGGCACACGACTTTTCCCTCTGACCAAGGACCGATCCAAGCCGGCCGTGCCTCTCGCGGGCAAGTACCGTCTTGTCGATATCCCGATCAGCAACTGCCTGAACTCCGGTCTCAAGCGCATCTTCCTTCTCACGCAATTCAACAGCTCGTCGCTGCATCGGCATGTGCAGCAGGCCTACCGCTTCGACGAATTCTCGCATGGCTTCGTCGAGATCATGGCCGCGCAGCAGACGCCCGGCGACAACACCTGGTACCAGGGCACGGCCGACGCGGTGCGCCAGAACCTGACCCACTTCGACAACTCGCCGCACAAGTACGTCCTCGTCCTTTCCGGCGACCAGCTCTACCGGATGAACTACCGGCACCTGATCAACGAGCACATCAAGTCGGGTGCCGACGTCACCGTGGCGACCATCCCCGTCCGTCGTTCCGACGCCGAGGGCTTCGGCATCCTGGAAATTGACAGCGAGGAGCGCATCACCCGTTTCGAGGAAAAACCGAAGGACCCGGCGTTGCTCGACACGTTGCGGGTCAAGGAACCGGTGCTCTCGCGGCTGAACAATCCGTCGGGCGAGGACCTTTTCCTCGCCTCGATGGGTATCTACGTCTTCAACCGTGATGTGCTGGCCAAGTCGCTTTCCGGCAAACAGGTGGATTTCGGCAAGCACATCATCCCCAACATGATTTCCACCGGGCGGCTCTTCTCTTATGTCTACCAGGGCTACTGGGAGGACATCGGAACGATCCGCGCGTTTTTCGACGCGAACCTGGATCTCAGCCACGAACTGCCGAAGTTCAATTTCTTCGACACGCAGGCGCCGATCTACACCCACGCCCGTTACCTGCCCGCCAGCAAGATCGTGCGCGGACGGCTGACCCGCGCCGTGGTTTCCGACGGCTGCGTCATCGTCGACGCCCAGATTGACCACGCGGTGATCGGCATCCGCAGCCGCATCGAGGCCGGAGCGGTGCTGCAGGATGTCATCCTGATGGGCCACGACGATTACGAGACACCAGAGGAAATCGAGAAGGCGCGCGCCAAGGGCCTGCCGCCGCAGGGCGTGGGCTACAACACCTATATCGAGCGGGCCATCATCGATAAGAACGCGCGCATCGGCGACAACGTGCATATCTCCCCCCAGGGCAAGCCGGAGAACTACGATGGCGACGGTTATTACATTCGCGACGGCATCGTCGTCGTCCCCAAGGGCGGCATGATTCGCAGCGGAACGGTGCTTTAGGCTTTTCGCAGGCGGCGCGGACTGTAACCTTCGAACGAGATGGAATTCGACTGGTCTCTTTACCGATCCGCCGCGATCACCCAGGACGAAGTGTCCGAGAGCTTCGAGGATTCCTTCAGCTTTCGCCTTCTCCCGGACTCCAACCGGTTCGCCACGCAGAACCGCTTCCTCAGCCTCGGTTGCACCAGCGCGGGACGGGGAATTTTCTCGGTCTATACCTCGACCGGCAAAGTGGTGCGAGTGGTCGCGGCGCGTGCCATGACCGAGGAAGAAATCTTTTTCTACGAACAGCGCAGCCAGACCAGCTAACCCTTATGACCCTCAACGTCATCACCGATTGGGAAGCGATCCCGGTTTTCTCCAGCCTGGATGAAGAGGCGCGGTTCTGGGAGCAGCACCAGGTCGGCCAGCGGCTGATGCAAAGCTCGCTCGCAGGCACCGACACCAACGAGTCGACCACCATCACGCTGCGGATGGACCCGCGGATGTTGTCGCGCCTCAAGCGCCTGGCCCGCCAGCGTTACCTCAATTACCAGAGCATGCTCAAGCAGTGGGTGGCCGAGCGGCTGGAAAAAGAATTGCACTAGACCGCGGCGCCACATGATTTTCAGCAAATAAAAAGCGGAAATACTCGCGCCGAAGTCGCTACTGAGTTATTTTATGCTTTAGCTCGTACCTCTTATGAAACGTCCACTTTTACATCGTCAACGCGGCATTGCCTTCACCTTGGTCGAACTGCTGGTGGTCATAGGCATCATTGCCATCCTGGCCGCCATTGTTATCGGCGGTGTGAGCAGCGCCATTCGCTTCGCCAAACGGACCAAGGCCAATACCGAGGCCACTTCGATTCAGACCGCCGTCCAGGCCTATTACGCGGAATACGGGATCTATCCGACGGTCAGCGGTGCGGCATCGGGGGATGCATATTACAAGGGAGGCACTTCATCCACGGCAGGCGGCGATCCCAATTGGCAAGCCATGATGATCGCCCTTTGCGGAGGCTACAATCCCCTTACCCCGTCCACGATCGTAACGGGAAACTCCATCCCCAACACGCGTCAAATCTCCTATCTGTCGCCGACGCGCTCCGATCTCGACGCCAATGGTGTCCTTGTAAATCCCTTCGGCTCAAGCGCGACCTCGCAATACTTTTTCATGGCGATCGACACCGATTACAGCGGCGTGGTGGGTGATTCAGCCCCAGCGATTGGAAACATGCCTGACTTCACTCAGTTTCCCACCAACTATACGGGCGTAAAATTACCCAACGGAACCCCCGGCGGCGTCGCGGTCTGGTGCCCGTGCGATCAGCCACAGACGGGCGGTACTGCGTCCAAGCCCTCGCCGGCCAATTTCTGGTCCCATACTTACTGATACCATGCGGAAAACGCCCCGGCATCGCATTCGCCCCACGAGCTTCACACTCATCGAGCTGCTGACAGTCATCGCGATCATCGCGATCCTGGTTGGTTTGACACTGGCGGCCTACAGCGGTGTGTACAAAATGGCCGCACGCTCCCGCGCCAGGAGTGAAATCAGCGCCCTGGCCGGTGTCCTGGAAAATTATAAAAGCGACAACGGGACGTATCCGATCCCTCCCAATCCCAACTTCGCTTCCACGAATCTCTATACCTCGGCCGAGCCCAACGTGGCGGGGCCCTACCAGAGCTCATCGGAATTTCTTTACCAAGCCCTCACCGGGCAGACCAATTACGGCGATGCGCCGCCGCTGCCGACGGCCACATCTGGCATCAAAATCTACGACACATTTACCCGTTCCCAGCTCGGCCCTAACCCCCCGGTCACCGGCCAACCGCTCTACTTGATGGATCCCTTCGGCAACTCGTACGGCTATTTTCCGGGGAACGGCGCCAACGCCCCCCCGAACAGCGGCGCCGGATTTTACGATCTCTGGTCCACGGGCGGCGACACGGCCGGGATTACGAACAGCTGGATCAATAACTGGAATAATTGATTCCGGTTGCCTGAGCGGTAAAGGCGTCGCGATGCGCGATATGGCCGCTGTCCGCTGCGATGCACGGATGCTATAAGCACAAATGGTTCGCATCGCACGCGTGGTCCCCGAGGTCTCGCTTGACCAGGCGTTCGACTACGAGGTGCCGGTGGGGATGGAAATCGGCCTGGGCGCGAAGGTTCGCGTGCCGTTCGGCCCGCGCCAGATTGTCGGCTATGTGGTCGCCTTTCCGACCGAGGCCGAGGCGACTACCCGCAAGCTCAAGCCCGTCCTGGCCGTGCTTCAGGGATCGTTGCCGGTCAGCCTGATCAAACTGGCCCGCTGGCTGGCCGATTACTACTGCGCGCCGCTGGCCGTCGCACTCAAGACGCTTCTGCCGGAGGCCGTGCGGCGCGCTGACGCGGCTTTCAAGCAGCGGCTCTGGGTCGCGCCGCTCGTGCGCGAGCTTCCACCGGAGGCAGCCGAGGCGCTCAAGAAAGCCAAGGCGCAAGACCGCGCGTGGCGGCATCTCCTCACGAACGGCCCCGGCTGGCTGGCCGATCTCGCCGAGATCGCCACGCCCGCAACCTGGCGCGCGCTAGCCGAGCGCAACCTCGTCTCCATCGAATCGCAGACGCAGGACCGCGATCCGTTCCTGCATTCGCCGGTGGCCGAGTCGGCCGCGCACGAGGCAAACCCCGAGCAAAAGGCGGCACTGAAAATGATCGACGAGGAAATCGCCTCGCCCAAGCCGCGTGTCGTGCTCCTCCACGGCGTCACCGGCAGCGGCAAGACGGAAGTCTATTTGCAGGCGATCCATCAGGTGCTGGCCAACGGAAAGAGCGCGCTCGTCCTGGTGCCGGAAATCGCGCTCACGCCGCAGACGGTCGAGCATTTCCGCGCGCGGTTCGTCGGGCAGAAGGTCGGCGTGGCCGTGCTGCACAGCCATCTCTCGCCGGGCGAACGCCACGACCAGTGGCAGCATATCCGCTCGGGGCGCGTCCGCATCGTCATCGGCGCGCGTTCGGGCGTTTTCGCGCCGCTGGAAAACCTCGGCATCATCGTGGTCGACGAGGAGCAGGAGCATTCCTACAAGCAGGAGGACTCGCCCCATTACCACGCGCGCGACGTCGCGGTGATGCGCGGCCATCTCGAGCGCGTGCCCGTCATTCTCGGCTCCGCCACGCCGTCGCTCGAGTCGTTCCATCACGCGCGCGAGGGCAAATACCGGCTGGCCGAACTGCGTGGCCGCGCCGAAGAGCGGGCGCTGCCGACCGTGCATGTGCTCGACATCCGCACCGCGACGAAAAAGACGGACAAGGCCGCCGCGCCGGTTCTCGTCGCGCCGCGGCTGATCGAGGCAATCCAGGCACGACTCGACCGTCACGAGCAGTCGATCATCTTCCTCAACCGGCGCGGCTACTCCTCGTCGCTGCAATGCCCGCAATGCGGTCACGTCGAGATGTGCCCGAACTGCAGCCTCGCGCTCACCTTCCATCGCCAGGCGGCGCGATTGCTCTGCCATCTTTGCGACTTCGGCAAGGCATCGCCGCACGCCTGCCCGCAATGCGGTTTCGCGCCCTACACCTACACCGGCACCGGCACCGAGCGGATCGAGCAGACGCTGCGTGAAGCCTTTCCGTCCGCGAACCTCGTGCGGATGGATTCCGACACGATGCGGGGCAAGAACGCCTACGCCAAGACGCTCGCGGAATTCGCCTCTGGGCGTACCGATATTCTCGTCGGCACGCAGATGATCGCCAAGGGACTGCACTTCCCGCGCGTCACCTGCGTGGGCGTGATCAACGCGGACCTCGCACTGCAGATTCCCGATTTCCGCGCGGCGGAACGGGTCTTCCAGCTGCTCATGCAGGTCTCGGGCCGGAGCGGGCGCGGCCAGCTGCCGGGCGAGGTCTTCGTGCAGACTCGCGTGCCTTTTCATCCCGCGATCCAGTTCGCGCGGCACCACGATTATCTGGGCTTCGCCGAGCAGGAGTTGGAATTCCGCCACGCCCTGCACTATCCGCCCTACGAGCGCTTCATCCTCATCACCGCGCGGGGCCGCAACGAGGAAAAAACACGCTTCGTGCTCGAGCAGCTCGAGCGCGAGCTGCAGAAACTTCCGGGCGCGGAAATCACCGGCCCCTCACCCGCGCCCATCGCGCGCATCGACGAGCGCTACCGCTTCCAGATTTTCCTGCGCACGAAACGGATCACCGCTCTCACGCCGAAGCTGCGGCCGATCGTGATGGAGCGCGCCTGGCCCGACGATGTACGCGTGACGGTTGACGTCGATCCGGTCAATCTCATGTGAAGCCATGGCGATCCGCTGCCTTAAATTTTTCATCGCGCTGCTGCTCCTGCCGTTGCTGGCGAGTGAGGTCTGGACGCTGATCGACCTGGCGTGGCGGTCTGCGCCTGCCGGCCAATGGCATGAGACGTGGTTCGTCAGCCTCGGCGCGGGCTTTGCCGCCTGGCTGCTGATCTTCGCCCTGCTGCCGCGCACGATGTGGCTCTACGTCCTCGGCCACGAGTTCACCCACGCGCTCGCCGCCATGCTGGCGGGCGGAAAAGTCACTGCGTTTCATGTGACCTCGAAGGGCGGCCACGTCCTGACTGACAAGGTAAACTGGTGGATCGCGCTCTCGCCCTACTTCGTGCCGATCTACGCGCTGATCTGGATCGCCCTCTGGATCACCGTCGACTTCTATCACTCGCTCCGCGACTGGCAGCCGATGCTTTATTTCGGCATCGGGCTTTTCTGGGCGTTTCACCTGACGTTCACCGCGTCGATGGCGCATCGCAAGCAGACCGATCTCGCGAATGAAGGCGTCTTCTTTTCCTTCGTCATCATCCTGCTCATCAACCTGCTCGCGTTCCTGCTGCTGCTCAGCCTGCTGACGCACGACGGCCTGCTGGGCGCGGGACGCCTGCTCGTCGCCCACGCGGGCCAGGCTTATCGTGTAACCGGCCACGAAGTGGCGACGTCTTGGAGTCGGGCGCGAACGGCTTGGGCAGGACGCTCGTGATCGCATGCGGAAAACATCTGTGACAAAATCGGGACGCCTCCCTAGAACTCGTTTCCCTTGATGAACACGCCCCGCCAGGAAATCGAAGCCCGCGTCGCCCGCGCCGTGACGGGACTTTTTCTGCCCGCCCCCGCCGCGCCCTACGTCCGGCCCTGCCCCGACTTGCGCCACGGCGATTTCCAGACCAACACGGCGCTGGTGCAGGCAAAGACCAGCCAGGGCAACCCGCGCGCGATCGCCGAGCAGCTCCGCGCCGCGATCGATCTCGACGGCATCGCCGAGCCCGCGGAAATCGCCGGGCCGGGTTTCCTCAATTTCCGGCTCACGGCCGATTACCTCAACCGGCAGGTGAAGGCACGCTGGGAAGACCGGCGCCTGGGCGTGCCGACCGTATCCAAGGCCGAGACCGTGGTGGTCGATTACAGCAGCCCAAACATCGCCAAGGAGATGCACGTCGGCCATCTGCGCAGCACGATCCTCGGCGACGCGCTGGCGCGGATTTATTCGTTCCTCGGGCACACGGTCATCGCGGACAATCACATCGGCGACTGGGGCACCGGCTTCGGCATGATCCTGCTCGGCTACAAGCGCGAGGGCAGTGCGGAGAAGCTGCAGATCGATCCGTTCGGGCATCTCGAGGGCATCTATCGCAAGATCCAGGACGAGGCGAAGACCGATGAGTCGGTGCGCGAAGCGGCCAAGCGCGAACTCGTCCTGCTCCAGCAGGGCGACGCGCAGAACCGCCAGCTCTGGGAGCAGTTCCTCCACTACTCGATCGCGGCGCTGGAGATCATTTACCAGCGGCTTGGCGTGCAGTTCGATCACACGCTGGGCGAAAGTTTTTACAACAACATGCTGGCCGGTGTGGTGAAGGAACTGGTCGAAAAAGGCATCGCGCGGCCGAGCGAAGGCGCCATCGCGATATTCTCCGACGGCAAGCCCGATCCGAAAGACGATCCGTTCTTCGTTTTCCGCAAGGAACCCGGCGCAACGGAAGGCAAGTTCATCGACAATCCCCTGCTCGTCCAGAAATCGGACGGCGGTTACAACTACGCGACGACCGACCTGGCAACGGTGCGCTACCGGCACAATCACTTCCACGCCCATCGCGTGCTCTACGTCGTGGACAGCCGCCAGCAGATGCATTTCCGGCAGCTCTTCGCCGCGGCGCGGCGCTGGGGCTACGACGACATGCAGATGGAGCACATCGGTTTCGGCACGATTCTCGGTCCCGATAAAAAACCGATCAAAACGCGGGACGGAGGCGACGTAAAGCTGAAGGCGTTGCTGACCGAGGCCGAGGAGCGCGCGGGAAAAATCATCGGCGAGAAGCGGCCCGAACTGAATGAGCACGAGCGCGTCGCACTGGCCCGAATCGTGGGTCTCGGCGCGCTCAAGTACGCCGACCTCGCGCAGAACCGGAATCTCGACTACGTCTTTAGCTGGGACAAGCTACTCGCGTTCGACGGCAACACGGCGCCCTATCTGCAGAATGCCTACGTCCGCATCCGCGCGATCTTCCGCAAGGCGGGTCTGGGCGAGGCGCCGAACGCGAAGGTCCATCTGACCGAGCCGGCCGAACTGGCGCTCGCGCGGAAGCTGCTCGATTTCAGCGACGCGGTGCAACTCGCGGCTGACGAATACCGGCCCCACTACATCTGCCTTTATCTCTTCGACGTGGCGACGCTCTTCCACAAGTTCTACGAACTGTGTCCTGTACTCACATCAGAGACGTCCGTGCGCGATTCGCGCCTGCTGCTGTGCGACCTGACCGCGCGCACGTTACGCCAGGGCCTGCAGTTGCTCGGCATCGATACCGTCGAGCAGATGTAGCTCCGACTGCTACAAGGGGAACTACTTCGTCGCCAGCGCCGCGTCGATCGCGCCCGTCAGGTCCTTGTTGTCGGGCTTCACCTTGTCCTTGAAGAACGCGATGACCTGGCCGTCCTTACCAACGAGATACTTGGAAAAATTCCATGTCGGCACCGGGTGGCTCGCGGTAAGGAATTCATAGACCGGCGCCTGGCCCGCGCCCTTGGTCACCACCTTCTCGAACATCGGGAAGGTCACGTTGTACTTGAGCGTGCAGAAGCTCGTGATCTCCTCCGCCGTTCCTGGCTCCTGGTGGCCGAAATCATTCGAGGGGAAGCCGAGGATAACGAAGCCCTTGTCCTTGTCCTCGGTGTATAGCTTCTCGAGGCCGGCGTACTGGGGCGTGTTGCCGCACTTGGAGGCAACGTTCACAACCAGCACCACGTCGCCCTTGTAGATCGAGAGATCGACCGGCTGACCGGCGAGCGAGTTGACCTTGTAATCGTAGAGCGAGGCCAGCGGCGCGGCGTGAAGATTCATGGCGGTAAGGATGGAGCCGAGGAGAACGGCGAGGATGCAGGGGAGACGCATTCCCCACCAGTAGCAGGCGCAGGCCGAGCGGCAACAGCGAAAACGATCACTAACGCTCGCGATGCCCGCACACGACCGCTAACGTGGGAAGATGAACATCGTCGACTTACGTCCCGGCCTGAACGTCCTGCATCCGCAATTCGGCCTGGGCGATGTGAAGGTACTGACCGAGAAGACGGCGGAGATTCTGTTCAACGACGGGCGCAAGACGCTCACCGACGAGCAGGTCCGCGAACTGAAGCCCGCCGATCCGCGCGCGAAGCTGGAGGGTCTCGAGAAGCCGCTGCGCGACCTGATTGCCGAGGTAGTCGAGGCCACGACGGACAAGCTGAACCTGCGCGTCGAGCGCGATGATCTCGCCCCGCAGCTCGCGCCGAAATGGGTCGGCGGGAAAGTCGTCCTGCAGCCGCACGACGCCTCGCTCGTCGCCAAGGAAGTCGAGATGGATGTCTTCTTCCACAAGATCGTGATGGTGCGCGACAACCTGCGCGTGCTGGAACAGAAGATCAACGCGCACCCGAAGCTGAACGATGCCGAACGGGTGGAACTGCAGCATTACATCACGAAGTCGTACGGCTCGCTGACGACGTTCAACGCGCTGTTCCGGGACAAGGACAAGTATTTCTAGTAGTTCTGTCATCCTGAGCTTGTCGAAGGATCAGACACGCTCCGGCTTCCCGCAACGGCGTGAATTGACCTGTAAAATTCACGCCCGTGCGCTCGTTCCAGCCGTGTCTGATCCTTCGACAAGCTCAGGATGACAGATGAGGAATTGATGATCCGACTGGAAATGCCCTAGGAAAAAAGATTCTGGACCAGCGTGCATTCCGGCACGCGTCCCTCGACCAAAATGACCTCGACCGCGTCGAAGCGATAGTGGAGATCGTCGCGGCCGAGGAGCGCGAGATACCGGCCCGCGGCGTAGCGCAGCGACTCCTGCTTGGCCCGGCCAATCGTCTCCTCCGGCCGGCCGAAGTCGGTATTCTCGCGCGAGCGCACTTCGACGAAGACGAGGACCTTGCCGTCGCGGCAGACCAGGTCGATCTCGCCGCGCTCGGTCAGATAATTGCGGTAGAGCACGCGGTAGCCGCGCTTGCGCAGGAAGGAGGCCGCGACCCGCTCACCATGTGCTCCCCTCGCCGTCGGCGTCGAGAACCGAGGCGCTGGCGTGCTCGCGGATCGGTCGAAACGCGCGGCGATGAATCGAAGAAGGTCCGTGAAGGGCAAGGGCACGTTGATGCTCCGGGGTTCCGTAGCCCTTATGTTTCTCGAAACCGTAGTGCGGGTAAAGCACGGCCAGCTCGGCCATGGCGCGGTCGCGCGCGACTTTGGCGATGACCGAGGCGGCCGCGATGGACGGGCAGCGGGCATCCCCGTCGATGATGGTCATCTCCTCGCAATCCAGGCCGGCCTTCATGTTGCCGTCGATGAGGCAAAGTTCGGGTGCCGTGAGCAGACCGGCGACCGCGCGGCGCATCGCGAGCAGGCTGGCGTGCAGGATATTCAGCAGCTCGATTTCCTCCAGCGAGGCGACGCCCACCGCCCAGCGCACGTCGGCATGCGTGCAGAGAAATTCATTCAGCTCTTCGCGGCATTCGCGCTGGACCAGCTTCGAATCGTTGAGGTGCTTGTGTCGCAGGCCGTCGGGCAGGATCGCTGCGGCGGCAAAGACCGGGCCGGCCCAGCAGCCGCGCCCGACTTCATCCACGCCGGCGACGATCACGAGATGCGCGGGGCGAATCTTGCGCTCAAAGCGCCAGTTGAGGGAACGTCGCCGGGGAGGCACCCGTTTATTAAATGAAACGGGCGCCAGACTTCAAGATAGATAATCCCGAAATGTAGCGGCGGTCTATGACCGTCGCCAATATTCCGGAGGGAACCTTAAGTGCGACGGTCATAGACCGCCGCTACATTAAGATTAGGCCTTTGCTTCGGCCGTTTCCTTGGCCTTGGCGCGCTTGGCGGAGGCCTTGGCCTTCTTCGCGACGGTGGCGCTCACGCGCTCCTTGACGAAGAGGGCTTCCTTGCCCTTGCGGCCGCGCAGGTAAAACAGCTTGGCGCGGCGAACCTTGCCCTCGCGCTCGACCTCGATCTTCTCGATACGGGGTGAGTTGATCGGGAACACGCGCTCGACGCCCTCGCCGTAGCTGATGCGGCGGACGGTGAAGCTTTCGTTGACGCCGCGGCCCTTGTGGCCGATGACGATGCCGGCGAAAATCTGCGTACGCTCTTTTTCACCTTCGCGCACGCGCGTGTGCACCTTGATGGAGTCGCCCACGTTGAACGGCACATGTTTCTTGAGTTGTTCGCCTTCGATTTTTTCGATCAGTTTCATAGTTTTTCCTGGGGTAAAAGGTCGGGGCGCGCCGTTGCGGTGCGCTTGAATCCCTGCTCGCGGTTCCAGCTCTCCACTTTTTCGTGATGGCCGGAAAGTAAAATTTCGGGAACGCGCCAGCCGCGATATTCCTCGGGCCGCGTGTACTGCGGTCCCTCGAGGCCGGGCTGCTTTTCGCCGAAAGACTCGGACTCGATGCTGCATTCGTTGCCGACCACGTTGGGCAGCAGGCGCACCACGGCGTCGATCACCACCAACGCGGCCAGCGCGCCGTTGGTCAGGACGAAATCGCCGAGGCTGATCTCGTCATCCACCAGATGCTCGCGCACCCGTTCATCGACGCCTTCATAATGGCCGCAGATGAAAATCACGCGATCCAGCGCGGCGAGTTCGCGCGCCTTGGCCTGGTCGAACCGGGCGCCACCGGGGGAAAGTAAAATGACGCGGCCAGGCGCAGGCGCCTGCTTCTGTACGTCCTCCACCGCGGCGAAAATGGGCTCGCACTTGAGCAGCATGCCCGGGCCACCGCCGTAGGGCTTTTCATCCACCGTGTGGTGTTTGTCGGTCGCGTAGTCGCGGAGCTGGTGCAGGCAGACCTCGACCTGCCCGGCACGGCGCGCGCGGCCGAGGATCGATGCGTCCAGCGGGCCGCCGACGATCTCGGGGAAAAGGGTGATGACGTCGATGCGCACGGAAAAATCAGGTGTTCTCGACCACTTCGACGGCCAAATGCTCGCCCGCACGGCTGGCCGTGCTGATGATGGAGCGGATGGCGCCGATGGTGCGGCCGCCCTTGCCGATGATCACGCCCACATCGGCCGGATGCAGGCCGATGCGATAGACTTCCTCGCCCGGCTGGCCGACCTCGGAAATTTGGACGTCGTCGGGATTATCGACGAGACTGCGCGCGACGAATTCGAGGAAGTGTTTCATGCGCGCGCACGGGTCCGGAAATTAGGCGTTGGCCGTCTCTTTCGCTGCCGCGGTGGCCTTCGTCCGGGCCTTCTTGAGCAGGCTCTTCACGGTATCGGAAGGCAGCGCGCCCTTGGAAATCCAGTGGTCGGCGCGGTCGAGCTTCACGGTCGAGTTGTCGGTTTTCTTCTTCGGATCGTAGGTGCCGATCAGCTCGAGGAACTTGCCGTCGCGCGGGCTGTGCTTGTCGGCCACGACAATGCGGTAATAGGGACTGTTCTTTGCGCCGTCGCGGCGGAGTCGGATGATAACTGCCATAATCGTATTCTTTTTCTCTGTTCTATCGCTTGCCCCCCATGAGGGAACGCAGCATCTGGTCCGGGCGTCCGCCACGGGTGAGCCGCTGCATCATCTTCTTCATCTCTTCGAACCGATGCAAAAGTTCGTTGAGTTCCGTCACGCTGTTGCCGCTCCCGCGCGCAATGCGCTGGCGCCGGCGGGCGTTCAGGATTTGCGGCCGCGAGCGCTCCTCGGGAGTCATGGAGCGTATGAGCGCCTCGACCCGCCGAAGCGATTTTTCGCTATCGACCGAATCTGGAATCTTAGGCATTCCGGGCATCATGCCAAGCAGATTTTGCAGGGGGCCCAGCTTGCGGATCATTTTGACCTGGTCGAGGAAGTCCTGGAGGTCGAACGAATTCTTGGCCAGTTTCGTTGCCATTTTCTCCGCATCGGCCGCGTCGAACTCGGTCTGCGCCTTCTCCACCAGCCCGACAATGTCGCCCATGCCGAGCAGCCGTCCCACCAGCCGTTCGGGCTGAAAAAGCTCGATGGCGTCCATTCCCTCGCCCGTGCCGAGGAAGCGGATCGGCACCTGCGTAACCCGCTGGAACGAGAGCGCTGCACCGCCGCGCGTATCGGCGTCGAATTTGGAAAGGACGAGTCCGCTCACCGGCACGCGGCTCTTGAAGGCCTGCGCGACCTTCACGGCGGTCTGGCCCGTCGCGGCGTCGGCGACGAGCAGCGTTTCCTGCGGCTCCCATGTCTTGCCCACGGCCTGCAATTCCTCGAGCAGCGATTCATCCACGTCCAGCCGTCCGGCGGCGTCGAAGATGGCGACTTCCGCCCGCAGGCGCTCGACTTCCTCGCGGGCCTTGCGCGCGACGACCTCGGGGCTGGTTTCGCCCGGAAAGGTCAGGACGGTCACGCCCATCTGCTTGCCCAAAATCTGCAATTGCTCGATCGCCGCCGGCCGGGCCAGATCGCCTGCGACGAGCACGACCTGCTGTTTGCGCTTCTTGAAGTACCCGGCGAGCTTGCCCGCCGTGGTCGTCTTGCCCGCGCCATTGAGGCCGCAGAGCAGGATGCGCAACGGGCGGTTCGGCGTCAGTTCCGGCGTGTCGCTGGAAAAGCAGGCGATGAGCTCGTCGTGGACGATCTTCACGAACTGCTCGCCGGGCCGGATGCTGGCCAGCACCTCCTGCCCGAGCGACTTGGTCTTCACTTCCTCGCAAAAGTCCTTCGCGACCTGATAGTTCACGTCGGCGGCGAGCAGCGCCAGCCGCACCTCGCGCACCGCATCGGTCACGTTGCTCTCGGTGAGCTTGCCGTAGCCGCGCAGCGTCTTAAAGACGCTCTGGAGTTTGTCGGCGAGAAGGGAGGTCATGGAGAGCTAGGCACTTTAACAGAAGAGATTCGCCCCCTAAAGGATATTTACTCCTGCTGTCGTAATAGCAGTCTTGATCTATGTGGAATCCATTTCGCGCATCAAAACCTGAGTCACTTCCGGAAAAGCTGTTTTTTAAATCCGGTCGAGATGCATTTGAATATGCGAGTCAATACATGACGTGCCCAATGATCGCGGGATCTCGAATCTACGGGTTAATTGAATCAATTCGTCCATACGAAGATGAATTGCTCTACGATGTCAGACTCGCGAACAAAGATCAGACTCTTCTCACCGATGGATGCTCTCTTTGGGACGGCGTCGTAGCCAAGGTGGGCTTAGATGTCGCCCCTCTTAAGATGGGTGATTTCGTAATGATTGAGATTATTGAACACGTTCCTGGACCGCTAGATATCGTAGCATTCTTAATCATGGCTCGAGTCAAGCCCATCTGGTCTTTTGAATATGACGTTTTTCTACCCGACTTGCCAGAGCAACTGTAGAACCTCGAAAGTCCTTGCCAATATCGTGTTAGAGTTTAGTTTTGTTCCTCCTCATGGCAATTAATCAAGCTCCCGGTACCGATACCATCGAAGTCGAAGGCAAAGTCATTGTTATTTTGCCCGGCACGATGTTTCGCGTGGAGCTGGACAACAGCAAGCACGTGGTGCTGGCCCATATCTCCGGCAAGATGCGCAAGCGGTTCATCCGCCTGACGCCCGGTGACCGCGTGAAGCTCGAAATGTCGCCGCACGACCTGACCAAGGCGCGCATCGTCTACCGTGTGGATGCCAACCGGGCGCCCTTCCAGCCGCGTCGCCGCTAGTCCCTTTTTTCGCGCCTGCGTGCGCTTTTATCGTTATGCCTTCCTTTGATGTTGTTTCCGAAGTGGACCTGATGGAGGTCAAAAACGCGATCGAACAGGCGCGCAAGGAAGTCGCCACCCGCTTCGATTTCCGCGAGGCCAAGGCCGAGATCGAGCTGGAGGACGAGAAGGCGATCAAGCTTTCCGCCATCAGCCAGTTCAAGATGACCGCGCTGGAGGAAATCGTCCTCGGCAAGCTGGCGCGGCGCAACATCAGCCTGAAGAACATCGACCGCAAGGACCCCGACATTTCTCCCCTCGGCCACGCGCGGCAGGAACTCGCGCTCAAGCAGGGCCTGGAGACCGACATCGCCAAGACGATCTGCACGGCGATCCGCGACGCGAAGTTCAAGGTGCAGACCCAGATCCAGGACCGGCAGATTCGCGTGACGAGCAAGGACCGCGATGTTCTCCAGGAAGTCATCGCCTTCCTGCGCGGCAAGGACTTCCCCGTCGCGCTGGCCTACACGAATTTCCGCGCGTGAACCACTGGCTGGTGAAGTCGGAGCCGGAGGCCTACTCCTTCGCGCAGTTCACGCGCGACAAGAAGACCGACTGGACCGGCGTGCGCAACTACACGGCGCGTAATTTCCTGAAGGCGATGGCCAAGGGCGACGAAGTCTTCTTCTACCACAGCATGACCGACAAGGCGGTGGTTGGGCTCGCGACGGTGAGCAAGACGGCATTCCCGGATGCGACCGTCGAGGCCGGCGAAAAGGGCGATTGGGTCGCCGTCGAATTGCGGGCGGGGAAAGCGCTGCCCCAGCCGGTCACGCTCGCACAGATCAAGGCCACGCCTGCCTTGCAAAAACTGCCGCTACTGCGCCAGTCGCGCCTGTCGGTCTCGCCGATCGGAGCTGCGGAAGCGAAGATCCTGCGCAAACTGGGCGGCCTCGAGACGTAACAGTCCGATCCTTGTCAACGCTGGCGGCATTGTCTATAGCTTTGCGATGATTGCTGGTCTTTGCCGCTTTTCGCTTTTTCTCTTCGCCGCCTGCCTGAGCCTGCAGGCACAAACGCCGGCCACTACCCCGGTGGCGTCCCCGACAGCCGCCCCGGATGTTTCGTCCATCCCGAACGATCCGGCCGCACCGATGTTGCGGAAGGCATACGACCTGGTGACCAAGAAGGACCTGGACGGCGCGCTCGGCGTGGTCGACGAGGCCGTGAAGAACAATCCCAAGAGCTTCGCTTCGCTGACCCTGCGCGGGATGATCTACTCGCAGAAGAAGCAGTGGACTTCCGCCGAGGCCGACTTCAACTCCGCGCTGGCGATCAACCCGGACAACATGGTGGTGAAGTTCCAACTGGCCCAGATCAAGTTCCTGCAGAAGGACTACGCCGCCGCGCTGACGCGCTTCCAGGCGCTGACCACCGATCCGATGATGGGCGATTTCGCTTCCTACAATGTTTTCCTGTGCAACCTCCTGGGCGGTCACGAGGACACGGCGAAGAAGGAACTGGCTGGCTGGGACGAGGAGACCGGGCCGTCCTACTTCTATGGGAAGGCCGCCTGGGCCCTTTTCCATAAGAACCCGGAAGAAGCGCGCAGCTACCTGGCCTCGGCGCTCAACATCTTTCCCGTGAGCAAAAACAAGTTCTACGCCTCCAGCCTGATCGATCTCGGCTATCTGCCTCTCCCAGCGGAGGCTCCCTCCTCGGTGCAGTAGCGATCACGTCACGGGCTCGGGCGCGAGCAGCCGCGCCACCTCGTCCTGCACCCCGGCGAGTTCGCCGAGCTTGAGGCCTGGATCGTCGATCAGCCAGACCTCGCCGCTGGGAATGTGTTCGTAAACCAGCGTGGAACCACCGTCCTGCTTTTGCCGCTCGATCTGCCGCAGCACTTTCTTGCGCTCCAGCATGAGGGCGAGGATATAGCGCGCATTGCGGGAACCGGCTTCGTTTTCCGTGACGAGACGGCGCAACAAACTCTCGGCGTCGTCCTTCCGCAGCGGCTCGACGGGCGTAGGCGGCGGCGGAACGAAATCGGTCTGCCACGCCGAAAGCGGCTCGATGTTGTCGTTGCGCGATTCCCAGGCTGCTTTCCTGACGTCGACGCGCTGGTATTTCCCCTCGCGCCAGTAGAGTGCCGAGTAGACGCGTTCGCCCTTGGTGAAGGGCTCGCCGGTCTGTCCGCAGACGACGGCACGCGGCTGGATGTTCCATTCCTGAGTGAGCATGAGGGATTAATTTAGGGAGTTGCAGGCGGGGCTGTCACGCCTTCGTGCGACGATCCTTGGACCAGCCCCAACATCGGGCCGAAGTGATGCTCCCCTTCGGCTTCCGGCAGGCCGGGCGTATGGAAAGCGGAGATATCGCCATCGAGATAAAGCGCGTTGGGGCACTGGAACTTCGCCTGGAACAACTCCGCAAACTCGTAAAAGCTCACCGGGCGCTTCGATAACGCGAAAACGATATCGCCCTTGGCCGTTACCCCGATGCCGCTGCGAATTTTCAGGTTCTTCGAGCCGGGAATGAAATCGGGAGTGATGTCGCCGCCCTGCACGAGCAGCGGGCCGGATTGGGTCGCCCATACCGCCGGGGTGGCCAGCGCGGCATACGTGCTGGATTCGATGACGAGCGCGTGATGCTTGGCGTTGATGAGAAAGACGCCGTTGGGCTTGAGGTAGAAATTCCCGTAGCCGTCGTTCAGGTTGAGCGGGAATTTCTCCTCACCGTTTTCCACCAGGAGGCCGACCGGCTTGCTGGTCGGATCGAACATGCCGGCGTTGGCCGCGAAGAGCAGCTTGCCGCCGTCGCTTGCGACGTTTTTTTCCAGCGCCGTGAAATTGCCGAGCGCGTTGCCCTGCGCATCGCCCCAATAAAGTCGCAGGTCCTGCCGCGCCGGATCGATCCGGCAGGTCTCATACGCCTCGCCGTGAAAATCGGTCACGACGACCGGTGATTGCGCGGGCACCTCTCCCGCCACGCCGAGGCGCGCCGAGAGTATCAGCAGCGCGGCGGCGCCGAGCGCGCAGCCGATCCCGTGGGAAAACCGCATCCGCTAAATGTGGATGGGAATCCCCTCGCCGGCCAGCGCGACTTCGTGCACGAGCTCCGAGAGCGTCGGATGCGCGTGGATGGTCGAGCCAAATTCCTCCACCGTCGCCTCGAGGTTGATGCCCAGGCCGACCTCGGCGATCAGCTCCGTCGCGTCCGCTCCGATGATGTGCGCGCCCAGGATTTCCCCGTACGGTTCGCCCACGATCAGCTTGATGAAGCCCTCGGAGTCGCCCGCCGCCACGGCCTTGCCGCTCGCCTTGTAGGGGAACTTGGCGACCTTGAACTTGAGGCCCTTTTCCTTCGCCGCGCGCTCGGTCACGCCGATGCTGGCGACCTGCGGCTGGCAGTAGGTGCAGCCGGGGAAAATCGTGACCTTGTGCGGCTTCTTGCCCGGGACGAACAGGCCCTCGACCGCCTCGATCGCCTCGTGCGATGCGACATGCGCGAGCCAGGGCGGCCCGATGATGTCGCCCGCGCCGTAGATGCCCTTGACCGAGGTTTCGTAGCGCTCGTTGGTCTTGAGATAACCGCGATCGGTCTCGAGCTTCAGTCCCGGCGCGAGCAGGCCGTCAGTGTTCGCCTCAAGGCCGATGGCGATGAGCATCGCGTCCGCCTCGACCGTCTTGCCACCCGCGAGCGTGACCTTCACGCCTTTCGCGAGGACCTCGGTCTTCTCGACCTTGGTGTCGACGTGGACATCGATGCCGCTCTTGATGAACGTGCGCTTGAGCAGCTCGCTCACTTCCGTGTCCTCGATGGGCAGGATCGCGGGAAGCATCTCGATCAGCGTCACCTTCGCACCGAACGCGTTCCAGAAATAGGAGAACTCCGCGCCGATCGCGCCCGCCCCGAGCACGATGACCGATTTCGGCAGCGTCTTGGCCGCCAGCGCCTCGCGGCTGGTCATGACCTTCACTCCATCGACTTCGACACCCGGCAGCTTGCGCGCCTTGGCGCCGGTGGCGATCAGGATAGCCTTGCCGGTAAGCGTCTGCGTCTTGCCGTCCGCGCCGGTGACGATGACTTTTTTGTCGGCCTGGATCTGCGCCTTGCCGACGACGTAATCGACCTTCTTGGACTTGAAGAGGTACTCGACGCCCTTGGCCATCTGGTCGCTGACGCCGCGGCTGCGCTGCATCACCTTGGCGAAATCGAAGCCGACCTGGCCGTCGAGCGTCAGGCCGTAGCTGTCGAGGTGGGTGGTCATCACCTTCACCTCGGCGCTCTTGAGCAGCGCCTTGGTCGGGATACAACCCCAGTTGAGGCAGGTGCCGCCGGCGCGTTCCAGTTCCACGCACACCACTTTCTTGCCGAGTTGCGCCGCGCGAATGGCGCCAACGTAGCCGGCCGGGCCGCCGCCAATGACAATGAGGTCGTAATCCATAGAGCCCGTCACTTTAGCACACCCCGTGCCCGCGGAAAGATCACAATTGCGGCGGAGGCCGAATCGGAAGGGCGGTTTCGACCAAATTACTAAATTACCAAATTAAATTCATAGGAATTTGGAAATTTGGTCCTGCCTTCCCCAAAGGTTTCCTCGAGTAATTCAGTCGTGCCGCGTCTTTTCCTGGCCATCCACGGGCGGGATAAACTGGCTGTCGCCCTCACCTGCCCGCTGCAGCGGCAGGTGCAGGACGATGGTCGTCCCCTTCCCCAATTCGCTCTCCGCGTGGATCGTCCCGCCGTGGGCCTCGATGATGTGCTTGCAGATGGCCAGTCCCAGGCCGGTGCCTCCAGACGAACGGGTACGGGCCTTCTCCACACGGTAAAAGCGCTCGAAGATATGCGGCAGGTCGCCCGGCGGGATGCCGATGCCATTGTCCGCCACGCGGATTTCCATGCCCGCGCCGACCAGCTCGGCAGAGAGCGCAATGCGGCGCGGCGCATTGGAATAGGCAACCGCGTTCTCCAGCAGGTTGAGCAGCACCTGCTCGAAACGCAGGAGGTCGACCTCGAGTGAGGGCAGGTCCTTCGCTGCCCGCCATTCCAGCTCGGCGGACTCGATGCCGCCGCGCTGCCGCCAATCCCGGGCAAGCTGGTCGAAGAAGGCGTCGACGCGGATCGACTCAACCTGCGTCTGCCCCCGGCGCGATTCCAGCCGCGTGAGCGTGAGCAGGTCCTCCACCAGCGAATTCAAGCGGTTGGAATTGCGCTGCATCGACTCCAGCACGCGCACCGTGTCCTCGCGCGGCAACCCCGGATTGTCGATCAGCGTCTCGAGATAACCACGGAAAATCGCCAGCGGCGTGCGCAGTTCGTGCGAGACGTTGGCGACGAAATCGCGCCGCACGACCTCGAGCTGTTTGATGCGGGTCAGATCGTGGAAAACGACGACCGCGCCGTCGATCGCGCCGGCGGCGTCGCGGATCGGCACGGCGCTGATCTCGAAATGGCGCGTCGCCTCCGCACCGGCGGAACTTTGCAGCGCAATTTCCTCGCGCCGCGCCGTGCCGCTTTCCAATGTCTGCCGCAGCACCTGCTCGACCTGGGCCTCGCGCAAGGCCTCCAGCACTGTCCGTCCCACCGGGTTTTGCCGCAGGCCAAAGAGCCGGAGTAATTCGTCATTGGCCAGCCGCACGACGTGGCGCGAGTCCACCATCAGGACGCCCTCCACCATGTTGGCGAGCAGCAGCCCCATGTCCTCGCGCGTTTGCTCACCCTGCAACCGACCGAGCTGCGCACCGACCCCCTCGAGGTTGCGCGACACCTCCTCCATGCGCCGCGTGCCGCCTATATAGTAGGAAGCCGGGGGCTTCCCGGCGGCGAGCTGGGCGGTGAGCCGCGCCAGTTGCCGCAGCGAGATGCCGTAGCGCTGCCGGATGTAGAGCCAGACGAGGAAAAGCTGGAGGACTTCCGCCGCAATCAACCAGGCGATGAGGCTGGAGCCGTCCATGCGTGAGAACTAAAGCAGGCGGACTTACGCTCGCGAGGTATTTCTCCCGCGTCTCACAAAAGACACCTGACGCTATTCCGCGCCTGAAGGAAGACTCCCGCCGACCGACAACGGCCGCATCGCGGGACGCCGGGGCTCAAGCCGGCGGGTCTTGCGGGCCTGCCGCCATTGATGCAACAGCTGGTGGACTGCATTCCCCCAGACAAAGGCGCGATGTTCCGCCTTCAACGTCCAGCCGTGGTTTTTCGCCAGCTGGTTGAATCGTTCCCGCGCATGGCCGTACAGGTCCTCATCGAAGCGGTTCAAGGCGCGCACCTGCCCGGCGATCTCCGGCGCGATGAAAACGCGGTCCGGCGGCGCAACATTATCCGGAACATAAAAGTGCCATTTCCATCCGCAGACGCGGCGCATGAGCATGAGCGAGAGATCGAACCTCTCCGTCAACCCGACGAAGTCGAAATGAGTGTCGATGTTCCGCTTGGCCAGTTGCAGGTGCTCGTCCGTGCAGGCGCCGAACGGAAGCTGGAGATCGGCCCCGGCCAGCATGCGGGTCTGGCCGTTGTCGAAGGACCGGGCCAGGGCGAGCACGGCGCCCAAATTCCAATCGGGACGGGAGGGATCGATCCGGTGATCGTGGGGAAGCTGCTTCTTGCGCACCGCCATGCGGTAGTGGGATAGGACGCGCCGCACCGGATCGCGCAGGAAGGTGATGTAGCGGCTCGGTCCCGGCAGAAGCTCGTGCAGACCGAAGGGCATATGGCCCTTGAACACGCGACAGGCCGCCATCGTCTCGGGATCCAAACATCGAACGCGATCCCGACAGGCGCCCCAATCGGCGGCGGCGATGTCCATCAGGTCAGTGTTGAATTGCCCGCCATCCCGGTAATTTTTAACAAATAGCCCGCGCAGCGACATGCCGGCGGTTTTGTGGATATGCAGAAAAATGATTTTGGGACGAGAGTCCGTCCTCTGCGATGAGCGATCCGCCATGGCGATGCACTGTCTGACGGAACACGGTGAAAAAGGGTCACTCCTAAATACCTCGCAACTGGCTTTTTCTGAACGCATTCGCGTTGTCGCATGAACATCTTTTGAGGAGACAATGACAAAAGGGAAAGACCCGGCGTGAGGTTTGCTTTCCAGAGGAGCGCGTGCTAGCGTAACCCCTTATGCCTACACCGCCAGTCAAGTTCCCCAAGGCCAAACCGTCTTCCGGCAAACCGCCGGTCCGGAAGGGTGACGGGAGCGCACCCGGACCCGTACCGGCCAACGACCAAAATTGGAAAGGCGTCATCGGTCTTCTGGGCCTGGGTCTGGCCATCCTGTTGTTTTGCTACGTCACGCTCCATCCCGGCACGGCGCAGGAAGAACTCTCGAAGGCGAAGCTGATGGACCTGATTCATCAAAACCAGGTGCAGTCGATCGACATCGAGTCGGACTCGTCCTCCGGCATGAACCTGCTGACCGGAACCTACAAGGCGCCCCCGCTCAACGCCCCGACGGGAGCCGACGTGGTGCATAATTTCAAGGTGCCGGTGAATCTCGAATTCGATCGCTACCTGCAGAGTGAAATCTACCAGGCCGGCTTCAAGGGCACGATCGAGAGCAAGTCGGTCTCCAACGTGATCATGCCGTTGATCATGAATTTCCTGCCCATCGTGCTTTTCGTGGGCGTGATGTATTTCCTCTTCCGCCAGCAAATCCGCATGGCGGGCAAGAGCGCCTTCAGCTTCGGCAAGAGCAAGGCGCGCATGATGACGCGCGACCGCAACAAGGTGACGTTCAAGGACGTCGCCGGCATCGACGAGGCCAAGGAAGAGTTGAGCGAGATCGTGGAGTTCCTGCGCGATCCGCGCCGCTTCCAGAAGCTCGGCGGCCGCATCCCCAAGGGTGTGCTCATGATCGGCCCTCCCGGAACGGGCAAGACGCTGCTCGCGAAGGCGATTGCGGGCGAAGCCGACGTGCCCTTCTTCAGCATCAGCGGCTCGGACTTCGTGGAGATGTTCGTCGGCGTCGGCGCCTCGCGCGTCCGCGACATGTTCGAGCAGGGCAAGAAGAACGCGCCCTGCCTGATCTTCATCGACGAGATCGACGCGGTGGGCCGCAGCCGCGGCACCGGCATGGGCGGCGGTCACGATGAGCGCGAACAGACGCTCAACGCGCTGCTCGTGGAAATGGACGGCATCGAGACGCAGGAAGGCGTCATCATCATCGCCGCGACCAATCGCAAGGACGTGCTCGATCCCGCGCTACTGCGCCCGGGTCGTTTCGACCGCGAAGTGCGCGTGAATCTCCCCGACGTCCGCGGACGCGAGCAGATCCTGCAGGTCCATGTTCGCAACGTGAAGCTGGCCAAGAATGTCGACCTCGGCCTGATCGCCCGCGGCACGCCCGGTTATTCCGGCGCGGAGCTGGCCAACGTGGTGAACGAGGCCGCGCTGCTCGCCGCCAAGCACAACAAGGAAGAGGTCACGCAGGTCGAGCTCGAGGAAGCGCGCGACAAGGTGCGCTGGGGCCGCGAACGCCGCAGCATGGCGATGACTGAGGAAGAAAAGCGCGCCACCGCCTATCACGAGGCCGGCCACGCGCTGCTCAACGTCATTCTCCCCAACACCGATCCGCTGCACAAAGTCTCCATCATCCCGCGCGGGCCGGCGCTCGGCGTGACGATGTACCTGCCCGAAAAGGACCGCTACACGAACTGGAAGAAGGAGATTCTCGACAAGATCATCGTCATCATGGGCGGCCGCGTGGCGGAGGAAGTTTTCCTCGGCGACATCAGCAACGGCGCCTCGAGCGACATCCAGCAGGCCACCTGGTACGCCAAGAAGATGGTGTGCGAATGGGGCATGAGCGAAAAACTAGGCATGGTGCAGTACGGCGAGGAAAGCGCCATGAGCTTCCTCGGCCGCGACCTCGGCCACGCCCGCGGCTACAGCGAGGCGACCGCCCGCGAGATCGACAGCGAAGTGCTCGTCCTGGTCAACACCGCCTATGCCCGTGCCGATGAGATCATCCGCGCGCATCGCGACGCGATGGAAAAGATCACGCTCGCGCTGCTGGAGTACGAGACGCTCGACGGCAAGCACATCAAGGACATCATCGAGCACGGTCACATGCTCACGCCTCCGCCCGCGCCGCTCGCTCCGCCGAGCAACCCCACGCCGCAGGAACCGCTCCCCGTCAATCCCCCGGTCAAGCCGAAGGAAGACGACGGCGGCCTGCTGCCGGGTCTGCCCGCTCCGGCCTAGACGCAGACTTGACGGTGCATTGCTCACTGCAAGAATGAGCAATGCACTCGAAAGCGTTTTTTAAACACCGGGCTGCTTTTAAATCGATCCTGCTGCCGATCCTGCTTTGCGTGCTGGGCGCGCCTTTCGCCAGCGAGCAGACCAAAGCGCTCGTGGCGGGTTCCGTCCCAACCACGCTTCCACAAGTGATCTTGCAATTCAAGGTGGTGGGCATCCCGCAAGAGGGAAGCGATGAACGGGAGGCGAGGATCACCCGTGCATTGGCCAGGAACGACTTTTCCTGGCTGACCGACCATAAACTGGATGTTCTGTCCGAGCCTTCCGTCACGACGCTGGACGGATTAAAAGCCCAAGTGGACAACACTCGCGATATGACGTATCCCACCCAATACAGCGTCGATAAGGCGGGCCGCGTCAGCGCTTCACATTTTCGCACAAGAAGGGTCGGCGTGGAGATCGAGGCAACGCCGATAGTCCTTCCCGGAAATGCGGTGAGTTACGATCTCAAATGCACGATCACCAGCTTCGTGGGTTGGACCGATGTTCCCTCGCAAGGCAGGCAGCCCATTTTTAACATTCGCCAACTGACGACCCAAAAGTTGCTCATCAACGGCGGAAGCGACTTCCTCTGGGTGGGCCCCAACTCCGTGGGCGCCCTTGATCCGTCCGGCAATAAGAAGCCGATGCGCGACGCCCTGATCGTCACGGTCCACCGCGGCGCGAATGTGCCCGTTCAATAATGGATCTGCGTTAAGCGGGAATCGCCTGGCGAAGGCTTCCTCGAGAAGCTGTAGAATGCCTTCGATGAAGTTTGATCCACGGCTTCTTCCTTCTTTGCTGCCCATCGCGCTTCTTGTCGGCGCTTTTCTCGCGCTGGCGCAAAGTTCCAAGGCTGTCGTGCCGCCGGGCTATCATCTGGCTTGGGCCGACGAATTCAGCCTCGAACAGGACGGCCTTCCCGATCCGGCCAAATGGATTTACGAAGAGGGATTCATTCGCAACAACGAATCCCAGTATTATACCAAGGCGCGCTTGGAAAACGCGCGCATCGAAAGGGGCCAGCTCATTATCGAGGCGCGGAAGGAAGATTACGCCGGCGGCTCCCTCATCCATCATCCGCTCGCCCACTACACCTCGGCGGCTCTCGAGACCCGGACCAAGGCCGACTGGACCTATGGCCGCATTGAGGTGCGCGCCAAGCTACCTGCCGGCAAGGGCGTCTGGCCCGCCATCTGGACCCTCGGCACGAATGAGGGCGATCCCAAGGTCCGCTGGCCGAAGTGTGGCGAGATCGACATCATGGAGCTCGTCGGATGGGAACCGGGCGTCATTCACGGGACGCTGCACTACTTCGTGAAGGGCAAACATGCTTCCGAAGGAAGCCAACTGGCGGTGGACCATCCGGAATCAGTTTTTCATGTCTACGCCGCAGAATGGACGCCCGAGCGGATCGATCTCTTCGTCGATGCCCAAAAGTATGTCAGCTTCGACGTGAACAAGGCCGAGAACGACGGCCAGAATCCATTCCGCCAACCTCATTTTCTCCTGCTCAACGTCGCCCTAGGCGGTGGCTGGGGCGGAAAGATCGACGACTCGATTTTCCCGCAACGCATGGTGATCGATTACGTCCGGATCTACCAAAAGAGCACTCCCTCGCCGTAGATATCTTCTCGTCGGAGAAACTCCTTTGTAACCGACGCTCGCTGCGCGCCGCTCCGTTCCCTCGTAACTTTTCCGACGCGAACGGTTTAGTTCCTGCTATCGTCTCCGCACCTGCCCATGGCCATCCACGTCGCACTTACCCACGTCACCCACTATAAGTATGACCGGCATGTGACGCTGGGACCGCAGATCGTCCGGTTGCGCCCGGCGCCGCATTGCCGCACGCCGATCCTCAATTACAACCTGAAGATCACGCCAGCGAACCACTTCATCAACTGGCAGCAGGACCCGCTCGGCAACTTCCAGGCGCGGCTCGCGTTCCCGGAAAAGACCGACGAGTTCAAGGTCGAGGTCGAGCTGACCGCCGACATGGCGACGATCAACCCGTTCGATTTCTTCCTCGAGTCCTACGCGAATGAGTTTCCCTTCAAGTACGATGCCGTTCTCGCGCATGAACTGAAACCGTATCTCGAACTTGAGCCCGCAGGGCCGAAGCTGCAGGCGCTGGTCGACTTCGTTCCGCGCAGCAAGCGCAGCTCGATCGACTTTCTCGTCGACCTGAATGGCCTCGTGCGCCACGAGGTCGGTTACATCGTGCGGCTCGAGCCCGGCATCCAGAGCTGCGAGGAAACGCTCACGCTCAAGAGCGGCTCGTGTCGCGATTCGGCGTGGCTGCTCGTCCAGCTTTGCCGCCAGCTCGGCCTCGCCGCGCGGTTTGTCTCCGGCTACCTCATCCAGCTCACCGCCGACATCAAGCCGACCGGCGACGGTGCGGCGGGCACCTCGGTCGACTTCACCGACCTGCACGCTTGGGCCGAAGTCTATCTCCCCGGCGCGGGCTGGGTGGGTCTCGATGCAACTTCCGGCCTGCTCGCGGGCGAGGGCCATATTCCCCTCGCCGCCACGGCCGATCCCTCCAGCGCCGCGCCGATCAGCGGCGAGGTCGAGACGTGCGAAACCACGTTCGATTTCTTCATGAAGGTGGAGCGCGTGTTCGAGCCGCCGCGCGTGACGCTGCCGTATCGTGACGCGCAATGGCGCGACATCCAGACGCTGGGCCGCAACATCGACGAGGCGCTCACCAGCCGCGACGTGCGGCTGACCATGGGCGGCGAACCGACCTTTGTTTCCACCACCGACCGCGATGGCGATGAATGGAACTACACCGCCCTGAGCCCCAAGAAGCAGGTCAAGGGCGAGGAAATCCTGCTGCGGTTGCGCGGCAAGTACGCGACGGAAGGATCACTGCTCCATTTCGGCCAGGGCAAGTGGTATCCCGGCGAAGTGCTGCCGCGCTGGGCTTACGGCTGCTACTGGCGGCTCGACGGCGTGCCGGTTTGGAAGGACGACAAGCTCATCGCCAAGACCGGCGAGGATTACGGCGCGACTGCCGAACATGCGGAGCGTCTCGCGCGCCTGCTGGCCAAGCGACTCGGCCTGAGCGCCGACTACGCGCGAGCGTCCTACGAAGACTCCTACTACTATCTCGTCCAGGAAAGCAAGCTGCCCTACAACGTCTCCGCGCTCGACGCGCAGACCAAATCGGCGGAGGAGCGCATGAAGCTGGCCGCGCTTTATCGCGACGGCCTGGACAAAATCATCGGTTACACGCTGCCTGTGCTGCGCGACACCGCCAAGGCCGGAGGGCCCTGGCTCTCGAGCGTCTGGAAATTGCGCACCGACCGGCTGCTGCTGCTGCCCGGAACCTCGCCCATGGGTTACCGCCTGCCGCTCGATTCCCTGCCGTGGGCCAAGCCCAGTGAAACCGTGCAGGTGGTCGAGCGTGATCCCAGCGAAAAGCGCGGCCCGCTGCCGGGACGCGTCGTTCCCCTCGTGACGGGCGAGGCTCCGGTCGAGCCGCCGCCGGAATATCCGGTCGTCCCCGAGGGCAAGCCGGACACCACGCCGGTGCGCACGTCGCTTTGCGTCGAGCCGCGCGACGGCATCCTGCACATCTTCATGCCGCCCACCACGCAGTTGGAGGATTACCTCGACCTGCTCGCGGCGGTGGAGGCGACGGCGTCGGACATATCGATGCCCGTGCGGATCGAGGGCTACACCCCGCCGAACGATCACCGCGTCCAGAATTTCAAGATCACGCCCGATCCCGGCGTGATCGAGGTGAACCTGCATCCCGCCGCCAACTGGTCGGAGCTGGTCGACAATACCGAGACTCTTTATGAGGAGGCGCGCCAGTGCGATCTCGGCGCGGAAAAATTCCTGCTCGACGGAAGGCACGTCGGCACGGGCGGTGGCAACCACGTCATCCTCGGCGGCGCCCAGCCGACCGACAGCCCGATCCTGCGCCGGCCCGACCTGCTGCGCAGCCTGCTCGCCTTCTGGCAGAATCACCCGTCGCTCTCCTATCTCTTTTCCGGGATGTTCATCGGGCCGACGAGCCAGTCGCCACGCATCGACGAGGCGCGCAACGACGTGCTTTACGAGCTGCAACTCGCCTTCGCACAGGTGCCGGATTTCGGCCACATCCCGCCGTGGCTGGTGGACCGCATCTTCCGCCACCTGCTCACCGACGTGACCGGCAACACGCATCGCGCCGAGTTCTGCATCGACAAGCTCTTCTCGCCCGATAGCTCGACCGGCCGGCTCGGCCTGCTGGAATTGCGCGCGTTCGAGATGCCGCCGCATGCGCGCATGAGCCTGGTGCAGCAGCTCATCCTGCGCGCGCTGGTGGCCTTATTCTGGGACAAGCCGTACCGGCAGAACCCGGTCTGGTGGGGCACGCAGCTGCATGACCGATTCCTGCTGCCGTATTTCTGCATGCAGGACCTCAACGACGTGCTCGATTACCTGCGGCGCGGCGGTTATCCCTTCAAGCCCGAGTGGTTCGCGCCGCATCTCGAATTCCGCTTCCCGATCCAGGGGCAGGTCACCTACGCGGGCGTGACGATGGAACTGCGCGGCGCGCTCGAGCCGTGGCATGTGCTTGGCGAGGAAGGCACCGCGGGCGGCACCGTGCGTTATGTCGATTCATCGGTGGAAAAATTGCAGGTGAAGATCGACAACGCGACCGAGGGGCGCCACGCCGTGACCTGCAACGGCCGCCGCGTGCCGCTGCACGCCACCGGCACGGCGGGACAATTCGTGGCCGGCGTGCGCTATCGCGCCTGGCAGCCCGCACAGGCGCTGCATCCGACCATTCCGGTCGATGCGCCGTTGACGTTCGACCTGATCGATACGTGGACCAGTCGCTCGCTGGGCGGGTGCGTCTATCATGTGTCCAGTCCGGGCGGCCGGAACTGGAAGACGCTGCCGGTCAATGCCAACGAGGCGGAAGGCCGCCGGCTCTCGCGCTTCCGTCCCTTCGGCCACACGCCGGGCCCGATCTTCGTCCCGTCCAATCCGCCGGGCCGCGTCGACTTCCCGCTCACGCTCGATCTGCGCAGGAAATAAGACGAGACGGTTAGACCAAATTACTAAATTACCAAATGGGGGACTGAGGAAAGAGAAGCCGAAGTCGATTCAGATGCCGCTGGTCCCCCTCTCCCAATTTAGTAATTTGGTAATTTGGCCATTCCTTAGTTCCCCAACTCCAGCCAAACGGTGCGCGCGCCCTCGCCGGGCGGGAAGTCGGGCAGTACGGACATCTGGCTGAATTGTCCTGAGCGTTTGCGCAGCCGCAACGCGCCCCGCGCAATACGCTCCAGATCGGTGACGCGCATGGCGGAGTGATTCACCGAGAGGAGGACCTGCGCATGCGGCGCCGCGACATCCAGCGCAAGCACGACCAGCTTCTCGAAATCGCGCTGGACCTGGAACGGCTCGCCGGCCTGGTTGCGGGAAAAGGTGGGCGGATCAAGGATGATGACATCGAATAGATCACCCCGGCGCGCGAGCCGAGGCAAAACGGCCTGCACGTCATCGGCGATGAAGCGATGCGCGTCGGTCTTGGGATCCAATCCGTTGTGCCGGAAGTTTTCCTCGCCGCGCGTCAGCGAACGCCGCGAAAGATCGATGCTCACCGTTTCCGCGCCGGCCAGCGCACCGACGACCGAAAACGAGCAGGTGTACGCAAAGGTGTTGAGGAGACGGCGTGGCCGGGCGCGCCCGACGCGTGCGCGGTTTTCGCGTTGGTCGATGAAGAAGCCGGCGGAATAACCGGCGGCGAAATCGAGGCCGTAATGAATACCATTTTCGGTAATCTGCGTTTCGAGAGAAGCCGCGGCGTCGCCGCGCAGCAGCACGGGCGCGGCACGTTGCTCGGCTTGGGTTGGAAGATATTTGCCGAACACGCGCGCGGGCCGGAAATCATATGCCGCGCAGCGCGCATCCAATTCGTCGAGCACCCCGTCGCGACCGCGATCAGATTGATAGGAGAGCAGCAGGTCCGATCCGAAACGCTCCAACCAAAGGTCGCTTCCCGTCGCCACGCGATGCGCATCGGTTTTCTGTTCCGCGAACGCCAGCCAGGTCGCGCGATCGATCCACGCGACGGGACGAGGCAACGTGCGCGGCACGCGTCCGCGCTGAAACGGAATGGCTTCGGGTGGAGTCTTGCGGCGCGGGTTGATGTGCGAAGCTAATCAAAACTCCCGCCCGCGAGCGAGTCTTCCGCACATCGCGCCAGAGCGAAAATTAATCAGTTTCACCACGCTCACCTCACTTGCCTCTCTAAACTCTCAATTCTTACCTTGTTGCGTCGTGTGATAAGCGCACGAGCATCGCTTAATCTTTAGGCACTCCTCCATGCAGCCAAGTGCTGAACAACATGTAGTATCTAGTAAAAATCGGCTGGCATACTAGATGCTGAGTGTGCCGCCGTGATGCGGATTTTCAATACGCCCACCGCCTGTAGAAGGTGGACTGGCTGGATGATTGCATCCGTGGTCGTGCTTGGTCTGGGCGAATCGAAGCTCATCGGCCTGGTCACCACCGGCTTTACCTCGGGCGTTCACGCGGCATTCCAAAATAATCGTGCTGAGCAAAAAGCACCACGCGACCTAAATAGTTCGACCCAGTCCGTGACCGTGCGCGCGGTGCTGGGCGGCACTCCCCGCGTCACCGACCAAATCCAGCATCCCCGCCCCGAACCGATCCGGGTATCGTCGTGGTCCCATTTGCTTTGTCTGCCTTTTCACTCGTACGAGAGCCCGCGCGCACCCCCGCGGTGCGGCTGATTATTTTCCCCTGATTTTCTTTTCTCGCTCCCTCTCAGGATGGAGCTCTCTCTGTCAGTATTTTTTCAACCCAATTTTTAAATTAAAACTATGATCAAACGTTTTTCATCCGTCGCTCGATGGACGATTTGCGGCATGGTGCTCGCTTTTGGAGCAGTCCAATCGCAGGCCCAGACCGATACCAACGCCCCTGCCGCGACCAACGCGCCAGCGGCAGCAGCCCCAGCGGCAGCGGCCCCGGCCGCCGCGGCTCCGGCCACCCCGCCCGCGCCCAAGGATCCGACTGTCGAATCCCGCCTCGCGGACTTGGAAGCCTATGTCAATAACGGCGCACGCGGCTCGGATGCCTCACCGCCCACGTTCAAGAGCAACATCCTCCAGTCCGGCCCCGGCCATAACGGCTGGATGATGGTGTCCACTGCGTTCGTGTTGATGATGACCCTGCCCGGCCTGGCGCTGTTCTACGGCGGCCTGGTTCGTCGCAAGAACGTCCTCTCCGTCATCGCCCAGTGCTTCGGCATCACGGGCTTGGTGACGATCCTGTGGTACTTCTGCGGCTACAGCCTGGTCTTCGGCACCAACGAAGGCGCTTATTGGGCCAACCTTGGCTACTCGCCTCTGGGTGACCTGCAGTTCGCCATGCTCAAGGGTGTGAACTCCACGCCCAACGGCAACTACGGCTACTGGGTCGGCCAGAACGTCTATGCGATGTTCCAGCT
>Ga0182024_10003569_pt1 | contig 36851 bp, 22 predicted proteins | sample P32metaG_FD_120480 | JGI IMG/M metagenome (GOLD analysis project Ga0182024, IMG submission 120480) | Permafrost microbial communities from Stordalen Mire, Sweden - P3-2 metaG (Illumina Assembly) | ecosystem: Environmental > Terrestrial > Soil > Wetlands > Permafrost | place: Sweden: Stordalen...
ACGTTGACGTTCATGACCGCGTCCCACTCCTGGGGGCTGTGCTCGTGCAGCGGCTTGACGACGCTGATGCCGGCGTTGTTCACCAGCACGTCAATCCGGCCGAACGAATCCAGCGCGGTGCGGGTGAACTCGCGGGCCGTCTGCTCGGTCGCGACGTCGCCCACGATGTACTTCAGCCGGTTGTCGGCGTGATCGATCAGCGCTTCGGGCGGTTCGGGAACGATGTCGACGGCAACGACGCCGTCGACACCGGCATCGAGATAGGCGCGCGCGACCGCCAGTCCGATTCCGGAGGCGGCGCCGGTGACGATCGCGGTCTTGCCAGCAAGTGTCACATTCATTGTCCCGTCAGCTTCGTACTCAGCAGCGGGAACTGCTTCTGCTCGACTTCTTTCTGGATGATGATGGTGGGCTTGCAGAGGATCAGGAGGATCTGCTCGTCCTTGGCCATGGAACGGTTGGTGAAGAGGCGGTCCAGGCCGGGGATCTTGGAGAGGACGGGGACGCCGGCCTCTTTTTCCAGTTCACCGGCGATGGTTTGCCCGCCGAGCAGGAGGGTGCCGCCGTCGGGAATGCTGACGGTGGTTTTGACCTGGGTGATCTGGATTTCCGGCGTCTGGATGATGCCGGTGGGGGCGGCGCTGATGGCGCCGCCGATGATCGTGGTGCCGTTGGCGGCCTGGGCGTTATTATTTCCCTGCTGGAAGGTGAACTCGCGCAGGGCGAGCAAGGTGGAAAGCTGGGGACGAAGGGTGAGCGTGACGTACTTGCGGTCGGCCGAGACGGTGGCCTGGACGTCCAGGGAGATGCCGCTCTGCACGACGCTGATTTCCGGCTGGAAGCTGCTGGACCCGGTGCCGACGGAGGCCTCCAGGTTGCTGACGTAAGCCTGCTCGGTGGCGACCAGCACATAGGCGCGCTGGCCGTTGAACAGGGTGATGCGCGGGGCGGTGACGATGGTCGAGAACTGCTGCGCCTGGGTGGCGCGAAGCAGCAGGTTGACCTGGAAGTCATCGAGGTAAGTGGCGGCGGTGGTGAGTGCAGTGGCGTTCTTGCCGATGCTCCCAGGGACGCTGGTGGAGGGCCCCAGGGTGTAAGTGCTGCTGTCCTGGTTGATCTGGATGGGGGAAAGCTTCTTGGAGATGTTGCCGGTGGCGTTGAGCAGGAAGTCGAGGTCGACGCCGACGTCTTCGAGGAAGTTGCGTTGGATGGTGAGGAAGCGGGTCTCGACGGTGACCTGGATACTCTTGGTTTCGCGGAGCTGCTCGAGGAGGTTGACGAGCTGGCGGTGGTTTTCGGGGGTCTGGGTGACGACGAGCTGGCCGCTAAGCTCCTTGATGGCGCCGACCTGCCCGCCGGTCTCTTTCCAGGAATCGGAGGCGACGGTTTCCTGAATGAGCTTGGTGATGTCATCGACAAGCTGGTCGCGGGTCTTGCCGGTCTCTTTGGCTGTGGCGGTGCCGCCACCGAACAGGCCGCTTTGCGAGCCGCCGCCGCCGCCGCCGCCGCCGGAACCGCCGCCGGTGCCGGCCTGGCTTTGCTGCGTGGCGCTGTTCAGGTCGAACTTGGGCGCATCGGTGAAATCGGGGACGTTGATGATCAAATCGCGGATGTCGTAGACGCGGGTGAGGACGTTCTTGTTGAGGTCGTCGCCCGAGCTGATGGTGATGACGCCGTCGTCAATGGTGTAACCGACTTTGGCCTGGGCGGTGGAGACGCTGTCGAGGATGACTTGCAGGGCCTTGGAGAACTTGACGTTGAACAGGCGGGCGGTAACCGGGGCGTTCTTGTCGATGCCGGCCGCTTCCAGCGCCTTCCAGTTGACGAAGATGTTGGCGCCGGAGACGTCGCGCAGGAAGTCGATGACATCGCTGAACCCGACACCGTCGAACTTCACTTCGGGCAGCTTGCGGTCGAGCTGGGCCTGGACGGCGCGTTCTTCGGAGTTGATGCCGCGCTCGGCGGCGAGGGTCTGGTCGCGCAGGGCACTGAGATCGGGCCAGTCGGAGGGATAGCGAAGGATGTCGTCGTAGGGGATCTTGTTTTCTTCGGCGGCGTTGAGCTGCTTCTGGGCTTCGATGTCGAATCGTTCGCGGAACCGGCGCTGCTCGAATTGTGAGGCCTTGTCTTCCAGCAGCGGCCGCACGCCGATAGCGTAATCGTTGCCGGGCTCGAGGATGAGGATCTGATCGACCACGCCGATCGCTTCGCGGTACTGGGCGTTGTCGGTGAGTTCGCGGGCCTTCTTGATGAGGTCGGCGACGGTCCGCTCGCGGTTCCGCAAGGCGATTTCGGCTTCGCGCCGGAGCTTTTCCGCGACGTCCCGCTGCCGCAATTCATCGGCCTTGCGGATGGCGTCGGCGCGGCCCTGCTCGATGCGGAGTTTCAGGTCGGCGAGCTTCGTATTAAATTGCCGGACCTCCGCCTGGCTGAAGATGCCTGTGTTTGTGACGGCGGCGGACCTGGCCCTCTCCGATTCAGCCTCGGCGGCGGCGAAGTCACCGCGGCCGATGTCATCGTTGGCATTCGCCATCGCGGTGCTGAAATCGTACTGGATCTGTTGCCGCTGGGCCTCGATGTCATCGCGGACCCGCGTCTCTCCAGCGGTCGCGTTATCGGGGCTTTGCCCGAGGTACATCAGCATCTCGTTGCGGCCTTCGACGGCGGCCTGATTGTCCTTGTCGAGGCCGACCGCCTGCACGTACAGATCGCGGGCGCGGGCGTAGTCGTTGGCGGCCTTGGCCTTGTTGGCTTCATTGACGAGGAGCTTGGACTGATAGGCGTCGGCTTGTTTCTGGATATCCTCGAGCTGGGCGGTGCTCTGCAGGTCGGCGGCGGCCCTGGCCTGACGCTCGGACAGGGAATTCGGGGACGAGGGGTTGACCACGGAGGGCACGGGCGGCTGGGCGGTCCCTGCTTCGGGAGCAACCACCACGGGAGGCGTCGCCGGTGCCGTCGCCGGGTTCGTCCCGGTATCGGTGGCAGCCGCCACGGGTGGGGCAGCCGGTGCCGTCGCCGGGTTCGTCCCGGTATCGGTGGCAGCCGCTACCGGCGGGGTAGCCGGTGCGGTCGCCGGGCTCGTTCCGGTATCGGTGGCAGCCGCCACGGGAGGAGCGGCTGGGGCGGTTGTCGGGACCGAGCCGACCGGGGGCTGCTGGCCGGAATCGGCGAGCCGCTGGTGACTGGCCTGGGTCTGCTGGTCCATCGCGTCGAGGCGCTGCAGGTAGACTTCGGGCGGGTCCTGGGCCAGAGGGGGCTTGTACCCGGCGGCGGAAGCGACCTTGAAGTTCCGCCGGGCGCTGCGGTAATCGCCGCCATTGTATTCGGCCTTGCCAACGATATAGGAATCGCGCGGCGACAGGCTTGGGGGCGCGGCCGGGGCGACCGGCGCTGCCGGGGCTGCCGGCGTCGTGTTGCTCTCCGTCAGAGCGGTCGGCAGCGTCGTGGGGCTGACCGTCAGGGGCGGCGCGGCAGGCTCGGTCGTTGCCGGCGCAGCGGCGCTGGCAACTTGCGTCAATGCCGCAGTCGCCTTGTCCTTGGTGTCGTTGTCGATGTACTGGTTGCCCAGGGCCGCCTTGTAATGGCTGGCGGCCATGATCGGCTGGTTGTTCTTGCGGGCCTCTTCGCCGGCCAGGAAGTCAGTGCGGGCGATCACCCGCTGGTCGGCGGCCTTTCGCACGTCGGCGATGGTCTGGATCACCTGGGGGCGGTCGGCGTCAGGGAGGGCGGTGGTATTCACCTTCGACAGCGTCTCGGCGGCTTCTTCGTATTGCCCGTTCTTGAACTGCTCCTGGCCGAGCTTGACCAGGTCCGCATCGCTGGTGGGAGCCGCCGGCACATCGGCGGGGGCAGCCTGGGCCACTTCGCCGTCGGCCAAGGCCAGGCGAGTGGGCGAAGCAGGGCCGGCAAACGATCGGCCGGCAAAAAGCTTGGGCAGCAACGCCGCGACAGGTGCGGCGACGGCGGCGGCCAATCCCAGCGACGCCAAGTGCCGGCGCCGCTTCGAGGCGCTCAGGGGATGGCGCTTGCGCGAGGTCTTGCCTGTCGCGGGGGAAGAGCGGCCCTTGGAGGCCAGCAGGCCGGGTGGCGGGCAGGCGCCCGACAGGGGTTCGGGGGACTGACACGACTCGAGGTGACGGTCGAAGGACACGCTTGTTCCTCCTCTGCGGGCCTTATCGGGCCGCATTGGTTTGTCGGCTTAATGAAAAGGCCCTGAACAATTGATGATTAACTCGGGGGTGGTGAATGCCGTGATCCCGTAGCCGCGAAAAACTGGCAACGTTTGAGAATTCTGGAGAACGCCTTCTAATGACCCGCTCCGGACTCATTCCGATGGAAACGGGCAGGGTTTGTACCTAAGCAGCGGTGGGAATTCAACAAGACACGCCCGGGCACGATATTGGGACGAGGAAAGGGCCTTTTTGGCCCGTGCATCGATGCCCGTCTGCGTGACGCCGCCAACCGCCGTCGACTTCATCCTCCATTTACACAAAACGAACGAAAGGTGAGTCTAAGGATTGGAGCGGCCCGATGCAAACAAATTCGTGGAGAAATGAAATGAGCCGTCAACAAAGCCAATCAGCACGGGTGCGCCCGGGCGTCCCGGCCCTTTACCGGGGGTCCCGGTCCTTCCCGGTTCACGTCCGTTTCGCATGGTGGGCCCGGTAGTCTCCCGGCGTCAGCCCGGTGGCCGAGCGGAACTGCCGGCAGAACATGGCCTGGTCGTAAAATCCGCAGTTGAAGGCGATCGTCCCCAGGGAATCGCCCGATTCCCGCAGGGCACGGCCTGCCGCCTCGATCCGCGTCTGGGTCAGCAACTGCCGGGGCGAGACGCGCAGCACCGCTCGCATGTTTCTCTCGAACTGGCTAATAGACATCCCGGCCTGGCGAGCCAAGTCGGCGATTCGCATCGGCCGGGCGAAGTCGTTCTGGATGGTCTCGATCGCGCCGGCCATCGCCCCCAGGTGCGACCCCGCGGCCACGACGGCGCCCAGGTCGCAGGAGATGCCGGCCAGCGCGATCACGTTCTGCCGGGCGTCGGGGACCGGCACCTTCTGGGCCAGGTACCAGCCGGTCGTGCCGTCCTGGTTGGTGATCATTTCCAGCTTGTCGTGGACTTCCTCGCCGGTGGAGAAGACCACGTCGTCCTGCCGCTCATATCCGGCGGCCAGCCTGGCGGGGAAGAGTTCCCGGGCGGTCCGCCCGAGCACCGCCGCCTTGTTGGCGGCGCGCACCCGGCTGACAAAAGCCTGATTCACCGACACGTACCGGCGGTCGCGGCTCTTGATGCAGAAGACGACATTGTCCAACGCCTCGAACAGCTTCTCCGACACCGCCAGCCCGGGCGCCGCGGCAAACACTTCCTCCCGAAGGCGTTGCAGCTCCTTCATGCTTCCCCCAGCAAAGCAAAAAACGCCCATTTGTGCAAATTCGGCATGAATCGAGCGGGGAACCGCCAATACCGGATTCCACGGCGGGCCGATAATTATCTATATGAAGCCGTCAGAACATGCCGTCGAGTTGGCGGGGGAATTGTTTGAGGCTGCAGCGCGCGGCCAGTCGCGGCAGGAACGCGCGCAAGCCCGCAGGCTCGCCCGGATGGTGGACGACCCCAAAGGCAAGCCATTCACTCTGGCGATGGTGGACCACGTTTTTCGCAGCCGCCGGCCGCAGAGTCAAGCCGCCGAATTCCGCGAGGTTTTGCATGAATTTGGCCTGCCGGGCCATCTGTCGCCCATTGAACGCCTGCTGCTTCGGGCTGCCGAGCTTGTCTCGCGGTTTTTGCCGGGCGCGGCGATGTCGGCTATCGCCTCGCGCATTCGTCGCGATAGTTCCAGGGTCATCGTGCCCGGCGAAACAGCGCCCTTGGCCCGCTACCTGGCCCGGCGCCGCGCCTCTGGAATGCGGGTCAACCTGAACCACCTCGGCGAGGCAGTCCTCGGCGAGGACGAAGCGGCTCGCCGGATGGACGCCATCCTGGAGCATCTGCGCGACCCTGCCGTCACGTACATCTCGGTGAAAATCTCCGCCATCTTCAGCCAGATCAACCTGCTCGAATGGGACGGCACTTTGGCGCAAATCAAGGACCGCCTGCGGCGGCTTTACAGGGCGGCGCAGCCGGCGGGAAAGTTCGTCAACCTCGACATGGAGGAGTATCGCGACCTGCACCTTACGCTTGCAGCCTTCATGGAAGTGCTCGAAGAGCCAGAGTTCATGCCGTTGCAGGCCGGTATCGTGCTGCAGGCGTACCTGCCCGATTCGTGGACGGCCCAGCAGCAACTGACCGAATGGGCCAGGAAGCGGATCGCCTCCGGCGGCGCTGCGATCAAACTTCGCATCGTGAAGGGGGCGAACCTGGCCATGGAGACAGTCGAGGCCGAGATACATGGCTGGGAGCGCGCTCCCTATGCGACCAAGGAAGAAACCGACGCGAATTTCAAGCGCATGCTGGAGTTCGGCTGCAAGCCGGAAAATGCCCGCGCCGTCAACATCGGCGTGGCCAGCCACAACCTCTTCGACGTCGCCCTGGCCCTCGTGCTGCGCGAGCAGAACGGGGTCCACGATTTCGTGGAAATGGAGATGCTCGAAGGGATGGCCAACCACCAGGCGCGTGCCGTCCGCAACGCGGCCGGCGGGCTGGTGGTCTACGCCCCGGCGGTGAAACGGGAGGATTTCAACAGCGCGATGGCATATCTGGTCCGCCGGCTCGATGAGAACACGGCCCCCGGTAATTTCCTTCGCGACATGTTCGGCATTACCCCTGGCAGCGCCGCATGGTCGCGGCAGCGCGACCGCTTTCTGGCCGCATGGGAGGCGCGCCACTCGGTTTCCACCGAGTCGCGCCGGGCGAGCCGCCCCACTGTCTCTGAACGCGGCTTCCACAATGCGGCGGACACCGACTGGACGCAGGCCGGCAACCGGGATGCCCTGTCGCATGCCTTGGCGGAGTACGTCGCCCCGACGCCCCCGTTGCCGGGCGACTTGAACTACGTTCTTGAAACCGCGCGTAAGGCGCAGCCGGCATGGGAATCGCTCGGCAGCGAGCGCCGCGGCGAATTGCTGAAACGGTGCGGCGCGGTGATGGAAAGAGAGCGGTTCGGCACGATCGCGTGCATGGTCCACGACGGGAGAAAGGCAGCAGCAGAGGCCGACGCCGAGGTGTCCGAGGCGGTCGATTTCGCCAACTATTACGCCGACACCCCCCCACTGCCGCTCGATGTCCGGGCCAAGGCGCTGGGCCTGGTGGTCATCGCGCCGCCCTGGAATTTCCCCTACGGGATCCCCGCCGGCGGCGTGCTGCCGGCGCTCATGGCGGGAAACGCCGTCGTCCTCAAGCCGTCTCCGGAAACGGTTGGCACGGCCTGGCGCCTTATCAATCAGTTCTGGGAAGCCGGCATCCCGCGCGACGTCCTGCAGTTCTTCGGCTGCGCCGACGGGCAGATCGGCCGGTCGCTGATCACCGATCCGCGCGTGGATGCAGTCGTTCTTACCGGCGCCTACGACACCGCCCGCATGTTCCTCGACTGGCGGCCGGCGCTGCGGCTCTTTGCCGAGACAAGCGGGAAGAACGCCATCGTCGTCACGGCACAAGCCGATCGCGACCTGGTCGTCAAGGACCTGGTGAGGTCCGCCTTCGGTCATGCCGGGCAGAAGTGCTCGGCGGCCAGCCTGGCCATCCTGGAAGCCGAGGTATACGACGATCCCGCCTTCCGGCGTCAGCTTCGCGACGCCGCCGCCAGCCTGCACGTCGGGCCGTCCACCGACCCCGCCAGTGTCGTCACGCCGCTGATCCGGCCGCCGGGCCCGGCATTGCTTTGCGCCCTCACCAAGCTCGACCCCGGCGAGGAATGGCTCCTGGAGCCGCGCCGGATCGGCGATGACCCGTGCCTCTGGTCGCCCGGCATCAAGCTGGGCGTGACGCCCCACAGTTGGTTCCGGCGCACCGAGTGCTTCGGCCCCGTGCTCGGCCTAGTCCGCGCCGACGACCTCGATCACGCCATCGGCATCCAGAACGATTCGGCCTTCGGCCTGACCGCCGGCATCCATTCCCTGGACGAGGCCGAGATCGCCCGCTGGCGCGACCGCGTGGAGGCGGGCAACCTCTACATCAACCGCGCCATCACCGGCGCCATCGTCCAGCGCCAACCCTTCGGCGGCTGGAAAAGCTCGAACATCGGCCCCGGCACCAAGGCCGGCGGGCCGAATTATGTGAACTTGTTCACCAGATTGAGCAACGCCGATGCAACGCGTGCAGGGTCCGCGCCGAGCCTGGCGATCTTTAGTGCCGCCGGTGCCCCCACCGGCGGTTTCGCGGCGCCAAGCAGCGTTCCGCCGGTGAGGGCAGCGGCGGCACTTGTAAGGTCCCAAGGCTCACCGCGGACCAATTCGCCCCCATCTGAAATAAGGTTCCGCAGTGCGGACCCTACAAGCGCGGAAGCGGACGTTGACGCCGAAAGCTATGGCCGTTGGTGGCGGGAGTATTTCTCACGTCCGCACGACCCCGCCGGCCTCAAGGCCGAGTCCAACGTGCTGCGCTACCGGCCATGCCGCGGCGTGATCCTCCGCCTCGAACAAGATGACGAAGCGACCCTGCACTGCGCCAGACTCGCCGCACAAACCTGCGGCGTGACGCTGCACGTGAGCCTGGCGAGCCAGGAAACCGACGCGCAATTTGTCACGCGGCTGACGACGCTCGCCCAGCAAGCCGAGTTCTTCCGAACGGTCACGCCGCCGTCGGCGGTGGTGCTCAGGGGCGCCCATGATGCCGGTCTTCGCTGGATCGACGCCCCCATTCTGACCAACGGCCGGTTCGAGCTGCCACGATGGCTGCGCGAACAGGCCGTTTCGGAGACGCGGCACCGATACGGATTGTTGGTCAAAGCGCCGTCGCAGGGTGCTCCGGCACAAGGTTCGCCGGGCGTGCCGGTTCCGACCCGATTCGGACGTCGGCCGAAAGAGCGGCGACGCGACGGGGGCAGGAAACGGGGCTTCGTTTCACCAAAGCCAGGGACTCGGGTCGGAGCGACACAGGAGAACTGAACCGGCAGGGCGTTCGTTCCCCTTGCGTCCGGACCGTGGCGTATCTCTGGTCGCGGCGTGAAGAGGGAACCATCTCGTCCGGCACGCGCCTTGAACCTTGCTCAATCCCCTCACGCCGAGACCGGACCTGCGCGACGGTCCGGATCGGTTGCCGGAAACGGGGAGCATTTCAGGATGGGCGTTTCTGCTTCGAACGGGTAAAGTGGTCCCATGGCGCCGCGACTGCTCACTATCGCTGGTTGTTCATGCCGAATCGACAACGGGGCCAGTCAGAATAAATAGCCGTACTTGAACCGCGCGCCCCTCGATGCAAATATCACTGTTAGGTCGACGCACCGGCGAAGCGTCACACGCGTGCCCTTAGGAAGCGAGGCATGGAACCAACACAGGCGCTAGATGACGGCAACGCTGCTCCGGTCCTGGCACCGCCCGGTCCGTCGGCTGCCGGCGATGGCGCTCATCGCGCATCCTCGGATCGACACGGCCTGGGGTTCTACGTCCGGGCGATTTCCTACTTCAGGCCCGACCTGTGGCTCATCCTGCTGCTGCTGGCCCTCACCGGCATCTCCATCGTCCTCGGACTGCTCCAGGCCTGGCCGCTGGCGATCATCATCGACTGCGTGCTCACCACCCAGACCCATGCACGGCACAATTGGATCAACAGCTTGCTGCTCGCGCCCCTGCCAAGCAGCAAGCTGGGGCAGATCATCGGCATCACGGTGATTGGCATGCTCATGAAAGTGGCCCAGGACGGCCTCACCTGGGCTCGCGACATCCTCAACAACCGCATCAATAACTGGGGCGTCATGCGCCTGCGCAACGAGCTTTATGAGAAGATCGCAGGCCGGAGCGACGGCGACGCCATGTACCGCCTGGTCAACGACGCCCAAGGGCCGCAGATCATCCTCAACGTGCTGCTGGGCGCCGCGGTTTCCGGGGTGACGTTTGTCCTGACGGCCGCCATCATGCTGTCGCGCAGCGTGCCGCTGACTTTGTACGCGCTGACGGTCGCCCCGGCCCTGGTGCTGATCAACCTGAAATTCGACGCTTCCATCCGCACCCACACCACCACCGCCAAAGAGACCGAATCGCACATGGTCTCGCTGCTGGGCGGGGCCAGGTCCTTTGGGATATTCCGCCCGGGCTCACTGGCGACCGCCCGGGAGTGGCTCAGGCTGAACCAGTCGCAGGAAGCCTACTGGTTCCTCATCCGCACGGTCTTCTCGATCGGCGGAGCCATCATTTTCGGCTACGGCGGCTACCTCGCCTGGCAGCAGCAATTCGTCCACCCCCTCGCCGGCGGCATGACCGTCGGAACCCTGGCGGTCTTCATGGACTACCTGGGCAGGTTATGGGACCCGATGACCCGCTTTACCGGCGCCGCCGCGGACATCCAACCCGGCATCGCCGGCACTAAACGCGTGTTTGAGGTGCTGGACGAGGGTCGGGGATGACAAGGTGAGGGGGTGGCAAGGTGAAGGGGGTGACAAGGTGAGGGGGTGACAGGGTGAGGGGTGACAGCGTGAGGGGATGACAGGCGACGCGACTGGCTTTCTATCGCCCCGCGCCTTACGTTTCGTTTCGTGCAATCGAGTCTGGCAGACCGTGTCATCGTGATCATCGGCGGCACCAGCGGCCTGGGGTCGTCGGCGGCGCGGGCGTGCGCGGCCGCGGGGGCGCGGCTGGTCGTCGTCGGGCGCGATGAACAATGCACCAGCGAAACCGGCCGGGAACTCGGGTCGGCCGCGGTGGCAATCACCGCCGACGCGACGAAGCCCCAGACGGCCGCGGGGGCTATCGCCAAGGCAATCGAGGCGTTTGGCGGGTTCCATGGCCTGTACCACGTCGCCGGCGGCAGCGGCCGCCGCGCCGGAGACGGTCCGCTCCACGAAATCACCGACGACGGCTGGCAATTCACCCTGGACCTGAACCTGACCAGCCTGTTCTACTCCAACCGCGCTGCCGCCAGGCAATTCATTGCCCGCGGCGGCGGCGGGGTCGTGCTCAATATGGGGTCGGTGCTCGGGTCGTCGCCAGCGCCGCGGTTTTTCGCCACCCATGCTTATGCCGCGGCCAAGTCGGCGGTGATCGGCTTCACGCGGTCCTGCGCCGCGTTCTACGCCTCAAAGGGCATCCGATTCAACGTCATCGCCCCCGGCCTGGTGGAAACGCCGATGTCCCGCAGGGCGTGCGACGATGACCAGATCAGGCGGTTCGTTCAAGCCAGACAACCTCTCGACGGAGGCCGGATCGGCCAACCGGCCGACCTCGACGCGGCGGCGGTCTATCTGCTGTCCGATGCCTCGCGTTTCGTCACAGGCCAGGTGCTTTGCGTCGACGGCGGGTGGAGCGTGAGCGATGGAGCGGCGCCGGGCGGGTAGGTGCTGTTGCAGGCGCTTTTTCCCCTCTCCCGGTACTCCGGGAGAGGGTCAGGGTGAGGGTCTTTTCTTTCCCTCGCGAAGAAATATACCCTTACCCCCCTGCTTTGCCGATATCGAGCAATTCCGCGACTCATGAAATCGACTTCGCCTCCCTACTCCATCGGCCTCGACATCGGCGGCACCTCCGTCAAGTCCGTCCGCGTGACGAACGCCGGTAAGTTGCTCGCACGGGCTTCTGTGCCGATAGATGCTTCCGATCCGCATTGGCCCCGACAGGCACGCGACCTGGTCGCGGCAATCGAGCAATCCTCCGGCCCCGCCGCCGCGGTCGGCGTCGCCGCGCCGGGCATCGCCGGGCGCGACGGACGGCACATCTGGTGGATGCAGGGCCGGCTGGCGGAGGTCGAGGACCTGGACTGGACCGCGTTTCTCGCTCGAAGCGACCCGGTGCCGGTGCTCAACGACGCTCAGGCCGCCCTGATGGGCGAAGCCTGGCTCGGAGCGGCGGCCGGCTGCACCAACGTCTTTATGCTGACGCTGGGCACCGGCGTCGGCGGCGCGGCCATCGTCGATGGCCGACTGCTCCGCGGCAACCTGGGCCGGGCTGGCCACCTCGGGCACATCTGCCTCGACCCCGCCGGCCCGCCCGACATCGCCCGCACGCCCGGCAGCCTGGAATACGCCATCGGGAACTGCACCGTATCAGAGCGCACCGGCGGACGCTTCACGTCTACGCTTGCCCTTGCCGCCGCCGCGGCCGGCGGCGATAAAGACGCCGACCTCGTATGGCGCCGTTCGATCCGCGCCCTGGCATGCGGCATCGCATCGCTGGTCAACGTGCTCGACCCGGAAATCGTCATCATCGGCGGCGGGATTGCCGCCGCCGGACCGGCCTTGTTCGACCCGCTTGGCAACGAACTCGATGAGCTGGAGTGGCGTCCGCACGGCCGGCAGATTAGCGTGGTCCCGGCGAAATTGGATGAATTTGCCGGCGCCATCGGCGCGGCCAGAAATGCAATGAACTCTGTGCGGTAAACATCTTCTCAAGCGAACTTATTTTGGGTGCCATGAGCGAGCGTACTCGCTTGCTCATGGCACCCAAACGGAGCCTATGTCCCCCGGCGAATCCTATCTCGATCAATGCCGCGGTTTGATCGACACCGTCGAGCGCCAGGCTCCGGCGATCCGCCAGGCGGCGGACTGGTTCGCCCGGACGATCCTCGCCGGTCGGATGGTGCATGTATTCGCCTCCGGCCATAGCCGGATCATGGTCGAGGAGATGTGGCCGCGGTACGGTTCATTCCCTGGCTTCAACCCCATCGTGGAGCTCTCGCTCACCTTCCACAACATGGTCGTGGGTGCAAACGGGCAGCGCCAGGCGATGTTCCTGGAGAATGTCTCCGGCCTTGCCGAGCGCATCCTCCGCAACTTCGACACGTCCCCGGCCGACTCGGCACTGGTCATCTCCTCCAGCGGTTGCAATGTCGTGCCGATCGAGATGGCCGAAGGCTTTCAGAAGCGAGGCGTCCGCGTTGTGGCGATCGTCAGCCGCCGGCACTCCGAGGTCAGCGCCAGTAAGGATGCCCGTGGCAAGAAGCTCCAGGATTTCGCCGAGATGGTCCTCGACACCGGCGCCCCGCCCGGCGACGCGATGGTGAAGATCGAAGGTCTCGACACGCCGGTCTCCCCCGGCTCCACCATCGGCGGCTGCCTGCTGGTGAACGCCATCAAGGCCGAGGTTGCCGAGTTGCTCACCCGCGCCGGCCAGCCACCGAAAGTGCTGAGCGGCGCGGCGGTGGTCGGGGCGGAGCGGGCGGTTGAATTGTTTGAATCAGCGTACGATGAACACGCGCGCCGGCTCGCGAAGCTGTATGAAAAGCTCGGGGGGTGAGAACAATCGGCTCTGGTAATTTGCTTCCCAACGCCTGGCTGAATGGTACAAAGTAACGATGAACCCCCGCCCCCTTCGCACCACCGTCATCGGCAGCTACCCATTCCCGTCGTGGCTGGAGTTCGCATCGCAGAACCTGGCCCAGTTCGGCCCAGCCGACCTGGCCGAGATCCAGGATGACGCGGTCATCGCCGCCCTGCACGACCAGCTCGCCGCGGACCTGGACGTCGTCACCGACGGCGAGCAGACCCGGCTCGACTTCAACCTGTCCTTCTACGGCTTCCTCGAAGGCATCGACCTGGAGGGCGCGCCGCCGCGGCGCTTCGGGCCGCCGGCCCACGACCAGCGCGGGCGTCATCGAATCACCGGCGAGCTACGTGCCCCGCGCGGCTTGGGTGCCGTCGAGGAATTCAACCGGTTGATACGTTTGGCCCCGTCCGGGCCGAATGCCCCGACACTCAAAGCGTCGGTACCGGGGCCGTATACGCTCAGCGGCCGACTGCTCCCCAACGAGCGGTATCCGGACCGGTACGCACTCACCGAAGCTTTGCTTCCCATCGTGCGAGCAGAGCTGGAAGCGCTGGTGACAACGGGCTGCCGGGAGCTGACTGTGGATGAGCCGTCGATGAGTTGTTACGCCTACAAGGAAGACCCAAAGCGGTTTGTCGACATATTCAACCGGACCGTGGAGCCGGTCGCCGGCAAATGCCGGCTTTCAACACACCTGTGCTTCGGGAACTACAAAGGCCGGGCCGTCGGGCCACGGCGCTATGCCCCGATGTTCCCGGCGTTCCTGGACATGAGCGTTGACGAGATTCACGTCGAGATGGCCAGCCGCGAGTTTGCCGAGATCGATATCATCGCCCGTATTGCCGAGCGGCGGGACGTGGCGGTGGGGATCATCGACGTGAAGAGCTATTACATAGAAACCCCGGCCGACGTCGCCGACCGGGTCCGGCTGTGCCTCCGGCATGCGCCCGCTGTCAAGTTGAGCTTCGCCCCTGATTGCGGCTTGAGCCAGACCGCTCGCTGGGCGGCCACGCAGAAATTGCGCAACATGGTGGACGGCGTGAAGATCGTGCGGAAGGAGCTGGGATTGTGAAGGAGCCGTTCCTTTCAGATGAGGCTTTCGTTGCCGATGTGGCACGCACCCGCGGCGTGGCGGGGCTCCACATCTGGTGGCTCGGTCAGAGCGGCTTCCTCGTCAGCGACGGCGAAGTCTTCGCGCTGCTGGACCCGTATCTTTCCGATTCACTCACGGCGAAATATGCAAAAAGCGACAAGCCTCACGTGCGCATGACCCGGCGCGTCATCGATCCGCACCGGCTGGACTTTGTGTCGGTCGTGACAAGCAGCCACAACCATACCGACCACCTTGACGCCGACACGATCCGCCCGCTAAGAGAGGTCAACCCTGATTTGAAGGTCATCGTACCTGAGGCGAACCGACAGTTCGTCTCGGAACGACTTGGAATTGCCCCGGCTGAATTGATCGGCATAACCGATGGACAAACCTTATTGCACCGCGGGTTGGTCTTCATGGGCGTTCCGGCCGCGCATGACACCATCGAGAGGGATGGAGCCGGGCGTTGTCGGTATCTCGGGTTCATCATCAAGATCGGGCCCTATACCGTTTATCACAGCGGTGACACGCTTCTCTATGATGGGATGGTCGAGCGCCTCCGGCCTCTCGAAATTGACATTGCGATCCTGCCGATCAACGGACGCGCCCCCGAGCGTCGAGTGGCCGGCAACATGAATGGCCGGGAGGCAGCCTGGCTGGCGAAGGAGATCGGGGCATGGCTGGTCCTCCCATGTCATTATGACATGTTTGAATTCAACACCGCCTCACCTGATGAGTTCGTGGCCGAGTGTCAGCGGCTCAACCAGCGGTATCGGGTGCTGGGGCAGGGTGAGCGGCTCGGCCAAGCGGAGAAACAATGAACCGGAAATGGAAAATCGCCGGCATCAACTTTGATCACTTTCACATGGGCGATCTGCTCCGCATGGCGGCGCAGCACCCCGACGCTGAAATTGTGGGAGTGAGCGACGAAGACCTGTCGCGCGTTGCAACAGCCGTTGAGAAGCTCAGCATTCCGGCCGACCGCGTCTTCGCGGATTGGCGCAAGTGCCTGGAAGAAACCCAACCGGACCTGGTGATCCTCTGCCCCGCGACAGGCAACCATGCACTGTGGACTGAGAACGTCGCGCGGTACGGGGTGAACATCCTGATGGAAAAACCCTTCGCCGCGAACCTGGCGGATGCCGACCGGATGACCACGGCCATGGGCAAGACCGGCAAGATACTGGCGATTAACTGGCCGTTGCGATGGGTGCCGGCGCACGCCACCGCCAAACGGCTCATCGATGCCGGCGCGATCGGCGAGGTCCTCGAGGTCCATTACTACGATGGCAACCGCGGCCCGATGCGCCACCTGGCTGACAAGGTCGAGGTGCCGCTGGAAATCGCCGATCGGGAGAAGGCAAAGAGCTGGTTCTACAAGAAGGAAGCCGGCGGGGGGTCGATGCTGGATTACCTGGGCTACGGGACTACGCTCGGGACATGGTACATGAACGGCCGGGCGCCCATCGAGGTGACCGCGGTCGTGGACGAGCCGGCGGGGCTGGAAGTGGACGAGCATAGCGTGACGATCGCCCGCTATGAAACGGGCTTGAGCAAGTTCGAGACGCGCTGGGGCACGCTCACGGATTCGTGGACGTTCCAGCCGCAGCCCAAATGCGGGTTTGTGCTGGTTGGGGCCAGCGGGACGATCGCAAGCTATGACTATGAAAAAACCGTGCGGCTGCAGACCAATGCCGAACCGGCCGGGCGGGACGTGCCGGCTGATGAGCTGGCCCCCGGCTTCGGCAATCCGATCGAATACGTGCTGCAATGCCTGCAGACCGCCGCGCCAGTTGAAGGGCCCCTGTCGCCCAGGATCGCGCGGATCGGGCAGCAAATAGTCGACTCGGCGGTGCTCAGCGCACGGGAGCGGAGGACGGTGGCTTTGCTCGGGTAGCGCGTGAGCCGAGAACGCCCACCGGTGCTTGCACCGTGGTTTGCGTGGTTCGAAGTCCTTCACCGTCGATGCGGAAGGCCCTCACTCTAACCCTCTCCCGGAGTACCGGGAGAGGGAACCAGAGAGCACTTCGGCCCAGTTGTCGGTAACGAACAAGCTGGGTATCGGGCCACGGAAAAACGCGGTGAATGATGGGAAATACGAATAAGCCGAAGAAAGCCACCTACGGCCTCGGCGCCGAGCACGGCCTGCGGCGGATCGACGCACCGATCCTCCCATACGGCCCGCGCGGGCCGCGGCGGTATAACCCGCCGATCGCCTTGATCGGCTGCGGCGGGATCACGCAGTCCCATCTGCACGCGTACCGCAAGGCGGGTTTCGACGTGGTGGCCCTATGCGACACGGATGCTTCGCGAGCCGAGGCCCGGCGGAAGGAGTTCTATCCCCGAGCAGCCGTCTTCACGGACTACCGCGATGTGCTGGCCAGCAAGACAATCGACGTCGTCGACATCGCCACCCATGCCGATGTCCGCCCGGCGATCATCGAGGCGGCCCTTAAGGCGCGCAAGCACGTGTTGAGCCAGAAACCGTTCGTCACGGACTTGAGCGTCGGCAAGCGCCTGGTTGACCTGGCCGACCGGCAAAACGTCCGGCTCGCGGTCAACCAGAACGGCCGATGGGCGCCGCATTTCAGCTACATCCGCACCGCCATCGCCAGGGGCCTGATCGGCGAGCCGCTCGCGGCGCACCTGTCGGTCCATTGGAACCACGACTGGACTGCAGGCACGCCTTTCGACCAGGTGCCCAACCTGGTGCTGTTCGATTTCGCGATCCACTGGTTCGACATCATTCGCACCTTCCTGGCCGGCCGCGAGCCGCGGCGGGTCTTCGCCACCGCGGTCCGGGCCGCAGGGCAGAAGGCCGTCCCTCCTTTGCTTGCACAAGCGCTGATCGAGTACGACGATGCCCAGGCATCGCTGGCCTTCGACGGCTTCACGAAGTTCGGGCCGATGGACCAGACCTACGTCGCCGGCACCAAGGGCTCGCTGCACAGCACCGGCCCGAATCTCGGCAAGCAGAGGGTGACGCTCTATACGTCGCGCGGCTGCGGCAGCCCGAAGCTCGCCGGCTCCTGGTTCCCCGACGGTTTCCACGGCACAATGGCCGAGCTGCTGCGGGCAATTGAGGAAGACCGCGAGCCCTCCAACAGCGCCCGCGACAACCTCGACAGCCTCGCCCTCTGCTTCGCCGCATGCAAAGGCGCGGCGACGGGGAAGCCGCAGAGGCCGGGAAATGTGCTTCGGATCTCACATTGACCCATTGGGACCTACTATGAAAACCCTTTCCGCCGCTTTCTGCTTCGTTTTCCTCCTCATTCTTCCTCGCCCGTGCGCCGCGGACTCCCCCGCCCCCCTGCCTCACGGCGTTACCGCGGTTTGGGACTTGGCCAAAGCCTCGCGCGAGACTACGCCGACGCGGGAGCGGGTATGCATCAACGGACTGTGGCGGTGGCAGCCTGCCACTGCCGGCCCGGAGACTGTCCCGGCGGATGGGTGGGGTTACTTCAAGGTGCCAGGGTGCTGGCCCGGCATCAACGACTACATGCAGAAGGACTCACAGACGGTTTATCCTAATCCGGCATGGGGCGGTGGGAAGCTCAGCGGCATTACCGCGGCCTGGTACCAGCGGCAGATCGAGGTGCCGGCCGATTGGGCGGCGCGGCGGATCACATTGAGTGTCTCGCAGCTCAATTCTTATGCCGCCGTCTACGTGGATGGAAAGAAGGCCGGCGAGATCTCATTCCCGGCCGGCGAAGTCGATCTCACCGGGGTTGTGCAACCAGGCGAGAAACACGAGCTGGGCTTATACGTCGTCGCGTTGCCGCTAAAAGCCGTGATGCTTTCCTACAAGGACTCCGCCGCCGCCAGGGAAATCAAGGGCACAGTCGAACGGCGCGGGCTCTGCGGGGATGTTTACCTGCTCGCCACTCCGAGCGCGGCCCGCGTCGAAGACGTAAAGGTGGAAACATCGGTGCGTCGCGGGGAAGTAACATTCAGTGCCGCTCTGCCGGGTATCGCCGCGGATGGTCAATATGCGCTTCGCGCCCAGGTGAACGACGCCGGCAAGCAGGTGGCGGAATTTGTCAGCACGCCCTTCAAGGCGAGCGACCTTGCCGGCGGGCGTTTCAGCTACTCGGCCAAATGGAAGCCCAACCGGCTCTGGGATTTGAATACGCCGGGGAACCAGTATACGGCACGCGTATCGCTCCTTGGCGCCAACGGTCAGGTCGTCGATACGGCCTTCGATTCACGGTTCGGGTTTCGCGAGCTTTGGATCGATGGAAAGGACTTTATACTGAATGGCACCCGGTTGTTCCTGTCGGCTGTGCCGCTTGACAACGCGTCAATCGGTGCGTCGCAGGCGAACTATGCCGCGGCATGCGAAACCATGCGGCGGCTGAAAAGCTTCGGAATCAATTTCGTCTACATGCACAACTACGATTGCCTGCCAGGGTCGCACCTGAGCCTCGACGACGTCCTTCGCGCGGCCGACGACATGGGCATGCTCGTCGCGGTGACCCAGCCACACTTTTCTAACTATGATTGGAAGGACGCCGACGCTGACGCGAACAACGGCTACGCCCGGCATGCGGCGTTTTATGTGCGCGTCGCCCAAAATCACCCCTCCGTGGTCTTCTACTCGATGAGCCACAACGCAACCGGATACGATAAGGACATGGACCCGGACCTGCTCGATGGCGTCAGCTCGCCGCGGGACCCCTGGGCCGTCAAAAATGTGAATCTGGCCATGCGGGCCGAGGCGATCGTCCGCAAACTGGACCCGAGCCGGATCGTCTATCACCATGCCGGCGGTAATATCGGGTCGATGGACACGATCAACTTCTATCCGAACTTCGCACCGATACAGGAACTGTCGGACTGGTTCGGGCACTGGGCTACCGTCAGCGTCAAGCCGCTGTTCCTCTGCGAGTACGGGGCGCCGTTCACCTGGGACTGGACCATGTACCGCGGCTGGTACAACGGCAAGCGCGAGTTCGGCAGCGCGGCAGTCCCCTGGGAGTTTTGCCCATCCTCCTGGAACGCTCAGTTCCTGGGCGACCGGGCCTACCAGATCGGTGACGCCGAAAAGGCCGATCTGCGCTGGGAGGCCAAGCAGTTCCTGGCTGGGAACAAGTGGCACCGGTGGGACTACCCCGCCGACGTCGGCTCCCGGCGGTTCACGGACAACCATGCCGTGCTTGCCATGTACGTCGCGGACAATTGGCGGGCGTACCGCACGTGGGGCGTGTCGGGGACGTCGCCATGGGAATACGGCCACTTCTGGTCGCTTCGCGACGGCGTCGACCGAGCCCGGAAGGAATTGACGGTAGACTGGGAGAATTTGCAGCGGCCCGGCCTGAGTGCCGACTACATCGACAACAGCGTCGATCGGATGGACGTTTCCTATGATGCGGCCGATTGGTCTCCGACCGCCGACGGCAAGGCGCTGCTCTGCAACAACCAGTCCGTGCTGGCATACATCGCCGGCAAAGGCGACGCCTTCACCGAGAAAGGCCATAACTTTCTGCCTGGCGAGCCCCTCGAAAAGCAGCTCGTCATCATCAACAACTCGCGCGCGCCTCTTGTGTTCCGGTGCGACTGGTCGTTCGGCCTGCCGCAGCCGGTTAATGGACAGACGCAGGTGACCGTCGAGACCGGCCAGCAAGCTCGCATTCCGCTGAAGTTCGCTCTGCCGGCTACGTTGGCGCCAGGGACGTACGAGCTGCGTGCCACCGCACAGTTCGGGGAGGGCCAGGAACAGACAGATACGTTTGCCGTTCACGTTTTGCCGGTCGTCGCAGCGGTGAAGGATGTCGGTCGGATCGCACTGTTTGATCCGGACCCGCACAGCCAGACGGGCGCCTTGCTGGAAAAGTCAGGCGTTGCCTTCCAGCGCGTCGCAGCCGATGCCAACCTGTCGGGTTTCGACGAACTCATCATCGGGAAGCTCGCCTTGGCCGTCGATGGGCCGGCGCCGAACGTTTCGCGGGTGCGCGACGGCCTGAAGGTAGTCATCTTCGAGCAATCATCCCAGGTGCTGGAAAAGAGGCTCGGCTTCCGCGTCGCCGAATATGGCCTTCGCCAGGTCTTCGAGCGGATCCCCGATCATCCGATCCTGCAAGACCTGGCCACCGAGAACCTGCGAGACTGGCGCGGCGAGGCGACGACCGTGCCGCCGAGCTTGAACGCCGAGGTGCGGCCGCAGCACGGGCCAACGGTCCTGTGGTGCGACATCCCGGTGAGACGGGTTTGGCGCTGCGGCACGCGCGGCTGCGTGGCGTCGGTGCTGATTGAAAAGCCGGCCCGCGGCGACTTCCGCCCTATTCTCGACGGCGGCTATGACCTGCAGTTCAGTCCTTTGATGGAGTACCGGCAGGGTAAAGGCATGATGCTCTTTTGCCAGTTGGACGTGACCTGCCGCACGGACGCCGACCCGGCTGCACGGACGCTGGTATCGAATCTCATGCGATATGTGTCGGCATGGAAGCCAGCGCCCAGCCGGCGGGCCATCTATGCCGGTGAGCCGGCCGGCGCGAAGCATCTTCAGTTGCTCGGAATCGACGCGGCCGCATACGCTGGCGGCGACCTGTCTCCTGAGCAGGTCCTGATCGTGGCCCACGGCGTCTCCCGCGAGCACGCCCCCAGCAAGGCCGACGTCGCTAAATTCCTGGCGGCCGGCGGGCACGTCGTCGCCGTGGCGCTGGACCAACAGGATGCCGACGCGGTGCTGCCGTTCAAGGTGACGCTCACGGCGGCCGAACATATCGGTGCCTTCTTTGAAGCACCGGGCATGCAGTCGCCACTGGCCGGCATCGGCCCTGCCGACGTTCTCAACCGGGGGCCGAGGCAAATGCCGCTACTGTCCGGCCGCGCCAAGAGTATCGGCGACGGCGTCCTTGGCTATGCAACCGGGGATTCAGCAGCACCTGGGGTTGTCTTCTGCCAACTGGCCCCGTGGCAGATCGAATTCCGCGGTCAGCCGAACCTCAAACGCACGTATCGTCGGACGTCGTATTTGCTCACTTGTATGTTGGCTAACCTCGGGGTTGCCGGTGAAGTGCCGGTGGCCGATCGGGTGCATATGCCGGTGAAGCCGGGAGCTTCGGAAAAGCGGTGGCTGGATGCGTTGTACCTCGATACGCCGGAGGAATGGGACTATCCGTATCGGTTCTTCCGGTGGTAGCGGGCTGCCCGACTCAAGGCGTTGCCGGAGAGTTTTTCGTAGCACGGCCGTCCCGGCGACGTCCCGGCTGTGGTTTTCTCCTCGAAAACACGGGCGGGACGCCCGTGCCACGAGTTTAATCACAGGCTCTGAGCGCAGCGACGGATCTCTTGCTTCCACGGCTCCAAGAGATCCTTCGCTGCGCTCAGGATGACGGCTTGAAGCCGTCACTTTCTGACGCCAGTCCTTGCTCAGCTTTCCTATCACGTCCACCCGGCGTCGGCCCCGAAGAAGTCGCTGTAGAACTGGCTGGCGCTGAGCGTGCCGTATGCACTGGGATTGTCCTTGATGTTGGGGCCGTCGTATCCCCAGGGGTTGCGGAGGGTGATGCTGACCGGCACACCCTTGCTGTTGAATTGCACCGATTCAACCGTATAGCAGTGATTGCCCACGACATAGTCGGCCGGATCAGGGTTCACGATGGTCCCGGCAAGAACGACCTGACCGGTCTTGAGCGTCGCGGCAATGTTCGCCAGGACATTGGTGGGACTGCTGCCCCAGAAGGCGTTGGCGCCGTCACCGAGCGAGTTGAGAGCGGTCCCACAGCCGCCGCCCTGGATCGACTGGTAACTGCCCTGGTCCAGGCGGAAGAAGGTAAAGGCCTTCTCCAGCAGCGGGGCCCATATGCAGTTATCAGCGCCGGCGTTGGCTCCGACGAAATAGCCGCCGCCGGTGACGGGCAGCTCGGCGTCGATCCGGTAATAGACCGGCTCGTCGTGCGAGTTGAAGAACCTGACGGCATACGTCCCGTCTCCCAGCGGCACAATGGACTGCTCGATCCAGTTCTGGTCCACCTTGGCAAACCCGGCCAAGCCGGCCAGGAACCCGCAATCGCCGATGCCGCCCTGATGAATGTCGTTCTGCGTCGGCCCACCGGGTGCGAACAGCGGATCGAAGCCGAAGATCTCATATGCATAGGTGGTGGTTACGGTCCCTATGCCATCGGGCCCGGGCGAGATGACCGTGGGGTCGGGCTCGAGCAAGCTGCCGCCAAGGGCGCCGAGTGGCGGGGTCTGGGACACGGTCCCGCCGCGCACATAATCCACGACCAACTTCTGGAAGCCGGAGATGGTGTGGATATTCCCGATGAGAGATTCCCAGCCCTTCCAGGGGTCGTTGATCTTCTGACTGCTGCCGGCATCGGTCCAGTAGCTGTTGGTGCCGCCGCCGCCATTGAGCTGCGCGGGGCCGTCGCCGACCGTGACGAAGGTGTTGCTGCCCGTGCCGGCAGTGAGCGTGTCGCTGCCGCTGCCGCCGTAGAGGGTGTTCTTGCCGTTGCCGACAATAATGGTTTGCGCACCGGCGCCGCTGTGGACCACGTTGTTTCCATTACCGAGCTTGATCGTAGTCGACTTGGTCTGGCTGATGTTGAACGCGATGGGCGAGGGGCTGATGCCAACGATAATATCATCCTTGCCTGCCAGCTCTTGCGTGAGGGTCACAGAGGCGTTGTCGAGGCTGTCGTTGATGTTGATCGTCGCCTGGCCGCCGGTATCCAAGATGGTAATCCGGCCGGCGAACGAGGTGAGATTACCAGCGCCGATGTTGACCTTGTCAGTTCCGCCGTCGCCGTCGATGGTCAGGCCTTTAGATCCAAGGCTCGCCCAACTCTGGTCCATCGCGACCTTTCCGTTGACAAGGACCGTAACGTAACTAGGCGTGGTGGAGGGGACGATGTCGATGACATCGTTTCCCGGCGTACCCATTACAGTGGTCGGCACTGGACTGATCGGCGGTGTGATATGGATGGGGCCGGGCCCGGGAATCGCAGACATCATCCTGCGGATTTCCAGTGGCTCGACCGCACAGTGCCTCGGTGCGGGCCGATCCGGCCGCGCGCGCCTCACGCTTGTCCCCCATAGGTTCGCCGCGTAAAACGGCTTCATAGCAGTCTTCATAGACCGTACTCCTGCTCGAAATGAGCGATGCGTACTCAGCGCAACCAAGTCAGATCGCCGCCGGCGTCGCTATGCGTGCCAGGTGCGACCGGACATGGCGGAGCGCGGGAGCGGACCATCCGCCCCCTCAATTAGGCTCTGTCTTGAGACAGAGACTGGCTCCATCCCTTGCAACCCGGTCCGGAGCGGGGTTTTGCTTCGGCTCAAACTTTCGCTGGGTGGTGCTGGCAGGGACGACGCCGTCGCTATTTCAGACCCGCCGGGAGAGATGCGCAGACTGTAGCCACGGGTGGGGCTGCGCAACCGGTGCGATGCGTAAAGGCGTGAATGCGATGATCAACCTGCCCCCCCGGATGGCGCGGAGCTCATTTTCCGAACTGCTTCTTCAATTCGGCTTTCAGGCAGGGCATAATAACGGTGCCATCGGGTCCTTCTTCTGTTCCGCTATGCGTTTCAGCACCTCCGCGGTGGTGAACTTTTTGGGGTCCAGCCGAGGCGTCAGCTCATCCCAATCCAGGGGCGTCGATACGGTTGCTTCCGGCACCGCACGCATGACATATGGCGGCACCACATGATGCCCCCTGGCGTTCTGGATGACGTCTACATAAACGCGTTTTCCCCGCGCGGCCTTGGAACGCTGGACGGTGGCCAGGTCGAGCAATTCTTCCACGACGCGGGCCGCAATCCCGCTGGCCCAATGACGCGCTTTGTCGTAGCCGCCTTCCTCGGCCCATGGGGTTAGAATGTGCAGGCCGCTCTTGCCGGACGTCTTGAGGTATGACTCGATACTCTGCTCGTGTAACACTTCGTGAAGCGTCCTAGCGATCTTCACCACCTCAGCGAAGGAAGACTGGCCGGGATCCAGGTCGAAAAGCACAAAATCGGGATGATCGAGCGACGCAACGCGGGATAGAAACGGATGGAACGTAATCGTGCCCTGGTTGACCAGATAGAGAAGCGTGTTGAGGTCATTGACCAGTGCATATTGCACGGGCTTGCCGGCCTCACTGGGAAGTTCGATCCGAGGGACCCAACTGGGATAATACGCCGGCGTGTTCTTTTGCCAGAACCGCGGGGCGTTTGGCCGTGTTAAGCCGTCGGGCAACCGCTCCAGGGTCATTGGCCTATCTTTCAGGTGGGGGAGCAGACGATGGGAGATCGTTTCATAGAATTTGAGAACGTCTCCCTTGGTGAGCCCGGCCTGGGGGAACATCATCTTTTCGATGTGCGTGAACTTGACCCGTTCTGATTCTTCCTGGGGGGCCTTGCGCGAAGGTGCCGGCGAACGGCGTTTCGGGTGCGCGGCAGACGCGGCTTTTCTCTTGCCATTTGATTCTCGTGCGGTGGAGGTCAGTAATGGCGGGGATTTAGGTTGCTCCCGTGGCACGGCGGTGGGTTTCTTGTCCATTCGCAGTCCTTCGTTACCACTGACAACTGCACATGATTTAAGCAACTGGCGAACCTTTCCACGGCTGGCGTGAAAATTTTCCGCCAGACTTGCCTGCAAGGCCGGAAGCTACCGGGACTGCGGGTTTTCCTTAATGGGCCGTGGTCCGACGATTGCATCTCTGGCGACCGTCGATGGCGACGTGGTGACGCACAGCCCGGACGGCGTGTCGCAGGAATGTCCGTTTCCGCTCATGGAAGAAGATGGAATTCAACGGGAGTTTGTTGGGCAAGTGAAGTCGCGAATCCTCAAGCCTTGACAGCTTGCTAAACGCGCCGGGAAAATGCCATGCAGTTCAGAGGAGGCTCATGGCGAGTGCAATCGTCTGTCCCAAATGCTCTCAACGCTTGTCAGCCCCCGATAACAGGGGCGAACTCAGGGTGACTTGTCCAAAGTGCCGCAGCCAGTTCGACTGGACGCCAGAAGTTGACGAGCGGCAGCTCTTATTCCGATGCGCCTCGACGGGTCAAGCATTCGCCTTCCGATTTCGAAAAGTCCCCGGTGAGCGAACCTACCGATTGGCCGGCGTTCTAAACGTAGTGAATATTGACGCAGCGGACAGCTCCGCAATCGTTCGACGACCCGGCGGCAAACGCCGTCGCGGCCTGCTGGCACGACTGCTTCCCGCTTTCCGCGCGGCGGGCTCAGACAAAGGCACCGGCGGATCGAGTAGCTTCAGTGCCGAAGACTTTGACTTCAGCGGCTGGTTTTGCCCGTGCTGCGGATGGAACAAGAACATCAGGGCGAAGTCGATCTTTGTTCAATGCGGCACTTGCGGCGAGCTGGTATGCGGAGCACGAACAGTCGAAACCGCCAGCGGCAAATCCAAGTTCTCGTGCCACGACGGGTGTGGCGGGACCGGCACCATTGCTGGTCCTCTTGAATCATATTCAGGCACAAGCCGGGAACGAAGCACGGTCAGACATCAACTTCCGCGCCAAGAAGATATGAAATCGTTGCCTCCTGCCCAAGTCCCCGCGAAAAAACGAAAGTAGCGTCCTGCAAGCTGTTCTTATGGTGCGGACTTTGTCTTCGAACGTCTGGTGGCCGGGCGATCGACCTGGACGGGCAAAACGTCCAGGTCCAGCAGGGCCCAGTCGCCGTCTTTGAGGACCGCGAGGTTGTTGATTTCGCGCTGTGCGCCTGCCGGGGCACCGCCCAGCGCCTGCCGGGCGTCGGCCACGCGCTGGTCGAAGGGGGCAAAATACTTGGGCGCGGTGGGGCCGTAGAGCTTGCTGCTGACAATCAGATAATTGACGCCGAAGTTGTCTCGCAGGCGTTGCAGGCCGGAGCGGTCGGGGGCATAGAGAGCATCGATGACGGCATCGGCGCGAGCTCGCATCCGCATGGCAAAATCATGATGGAAGGCTTGGTGGGTCTCACGCGAGACCAGGACCGATCGCTGGCAAACGTAGGGAATGTCATCCACTTCTGATGGCCAGCCGGCGACGATGGTATAGGCGGGGGTTTTGTCCCGGAGATACGCATAGATCGCAAGATGGTCCGTGACGGCATAGTCAAGGCCGGCGCTGCGCACGCTCCGGCCGTCGGTGAAGAAAAGAAACAGAAGGTAGGCGCCGCAGATTGCCAGCATGGTGGGCCCGCGCGCCGATTGGGAATGCGACGCCTGCGCAAAGCGTATGGGCAGAGCGGCGATGCCGACGGGCGCCAGGACGGCGGCGATCACCGGGAGCGGATAGGCCAGGTACCGCTCCGGCAGATAGAGGTATGGCGACAGTGGGATCGACACAATGTGTGCCAGAAGCGCCGCGCCGGCCAAGAGGAGCAGCCGTCGGGTGCACACGTCGCGGACGACGAGGGTCGCGGTCCCGACGCCGCCCAGGACTGCAAAAAGCCAAAGCGGGACCTTTCGGCCGGGATGGGCGAAGATGGAGTGACCGGCACTGCCCGGGCCGCCGAGGCCGGAGAGCGGGGCTCGGACCAGTTCGGCCAGGTCGGAGCGGGAGAACAAGCCGGGTGCGCGGTCTTCATCGGCGTAGCGCCCGCCGGGGCCGACCTCGGGGAACTCGGCGGCATCGGAAGGGCGAATGACGGCGCCGTAGGCGCTGCTGGCTTGCTGGGTGGGCCAGACCAGAAGCGCGGCCAGGACGGCGGTTGCCGCGGTCACGCCCAGCCGGCGGCCCAGCCCCCATCGGGCGGCGCCGCCGCGCTGTCGGCTCGGCAGGAGCAGGAGCATCGCCGCCAGGGCCAGCCCGGAGGTGACGGCCACGGTGGGGTAGAACGCGGCGGAGATCACAACGACGGCCGCCAGGAGAAGGGGTCGGCCGCCCACCAGTGCCAGGGCCGCCAGGGCATATAAGGGAAAGGCGAAAGCCCGGGGCAGGCCGCCGCCCATCCGTTCCAGGAAGACCGGCGCTCCCAGGCACAGGGCCGCGGTCCCCCAGGCGGCCCATTTCCCCTCGAGCCGCCCGGCCGCCCGGGCGCAAGCGGCCACGGTCAACGCCAGGAGCAGATATGGCAGCACCTTGCTGAGCGACCGTGGGTCGACCCATTTAGCGGCGCTGGCATAGAGCAGCTTGTAACCCGCCGGCGTGCAGGCCAGGTAGTAGTCAGCGATGAGGTCATTATGAAAAAGATGCGCATCGTAATAGCGCAGGAACGGCCAGATCTGCTGCCGGGCATCGTCGTTGAAGCGCAGCGGATCGGCCGCACGGCCCATGTTGGCGACGATCACCGGCGCGTAGAACGCGACGAGCGAGGCGAGCAGGAGCAGCGCCGGCCAAGGCCTCCTCGCATGCGCTGCAACGGCGCGAGGTGCGGTGGTGGGCGGCGCGCCTTGGGAAGGCTCGGGGGGAACGAAGGTGGGTGGTTTTGCCTCCATGCGCCGCAGAGTGTACCCGGATCGGAGAGGGAATGGGACTATTGCCTCTGCAGCCGGAACAGCAACGAGCAGGCGATCAGCGCGTTCATCACGTTACCGCTCCAGATCAATCCCACGCCGAATTTCAGGGGGTTGTGTTTGATCGCGTCGGTCCAGGGGACCGCCCGGCAGGTCTGCTGGCCGGCGACGATCAGGGTGATGCACAGCAGGGCGGGGATGAAGCTCACGGCGAACGCCGTCAGGAAGTTCCCGCTGCGGAACATCATGCCCAGGGCGCAGCCGACCAGCACCAGGATCAGGCAGCTCACCGCAAAGCTGGCCCGGCTGCTGCTCTCGGCCATCAGCCCGTTGCCCAGGGCGACAATCTCGTGCTGGAGCCGTTGCTTGTCATTGACTGTCAGCTCGGCGGCCTGTTCATAGTAGCCGACCTTGCGGTCGCGAAGTTTTTTCACGTCGTCGGGCATCGCCACCGAAATCAACTCGGTGTACTGACCGCTCATGGGGCGCGTGGCGCCCTGCGGGGTGCGCTCCAGGAGTTCGAGGGTGACGTCCACGATGCGGTCGGGCGAATCCGGACGCACCCGGATGTTCAAGTCCTTGGACGTCTGGTGCGCGACGGGCTCGCCGGGCCGGTAGTAGTCCAGGCGGATGGCGTCCGGCTTGACGCCGCGCACCTGCAGCTCCGCATCCTGTTCGACTTTCCGGGCCGGAACTATGTAGGCCGAAACGTCGTCGGAGAGCGTGATGACGACCCGCTCATCCGTGGGCGAGACAGTGGGTTCGGCGCCGGCGTCGCCTTGCTGGCGCACCACCGGAAGGAAGACGGCCTGGCGCTGGCCGCTGTTCAGTTGCAGGGCCACCTGGTTGAGGTACAGCGTCTGCTGGTCTCTGCGCAGGAAGCTGACGACGACGTCGTTGATTTTGCGGCTCTTCTCGGGGTGTTCGTAGAGCCGTTTGAGCCGGCTGACAGTCATGAATTTTGGGTCTTCCTTGATGGGCGAACCGATGTCGAGCGGCCCGAACTGCCCGACGCCGACGCCGGCCTGCATCCCGCCGGTCAGTTCGCGGGGGAACTTGTTGGCGCCGTCCAGGCCGATGAGCAGGCGGACCGGGCTGTCGCCGGTGGATTCGTCGCTGTCGCGGAGGCTGCGGTCGTCGATTTTGACGGTGGCGCTGCTGGCCAGCCAGAACTGGCCGGGCTTCTTGAAGTGGGGGTCCTTGAAGCGGTCGTCCCTGAGCTTGGGGTCGTCCTTGTTGGGGTCGTGGTGCTCGTAAGCGACGATCGACACACCGGTCAGGATGACGAGTTGCTGGCCCGGATGGCTCGGGTCGGGAGGTGGGATGAACGCCCTTTGGGCGTAGACCTCGGAATCCCCAAACTCGATTTTGTGGGTGCGATCGATGCGCGTCACGATCAACTTGGCAAGGTTGGAGTAGAGGACCTTCTCCACCTTCAGCGTGTAGACCGGCACGACGTAGCAAAGGAACAGCAACTGCGTGATCGCAACGATCAGCCCGAAGACCATTGCCGGGAACGCCATCCCCAGGAACGGACCGAGGCTCAGCCCGCCGGCCCGGCAGGCGGTCAGTTCATTGTCAGCACTGAGCCGGCCGTACACGACCGTGGCGGCGAAAAGCGCCGCGATCGGGAAAGAGTACGTGGTCATGGCCGGCGTGAAGTAGGTGAGGATCTTGCCCACCTGCCCGGCGTCCAGGCCCTGCTGCGTCAGCGGGCGCAGCAGCCCGCCGAAGCTCAGGATGCCCGCCAGGGCACCGGACGTCATGAGGAAGATCTTCACGAGGTCCTTGAAGACGTACCAGAACAAGGTCCGGCCCATTAGTTCACCGCCATGTTGATGACCCGGCTGTCGGAATTCGAATTTCGAGTTTCGCGCCGAACCGCTGCTGCCAGCCGTTCGATGCCCGGGTCGATGCTGCCGATTTCCACCTGCCCGAAGCTGAGGCGCAGGCAGTTGGTCGGCACGTTCCCGGTTTCGTCGGCCTGCATGCAGTAGTCGCCGGGGACGTAAATGACGCCGGCTTCCACGCAGGCGTTGAACATGGCCCCGCCGCGGCGGGTGTCCGCGCCGGCGGGGAGCGTCAGCCAGATGTAAAGCCCGCCGTCGGGATGGGTCCAGTGCAACCCCGGCACCGCCGGCATATACCGCCGCAGCGCCGCCAGCATCACGTCGCGCTTGGCGCGGTAGGCGCGCTGAAGGACATGGACGTGCTCGCCATAGCTCCCGTCAGTGATCGCCTCCAGGGCGATATGCTGGGTCAGGTTAGACGACCCGAAGTCGTGGTTCCCCTTCTGGTGCAGGACGGCTTCGAGCAGATCGGCCGGCATGGCCGTGTAGCCCAGCTTCAGCCCCGGCGCGAACGGCTTGCTGAACGTGTGGCTCAGCACTGTAAATCGGTTGTCCGCGTCGTATGACTTGATCGAACGGTGCGCGGGGCCTTCGTAGCGCAGTTCGCGATAGGCGGCGTCTTCCAGGACCAAAATCCGCTGCCGATTGCTGTATGAGCGCACGATCTCCGCCAACTGGGGGCGTCGCTCGGCCGAAAGCGTCAGGCCGGTGGGGTTCTGATAGAAGCTGGTGCAATAGACGAATTTGACCCGCCCCAACTCGCCGGCGGCGTCGATCCGCCCCAGCAGCCGGCCGACCGCCTCGACGTCCATTCCGTCGCGATCGATCGGCACCGTCATCACACGAGCTCCCAGCGACGACAACGCGCCGGTATAGACGAAATAGCTCGGGTTGGCGGCGATCACGATGTCGCCCGGGTCGATGAGGGCATCGCCGACCAGGTAAAGCGCCTGCTGCGAGCCGGTGGTCACCAGTAGATCGTCAGCCGACAAGCCCATGTCGGCCGGCGAAAGGCCTTCGAGCTTGCTCAGGTGCTCGACCAGGGCCCGGCGCAGGGAGGACAGGCCCAGGGTCGTGTCGTACTGCAGTGCGGCCCGCCCGCGGGCGGGGTCGGCAAAGATCCGCCGGGTGATGGCATCGCACTCGGCGACAGGGAGGGTAGCGGCATCGACCAGTCCCGCCGCCAGGTTGATGAGCCTGGGGTTCTTCATCACCTCGGAAATCAGGTAGCTGATTGGCTGCTCGACGGTGCGCCGGGCCTTGGCCGAGAGCGGTAGCTCGGCGGGGGCAGGGGGAGATTTAATGCTCAGGGAACTCATTTAGTTGATGGCATGGTATCGATTGGCCCCGATGGGTTCAAACCGGCGACATTTGCGGAGGATCGACCCCACCCATAAACGGGGATTGCGTGACAGTCATCGGCGACTTCCCCTCCGGTAGAGGTGATCAACGCCCGCGGCAAAACGGACAGGCTAAACGTTGGTTATGCGGAGTCGCGCCTCCCCCCGATTCAGTCGCCGGCCATGTCTTCGGTTGATCGACATCAACGTCGGCCGCTGGGCGCATCCGCAGGCCGAAGCTCATTTCTGCCCGGCTTTCGAGTTGATGCGTTCCAGAAGAGCTTGTTTTTTCTTTGCGAAGTAGCCGTCGAGGGCCGTCACCGTGATGGGCCTGCCGCTGTCCAGCCCTTCGAGCAACAGTTTCTCAAGCTTGTCTTGCTCGGCGCGTTTCTGGTCCTCTCGAACGAGCGAGCGGATGTACTCCGTCGGAGTCGCATGATGCGTCTCCTTCGTCCGCCGTTCGACGAAATCCCGAAGTTCATCGGGCATGGAGATGTTGAGCGAAGCCATACGGACCAGTTTAACATGCCATGTCGAATATCGTCAACATTCGACATCGGAATGTCTTGCACGTTCGTCGCCCAGACGCTCTCATTCCCGCCATGGAACAGACACTGGAAAAAACGGCGGTCGTCACCGGCGCCGGCAGCGGAGTGGGTCGGGCGGTCGCATTGCGGCTTGCCAGCGAGGGGTGGTCGGTTGCCCTGGTGGGCCGGCAGGCAGCGGGCCTCAACGAGACGCGGGCCTTGGCCGGGCCGTTTGCCGACCAGCTCTTCGTTACCCCCTGCGACATTTCCGATGCCAAGGCGGTCGAGGCCCTGGTGGAGGACGTCAACAAAGAGCTCGGCAGCGTCTCAGTACTGGTCAACTCGGCCGGCACCAACATCCCGCAGCGCGGGCTGGGCGTCCTGAGCGTCGAAAAATTCAAGGAACTCATCGAAGTCAACCTTGTCGGCACGTTCATCTGCGTCCACGCCTTCCTCCCAATCATGCGCAAACATGGCGGCGGTACCATCGTCAATATCGTCTCGGACGCCGGACTGCTGGCCAATGCTAAAGCCGGCGCCGCTTACGTGGCGGGGAAGTTCGGCGTAACCGGGCTTACCCAGTCGATCAACGCCGAGGAGCGCGGCAACGGCGTCCGTGCCTGCGCCATTTTCCCCGGCGACATCAACACGCCGTTGCTCGACAAGCGGCCTGCGCCGCCGCCGCCCGAGGCCCGGGAGAAGATGCTGCAACCGGAGGACGTTGCCGATTGCGTGATGCTGGCGATCAACCTGCCGTTGCGGGCGGTCGTGGAACAGCTTCTGGTGCGGCCACGCTGAGCGGCGTCTTTGAAGTGGAGATCGAGCATGAATCGGAAACGAAAATGGAGTATCGCAACCGCCGTCACCGCCGCCCTCGGGCTCATCTGCGGCTGCGCTCATGAACTCGACGCGCCCGAGCGAGCCGACGCGCCGCTCCCCACGGGGCGTTGGCTCGATGGCGGCTTCGCCGAGGCCTCGCAGGACATCGGCAGCCTGCCGGTCAATCTGCTGCTCAGCCCCGACGGGAAATATGCTATCACAACCGGGGCCGGGTTCCGCGAGGCGCTCTGGTCAATCGCCACGGCGGACGGCCGGGGCGTCAGCCACCTCGATTACAATACCGATGCCGACGATCGCGAGAACGGCCTCTACTACGGCCTGGCGTTCGGGAGCGACGGCACGCTTTACGCGGCCCAGGGCGCGGCGGCCCGCGTGGCGGTGCTTCACCTCAGCCCCGACGGACAACTGACCGAGACGGGGTCGATCAGCACCGGAACCGCCAGCTTTCCGGCCGGGCTGGTCGTGGACGGTCGCGGTATCTTGTACGTGACGGACAATGATCCCCACGCCGGGGCAGCCAGTAAGGGTCGGCTCGCTCGCGAGGGGCCTGAACAGCCCGCTACGGCCCCAGCGTTGCCGGCATCACAACCCGCCCCTGCCGAATTCAGTCTCCCCGCTTCGGTTTTTCTATTCGATACCAAGACGCGCCAGCGCGTCGGGCGCTTCGTCTTCGATTCCGTGGCCGGTACCAGCAACTTCCCGCTGGCGGTCACGGCCCTGCCCGACGGCAGCAAGGTATTCGTCGCCAGCGAGCGCGACGGGGCGGTTTACGTGCTTGACGCCTCCGACCCGGCCGCGCCGAAACAGTCGGCGCTCATCCCCACCGGCGCTCACCCCGACGCCCTGTTGCTGAGCCGGGCCGGCACGCGGCTGTATGTCGCCAACGCGCATAGCGACACGATTTCGGTAGTCGACACGGCGACGGACAAGGTGATCGGCACGGTCCTGCTGCGGCCGGAGATCTCCAAGGACCTGGCCGGGGCGACGCCCACGGGGCTCGCCCTGTCGCCGGATGAAAAGACGCTGTATGCCGCGCTGGGCGACATGAACGCCGTCGCCGTGGTTTCGCTGAACGAGGCCGACGGGGAGCCGGCGCGTTTGATGGGCTACGTGCCGGTGGGGTGGTATCCGACGGCCGTGGCGGTGACGCCCGACGGCAAGCGGCTGCTGGTCACCAACGCCAAAGGCGTGCAGGCCCGCATCCCCCACAATGCGTCACCGGCCGGCGGCCTGGCATCTCCGCTGGCGCTGCTCGAGGGGACGGTCGCAACCGTCACCGTGCCGACGCAACAAAGCCTGGCTGACCTGACCCAGCGGGCGCTTAACAATGCCCGCCTGACGCCGGCATATATCAAGAGCGAAAATCCGCTCAAGCACATTTCGTTAACTTCTGACAAGCCGCAGAAGATCAAGCACGTCATCTATATCGTGAAGGAGAACCGCACCTACGACCAGGTGCTGGGCGATTTGCCTCAAGGCAACGGCGACCCCGCCCGCTGCCTCTTCGGCCGCAATGTCACGCCCAACCTGCACGCTTTGGCCGAGCGGTTCGTGCTGCTGGACAATTTCTATGATTGCGGCGAAGTCTCCGGCGACGGGTGGACCTGGTCCACCCAGGCGCAGGCCAACGAATACGTCCAGAGGAACGTGCCTTACGAATACAGCGGCCGGAGCCATAACTTTGATTACGAGGGGACGACCAACAGCTATCCGACCGGCGGGTTCCCCGCCATCGGCCCTGACGGCAAGCCGCTGAGCAATGACCCGCGCTTCGCGGCCGGCGGCAAGCCCATCCCCGACGTGGCCGAAGCGCCCGGCGGGCACCTGTGGGACCTGGCCCGCAAAGCCGGCCTCTCCTACCGCAACTACGGCTTCTACGTCGGCGGCGGTGTGCGTAACGCCAAGGGCGTCGTCATTCCCGACAACTGGCCGTCCAGCGCCGGCCTGCAGCCCGGCGGGCATGACCTGGCAGGCATCACCGACGTCGACTTCCGCCGGTTCGACCTGGACTACGCTGACAGCGACGCTCCGCGAACGTATACCCAAAAGACCGGGGAAGACCGCTTCCTTCGCTCCCTCCGGAAGTTCGGCAAGTACGATGCCCCCAGCCGGTTTTCCGAATGGGACCGCGAGTTCCAGCAACTGCTGAAAAAAGACCCGGCCGGCGCTGCGGTGCCGGCATTCATGACCGTCCGCTTCGGCGACGATCACACCGTCGGCGCCAGCGCCGGCAAGCCGACGCCGCGATCGATGGTGGCCGACAACGATTACGCCGTCGGCCAACTCGTCGAAACGATCAGCAAGAGCCCGATCTGGGAGTCCACGGCCATCTTCGTCATCGAAGACGACGCCCAGAACGGCCCCGACCACATCGACGCCCATCGCTCCACATGCTACGTCATCAGCCCGTGGATCAAGAAAGGGAGCATCGACCATACGTTCCAGAATACGGTGAGCATTATCCGGACCATGGAACTGCTGCTGGGGCTCGGCCCGATGTGCCAGTACGATGCCGCCTCAGGCGCCATTCTCGACTTCGACGCTGCGCCGGCCAACAACGCCCCGTATGAGGCGGCCCTGCCGGATGAAAAGATCATCGGCGAAATCAATGCCGGGCTGCCCGCGCGAAAGCCAAAGAAAGTGAGCCCCGAGCAGACCAACGCTACCGGTTCACACCAGCCGGAGTCAGCGCAGGAGGGTCGCAAAACAGGATTGGATGAATTGGCCGAGGAGTCGGCAGCCATGGATTTCACCCACGCCGACCGCAATCCGGCCGATGCATTGAACCGGATCATCTGGAAGACCGTCAAAGGAGTTGATTCAGAAATGCCGCCAACGCCGCACCGGCCTGCCCTGAGCTCGCCGAACGGGCCTGCGGCGTCGGATGGGAAGGCTGCCGCGAAGGGGCAAGCCGCACATGGCAAACCTCGCGATGACGATGATGATTGATTGCGGAGGAACCTGTGATGAATCCTGATGAAACCACGCTGGGTGCCATGGGCAAGCGTACTCGCTTGCCCGTGGGGCCCGTTGCAGGTACGAGCAGACACGGGCAAGCGAGTACGCTTGCCCATGGCACCCATCCAGCAAGTTCCGTTGACCGCCAGGTGCTGCTCCCACTTCTACGAAAGGTGGTCGCGGCCCTGTGCGCGATTGCCGCAGCTAATCCATCCTCCTGGACATGGTCCGCCGAAACGTTGCCGGCCACGCAACCTTCGGGCGTCCCGATCACGCAGTTCGGCGCGGTCGGCGACGGGCAGACGCTGAACACAATGAGCATCCAGGCGGGAATCGACAACCTGTCCATCTCTGGCGGCGGAACGCTGCTCATTCCGCAGGGCACCTTCCTTTCCGGCGCCATCTTCCTCAGGCCCGGCGTGGACCTCCGCCTGGAGAGAGGGGCGGTCCTCAAAGGATCAACCGACGTCGCCGATTATCCGAAGGCCAACACCCGTATCGAGGGGCACAGCGAGCCGTTTCTGCCGGCGCTGGTCAATGCCGACCGGATCGATCACCTGCGCATCACCGGGGAAGGGACGCTGGACGGCAGCGGGCCGCCCTTCTGGGCGTCCTTCTGGAAACGCCGGAAGGAAAACCCCCACTGCACCAACCTCGAAGTCCTGCGGCCCCGCCTGCTTTTCATTCAGAATTGCCAGGACGTTCAAATCAACGGCCTGACGCTGAAGGACTCCGGCTTCTGGAACCTCCACCTGTACCGCTGCCACGATGCCGTGCTAGACCATCTCGACATCCACGTTGACGTCGGCCCCGGCGAGCGCGCCCCCAGCACCGACGGCATGGACATCGACAGTTCCCAGCGCGTGACCGTGCGCGACTGTACATTTTCGGTCCATGACGATTGCATCGCCCTCAAGGGGACCAAGGGCCCGTTTGCCCTTGAAGACAAGGACAGCCCGCCGGTCGAGCACATCCGCATCTCCGGGTGCACCTTCAAGATGGGCGGCGCCGCCCTCACCTGCGGCAGCGAAGCCACCGAGGTCCATGACGTAGTGATGGACCACTGCACCGTCGCCGGGTCCATGCCGTTGCTGCACCTGAAGCTCCGGCCCGACACGCCGCAGCATTATCACGACATCCACATCAACGATGTGGTCCTGCACAGCGGTTCGGTCTTCGAGGTGGCGCCCTGGTCACAGTTCTTCGACTTGAAGGGCCAGCCCCCGCCGCAATCCACCGTGAACGATGTCTCCATCTCCGGCCTGACCGGCTCCTTCGACTCCCTCGGCAAGATCAAGGGCAACAAGGGCACCAGCATCAGCAACATCACCTTGAGCAATTTCGATGTTCAATTGAAGAGCGACAAGTTCGAGCACCAGGAGATCGACGCCTTGAACATCAAGGATTCAAAGGTGAACGGTATGGCATACCCGTAAGGATTTGTGTGTCGAGTCTTTTTCCCTCACCCGGTACTCCGGGAGAGGGTAAGGGGGGTAAGGGGGGTAAGGGGGGTAAGG
>Ga0182024_10003570_pt1 | contig 36839 bp, 27 predicted proteins | sample P32metaG_FD_120480 | JGI IMG/M metagenome (GOLD analysis project Ga0182024, IMG submission 120480) | Permafrost microbial communities from Stordalen Mire, Sweden - P3-2 metaG (Illumina Assembly) | ecosystem: Environmental > Terrestrial > Soil > Wetlands > Permafrost | place: Sweden: Stordalen...
AGTTGACTGCGACGCTCTCTTCTGTGAAGAGTGCTGGGGCCAACGTGGTGCCGAGGCGTGGGTCAGGTGTCGAACTCACTGGCCGTGGGTTCGAAGGGGTCGGATCTGTTTGCCAGTCTGCGTGGCTACAGGCAGGGCGCAGAGACCACGTCGCTATGGTGCTCGGGTCGAACTGGAGTTCCAGTTCATTGCGCCAGCGACTTAGGTGGTGGCGCGGAGTCCGCCCAATCTGCATCGACGCTCCGCCGCCCCAGCCCGGTTTTCGGTGACACCCGTGCCCTCTACAGCGCGGCTTGGACCCCAACTTCGGAGGCGTCCAACCGCCTGCCACCCCGCACGAGCAGGACGGCAAATGCCGCGCTGGTGATCAGCTGGGCGACGAAGAGCACGTGCAGCCACCCAACGACGGTGCTCGCCGCGAGCAAGAGGCCCACAATCTCGCAGCCGAGAATCACCACGTCCCAGCCGCCGTGCAGGATCGCAGCGATGAGCCACGCGGACGCTGCTGTCTCGAAAAGCAAGATGATCACTGCGACGGCGACGTGGGTCGCGTGCAAGTCACCACTTCTCTTGTAGAACCCCGAATAGGGAATGACGGTCACGGTGTGGATCCCGTAGTTGCTCATGCCCCCCTCATTTCGCCTGAAGAGGATTCCGGGCATCAAGACGATGCACAACGCGAGGAAGGCGAAGAACGTGCACTGACTCACCAGGAGATCCCTGGCCATCCTCCCCCGCACGAGTCGACCCTAACGTCGGTGTTGCCGGCCAACAGATCCGGATGCGTTGACTCGAAGTGCTGGAACGGAGTCACTCACCCGTAGGTCCGACCGAGTGCACGGCCGCGGGAAGATCTAGGTCTCACGGCGATGAACACGACCCACCACCTGGTCCTTGTCTGAGCGGAGGCAGACTCCTCAACTCGTCTGGCTACAGGCAGGTCCCAGTAAGCACGTCGCTACAGTGCGAAGCCGCTCGCGCCCGAATAGACCCAGCCGTCTGCGACCGCCGGTGACGTCACGATCGTCGTCGCATCGCTTGCATAGAGCACTGTCCCCGACGTCGCGTTGAGCGCGATCATGCCCCACGGCGCGCTCTTCGATGGCTTCGCCGACGTCAGGTAGACGACGCCATTCGCGACCGTTGGCGAGGAGGCTGCCCCGACGACCTTCGACCACAGCAGCTTGCCAGAGCTCGTCGAAACGGCGCAGACCTCGGCTTCTCCGCTCTTTGCCGCACCGACGACGATGGCGGTGGCGCCCGTCACGACGGGACTCGCCGTGCTATTGACTGCGCACGCGTTCGTCCACTTGATCGCCCCCTTGGTGATCGACACCGCGCACAGCCCGCGTGATCCAGCTGCAAGAACCAATGCGCCGTCATGAGCGGGCGTCGAGCTGCCGCTGTCACATCGGTCCGTTGAGAAGAGGTACGCCCCGCTCGTTGCGTTGAGGGCGACGAGCCTCCCGCTCGACGGCGACCCCGTGTAGGTGGTGCCGATGATCACCTCTGACAGCTTGGACGACACGGCGAACTCGGTGGGGGCGGTCGCACCCTTGAGGCTCACCGTCTTCGTGCCGTCGGTGACCCACACCGTGGACCCCGTCGTCGCATTCAGTGCGAAGACGCATCCACCAGTCGTCTGTCCCAGGAGGAGATTGCCCGCCACGGTCAGCGGAGCGGCGATCGATGAGCGCGTCGAGGTGCACGTCGCCGAGCCCTTCGACGGCCAGGCGACGCGCCATGCGAGCTTGCCCGTGGCCGCGTGCACGGCGTCGATCGCGTGCTTCGATTTGCCGGTGAAGCCGACGTAGATGAGGTCGGTCCCTTCCGACGCCGCGGGTGCGGACGTCAGCGCGACCGGTCCGTCCGGAGCGTACGAGAAGTGCCAGAGCGGAGCTCCCGTCGTGCCGATGTAGGCGTTGAGCGACGCCGCCGTTGACGTGATCTCGACCTCCGCGGGAGTACCCCCGCGGACCCGCTCGGGCAGCACGATCGCGTCGGTCCCGGCACCTCGGTTCCATCGGACCTTGAGACCCTTCACCGACGTCGTCGAGAGGATCGACTCGAGGGGCTGAACACCGCTGTGACCTGCGCCCTGGTGGAACATCAGCCACGAGGGCAGACTCGCCAATTGGCAGAGCGAGGAGGCGAGGCCCGATCCCGTCGCCGAGCTCCACAGCGGGGTGCCGAGCCCCGTCGCGAGGTCGTAGGAGGCGGTCGCGGGGTAGTCACCACCGTTGCTGCCGGTGTAGTCGGTCTCCCCGGTCGTGATGTCATGGAAGACGGTCGCCTTGGACGCCGCGAGGCTGTAGAGCGCCGGATCGAGGAACCCGACACGCGGCTTCCCAGCGCAGCTCTCGTTGCTCAGCGCCACCGACGCAGCCCAGAGCGGCGTCGCGAAGCTCGTCCCGTAGAAGTACCCCCACCCCCCGATGCCGCTGCAGTCCCCGGCGCTGCAGTAGAAGGCGTAGTAGGGAGCGCCGGAAAGCGCGGAGACATCCGGTGTCTCACGACAGTCACCGGTGCTTCCACAGGGTGCGCCGCTCGAGTAGCGATTGATGACGCCAGGGCCGCTCTGCCAGGCGGGCATCGGCCAGACCGACGAGATCCCTCCTCCGCTCGCTCCAACGCCGGTGGCGTCCCACGTCGTCTCGCCGCTGCGAGGCGTGAGACTCGACCACTGCGTTCCACCGACGGCAGTGACGTAGGGGTCGCTGGATGGATCGTCGACAGCGAGCGTCGTCGAGCTCGTGAACTGGTCGCACCCCTCCGAGCCGTAGTCCCCATCGGCCGCCAGGACGGTTTGGCCCTGCGCTGCCGCCTGCTCGAAGAACGTGGCTTCCGCCGCAGCGAAGCCTGCGGGCTCGTCGCTCTCGCACGCCAACCAGCTCGTGCTGATCACCTGGGCGGCGTCGTCGTCCACGATCCGCGACCATTCGTCGAGCCAGTCCGGGGTGAAGAAATTGGACGTCTCGTACACGCGGATGGCCGCCTTCGGGGCGAGACCGATCAGATCCTCGATGTCCGCCGTGGCCTCGAGCGTCCCGGATCCAATCGCTCCACCGCCATCGACGGGTACCACCGTGACGCTCGTGCTCGTCTTGTAGCAGCTCTGGTAGGCAGAAACGTCACTACTCGCAAAGGCCGTCGGTTCAAACAAGGCGATCGTCTCTCCTTGGCCGAGATCGCCGAGGCCGTAGAGATGGCCCAGTCCGTAGGCCGAGGCAAGGATGTTGGCCGTTGCTGCTCCAGTGCTCTGCGCGCTCGCGCACGGCACAGGACTCGATGCATGCCTCGTGGACGCCGCTGGGCGTAGGGCGTGCCCATCCGGTGCCGTGAGCTGGCTGACGGCGTTCGCTCCCCCCGGTTGAAGGTGCATGACGTCGGAGAGGCCAACAACGGCTTGGACGTCGGGAGCGATCGAACTCGGGAGCAACGGAGCGGTGACGTCGTCGAAGGCGATGCGGCCCGAGGACAGACGGAAGCGCTCAATCGTGGTGTGGAGCGCTCGATCCACCTGGGCCACGGTCGTGTGGATGGGTACGAGTAGACGGTCCGCTGACGGCCGATCGACACTGAGGCCGAGGTCGTAAAGCGTCCGAAGCACGGCGTGCAGCGTCGCAAGGGTCGGCCCAAAACGGGCACCGAAGGCGCCGCGGCCGATGTATCGGTGGTACGTCGAGCTTCCCGGCGTCGAGACAGCCGAAACGAAGCGCTCGAGTGCTCCGGGATCGCGTGGCGCGAGTGCGACGTCGAGGGTGATCGGGATCGAGCTCGCCAGTGGCCCAATCTCAGCGGCTCCCGCGGGGAGCGGCGCCGGACGGCCTACGGCTTCCAAGCGCGCGGCCGCCCGGGATGACGGACTTCCTATCTGTGCTGAGGCGAACGGCACAACGCCAACTCCGGCAAGGAAGATCGCAGCGGAGGCGACTGAAGCCACTCGAGATGCTGACTGACCAGTCATGCGCACCCCCGAACTAGGGACCTGTCATGGACCAACGACTCGAGAACGAGCCGATGTCCCGGGACTCTAGCTCTGCGTTGACCACGGCGAGCGACGTCGGCACGGCGACGGGAGGCGCAATCTCGTCCATGCAGGGATCGTCTCTCGTCGCGACGAGGCCATCTGCATGGCTTGGTGACCATTACGGCGACGCCGTACTTCTCAGCCTCGCGGTAGCTGAGCCAACCGGGGACGTGAAGTGTCCGTCTCCTCTTGCATTGTCGAATCACCTCTACTTGACGATCTTCAGCGTCTTCTTGCCTGACGTCGACTTAGTGAAGTTGGTGCTCCCAGAGTAACTGGCGATCAATTGGTACGTCCCCACGCCGAGCTCCTTGCGGGAAAGCACGCAGGTGGCCACTCCCGACGACAATTTGGCCTTGCACAACGACATGGACGGGACCTTGATCGTCACCTTCCCCGTCGGGGTGCTACCCGCATACTGGGGAGAGACGACGACAGATAGCTTCTCAATCTGCTCATCGCCAAGTGCAAGCTTCGATTTAGAGAGCGTGAGCAGGGTCTTGGAGCGTGCCGTTCCAACCTTCACCGTCGCCCCGCTCGAAGCGACGGAGGCGTCCCAGTTCGCATCCCCTGGATACGAGGCGGTGAAGGTATGCGATCCCGACGACATCTCGGCGAGGGTGCATGAGCCAGATGCCTCGCCACCGGTGCCGGACACGACTGCCTTGCAACTGGTCGCGCCGCTCAAGACCGTCACCTTGCCGGAAGGAGCGGGCACATCAGTACCGGTGAACGCACCGGAGACCTTGACCGACAGCGTAATTGGCTGACCAACCACTGGATTCGACGTGAGTGTTGCAATCGACACGGTGGTTGCTGCAGACGTCTGCAGTGTCTTCAAGCTTGATCCTGAGAAATAGTTCAAGTAAGTTGCGCCGTCATCCGGGACACCGGTCACGGTGCCCGAGTCCGAGTACTCCCAGAGTGTCCAGCCGTTGCCGCCCCAATTTGAGGCGGGAACGGTCGGTGAACTCACGCCGTAGTTGGCAATCCACAATGGAGCCGACGTGTAGGTGGACGGATCGCCGAGCGTTGAAATCCAAAACGAGGGATAGGTGTAGATGGCCGGAGTAACACCAGTCGCCGCCTTGACCGTATTGATCCATGAGGCAACACGCGAAAGGATGACGGCTGCGGATACGCCGTCCGTCACGGTCAGGCTGAGGACTGGAGGAAGATCCCCGGGCCTTGGCGCGTCCACACTCAAAAATTCATTCGCCTGAGTCACGGGGTCTTCGCTCGGCTCAAAGTTGGCATACCCACCGAAGGAAACGCCGGCAACGCGTGCACCGCTTCGGTTGGTGGCAAAGGTGGTGTCGACGTAGCTCGTTCCGTCAGTGGCCTCTGCGTAGACGAAATGCTCACAGGTGACGCTGGGCCACATGATCGACCCATCAAAGTGGCTGACGTCAAAGCCGTTGATGTGTGGGGTGCTCGGGCAAGCGCCCTTCGGGACACGAGACGCCCCAGCAGACGATGCGAGTGGAATCAGCCCGATCGCAATCACCAGTGACACGGCGAACGTGATCGGACCGCGCAGTCCCACCGAAGCGGATCCTCGTCGTGTGCAGCCCCAACGCACTCGTCGAAGCCTAACCCGTGAACACCATTGGCGCTCTGTAGATGGGCAGCAATCGATTCTCGCTCGCCGGCCGGAGCCGCAGTCTGGAAAGTGTGAGGATCACCATCCTCGCTTCTGCCCACCCTTCTCTAGACGGTCTGCCTTGATCCTTCGGCGAGAAGGAGCCCCCAGCAGGTCCGTGGTCGCTACACACCGGCAGACGCTCTCGGCATCGAACTCACGCGCTGAGTTCGATCGCTTCCGGCCGAGTGGGCCAGCAGCGTGCCTGGCATCGGAGGCGTCGATCCCGCGATCTGCCCGACCTCTCTCCTCGGCTGCGCTCAACGAGCACAATTGAGCCCCGTGGCGATGAAGACTCAGCGCACGGACTCTGGACAGGGTGATGTGGCGGCGATGACGTTGGTCCCAGACGTCCTTCGAACGATGGCCGCGCGCTTCCCCGACCGGACAGCAGTGGCCGTCGACGGCGGTGCCTCCATGACATTCGCCGAGTGGGAGCGTAGGTCGAACGCAATTGGCCGTGGCCTCGTGGGCCTAGGTGTCCTGCCCGGGGACCGCGTAGCGATCCTCGTCTCGAACCGGGACGCAATCCTCGCCGACATCACCTACATGGCAGCGCAGAAGGCCGGCGGCGTCGCGTCACCCATCAACCCTCGCCTTGCACGGTCGGAGGTCGCACACATCTTTCGTATCGCGCAGCCCAAGGTCGTAGTGGCTTCAGATGAACTGCTAGCGCATGTCGACCATGCTGTGGCCCACCTGGACGGTGTTCCGCCAACTCTCGTTCGGACAAGCGGTGCGACGGGCGTCGACTGGTCTCGAGATATTCGGATTGTCGGCTGGGCTGACATGGAGAGGAACAGTCAGGTCACCTTTCAGGTGGAGACGACCGCTTCAGATCTTGCCGACCTCCTGTTCACCTCAGGAACCACCGGTCTTCCGAAGGGCGTGGCGTCGAATCATGAGAACCTGCTGAGCATCCCGGTCGCGCCATCGGAGAACCAGGCGTCGTTCCTACACGCTGCACCACTTGGCACCGCACTCGGCACGTACGGGACGATCATCGCGTGCCTCCGGCTGGCCCTTACCAACATCTGTCTCCCGAGCTTCTCAACGTCCCGCTTCGCATCGCTGATCGAAGAGCGACGTCCCGGTTGGCTCCTCTTGGTCCCTGCGCATGTGCAATTGCTGCGTGAGTCTGAAGCTCTTGAGGGAGTCGATACATCGTCAGTCGAGATCGTGCTGTGCGGCACCGCGCCGATGCCTCCCGAGGCGTTTAGGTGGCTTGCCGCAACGTTTTCGGCAGCGATAGTGATGAACGCGTACAGCCTGACCGAAGCCGGCGATTCGGCGTGCCTCATGTCGTTCACCGACTCAACAGAGCACCCGGGCTCGGTCGGTAAGCCGATCGCGGGCGGTGCCGTGCGGGTGGTCGACGACGAGGGCAATGACCTTCCGCCAAACCAGGTCGGGGAACTGGCGCTGCGGATTCGCCGTGGGAAGCGCTTCTACTTCGGCGACTCCGAGGCAACCGACGAGACGTGGAAGGACGGCTGGGTGCACACCGGGGACGTGGGCTACGTCGACCGCGATGGATACGTCTACTTGATCGACCGGATGAAGGACATGATCATCCGCGGTGGCTACAACGTCTACTCCGTTGAGGTGGAGAATGCGCTCCACGAGCATCCAGCGATCACTGAAGCCGCGGTCCTTGGAGTCCCACACCAGATACTCGGGCACGACGTCCTCGCGGTGGTGCGCCTGAAGGAGGGAATGTCTCTCGATCTCGGCTCGCTACGCGAGTTCCTCGAGGACAGCCTGGCCGACTACAAGCAGCCGCACGAGCTGATCATCAGCAAGGTGCCGCTGCCGCGAACGGCGTTGGACAAGGTCGACAAGGCTGCGCTTCGATCAACGCTCGGGCTCGATCCGGCACCGCGCCTGTAGACAGCAGATCGCACCGATCTCGGAGTCCGCTCCGATGCACGCCGACGGCGATGCTGGGCAACCGCCCGTCTCATGTCCGACGTACGATCGGTCGTGGGACTTTTCCGGACTGCTCTCGACGAACGACTCCGCGAGACAGTGGCGGGGTCGGTCGTGTTGGTCACAGGAGCGTCCTCCGGAATCGGGGCGGCGACGGCTCGGTCCATGGGGGAAGCCGGAGCAACGGTCCTGCTCGTGGCACGCTCGGAAGACGGCCTGCGCGCTGTAGAGCGTGAGATCGTCGATTCGGGGGGATCCGCGAGCGTGCTGCCGACGGACCTCTCCGACGCAGAGGCGACGCAGGCGCTCGTCGAGAACGTGCGGCGTGACCACGGGGGTGTCGACGTCCTTGTCAGCAACGCCGGGCGATCGATTCGGCGTTCCATTGAGCTCTCCTACGACCGCATTCACGACTTCCAGCGCACCATTGACGTCAACTACCTCGGACCAGTGCGACTCGTGCTCGGACTTCTTCCGTCCATGCGTGAGCGGCGACATGGACACATCGTCAATGTGTCGTCGCTCGGTGTCCTGTTTAGCGCACCGCGCTTCTCCGCCTACCTCGGCTCGAAGTCCGCCTTTGACGCCTTTCTCCGGTGCGTGGCTCCGGAGGTGAAGGGAGACGGGGTGGCGATCACCAATATCTACATGCCGCTCGTCCGAACACCGATGATGGAGCCGACCCAGGTTTGGGGATGGTTGCCCAGCCTGTCACCGGAAGCCGCGGCCGACCGGATCTGCAAGGCGGTGGTCAAGCGCCCGGTCGCAGTGGCATCGAGACTTGCCAGAGTGGGTCGAATCGCCCAAGACCTGTCGCCCGCGGGCTACGAGGCGCTGCTCGAGTCGGTGTATCGAGATCATGAGCACACCTGTGGCGCCCAACGCGATGGCGTGGTCGACATCGAAGTCCCGCGAATTCAGTTCGTGCTCGAGCAAATGGGACGCGTGGCGTCGTGGAGGCAGTCGCGGAAGACCTAGGTCCGCTTCGAACTCACGCGCCGTGAGTTCGATGCTCGTGCGATCGGTACGGAGCTTCGGGTGGCTCGCGATGCTCAGGGGCTGGTGACCACCTCCGGTCCGTTGAGCGTGCTCTCACCGACGGCGATCCACCCGCCCGGTGAGTGCACCATCGCGAAGATCTGGAGCTCACTCGAACGAGTGGCGTCCGTCGACCACGTGACCCCGCCGTCGCCACCTCTCCCACGAGCGATCCAACAAGCGGCGAGGCCGATGACGTGGGTTCGACCCAAGCCCATTGAGCCAGGCAATGGCGGCCCTGTGCGACCGCTTCCACACCGAGGTACCGTCTGGCCGAACCGACGAGAAGATGGAGTCTGACGTGGCCAAGTTCGTGCAGATCATGGAATTCAAGACCTCCCGCATTGATGAGGTGGAGGCGCTCTCGAAGAAGATGCAGCAGGACCGAGGCGACTCCTTCCTGGCGAACAAGGCGACGGTCACGGAGGATCGTGACCGTCCCGGAACCTACGTCGTGATCATTGAATTCGACTCATACGAAAAGGCGATGGAGAACTCGAACGACCCAGAGACGGATAAGTCGGCCAAGGACCTGGCGGACCTGATCGACGGCTCACCGAAGTTCTACAACCTCGATGTCCGGATGGAGATGTAGAGGAGTCTCGCAGCGCCTGCAGTCATGCCGATATGACCTCAGCAACACCATCTTGCAGACGAGCATCGGTGGTCACAAGCGGGACGTCTGAGACCTGAGGGAGCTCGATGCAGTGCGCGACGGTGGAGAAGATCGGTGAAATCACCACCTTCGAAGTCACTCGCGATGGGTTCGAGATGCGGCATCTCCAGCGGCGCAGGGCTTCGTTCGTGCGGCCGCTCCGCTACTGGAATGGATTGCTGGCCGGCACTCCGGTGGAGATCGGGTTCGGATAGCCAATGACGTCGTTGACGTTCCCGCTCGAAAGCGGTGCACCCAACACCTGCTGCACGGAGTTGGTCCCTGGCGTGTACCAACTGACGAAGTTCTGTCCGGTGCAACCGTCGGCGCTCAGCAGCGCCAGCGACGTACCTGTCGTCGCGACGACCGCGTCTCCTCCTCCCCGCAGGTGCGGATTGACTGGCACCGGCGTGGACCCGTGCAGCTCGGCGAGGTACGGAAGGCCGCAGGTGACCGCTCCCTGAAGGAAGATCTTGGCGCCGACCCGGTAGGCGTCGGTGTAGCCGTAGCCGCCGTGAGGAATCCGGACGAACTGCGTTGGCGCCGCCCCCGACGTCGGGACCTCGTACAGCTTAATGACCGAGAAGTTGGACGCATCGGCGCACGTCGCGAGCACCTCGCCAGGCGACCACCAACGCACGGGCTGGCAGTACGTCCCGTTGGGGATCGCCGTCCGCGCGAGGAGCGTGCCGTCGTTCGAGAAGAACGCCAGGCCGCGGTGCGTCCCGAGCACCAGGTACAGCCCGTCTGGCGACTCGAGCCACGAGTCGGTCCACTTCCCGAGCCCGCCGACAGTGGCGGGGAACCGCGCCGCAATGGCACCGCTCAGCGAGTAGCGGGTCAGCCTTCCGGTGTCCACGAAGACAGCGCGACCCTCGGGCCGCGTGAAGGTCGCAGATGCATTGAGGTTGCCGCCACGCACAGCGAAAGAATGCTCGACGTCGCCGGTGGCGAGATCGACGATGCTGACGACGCTCGAACTGCTTCCATTGGTCACTTCTACGACACGCGTCCCGTCACCGGACCAGTCGTCAACCTGGGTGAAGAGACTATGGATCCGGTAGAGGATGAACCGATTGCCCTCCGGGGACACGAGCTCTTGGTACCTGACCGGGTGGCTCGAGCGCGGGTGCGGACTCCAGACGGCGACCAGCCATCCCGGCCCCGGTGTGGGAATCGTTGCCGACGGATGGGTAGCGGAGCGGTTCACCCCGCTCGCGATGGCTGGCGCCGCAACGAGGGCGGTCGCTGCGGTGACTGCGAGTGCGACGATTGCAGGTCGGAGCTTCATTTGTGCCTCCTCACTTCGACATGGCCGGGACGCTAGTCCCATCGCGGGGAAGCGGACGCCACTCTCATCGCACCATCGAACTCACGAGCCGTGAGTTCGACATCCGACCCGTACCCGCGCTCGCGGTGCGGACTCAGCGCAGACATTCGAGTACGCCCAGGGCGTCGATCCTCGAGGTCAGAACAGCGACGTCGTCTCACTCGGCTCGCAGGACGAGCGCCGTTGGCGTGCGGGCGGCGGCACGCCCAGGAAGTGCTGCGGTCAAATTCGCAAACAAGACGGCACCGATCGCCAGCAGCGTGATGGTCGCGGCGGGGACGGCAGCCACCGGAACGACGTCAATGTTGCGCGCAAAGAGGAGCCACAGCTGTCGACCCACGATGACGCCGAGAGGCACGCCAACGACAACGCCAACCCCAGATGCCACGGTCGCCTGCCACGAGATGCTCGCCGCGAGCTGAAGACGCGTGAACCCCAACGCCTTCAACAGCGCCAGGTCCCGCCTGCGACGACGGACCGACGCCCCGAGTGTGAGACCGAGTGCGATGAACGCCCCAGCAGCGAGTCCAGCGGCAAGGAGGGCCGGGGTGGTTCCCATCGATCTGAAGTTGACGATCTCGACCGGACGCAGGACCGTGGAAATGCCTCCCGCCAGGCCACTGGACTGGGTCAGCGTGTTGACGGCCGCGTCGATCGCCTTGAGAGAGCGAATCGCTGCCGAAGGCGCAACCCCGGGTCGGATGCGCACGAGGATCGCATTGGGACCCAGGAACGGGGAGCTTTGGAGATTGAGCAGCGGAGCCGGGAAGATGGTGGTCGAGACCAGCGCTCCAGTCCCTATGTCGCTCCCATGAGTGATGGCCGGCATGGTGGCCGTGCCCACGATCACGAGCCTCGTTGGCTTCGTGATCCCAGTGGTCACGGTGACAGTGTCGCCGACTCGCTTGTGGAGGGCCGCGAGCGTCGCTGGGCCGAGCACGGCCTCGCCGGCACCCTGGAGACCGTGCCCGGACAACAGTGGCGGCGCCACCTTTGCGCCCGGAGTCTCGGTCAGGAACCCCAGGCGCTGACCATCCAGATTCGCGTCCACAAAGTTCACTCCCGACCACGCCTGCACGAGGTGGTCCTGGTCGAGGAGCTTGGCAATCTGTGGGCCGGGAAGGTCCTCGGCGCCGGCAAAACCCGAGAGCATCGCGTAGTTCCAGTTCCAACCGTAGAGCGGCGGGTGCGAGACGAGGCTGTTGAGGCTCGATCCGAACGTAATCGCGGCCACGAGGACCGTGATCGCGAGCACCGCGCCCAACATCGCAGACCGAACGGGCGCGGCGCTCCTGCCGCGACCAGGCTCCACGGCGAACCGGATGCCCGCCTCAGCGGAGACTGGCAGCCTCACCCTCCCGACCAGGCGCGACAGGCGCGGCTCGCGTTCCATCGGCCGCGAGCCGACCGGATCGCTCAACTTGTGCACTTCAGCCCACGCGATGACGACGGCAATGAGGACCAAGACGATGAGGAGCGAGAGAAACCCGAGCCCGAGCACGGTTCCGTCAATGGCAACTCCCCTGTCTGGATAGACCGAGCGAACCGGGCCGATCGGCGCGAGTGGTGACAGCAGGACCGCGACCACTACCGCGAGGAGCGAGGCGAGCGAGACGGCCCCGAGCATGCCGACCAGCGCGTCTGCAAGCAGCATGGGCCGGTCAGCGCCGATCGCCCGGAGCGCGTCGAGGTCGTCTGACGCCCGGCGCATGATGCGCCCGATCAGGAGACCCGCGATCAAGAGCGCCGAGAACAGCGCAATGCCACCGAAGACGCCGAGCGCCAGGGCCTCAGGCTCAATGGCTCGCTGGATCGTCGGGACGAAGCTCGTCGTGAGCTGTGCAGGGAGGTGGGACGCAGACGGGTCCAACTTGTAGATCTCTGAGAACACCCGCTTCGCGCTGTGGCTCCCGGCGGCGATCTGCAGCTGGGTCTCCGTACCAGTGGAGTACCTGAGCGACAGCTCGCGCGTCAGGGCTGGTGAGAAGTAGATCGAGGCCGAGTTGAGCGCACCGATGTCGCTCTGGACGACGTTGTCGCTCGCGACCACCACTCCAACGATCCTCACCACTATGGTCCTATGCGAAGTCGGAGTGTTGGGTGAAAGGAGCTGGGCATCGGTGTATATCGGGATCTGGATCACAGAGCCGACGTGCAGGCCCATCTCCTTCGCTGCCTGAGCGTTCATGACAGCCTCGTCAGCTCGTCCCGGGTCGACCGCGCGACCCGAGGTGACCGTAAGCCGGTCCATTGACGCGAACTCGCCGTTGGGGCTGCCGATGAAGGTGGGAGGAGCGGCCCCAGCTGCCAGGACGACGTGAGCTCCCCTAATTGAAGGGATGTCGATGTTCGCGTCGAAGATGATGCCGCTCGCGGAGCGCGTGACGAGCGGGAGGTGGGAAATCTGCTCGGCAAGGCGAGGGTCGTAGCCGGTCTTGAATCCAAGCGCGGGGTCTAGGTACGTGCTGAAGAGTCCGACGGTCGATGGGTTCGTGCTGGCGAGGTACGTGGGGAACGACGCCTCGGTCCTCCGGGCTCCCGCGACCGCAGCCAGAGCGACGCCGCCAAGGATTCCGACGAGCAGCACCACGCTCACGTAGTCGGTCCACCGTCGGTGCATCCCTGCCCTCAGGCGGAACCACGCGACGCGCGCCAACTGACCCATTTGCGTGTCTACCTCCGCGAACACAAGAACAGGTGCAAGCGAAGCGAAGTCTCTACTCGCCGAATCCCCCATGCAGGAGGGGTGACCGCCTCGCTGCCCTCGTGCTAGCACCCTCGTCGACCTTCAGACCTCACCTCGAACGCCGCGGCCACGTGGCTGGGCGGCGGCGGTCTCGATGTCCTCGATCCCCCTATCGATCTCGGCGGCGATGAGTTCGAAGAGGCGAACGACCACAGGGCAGCGCCTTATGGCTTCCCAACCGCGTGCCCGCAGCTCGGCAACGAGCACATCGGTTGGCAGTTCCCGAAGAGGCCGCGGAGGCACGTTCGCCGGCGCAGTCTGCACGACGTCGTGAGGGGCAAGTACCTCTGCGCGTTTGAGCTGATCGATGCGTTCATCTGCCTCCACGTTCGTTGAACTCGCCCACCCCTTGTCGCAAGACGGCGGGGTACGTGCGCGCGCCGCGGACGGCAGGAGTGCGCCAGCGGCGCCACTGCAGTCGTCGTGAGTTGCACGCAGTCAGGAGAAGACACGACGTCGGCGTGCGCGCGAGGTCGGAGTGTCGGTACAACCGGCTCGACAAGGGCTCATCGAACTCACAGCCAGCTCATTGGCTGTGAGGTTGATGACTCATATCACGCTTCGATTCACCGATCCCGCGTGAGCCATCCGCCTAGTCCTAGGGTCCCGAGAGAAAAGGGGAGGTGCCCTATGTCGACATTCCCGTCGTCCGCGCCCGATGCTCCCGTTCCGCTTCTCCTGGCTTCGTCTCAGCCAACTGAGCGAAACCGGCTCACCGCGGCGCTGCGAATCATATGGGTGATCCCGCAGGTCGTCGTCTTGTTCTTCGTCTTCATCGGAGCATTCTTCGTCCTTGTATTCGGATGGTTCGGAGCGCTCTTCACAGGTCGCTTGCCGGCATCCGCATCGAACTTCCTCGCAGGGGCTATCCGCTGGGGCACAAGGGTCAGCGGCTATGCGTTCTTCCTCACTGACGAGTACCCACCATTTTCCCTGGACGATGATCCGGCATACCCCATCAAGATCGCGATACCTCCCGGTGACGATCTGAATCGACTTGCGGTGCTCTTCCGCATCATCCTCGTCATTCCTGCAAGCATCGTTTCAACCGTCGTGGGAAGTGGCGTCTTCCTCATAGCGGTGGCGTCTTGGGCGACGATCTCCTTCACGGGCAAACAGCCAATCCCGCTCTACGAGGCGATCCGAGTCGTGACCAGGTATCACATGCGCGTGAGTGGCTACTTCTCACTTTTGACGGCTGAATACCCGTGGGGCGTGATGGGAGATACATCGGCGGCGCCGCCCGAGAGCGCCGACGTGGAGAACGTCGGCTGGGATCTCCGGCTCAGCCCGGGCGGTCGCACAACGATGATCGTGGTGATTGTGCTCGGGATCATCTCGACAATCTTCAGCAACACCACCCGCCGATGAGTCTGGCCAGTGTTGTGGGAACTGCAACTCACCAGCAGGGTGAGTTCGACGTTCGAGTCCATTCACGCCGGTGAGGCAAGGTCGTTGGCGGGGAAGCCCGGCACCTCGGAACGGAGGAACTCGACGATCACGGGAGCGGTGTCTTCGGCGTGCCAGAAGGTCTGAAGGTGGCCGTAGCCCTCGAGCCGGACTGCCTCGCAGTCGGGTATTCGTGCGAGGGCGCCGCGTCGACGCCCACCTTGGTGCTCTCCTCCGTGCCGTTCACCAACAGCACCGGGCCGGCGATCCTGGGGAGGCCTTCCCAGTTGCTGGCGGAACGCCACGCCTCAAGGCAGAGGGCGAACGTCTCAGATGACGTCGAGGCGAGGTTGTCGATGAGCCACGCTGGCGGGGGCTCTGGCTCCACGCTCCCGAACTCCTCCATGAGCTTCCTCATGCCGATGCGCCTCACCTCTTCAGCGAGCTCAAGACTTCCCTCATCAGTGTCTGAGGGGACGTACCCGATGCAAGCCACGGCGAGGAATCGGTCAGGGTGGGCTGCTGCCGCCGCGATTGCTACCCGCGCTCCTCCCGAGTAGCCGATCACAATCGAACGGTCGACATCAGCGGCGTCCAGGACAGCGACGAGGTCTTCGACGTACTCGACGATTCTGTGGTCCTCAAGGGATGTCGGCGAGTCGCTCCGGCCATGTCCACGATGGTCCATGAGGATGTGGCGACAGCCGGAGAGCGCCTGGGTGTACCCCGCGCGGGTCCACATACGGCCGTCGCCGCCACCGCCCGTGTGATACAGGACTGGCATCCCGTCGCCGGAGTCTTCGAAGTACAGATGAATCCCGTTGCGGACGGTGGTCGGCACGCTCGCCTCCTCGTGACGATCTCAAGGTACCGGGGCGGGGCGACGCCATCGAACTCACGAAGGCGTGAGTTCGAACTGTCTCGGTCGCCAAGAGCGGCGGGCCATCGGGGTCAACTGCTCCCGGGGATCGACGTGAAATCGAAGGTTGGGCCAGGTAGCCGCTACCAGGTGCGCAACGCGGCCGCGATGGTCGAAGCAGCGTCCTCGCCACCGATGGCTCCGAGCATGCTCCAGGCGCTGGTCTCCGCCTTGCAGCCCGTGCCGGGGACGCAGGGCACGGACAGGTCGTTGATGAAGCCCCCGTAGGCGTAGGCATCGCGCTGCACCTTCCCCTTCACCTTGAACGGGATGACGACGACGCCCGCGTCGGTCAGGTCGATGTGATAGCTCGCACAGGAGGAGTCGCAAATCGCGTACGAGCCCCCCTTGTCGCGAGTCATCATGTCCGCGAGGAACGCCTGCACGAACGCGGACTTCCCGGCCGCGGCCGCCTCCTTCTTCACGATCCTGCCCCACTCCGAGCCTGCGGTGGGCGTCCCACCGAGGAGGTACGAGAGCAGGTCGCTGCGTTCGGTTCCCTTCAGCAGGTGGCCATTCCAGATGCCCGCGTAGACCTCCGCCGCATTCGCCAGCGTGAGATCGTTGCGGACCCCGCCCTTGAAGCCACAACCGATGAAGGGCTGTCCGATGTGCGTCGACTTGAGACCGATCGAAGATGCCCAGGCGTTCACGTTGCCTACTCCGAATCTGACGGCGAGAGCTCGCGTGATCCGGTTGTCAGAGACGTCGAGCATCTGCTTCAGGGCCGTGCTGAGCGAGATCTTGACGGCGTTGGCCTTCGTGTCCCAGGCCAGGTTCGGGCACACGCCCGGATTGGTCGGATCCGCAGGGTCCCTGTAGTAGGTGATGCTCGCGGAGAGGGAGATCTTGTGAAGCGTGACCTCGCGCATCGCGTAAGTGGCGTAGAGGATCTTGATGGCACTCGCCGGTTCGAAGCGGAACGTCGAATTCGCCGCGACGACCGGGGCGCCGGGACCCGTCGAGCCGATCCGAGCAAAGTACTCCCCGTGGACGCCAGCACCCCAGCCGTTCGCGGCTGCGTAGTTGTCGACCGTCTTCGACGCGGTGTTGATCGGTGCTTGCTCGGCGTCGGAGTTGTCGAGCTCGACCGTATCCCACAGTCGAGTGCTGCCGGACACGTAGGTCTCGATGTCGATGAGTCGCGTGTGATGCGCAGCCAGGCTTGACGCGATCTGCGAGGGGGTCAGTCCGTAGTAGTACCACCAGCCTTCGCCCTCGCTCGCGACCAAAATCGCATCGAAACCGCTGCTGGGATCTGGCGCGAAGCTCGTGACGCGATAGCCCTGCGAGGCAAGCGAGTGGATAGTGCCGATCGTCTGACTGATGTAGAAGTGCCACGTCTTGCTGTCGTAACCGGTGTTCGCGATCATGATGATCGCGTAGTAGGTGCTCGAGCTCACCGCGTAGGGCTCGAGCGCGATGAGTCGCCAGTTGCCCGCGCCGACGTCACTGAGGACGCCCGCGGCCGTCTGGCCATAGAACCACTCCCAACTGCGGGCCTGCGAGCCGGTATCGGGGACCTCGACGACCGCGAAGTACAGCGTGCCCCCCACCACGTAAGGGTCGATGCTGACCAGGCGGGCGTTGTTGGTGCTTACCGAGGTTGCAACCTGTGCTGCCGTAAGCCCGTAGTACCACCACGATCCGCTCGCATAGGGTCCGGAGTTGGCGACCATGACGACACTGAAGGTTCCGGCCACAGGGTCCTCAACCTTCAACTGCGTCAGGCGCGCGTGATTGGTGGCGAGTTCCCCCGAGATCTGCGCCGCAGTCACGCCGTAGTACCACCACCATGCGGTCGATGCGCGAACGGACGTGTCGCTCGTCGACGCGGTCGCATCGTCCGCACCAGCGGGATGTGCCGCGACTCCGACAACCGGCATGATCGCCAGCATGGCACCGACGAGAAGGACGAGAAGAGGTGAGGGCCTGCGCATGCGAGCCTCCAATCGACCGTGCTGGTCTAGTTCGTAACGCGACCATAGCGAGCCGGAGTGGCCCACGCGGGTCGTCGTGCGGCAGTCCAGACCGCCGGTGACATGCCCTTCACCACGGAAGACCCAAGTTCCTGTGTCGACCCGGCCCCTGCCGGTGAGGTCAGCTGCGTGGCGCGTCTCGCATGGATCCAAACGGGCACGGACCGGATCGTTCTGCGGACATGGCAGCGCTTTGGGCCGCGGCGAGCTCGGGGCGCTGGTCGACTTGCACTAGAGGGTCGAGCTGCAACCTGGTGAAGGGCCGGAGCACGATGCAGGTGTACAGCCCGCCGGTTGTACTCAGGCGTCGAACCCAGCGGCGTGCGCCTCGACCTTCGAACTCACTAGTTCGAAGCCGGATCAGCCGAGCCGTGGCGGGTAAGCAACCGACACCCCCATCTGGCCCCCGGTGACGGGCTGACCAAGCACGACTCGAATCGAGTTCGACGAGGGGGTGTACCAGAGCAGTGAGGGCCCGCCGTGGCACGCGATATTGGTACTGATCGCCAATGCCGTGGTCCCAGCACCGACCACTTGGACGCTCTTGCCGGCGGCCACGCCCGGCAGGTGGATCATGATCGGCGCCGCGCCCACGAGCTTGGCCAGGTACCGGTACCCGCACGCCGAGGCGACCTCCACGTACACGTGCCCTCCGACGCGCCACGCACCGATGTCGCCGTCGTCAGATCCGACGTTGGAGCGGGTGAGCGCCCTCGGGGTGCCACCTGCGACGGGGAACTCGTAGAGCCGCGCCTCGAGACGGGTCCCGACAAGACACGTCGCGAGCACCACGTTCGCCGACCACCAGCTCAGGGGCGTACAGGACAATCGCGAATCACCGAGGCGCAACGCGCGCACGCTGGTTCCGTCATTTGCGACAACCGCGAGTCCGTGCTGGCCGCCGAAGGCGATCTCGGTGCCGTCGGGCTTGTAGATCCAACCCGCAAGCTTGCCCACGGACGTGACCGAGGACGGGTAGGTGACCTCCGGTCGGCCGCTCAGCGAGTATCGGGTCAGCACCAAGTGGTTGGTGTAGGTGGAGGCGACCACCGCAAGGCCGTCTGGCCGGGTGAAGGCGGCCGACTGGAAGTCATTCGTCCGAGAGGTCGGCAAGACGAAGCTGTCCACGATGGCACCAGTGTGCAGATCTGCGACGAAGAGCGTCGTCTTCCCCATCTGGTTCTCAGTGTCCAACAGCGCGCGCTGCCCGTCACCCGACCAGTCGAGCAAGCCAGCATTCGCCAGGGGACCGCTCTTCTTGATGACGATGTAGCGCTGGCCAAGCTGGTTTGTGAGCACGAGGTATGAAGGCGCAAGATTCTGACTAGGAGGGCCCGCGACGAACTCTGTGAGGACCCAACCAGTCCCGACGGATCCCCAAGGGATCTGCGCGGGGGTACCGAATCCCCGAGGGCTCACCTGGGCAGGGGCACGACCCGCGCCGGCGAGCGCTGGCGAGGCAAAGACATTGCCGGCGGCGAGCGCAAGTGCGCAGAGCGCCGCGAACCGGACCTTTTTCATTGGATGCCCCCTTCGTTGAACGACACCAAGGACCTGTGGCGTACCGTAGTCCTGCGCGGCGGCAGCGCACGAGCGCATGAGACCCATGGCGTGAAGATTCGTCCCGCGTGTGAGAGGCCCGTTGACAGGGCAACTCCCCCGTTGGCGCGCCATCGAACTGACTAGACATGAGCTCGATGGTGTCCACCACACGGTTGTCACCTGGACCCGGCACGCCAGGCGCCGATTCGTCGCCAGGAGCGCCGGTACCGCTTCACACGAGATGACTCCGGTGCCAGCGCCCTTCAGCCGAGGGTCGGTCGCAACGAGCGGAATCCGCGAGAACTCAGCGGGCTCGGCGCATCGCGCCTCACGTGTAGGTGAAGCGGTCCGCGGGGTGCGGCGGGCTCTGCCCGTGGCCTGGCTGGATCACGAAGACGTTCCATGGGCCGCTCTTCTTGTCCTTCGGGGTCACCGCGGTGATCTCACCCGAGGAGAGCACGGTCACGTGGATCGCCAGGAGGGAGCCGAGCCCCGCACCATGGCCCTGGCCGATGCGAACGATGGCCCCCGGGGCGAAGCCGGTCCCTGTGATCGTGATCGCCGTGCCGCCGGCGGGTGGTCCCTGGTCGGGCGCGACCTCCAGCACGTTCAGCGGGAACACATGGAACCGCTCGCACGGACCCACGGTGGAGCCGTAGTTGGGATTCCCCGAGTAGGACGCCTGGAAGGCGTAGCCGCCAACGGACAACGGAGGGGTCGTCGCAGAGTCGGGCACGACCGGCACCGGCTGACTGCCGCCTGGTGGGACCTCGGAGCTGAGGCTCACCGAGTCGGTCGAAGCCGGCGCCCCGCTGCAGGTGAACCGGTCGAAGAACGAGTAGGTGACGCTGCCACTCGGGAGCGGTGCGCCAAGCACGTAGGCGGGAAGCGCGGCGGTGTCGACCGCCTTCGCGCCTGCGCCTTCCGTCCCGCCCCACCTGCGTCCGCTGGCCGCGTCATCGACGACCGTCGAGATCGGCAACGTGGCCTTGCCCACGGTCACGGACTCTTGGCCGCAGCCTTCGCTGGCGCCAAGGTTGTTGCCGTCACCGCTGAAGGTCGCCGTCCAGTTGTAGGTGCCGGTCGCCTGGGCCTCGAGGCCGGTCGTCGTGCCCCAGGGACCGGCACCTGCGACGTCGGTGACCGTCTCGGTGTCGAGGGGCGTCGACGAGCACGTGGGGTCGCTCGGACCGTAGAGGCTGAAGGTGATGGAGCCGGTGCCGTCCAGCGTGTTGTTGTTCGACAGTGTCGCGCGGTCTTGAAGGGTGGTCCCGATGTCGACCGAGCTGCCGTTCGGGCTGGTGGTGAGCGACGGCGCGGCGAGCACGTTGTAGGTGATCGTGACCTGCGCGTCGCCCGCAGCTGTGCCAGCGCCTGTGCCCGTCCCGATCCCGGCATCGACCCCGCACGTGGTGACGTTGGTGACGCTGCTGCAGAAGTCAGATCCGCCGCCGCCCCCGCCGCCTCCGGCCTCGCCACCGCCACCACCGCCGCCGCCGTTGTAGCCGGCACCTCCGCCGCCGCCGTTGTAGCCGGCGCCGCCCGTGCCGCCGATGCCTGGGCCGCTCGAGCTCGAAACACCACCGTTGGTGGCAAACCCTGGGCTTCCCGCGGTCCCGATGGAGATCTGCGTGCCACCCGTGCCGCCGGTCGTCGGTGGTTCAAGGCCTCCTGAGTACCCCGGGGCAGTGCCACCGGTCTGGCCATCAGGTGAGCCTGCGTTCCCACCGTTGCCACCGCCACCGAGGTCTTCGTTGATGCCGGCTTCTCCGCCGCCGCCGCCTCCTGCCGCGACGACGACCGGTGAGGCGAAGCTCGAGCCGAGGCTGACGCCCGACGCCCCGCCACCGCCCCCGCCACCAACGCCGCCGGAACTCCCGCCGCCATAGTCGACACAGATGTCGAGCGCCTCGCTCGACGACAGGCCCGAGAGACCGGCGTACGTCTCATCGCCGCTCCCGCCCTCGCCGCCGGACTGGCCGTCGTACGCCGATCCTGCCGCGCCCGCTGCGCCGATCGCGTGGACCTGCACGCCGGTGACGCCGTACGGCACGCTCCAGGCGGAGCACCCTGCGGTAGTGAACGACGCGAGTCCTAGCGTCCAGGAGATCGCAATCGATGGTGCTGACGACGACGTGGAGACGATCGCTCCCGCCGGTCCGAAGCTCGAGCCGCCACCACCGCCGCTTCCGATCTGCGGTGTGCCGGTCGCCGCGCCGCCGCCACCGCCGATGAAGCCACCACCACCGCCGCCGCCGCCCTCCGCGAGCACTGCGGCCCCGTCGCCGCCTACGCCGCCGCCTGTCGGCTCACCGTTGCCGCCAGCTGCGACGTTGTCGATCACAGCCCCGCAAGGTCCGACGCCCACGCCACCGGCGCCCCCACCTGCACCGACGCCCCCCGGACCGCCGGGGTTTGGAGGCCCCCCCGAGGAGCAGTCGCCACCCGCGCCCGCGCCGGTGACCGAGCCGTCCCCTGCGGCACCGCCGGCACCGCCGGGAGATCCGGTTGCGCCCCCGCCACCGCCGCCCCCTCCCGCCACGACGAGGCGCGGATCGCCCGCACCGCCGGTGAGTCCCCCATCGGACGCCGGCGTGGTCCGCACGTCCGAGGCGCCACCACCGCCGCCGCCGCCGCTGTGCGAGCAGTACGCCGCACCGCCGTCACCCCCGCCGTTGGCCCCGCCATCGCCCGCGGCGCACGAGGCGCCCGACGTGCCTGGGCTCCCGTCCGTGCCGACCTCAACGTAGAGGGTCGAGCCGCCTGACACCGAGAGTGTGGCGGAGACCTCTCCCCCCGCGCCACCGACACCGCCGGGCTGGCCGTTCGAGCCGCCCGCCTCGCCCGCCCCGCCGATCGCCACGACGGCGACCTGCGAGACCTCGATGGGCACCGTGAACTCGTCCTCGCCTGCCGTGCCGTAGGTACAGGTGTCGACACCGCCGGCCGTTGTGTAGGCGCCACTCGTGCCACAGGGTGTCGCCGCTGACGCGACCTGCGTGGTGAGCAGGCTCATCGACACCGTCGAGAGCCCTGACACGAGCAAGGTCGCCGCCACGACCACGAGCGCCGAATTCCTGTGTGCGCGGATGGATCTGGAAGCCGGCATCTCGCCCCCTGTCATCACTCGTGGTCGTCGTCCGACGCCACGGCGAGTTCTCGCCGCGGACCGTACACCGATTGCGTCGGGGGTGCGTCAGGCTTCAGCGGCCCAAGAGGTACCGCCGGTGTCACCGTCCATCAGCTACGAAGTCACGAGCAGTGAGTTCGATGTAAACGGGATTGAGCTGGCATTGGGAGGGGTATCCCGATGCATGTCCTCAACAGCGCAGGCATCCCTCATGCGCGAAGTCCTGGCCGACCCGCCCGCCGTCCCACGCGTTGCGCGAGGGGCGGCGGGCGCGACGGATTACGTGAGCGCGAGGTGCTCCGTCACCGCGAGGGTGCCGGACGGTTCGCCCGCGCTCGTGAAGAGTCCCCAGCCAGCGAGCGCGGCGAGTCCGCCGCCGGAGCCGCCGATGAGGAAGCGGCCTGTCGTCAGCCCGGACGAGGTGGTCGTGCCGTAGGCGAAGATCGTCGCGGCCCCGCTCTGGCCGTCGAACATGCACGCGCAGTTGATGATGACCTCAAAGGAGGAGGACCCGTCGGGGCGCGTCGAGATGACCTCAACCTCGCCGGTCGAGCCGAGCGGTTGGGACGGGTCAAACGTCGCCGTTCCCGTGAGGCCGGCGCCGGCGAGGGTCGCATCGCCGAGCACCCCGCTCAGCGCGTCGCCCGCAGCCGTCGTACCGAAGCTGAGGGACTTCACCGGGCTCGCGGAGTGCGTTCCCGCATAGGTCTTCAGCTTCCACCCCGGCACGCTCAAGTGCTCTGGTGTGGTCGGGTTGCCCGAGAGGACCGAGAACCCACATTGTCCGGACGCCCACCCCTGGACGACGTCGGGAACGCCGGCTGAGTCGCCGTAGTGGATCGCTGGGGCGTTGGCATTGCAGGACAGGTTGCCCCAGACGTGGTTGCTCGCGAACTCGTTGCCGTCGGGGTCACTCGTCGTGTTGCCGGAATAGTGGACACTCCCGAAGACGAGATCGCGGAAGGACGCGAGGTAGCAGGTCTGCATGCCGACGATGGTGAGGCTCCCGCCGATCGTCGAGTCCTCAAGGTCCGTGTACTGCGGGGACCCGGTGGTGGGATTGCTCAAGGAGGCGTCCTCTGACCACGGGGCGGGGATCGCGTAGCTCGGGGCGAAGCAGCCGCCCGATCCGGCGCCGCCCTCGGCGCCGCCGCCGCCGCCGATGATGGAGACGCTGCCGCTGACCGCAACCTCTTGAAGCAGGACGGCCTCGGCGCCCCACGCGCGGATGCTGCCGTAGATGTGGTCACGTGCAACGCCGGTGCAACCCCCAAGGGGCGAGCAGCCAGCCGCGAGGACCGCACCCTTCCCGACGGTGACGTCTCCCCAGACGATGAGGTTGCCTGGAAGGATGGGCGCCGACGCTGGGTCACCGGGCGTCACCGCGTCGAGCAGGGCACCCGGTGCGATCCACAGACCACCGCCGACGACGACCGTGCCGAGCGGCAGGTAGCAGATCCCTTTGATCGTAAGGCTTTCGTAGTAGCCGGACGGCACGTTTCCGCCGGTGCACACGTAGCCGTGATGGCCGTGGCGGTGGCCGTCGACACGCGACGACGCGCCGGCACCCGTGGACATCGTGAGTGTGCTCGCGAGCGCGAGCACCACGATCGGAACGATCCTCAGACTCCTCATCGCAACCCCCTGTAGTTGTCCAACCGCGCGCGGACTTCCGGAACGTCCCAGCGGAACGCTCACGAGTGGTGCGCACCGGCAACCTACGGTCGTAGCAGCAGCGCGTCAATTGACCACTGGCGACAATTCAGCACGAAGATGCAGGGTGTCTAAAGCGAGAGATAACGGTCGTATGCACTAGGAGCCGGCAGGCCACCGCAATTCGGTAAAGGGAAGTCGGCGCGAGTTTCGAACTCACTAGCCGTGAGTTCTGCGGTGCGCTGCAGGGCGCCCTGGAACGAAGATGGAGCGCCGGCCAACCTGCTTTCAACAACCGGATCCACCGCCACACAGGAATGGGGAACCGAGTTCGTCGTCGAACACTCGAAGTGACCTATGTGAGCCCCGTCACGACCGCTCGAAGGCCACTGCTCGTCGTGCTGAAGCTCTCGTTGTCGTTTGGGCACGAGTTGCTGACGGTCAGGGTTCCACCCGGATTCCCGACCTGATAGATCGTGATGATCTGTCCGGAGTTGGCTGAGAACGAGAGCTGCAGAGTGAGTTGATCGCCGGGGCTGACGCTCAGCGGGTCGAAGGACCAGACCGTGTCTCCATTGGTGCCTTGCGTTCCATCGTAAATGAGATTCCCGTTTTCGAAGATCTGGAGGTCGGCGAAGACCTGAGTAGGTGCTGGATCGATCTGGATCATGACCTGATCGACGAATTCGACTCCTGATGGGACGGTCATCGACTGAGATGCCGTCCCACCCGGCATGGAGTTGGGGAAATTCGGATTGCCGCGGCACATGGGTATCCCCGCTGCTCCGCTGCCGTAGTTGTTGTAGATGTCGACAGGTACGGGATTCGGCGGCAGTGTCTTGAATGAGACGCAACTTTGCGCTCCAGCTCCGGCGACGTTGAACGCCACAACACATGCGCTGTAGGAGGTGTCCGCCGTTAGTCCTGTGATCTGGCATGACGTGCTCGTCGTCGTGCAACCCGAGCCCACATTCGTGACCTGGTACTTGGTGATCGGCGACCCGCCATCGCTCGACGGTGGGCTCCACTGAATCGTCGCTGAAGTTTGAGCGACTCCAGTTGCCTTCACACCGCTCGGAGGACCGGGGGTGCCCGGAGGTGGAGGATTCGAGATCGTGACGGAAGTTTCCCCGATGGCACCTGCTTGATCCTGAGCGATGACGGTGAAGCTGCGCGACGCGGGATAACCAACGGTCAGCAGACCGCTTGAGGTGATGTGCTCGCTTGATGTGGAACCCTGGAGGCGCCAGGAGGTGATCGCAAAGACTCTTCCATCACTCCGCTTGGCCGACATCTGCAGCGAGCGGCCGGCCGAGATCGTGGGATTTGAGGGCAGCACCGTGAGGGTCACGTTGGGCGGTGAGTTGATGGAGTATTGGCCAATCGTCTTGGTCGCGAGTGTGTACTCGATCGACTTGTGCACGGTTAGGAAGTTGATGTCGAGCCCGACCTGGACCGCCGCGGATGCAGTGATTGTGAAGTAGGGGCGGGCAATGAAGTTGACCGAGGCTGCAAGCGTTGCCGTGATTTGCAGATTCGGGCCGCCGACTCCCTCGATCTCCAGCTGCGGCTGAATCGCGAGGCTCACAGACGCTGACGCAGTCGCTGCAACGCCCACCAATGGGCCGCCCCCGATGCCGGGAGTTCGAGTGAGGTTCTGGACTGAGATGGAGCCGGGTTGCTTTGAGGACCACGACAGTGCGGCACCCACGACCAATGATGCCGACACACCAACCTGAATAGACCCACTGACGCTGAGGAAGATCGGGATGGTCGGAACGATTACGAGCGGAAACGGGCCGACCTGGATGTCAAACGGCGCTCCCGTGATCTGGCCTATCTTCCACGACGCCTTCCCTGACATGGACGCCTGAAGACTCGTCGACGCTGAGACGGTTGCGCTAGATGACAGAGATATGCCGTCCGGAAGGTTGAACCACCCACGCAGGATCTGTGCCGACAACGTCATATTCGCGGAAAGGCTCGCGGAGCCAGACACCTTGATCGCACCCGCGCCGAGGTTGAAGGCAATTGACTTCGACAGCGAGATCGAGAGGTGGGGCCGAACTGTCTCCATACTCATGCCTGCAGCCAAGGACGTGAACTTGGAGGCAGGAGACCCGAGTGGGCTTCCGGAGATTGAAAAGGTGAACTCACGAAACGCCTGCGACAAAGGAGCGGGGCTAGTTACGATCGTCGTTGAGGTGACGCCGACAAATACCGCGTTCACGCTGACGAGGAGCCCGCCTGGCGTCGCTGTGGAGGCGGGGCCGATGAGAATCTTGCCTGGCTTGATCCCCTTCACTTGGGACGGAACCGGTGAATCCCAGGTCAGATCCCCGGCCGACGTCGAGGCCAGAGCGTTCATCGTGGATTGACTAAGAAGCTTTGTCTTGGAGTACGCGACAACGGAGGGCGTCACCACGTTGGGGGTTGTCACGTCGGGACCGGTCCCGGCCCTGGAGAAGGCGGAGATGCTTACGCGGTAAAAGCCACTCAAGCCTGTGATCCTTCGCCCCGTGGAGCTCGAGGGAAGCGTCAGAGTTCGAGGAGGACCAACGGGTATCCATGCTGTCCCGGCGCCGGCCTCTCGCTGCATCGTCAGTTTGAAACCAAGGAGCGCTTCAGTCCCATCGTCCCTCGGTGCCCTCCAAGCGACAACGAGGCTCCCCTTGCTACCTGGCAAGACCTCAAACTCCTGAGGAGCTCCTGGCATCACTCTCGATGAAGGTGTCCCATACGAGGTGCTCGCGACGGAGGTGCCCGCGGATGAGCGGGCTTGGAGCTGGATCTGATAGGTGACGCCATTCGTTAGGCCGGAGAGTCTCACGCCTGTGGCGGAAGCGGGATATCCGAGCAGCTTCTTTTTCCCTGCTGCGACAGCGTGGATCGTCAGTTCGAAACCCTCGAGGGGATCACCACCGTTGAGTGACGGAGGGTTCCATCGGAGAAGGAGTGCACGTGAACGAGACTCGATTGAAGTGATGAGAGGCACCGAGGGTGCCTGCGCTGTGAGCGGAACGACCGGATTAGATGCATTTGACAGCTGACTCGTACCAGCGGAGTTCTTAGCTTGCACCGACAGCGTGTACGGAATCCCGACACACAGAGATGACAGGAACAGCTCAGTATCGGCTCCCCTGGCCGTCTGCGGCTGTGGCGCTGCGCACCCTGATGGGACGGTTCCCGTGAACCCAGCTGAGACGACGCTGGAGACGATGTACGACCCGATCAAGTAGGAGCTCGGCTCTGGATCCCACGTGACGACCGCGCCCAGCCCTTCGGGAATCGCATTCACCAGGACTGGGGCCGGGGGAACTGCTGGTGCACCTTGCATCGATACCGCTCCGCGCACGGTGGAGTCGGCACCTGCTGGCACGGCCACCGTGAGCACCGCAATGGACGCAGCGGTTACGACCCCAATTGATTGGAGCAATCGATGGCGGTGCATTTCGACCCCACCCCCCGTGCCAGCTTTGAGGCGCGCGGAGTATCCGTCAGACCCCCAGGTTTGTCAACTGAGAATGGAGCAGGGTCAATGCAGAGATCGCGTAGGTAGCGCGAGCTCGGGCCCCAATATTGATGTCTTCCGAGAAGCGAACCATGAATACTCATCGATCCTGCGGTGCGCCATCAGCTAACGCCTGGAAAGCCGGATCGGCTCCGATCACGCGTCCTTTCCGTCGGCGGGTGGGCTTGACCTGTCGAGTTCAGTAGCCGTGAGTTCGATCGCGACATCTCGAGTCAGCCAATCGCTCTCCTGGCGGAAGTGTGACCTCTCGTTCGGCCAGGTCTTGTCGGATTCGCCAGGGGACCGTCGACCTTGCCCCGGCTCCTCGCCGGAAGTGGTTTCAAGACCAACCCCGACGGCTCCTCTCGCCGAAGGCACAATTGGGCGAGACAACCGGTTGCCGTGAGGTGGCGGCAACCGCGCACAAGGAGGATGCAATGGGCTTCGACAATCGTCACCGGCCATCGAATCGTACGATTCCAAGCACCGGAGTCGCAGCGAATCGAGCCCGGCACATGGGCCGCTGCGCGCTGGCGGCCGCGGCGGTTGGCACGTACCTGGTACTGGGCACGACGCTGGCCTCGGCAGGCGCGGCGCGAGACGTGGCCGGTTCGCGGGCCGACGCACGTTTCGCGCTCGCGAATCCTATTTCCATCGACAAGAACGCCGTTACCGCAGGCTACGTTTCCGAGGAGAAGGGCATCTCCAGCGTCTCGACAACGTTTGAGGTCCCGCAAATCACGAACTGCACCCCCAGTAGCAACTCGGGAATGGGGCCGGTCGTCATCCTCACCGGGCCCCGGTACTTCGTCGGAGCGGGCGCTGAGGCCGAGTGCCAGAGCGGCACGACCACCTACATCGTCGCCATCAACCACAACGGATCCGAAAGCCACCCGCTCACCGTCGCCGCGAAGGACCAGATCAGCGTCACCGTCACGGTCGGAAAGACCGTGGTGGGAGTGCGGATCGACGACATGACGTCGAAGAAGGTGGTTGCCCAGAACGTCGCGAAGGCGAAGGTGACCGCGGCGGAGCTCGGTGATGATTCGTTGTTTCAGGGTCACAGTGAAGTGCCGATCCCAGCGTTCACAGATCACAAGTTCGTCAGTGCGAAGGTCAACGGCAAGGTCCTAAAGGCCGCCACGCCGCTCATTGACGACGAGCTCGTGCTAAAGAAAACGTTGCTGATCGAGCCAGGACCGATCAGCGCATCGGGAGCGTCATTCACCATGAAGTTCGTGCACGCCACCTGACGTACGCGACGATCTTCTGGCGATGCGCCATTGATCGGCGCCGATGCGATGAGGTCAGATGGCCTCGGGGCGGATGCACAGGACGACGCAGTGTCGGCGGGCTCAACCCCGATCGAATCGAACTCACAAGTCGTGAGTTCGATCACGACGGGCTTGAGAGGCGCGTCACACCTTGACGATGTCCACGACATGTGATGACGTAAGGCGCTGATCTGTCGTAACCAACTTCATGTTGAGCGACTCTGCGAGTTCCACATAGAGGGAATCCGCCAAGCGGAGATTTGCCCGCCGCTCCCAAGCTCCCAGTAGGAGCCCAGCAAGTGGATGGCGGACCACTGGAGCATCGACCATTCGGTCGATCATGGCCCGAACCGCATCATCCGGAATAAGACCACTTCGATTCATACGACCAAGAGCGGACAACACTTCGGCGTCGAGATGTCCAGGACCGTGGAGCACATTCCCGGAGATTCTTGCTGCGACGGCATCCCCCAGGACGTCGGCCAGAAGAAGGTCGACTAAGGCGGACGCATCGATCACCACCTCATCCATGGCGCGTTGCTGCCTCGTCCCGTATTGCATCCAATGCTTCGATTGCATTCTGGTGGGTCGCCGCATGGGGTGGGAGCTGCGCCAATGACCCGAGCCATACCTCGGTGGAGTCCTGCGCCAAGGTCATCCGGATTGCGTCCTGCGTGAGTGCCGAGACATTCAACCCTGCTCGCTTCGCCTTCTCCGCCAAGTCATCTGGCAGGTAAACGTTCACTCGTGCCATGCGCATAGTATACACACGAACCCATCTCGACTGTACGGCGAGGGGACCAACCTGCCCCACTTTGACAAGATGGCGATGCTGGTCAAAGTCGCCGAAAGGCAAGCTTCGCAGGCGGTCCGTCTGCCTCGCGATCGAAAGATTGAGCAAGGTGCACCAACCGATCTCCGGTCGCCACCATGGCTGCCCACTTCGCTTCGTCAGGGACTTGTCACGACCTCCGGCCCATTGAGCGTGTTCTCACCGACAGCAATCCACCTGCCCGAGGTGTGCACCATCCCGAAGATCTGTAGGTCTGTCGAGGGGGTGAGATCTGTCGCCCACGTCACACCACCATCGGCGCTGGTGACGAACTGATCGATCATCGGATCTTCGAAGGGTCCGGTTCCCACCAGCTGACAGACGGAGGCGGCGCAGGCGATGAATCCAGGCTGACCAGCCATTCCTTCGCTGAGGAGGCCCCAGCTGCTGCCACTGTTGGTGGTCTTGTATACGCCCGCAATCGCTCCGTTTGGACCCTCCTGTTGGTAGATGCCAACGGCCCAACACGTCGAGGGCGACTCGCACTGGACCGACGTCGGACCCGAGAAGGTTGTGAACTTGTGCAGGATCCAGCTGCTTCCGCCACTGGTGATGTCGATGTCTAGAGATGCACTCGGATTCGAGCCGATGGCAATACACGAGCCTGCAACGCAAGAGATGTCGACGACGTCCGGTCCGTCCCAGCTTCTTGGGAAGGACTTGAAGGACCAGCTCGCCCCGCCGTTCGTTGTCACCAGGACTCCCGGGGCACCGGCGCCTCCGGTGGCGACACAGAACGTCTGCGATGCGCAAGCCACGCGATCAATGCGCCTTAAGCCTCCCGGAAGGGCTACGGGCTGCCATGTCACCGCTGCACTCGTCGATCGGTAGGCAACACCGTTCGAGTCCTTCCCCCCGATTGCGATACAGACGTTCGAGCTTGGACACGCCACCCCGGAGAGCGCCGTCCCAGCTGCGATACCGGTGGATGAGGCCGTCCACGCGACGCCATTGTCCGTGCTTCTGATCGCCCGCGCACCGCCGACAGCGACACACGCCGTCGAACCGCAAGCCACCGCCATAAGCGGGTCCCCACCGACTGCGGCCCGGCGCATGTGCCACGGGGATCCCCCCACCTTCTGGAACACGAGGCCGTCGTTCCCGAAGCCGTCCGCCAGGCACCGCAGCGACGTCGGGCACGAGAGAGAAGGCGAGGAGTTGAACACGGAGATGCCAGGACCTGCAGACACCGTCGAGGTGAGCCACGACGCGCCGCCATTGGTGCTCGTCGCGGCCAGGAGGGGGCCAGCGCCGTTGTGCAGGGAGAGGACTGTGCAGGTTCGAACGGCACAGCTCATGGTCTGCACGTACCTCGACGCTGAGGGAAGGCTCGCTGTGGACCACGTTGACCCGCCCGTGCTCGTCGAGAAGTACGACTTGGACGCGGGCATGGTCTCCACCGCTCCACACAGGCCATCGATCGTGCAGGAGATCAGTGCAGGGCTCCCGTTGCCGCGCTTCGTCAAGACCCGCTTGAAGCTTGAGCCAATGCGCCTCCAGACAATCAGCACCTTGGCAGACGTCTTCGGATCGAGCGCGGTTCCGGTGACGAAGCAGTCGCCCGCGCTGGCACACGCGACCGAGGTCGGCGAGACGGCGTCGTTCGAAGTGGGACCCGAGAGCGTTGGGGACGACCAGCTGCGCCCGCCGTTGGTGGACTCCACGAACGCGTCTCCTTGGTACGTCGCGAGGCAGAGGCTCCTGTTGGCACACGACACCGAGGGGGATCCGACGCCTTGGTTCACGTACGAAACCAGATGCCAAGAGCTACCAAGGTTGCTCGAGGTGAAGACGTTCTGGCTGTCCTCTTCGGGATAGCCAAAGCCGCCGATCGCAAGACAGAACGAGACAGTCGGACAGGAGAGCGAATCGATGGTGCCAACCGATGGCAGTAGTGGACTACGGCTCCACTGCGCGCCACCGTTCCGGGTGGTTGCCGTCCCAGCACCAGCGGCAACGCAGGTGGCGGCAGTGGGACAAGAGATGGACGAGAGGTATTGGGTACCCGCCGACGAGAAGCGCTGCATCCAGGTTGACCCAGTTGAAGCGGCCGCGGAGACACTCATCGTTCCCAGGGGCACCACGATCAATAGCGCCCCCGTAGCCATCGATACCGTGCGACGGAATCGATGACCGGCGCGATTATCTCTCGACGAGTTGCCAACCTGACGACTAAAGGATTCGGTCCCAGTTCTCTGGATGTTTCGCATCTATCTGGGTCCTCCCACCGTTCGTTGTGGTTTCCTAGCACAGCCAGAGATGAACCTGTCGTTGAAGATAATCACCTGGGCCATGCGTGAACGTGGCGCGACATTCGAAGTCATGAGCTGTGAGTTCGATCCAGGTCTGAGGTTCGTACCATCGTCGTGACGTCGCTCCAAAAAGCCGTACGAGCGTCTGGCTCGCACAGAGAAGGCCGGATTTGGGTTCCTCGCGCTGATGGCAGCTAGAGGTGGCACCCTGTCACTCGGGTGGACAACTTCACGATCGAGCCACGGCTCTTTGGGCTAATGGTAGGCAGCAGCGACCGACTGATCTCAGTCCGAACCAGGTGACCAGTTCCGAGCCGCCCGGCGCTGCAATACAGTGCGTTCACCCACGTTCCCGGCACGCGAAGCTGCCTCGGTGAACGCCTCGCGCGCCTGCGCATGGAGGCCGGCCCGCTCGAGCAGGTCCCCGGTCACGCTCGGAACCAGCGGTGAGTCGCCGAGTGAATCAGCGTCCATTTCCTCCAACACGGCCAGCCCGGCCTGGGGGCCGTACGCCCGCCCGTGCGCGACCGCCCGGTTCACTTCGACGATCGGGCCGGGTGCGGCACGGCCCAGGACGTCATACAGCTCCGCGATCCTGCGCCAGTCGGTGTCCTCGGCATGTACCGCACGAGCGTGCTGCGCAGCGATGGAGGCCTGGAGGAAGTACCTCCCGACCGGGGTCCCACGGCCAGCGAGCCGCTCTGCCTTCTCCAATGCCACCATTCCACGCCGGATCTGCAACTGATCCCAGAGGGTCCGGTCCTGCGCCTCGAGCAAGATTGGAGTTCCGTCCTCATCGAGTCGGGCTGGCATCCGCGAACCTTGGATCTCCAGCAGCGCCTGCAGGCTGAGCACTTCGGGCTCGTCGGGCGCAAGTGCGGCCAGCATGCGAGCGAGTCGGATTGCTTCGTTCGCCAGATCGGGGCGCATCCATTCCTCGCCGACGGTGGCGGTGTACCCCTCATTGAAGATCAGGTAGATCACGGCCATGACGTCGTCCAGCCGTTTGGCCCGCTCCCGCCCCTCGGGGAGCTCGAACTCGGCGTGCGCCTCGGAGAGGGTTCTCTTCGCTCGCGAGATCCGCTGGCCCATCGTGGACTCGTTGGCGAAGAAGCCTCGAGCGATCTCCGCGGTGGTGAGCCCGCCGACCAGTCGTAGCGTTAGCGCGGCCCGAGACTCTGGCGTCAGTGTCGGGTGGCAGGACAGGAAGATGAGCCGGAGCACGTCATCCTCGATGTAGTCGAACTGGCGCTCGACGTCGGACAACGTCTCCTCCTCTCTCCCCCGGGCACCTTCGAGCTCCGCGACCTTGCGACGGAGACGCTCGTTGCGCCGGAATTGGTCGATGGCACGCCGCTTTGCGGTGGTCATCAGCCACGCGGCGGGGTTGTCGGGGACGCCAGCGGCGGGCCACTGCTCGAGCGCCGCGACGAGAGCATCCTGTGCGAGATCCTCGGCGAGGCTCACGTCGCGGGTTAACCGGGTGAGGGCACCGACAAGGCGGGCTGACTCGCCCTTCCACGCGGCGTAGATGGCCTGATTCGGATCATCACGGCGGATCTCTCCCGACACCGCCAACAGCGTAGTAAGGCAGTTTTCAGCCCCTAGACCCGCCGATCCTCGCCGGAGGTGGCGAAGGATCGGCGGATCGAAGGTTACGCGCCGGGCGCCTCGGGGCCGGACGAGATCTGGCGCAGAGTGGAGATCACGGTGACCTCGGGCCAGTACTGCGCGTGAAGCTCGGCGAACGTTCGCTGGTCCTCCGCGGCGTCCTTGAGACTGGGATATTCCATGATGGCCCAGCCTCCGACGACCTCCTTGGCCTCGGCGTACGGCCCGTCGACACGAGTGACCTCGCCCTGGCGGACGACGTAGTTCACGGCGTCCTCCGTCCCGTAGAGCCCACCCCCATCGAGGAACACGCCCTTGGCGGCCCGCTCGCCGATGAACTTGTCCATCGCATCGAACAGCGCCTGCGGTGGCGTCCCAACACCTTCTGCCATCCGTACGAATCCCATGAATCGCGGCATCTCGATCACTCCTTGTTCTTGTCGGTCTGTACTTGCTCGCGCGTACGTCGAACGGGCGGATGCTCCTTCGACATCGACTTTTGACGTTTCTCGGCCATTGTTGCGGCAAAGCGTCCGCCAAGGCGTCAACGGGCTCTCGCGGGTGGATCGGACGCCACGCAGGTCATGCGACACCATCTCGCTCATCCCTTGGGGATGTCCCCAAGGTGGGCGCTGCCCGGCGAACGCGGTCCTCCAGACACCACCTGTTCCGGCGCCTGTTACAGGGTCCGACTCCGACGGCGGACGCCCGGGGTGGGATCCAACCACCTTGTCCGCACGCAGACGGTCGATCTTCGCCACGTGGCACCATCACCACCTTCGTGCCACCGTGGCGTTTGAGCGGTCGGCCCCACAGTCGACATTGGGAGACCGTTATGGACGGTGGGCAGCGGTCGCAAGGGAAAGTCGAAGAAGAAGCGGGGCGATCCGCCACTCGACGGTGGGCGGACCTTGTTGGACGACTGGGCTCGCGTGTGGTTCGATTCGCGGCGGCACCGCGTCGCTCCGAAGACGCTGGCCAACGAGCGGAGCCACGCCCGCAACTATCTGGGGTCACTCCGAGCACTCCCGCTCGCCGAGATCACGCCTGGCACTATCGAGGACTGGCTGGCCGCGGTCGAACGCGCTGGCGTGCAAGCGCGACCCCCGCTCGGGCGGCCACACACGGTCCGGATCTGTCACGGCCTCCTGTCGGCGATGCTCCGCGACGCGGTCAAGCACCAGCTGCTGGCGACTCCACCCATGTCGCTCGTGAAGCGGCCGAGGATGCCCCCGCCGCAGCCGAAGTACCTCGAGCTCGACGACCTCCGACGCGTGGTGGAGGCAACCGTCGCGACCGGCGATCCCAGGTCCCTCTCGGTGCTGCTCATGGCGGGCCTCGGTCTGCGTCGCAACGAGGCGCTGGGCCTGACGTGGGGCGACGTCGACCTCGACCGCCGGCTCCTCCGGCTGCGCTTCCAGCTCGGTCGCGATCCTGACGGCGCGCTCGGGCGTCGCCCGCTGAAGACCCGGACGTCGGCCCGAGAGCTGCGACTCGCTGGCGACGTGGCGAAGGCCCTCGATACCGCACGAGCCGGTCGGGCGATGGCCGCGAACCCGGACGACTTCGTCGTCTCCTTCGGCGACGGGCGCCCCGTCGACCCTGACGCCATGAGCCGATGGCTGTCCTCGGTCGGCCGGTCCGTCGGCATCACGGTCTCGCCCCATCGACTCCGCCACAGTGCCGCGACCGCAATGCTGAACGCGGGTGTGGCCATCGAGACGGTCGGCAAGGTGCTCGGGCACGGGGACGTCCGTACGACGGCGATCTACGCCCGTGTGCTCGATACGTCCAGCGACGCCGCACTCGACGACCTCGCGCGGCTTCTCGAGGGCAAATGACCCGCTCGACACGGGCGAGTCGCGCGTCCGGCCCTCCGTATCCTGTCCCGGTCTTGATCGCGTAAACACTATCATGCGTCCATGGACCCTGCATCCACCCTGAGGCGGGCCAGGCGCAGGGCGCGCCTCTCGCAGCGGGCGCTCGCCAAACGGACGTTGATCGCCCAGCCGACCATCGCCCGCATTGAGATGGGTCGAGAGGATCCCCGTATCGCCACTCTCGAGCGGCTCCTTCGCGCGTGTGGCGAAGAGCTGGGCGCACGACCCATGCGTGGCGAGGGAATCGACCGCACCCAGATCCAGGAGCTGCTTCGCCTCGCACCGCGACGGCGGCTCGAGCTCGCGGGCGAGGAGTCCGAAGCCCTCCGCCGCCTTCCCCACTTCGAGGGCGGCCCCGATGCCCTATGACCCCATCGCCGCGCTCTCCGAACTCACGCGCGGCGGGGTTCGCTTCGTCGTGATCGGCGGGCTCGCGGGTCGGTTCTGGGGGTCCCCCACGGTGACGAGCGACGTGGACATCTGTTACGAGCGCGAACCTGAGAACCTTCAACGCCTCGCAGAGACGCTCATCGCGCTTGGCGCGAGATTGAGAGGCGTCGACGATGACGTTCCCTTCCTTCTCGATGCCTTGATGATTCAGAAGGGGCTGAACTTCACGTTCACCACCAGGTTCGGACCGTTCGACATCCTTGGCATGCCGGCTGGCGTTCGAGGCTACGACGATCTCAAGCGCAACGCAGTCGCCTGCGATCTCGGCGACGGCATCGTCGTGCAGATGTGCGATCTCGACGACCTGATCCGCATGAAGGAAGCAGCGGGCCGACCTAAAGATCGCATCGAGCTTGAGGTACTCGCCGCGGTGCGCGAGGAACGGGAACACAAGTAGGCGCATCGCTAAACGGTGCACAGGGCGATTTGCGTCTCTCTCCCATGGAGGCCCGCCAAGTACGACCTCGAATCCAGGATCTGCTGCCCCTTCTGATTCGCAAGCAGATGTGCCAGGCGATCGTGGTGACGGCCGATCCGGCCCTTCTGATGGGCAGTGCAGATACTCGGCGCCCGCGACGACTACTCGAGCTCTGGCTCTTCGTTCGCAACCTTGGCGGCGAGGGTGGCGCATCCGCCCGCCTCTTCGATCGCTTCACGCAGCATCGGCCGGAGGCCACCACTTCCTGCGGGCACGATGAGAATCGCTGGGCCTAGGTCGACGACCTCCACGGCGCCACCACTGGACAGGTGCCATCGGCGCCTCGCCTCAGCGGGGAGCGCGATCTGCCCCCGCTCGGACACCTTGAGGATGCCAACTTCCATCTCTAAAGCGTATTTCAGATGACCTCGCTCGACTCCTCGGGGGCGAGTGACTCCTCCATCTGCAGACGGCGCTCGGATAGCGCAGACGCCAACCTGTCATGATCCGGAACGACATCGCGCGGATGCAACGGACGTTCACATGAATGTCGCTCTTGGGTCGACAGCCCCTAATACCCCGAGGCTTTCGCGTCCAAGGATGTTGGGTCGTCTGATACGTACACAGAT
>Ga0182024_10003571_pt1 | contig 36830 bp, 37 predicted proteins | sample P32metaG_FD_120480 | JGI IMG/M metagenome (GOLD analysis project Ga0182024, IMG submission 120480) | Permafrost microbial communities from Stordalen Mire, Sweden - P3-2 metaG (Illumina Assembly) | ecosystem: Environmental > Terrestrial > Soil > Wetlands > Permafrost | place: Sweden: Stordalen...
ACCATCGCGATCGGCCAGACGCGCGTCATGATCACCGGCAATCCGGCCGGCCAGCATTGGCCGATATCGTCGCGGTAAACTTTTCCCGCTTTACGCGCCTGCTCCGCCTTGTCAAATTCGATCTGCGCCGCCGGAGTGAGCTTGGTACCGGCGGGGGGCGTGAAACGGAAGCCGTTATTCTGACCTCCGCCGTGCATCCAGGTTCCCGTCAGATCGAACGGCGGTTTCGGACGAGGCTTGGCCAGATTCTTGAGTGCCAGGGCCCCGAGTTGTTCCGGCTCGGCAGGCGCAGCGGCTGAAGACGGCGTCGATTGCGCCGCCAGGCTAAATGCGCCCGCGAGCAGGCTCGCTATTCCAATCGCCGCTCGATATCGTTTCATTTTTCCTCTCACTTGTCGTGCACCTGCAGCCGCACGACCCCCTTTTCGTCGACATATTCGCGATTGTTGTCGCAAACAAACTCGACCATCTCATAGTTCGGCATGCGCTTGAAACCCAGCGTGTAAGTAATCGGCTTTTCGAGAACCACCGGGTCGTCGATCGTGATCTGGTCGTGCAGGTAGTCGGACGCAACCAGCCTGATGCGCTCGGTAATACGCATTTCCACACTGTGCGGCATCCCGCGGTAACCCCCGATGGAAGGCTTGATGCCGATGGTGTCGATTACCAGCGTATCCCCATCCCAATGGCCGACAGAGCGGCCGTAGTAGCCGGGGGCAACGTCATCCGCCTTGGCTTGCGGCACGCCCATGTACACCCGGCGCACTTCACTGAATGCTTCGGAAATGATAGTGACCTGCTTCGGAGTCTGGATAATCTCCATTGGGTAAATGGCGACCGACATCATCGTCGGCATGCCGTACGGAATGCACTGCGCACCCGTATTGGCCAATTGTTCGCCGCGCTTGTTCGCTTCCGCTTCGAGCGCACGCCGCTCGTCATACGGCTTCTTATACTCCGGCTTCAACAACAGCGGACCGGCTGCGGGAGGCGCCAGCTTGGGATCGGCGCCGCGTCCGCCGCGGTAAACGCCCCACACGCCTGTCAAGTCGGGCGGATTGGCCGGCGATTGGGCCTGAATTTGCGACAGCGCGACCGCGAAAAGCAAAATGTTCTTCATGGGACTTTATGGATTCTGTCCGGGCCCGTTTCCGAGCACGCGCCCATCCGGCAAAGTCGCCGTATTAAGGAATCCACCCGACTTGCCATTCTTCAGCGGACTGATAATGAGAGTAGTTTTATCACCCTTCCTCAGACTGCTGAACTTCCAGCCGCTCTGCTGGAGGATGCTGGGGCTGCCCATTTCGATGCTCCAGTGCTTGATTGCGCCCTGCTCGTCCGGAACGTCGATCTCGATATACGAATGGGGGTTGGTCCATTCAAACGTAGTGACGGTGCCGACGAGCGTGATTTTCTTCGTCATGTCGAACATCGTGAAGGAATGATGCGCGAAGACCGGACTCGCCGAAACGAGAAGCATACAGGACAGTAAGGCCCGGGATATTGTCATATGAAGACCGTCGTCTATATTATTTGATCGCCGTAGTCAATACAAGGGGCTTGGGCTGACGGGAGCCGCAGTCCCCCTTTTGCGGGCAATTTGGCGCATTCCTCCTCAGCCATTGCCGCTGAGCTCGGTCATCAACCAGGCTTGGGCAAGTTTCCAGTCGCGCATCACGGTATCGCGTGAAACCTTCAGCACCGCCGCAGTCTCTTCCATGCTTAGTCCCCCAAAAACCGCGATTCAATGGATGCGGTCGGGCACATACCAGTGGAGAGAGCCTTATGCGAGGCCACACCGCTTTGAAAGACCATGGGCTGTACGTCCAGCACATGCGGGAACGCTGCGGTCGAATCGCGCGCTTCATCGCCCCCGTTCGAGGATGCCCGTTCGCTGACGAAATCCAAATATCTGCTCAACGTATTCAATGCTTTACCGGATTTCCGCCTCCCAGCCCCCAAAACGGCTGCTACTCTCGTGCCAGGAAAACCTATGCCGTTAACTAAACAAGTAATCGCCGCAATCAATCGGGCCAACATACGCTCCGCCCAACAACTTGAAATCGAAGAGGATAGGTTCGCCCCCGCTTCGTTTGGAATAATCGCCATCCCACCTGCATGTACCGCTGGCGATCTTGTCGCCGGTATTCTTCCCCATATTCCGTAAATCCCCAGTGGAGGCACGCGACCCGTGTCAGTCCTGGAACCAGTTACCACGCCAGGACATCTACTCATCTGCCCCTTCTTGCATAAATGCAGCGCGCCTGGGCTCGCGTCGAGAGGAACACGCCGGTTTCATGTTATCGTCAAACATTGTGAAAATACTGGTTCTTACAGGGCTACTAGTGGTTTCGCCGGTCGTTTCGACCATGTCCTTCGGGCAGTCGCCAAAGCCCGCCGACGACGATTCTCACGTCGTCCTCAACACGATGGCGCAGGAGCTGCAGCGAAACTTCGACGCCCTGAAGCAGAAGGCGGACCCCGCGCCGTATTTCCTTTCTTACGAAATCAGCGATCAGGACTCCCACACCGTAAGCGCGAGCTTGGGGGTATTGAACGCCACGGAGTCCGGCCGCAATCGCTATCTGGATGTAACGGTCCGCGTTGGCGACCCGAAACTGGATAATTTCCGTCGCGTGCGCGGCGACCGCGTGCAGTTCACCTCCGGCGCGGGTGTCCCTATCGACAACACGCCGGGTGCGCTCCGGCAGGACCTCTGGCTCGAAACCGACCGCGTCTACCGCGCCTCGGCCGAACGGCTGATCAAGATCAAGACCAACCAGCAGGTTAAGGCCGCCGACCGCGATACTTCAAACGACTTCTCCTCGGAAGAGAGCTACGCCCACTGGGAACCACCCGCTACGATCGCGTTCGATTCCCCCCGGTGGACGCAAAACGTCCGCGATCTCTCCCGCGACTTTCTCAGCTACCCGGACCTTCTTTCCTCGGACGTGCAGGTGTCGTTTCAATCCGACACCCGCTACTTCGCCAACACCGAGGGCACGAAGGTTCAGCACGGGCGAGGCTTCGCCCGCGTGATTGTCACGGCCAGCGCCAAGGCGAAGGACGGCATGGACGTTTCGGATTTCGCTTCTTTCGAAGCCGCCGATCCGAAAGATCTTCCGTCGAATGACGTTATCAAGGCCGCCGTCAAGCAGGTCGGTGAACACGTGGAAGCGCTCACTATCGCGAAAACCGCCGAACCCTTTGTCGGTCCCGCCATCCTGTCCGGCCGGGCTTCGGGCGTGTTTTTCCATGAAATCTTCGGACACCGCATCGAGGGGCACAGGCAAAAGGACGAGTCCGAAGGCCAGACCTTCACCAAGAGCGTCGGCGAGAAGATTCTGCCCGACTTCCTTTCGGTGACTTTCGACCCGACGATGAAGAGGATCGCCGGCGTCGACCTGAACGGTTATTACGAATACGACGATGAAGGCGTCCTCGGCAAGCCCGTCAAAGCGGTGGAGAATGGCGTGCTCAAGAGCTTTCTGATGTCGCGGTCGCCGATCGACGGCTTCGACCATTCGAACGGGCATGGCCGCCGCCAGCCCGGACTCGAAGTGGTGTCGCGCCAATCGAATCTCATCGTTACCAGCACGCGCACGGTCAGCGATGAAAAGCTGCGCCAAATGCTGATCGACGAAATCAAGAAGCAGAATAAGCCCTACGGCCTCTACTTCGCGGACATTACCAGCGGCGTTACCACCACGCAGCGCGCGGGCCTGCAGGCGTTCAAGGTCGTTCCGGTCATCGTATACCGCGTGTACGCGGATGGCCGTCCGGACGAGTTGATTCGCGGCGCGGATATCGTCGGAACCCCGCTGGCCAGCTTCGCCAAGATCATTGCGACATCGGACAAGCAGGAGGTCTTCAACGGATACTGCGGAGCCGAATCCGGCAGCGTTCCGGTCTCGGCGGTTTCCCCGGCAATACTGATTTCCGAAATCGAAATCGAGAAGAAGGACGCATCGCAGGATTTGCTTCCGTTGCTGCCATCACCCCTGACTGCGGGTGTCCAGTGATCCCCCGTGGCGCACGCACTCCCGCGTGCCGTGTCGAGACTCGTCTGGGCACTTGTCCCCGGTTTTTCGCGTTACTCGTCTTGGGCGCCGGCCTCACTCTCTCGGCGGCTCAGACCGACCCGGTCTTCGATGCCATGCAAGCCGAGTTGAAGCGTTCCATGACGCTGACTCTGAACCAGCTCGACAAACCTTACTATCTCAGCTACACGGTCGACGACGAACATACGTGGTCCGCTTCCGCAACGCTCGGCGGATTGATCAGTTCGGGGACCAACGATTTTCGCGTTCCGCGCCTGCGCATTCGCGTCGGCGATTACAAGTTCGATAACACCAACTGGACCGGGGCCAACGCCGCGGGACCCCGCTACAATCTGCGGAACTTTCCCATCGAAGACGAAAACCCTCTCGTGCTCCGGCAGTATCTCTGGCTGGCCACCGACTCGGCATTCAAGGGTTCGCTTCAATCGATCGCGCGCAAACGCGCGGCCCTGCGGAACGTGACCGTGAGCGAAGAACTTCCCGATTTCGCTCCCGCCCCGCCGTTCGTCGCGATAAACGATTACCACCCGGTGAAGTTCGACGCCAGTGGCTGGAATGACCGCACGCGCCGTATTTCCGCCGTTTTCAACGGCATTCCGGGCCTTCGTAACTCGGGCGTGGAATTCAGCGCCGTCGACTCCCTGCATCGTTTCGTGAGCAACGAAGGCACGGCGGTTCGGGTGCAGGAGAGCATGGCGACAGTCGAAATTCAGGCTGCGGCACAAGCGCCGGACGGTATGATCGTGCGCGATATAGCCGTGTTCTACACGCGCGATCCCGCCCGGATGTTCCCTGAAGAAGAACTGATGAAATCGGCGCGATCGGTCGGAGAACAGGTGCTGAAGATCGCGGCCGCGCCTCTGGGCGATAACTACACGGGTCCGGTCCTCTTCGAAGGGCAGGCGTCGCCGCAGCTGATGGCCGAAATACTGGGACGCAATCTGCACATTTCACGCAAACCGGTGGCGGCTCCGGGCGCGGCGGCGCAGGCGGCAACTACCGATCTGGAAGGCCGCCGTGGCGTTCGGATCATGCCGGAATTCTTCGATGTGACCGACGATCCCACGAAGCCGTTATTCGGCCACGAGGAAGTGGATGACGAAGGCGTTCCGGACAAGCCGCTGTCCCTGGTTGAGAAGGGTGTTCTGAAAGACTTCCTGCGCACCCGCCAGCCCGTGCGCGGATACAACGATTCCAACGGCCGCGCCCGGCTCAGCGCGAACTACGGGGCGGAAACGCCGGTGCCCACAAACCTGCTGATTCGCGCCCGGGAAACAAGCTCCATAGCGGAGTTGAAGAAGAAATTGATCGACCTGATTCAGCAGCGCGGGCTTCCCTACGGGATGATCGTGCGCAAGATGGATTTCCCCTCGTCGGCATCCATCGACGAAGCCCGCAGAATTCTGTCCGCAGGCGCGGCGGGTGGGTCAAGCCGCCCGGTCAGCATGCCTCTCTATGCCTACCGTTTGTATCCGGACGGGCGCGAGGAACTGGTGCGCGGCGAGCGCTTCAAGGGGGTCAATGCGCGATCCCTCAAAGACATCCTCGCCGCCGGCGACGACAGCGTGACGTTCAACTATCTGGATAACGGCGCGCCCTTCGCGCTGCTCGGTTTCGGTTCGGGAGCCGCGGAGGTAACTGTGGTTGCGCCCTCCGTTTTGATCGACGATCTGGAAATGTCGAAGATCGACGATGAGATGCCGAAGCTTCCTATCGTGCCCGCGCCCGGAGCATGAGTATCGCAGGGCGGCCATTTCCGGCTGCGAGCCGGCCTTCCGGCTGGCTCACAGGCTGAAGAAAGGCTGCGCTAAGTCATGAAGATCCTCAGCCGCTACGTTTTTCGCGAAATTCTGACGAGCTCATTTCTTGCCACCGCGCTCGCGACATTCGTTATCTTCCTGCAGGGGATCGGCAAACTCTTCGAACTTCTCGTGCGCTCCGCAAAGGGCCCCACTGTACTCGAGTTGTTCGGTCTGTCGCTGCCTCCCATACTGCTGTTGAGCATGCCTTTCGGAGTGCTGGTCGGCATTCTGATCGGCCTCGGACGGCTGTCGAGCGACAACGAAGTGATCGCCATGCGGTCGGCGGGAGTTTCCAGCCGGATCGTGGTTGCGCCGGTTTTGAGTTTCGCGTTTGCCGCAATGCTGGTCTCGGGCGCATTCGCGGTGTGGCTGAACCCTCTGGCGATTCGGGCAGAGTACAAAATCCTCAACACGGTGGCGGCGGCGCAATTGACGGCCGATGTCGAGCCCCGCGTATTCGAAGATCAATTCACGAACGACAATACGGTGCTTTACGTCAATGACGTAAAGTCCGAAAACGGGCCGGTAGCGGTGTGGACCGGCGTATTCATTGCGGATCTCACGCCTCCTTCCGAACGCAAGACCGGTGTGAAGGACGCACGGCCGGGACCCCGCGTAACCGTCGCCCGTGAAGCGCAGGTGGTGCCGGATGTGAAGAACAATCGCCTCCAGCTCACGCTGCGCGATATGGGAATCCACGCATCGCCTTACCACGAGATCGCACCGAGCGGGGCTACAGCGCTTCAGGCCGAGCCGACAAAGCAACAGCAAGCCAAGCCATACCAGGAGATGTTCACCAAAGAGTTGCTGGCATTCATTCGCCATACGCCCGTCAAAACACAGGAGGGCACAGACGCGCGCATTGAGCTGCACCGCAGGTTTGCGCTGCCTGTGGCGTGCTTCATGCTGGCCCTGGTGGGAATTCCGCTGGGCGCCTCTTCGCGCAAGGGCGGGCGCTCCGCGGGCTATATCTGGGCCATATTTCTGGCGTTCTTCTGCTACTACCTCTCGTACATCACGCTGACCAGCCTGGCGCGTTCTCATTCCATGTCCGTGGAACTGGCATCCTGGTTGCCGAATGCCGGATTTGCGATTGCGGGAATCGTCATGATCGCGCGCATGGAATCGCCGGGAGACAGGGACTGGATCGGCTATATCCGTCAGACAATCGCCGCGTGGATCTCCGGGATCCCGGATAAAGTGTCGATCAAGCGCGAGTCCGTCGGGGCGGGCGGAATCAAGCTGGCCGTATTTCAGATACTCGACAGTTATGTGCTGTCGAACTTTCTCTTCTATTTCGCCGTGACGCTGTTCTGTTTGGTCACGATGTCTCAGGTGTTCATATTCTTCGACCTGCTCGGCGACGTCGTCAAGAACCACATCCCGATGTCGCACGTGGTCAAGTATCACCTCTATCTGACTCCGAGCCTGATTTACACGACTTTGCCCATTGCGGTTCTGGTTTCGATACTGGCGACATTCGGCGTCATGACGAAGAACAACGAAGTAACCGCGTTCAAAGCCTGCGGGATCAGTGTTCGGCGGCTTGGCATACCTGTGCTGCTGATGAGCGGCGCATTAAGCGCATTACTTTTCGCCTTCGATTACTCTTACATTCCACAAGCCAACCAGATACAGGATGCGATCCTGAACGAGATCAAAGGCCGGCCGGTCCAGACGTACCTGCATCCGGAACGTAAGTGGATCATTCACGATTACCGGATCTTTTACTTCAAGTATTTCGATCCTTCGGAGAAATTAATGGTCGAGCCGTACGTTTTCGAACTCGACCCGAAGAGCTTCCACGTCGTTCGGGAACTCAGCGCCAATCGCGCGCGCTGGCAGCAGAACATCAACGCGTGGGTTTGGGAACAGGGCCAGGCGATCAATCTGTGCGGAGTGGATGAGTGTAACTTTCAGACTTTTACCGCGACCACCTTTCCGGAAGTCACCGAAACACCCGACGACTTCCTCAAAGAAGTGAAGCAGGACAAGCAGATGAATTACGCCGAGCTCAACACATACATCAAAGAGCTGCAGGAAACGGGCTTCGATACAGTCAAGCTGCATGTGCAGTATTACAAGAAGTTTGCCGTGCCCGTGTTCGCGCTGATCATGGCGCTGATCTCCGTGCCGTTCGGATTCCTCGTCGGGAACCGGGGCGCAATGACCGGAATTGGCGTCGGCATGGCGGTGGCGATGACTTATCTCGCCACGGGACTCCTGTTCGATCAGTTCGGCAACGTGAACCTGCTGCCTCCGATGGTGGCGGCATGGGCGCCGGACACTGTTTTCTCGGTTGCCGGGCTTTATTTGATGCTGAGGATGAGAAGTTAGCGGGAAGTCATTCTCGCTATAATAGGCCGCAGAGTGCTGGATATCAAGAAAAAGCTGGAGGAAGAAATCGCGGCCCTGGAGTATGAGCTTCGCAATGAGCTGCCGCGTGAGATTCTGAAGGCCCGCGCCCATGGCGACCTGAGCGAGAATGCCGAGTATCACGCCGCCAAGGAGCGGCAGGGCATTGTAAACGCCCGCCTCGGCCAATTGCAAAAGCGCCTGGCCGATTTCTCCATGATCGATATGTCCAGGATTCCCCACGACCGCGTGGGCCTGGGGTCGCGGGTGGTTGTCCTCGATATCAAGACGAGCGCCGAGATCACGTATCTCCTGGTCACGAGCGAAGAGGCGGACGCCACGCAGGGCAAGATCTCGACCGCGTCTCCGATCGGCAAGTCGCTCCTCGGCAAAGAGGTCGGCGATACGGTTAAAATGCAGGCGCCGGGCGGCACGAAAGAACTGGAGATTCTGGAACTGCTGACGATCCACGAACTCGAGAAGTAGCCGGATGACGGTCACGCGCGTTATCGGCCGTTTCTTCGGCGGGATCATAGATGCGATCGTTGGCGCGCTGGCCCTGTCGAGAGTCCATCCCAACGTTCTGACGTTTATCGGACTGTTGATCAACATCTGGGCCGCGGTTCTCTTCGCAGCGGGGAAATTCGTGTGGGCCGGGGTGGTATTGATCGGCGCGGGCCTGTTCGACATGGTGGATGGCCGGGTGGCTCGCGAGACCAATCGCGTAACCCGTTTTGGCGGCTTTTTCGATTCCGTGCTCGACCGATATTCCGATCTCGCGGTGCTGGTCGGCCTGCTGGTTTTCTATGCCTCGATCAACCGGTTCTTCTATGTGGTGCTGACCGCGATCGTGATGACCGGAACCGTGCTCGTAAGCTACACCAGGGCGCGCGCGGAGAACACAATCCGGAAATGCAAGACAGGATTTCTCGAGCGCCCCGAGCGGATTGTGCTGATCATTCTGGGGGCGTTGTTCAATCGCATGGCGCAGGTGCTTTGGGTGACCGCGGTTCTCTCGAATATCACGGTCATCCAGCGGATCGTTCACACCTGGCAGGAGACAAAACGGATGAGGGACGCTTAAGGCGCGATGCATATTCCGGACGGATTCCTGAGCATTCCGGTGTGGGGAACGATGGACGCGATCGCGATCCCGTCGATCGGTTACATAGCGCGCCGGGCGCAACGGGAGTTTGATCATCACAGAGCCCCGCTGATGGGAGTCATGGGGGCATTTATTTTTGCCGCCCAGATGATCAACTTTCCCGTCGGCAACGGTACCAGCGGACATCTGGTGGGCGGCGCGTTGTTGTCATTCACGCTGGGTCCGGCCGCGGCGTCTATCGTGATGACCGCGATTCTGGCAACGCAGGCGCTGGTCTTTCAGGACGGCGGAATTCTTGCCCTGGGAGCGAATGTATTCAACATGGCGATCGCCGGAGTGCTGGCGGGTTACCTGCCCTATATGCTGTTGCGCGGGCGCAGGGCCGGCGTGTTCCTCGGAGGGATGGCCTCGGTGCTGGTGAGCGCGTTGCTGGCGCTGGGCGAATTGCTGCGGTCGGGAGTCAGGATGCCTCCCGCGGTGCTTGCCATTTCGATCGGGTTGTTTCTGGTATCCGCCGTTATCGAAGGCGCTATCACGCTTGCGGTCATGCAGGCGCTGGAACGGATACAGCCCGGCTTCGTACGCCGGCCGCAGGGCATGCGTGGAGCAGGCGCGCTGGCGCTTATCATGGCGTCCATAGCACTGGCCGGAGCGGGAGTCTTCATTGCATCGCATCAGCCGGACGGCATCCAGAGACTTGCACTCGAGCCGGGAATCGCCTCGCATGCAACGTTGCTGACCAAGTCGCTCGCCGGGCTCTTCGGATTGTTTGTGGTGTATGTCCTTTGCCTCGGCGCGAGCCGGGTTCTCGCCGCGGGAAGGTCCTTAGTTGCGCCACGCGCGAATTGAGCGCTGGAGCCGCGGCGAGAGCGCGATCCACCGATGTAACGCGCCTGCCAAGATTTTGGCGACTCTGGCCCTGCTGATTGGTATCGCAACTCTGAACTCCCCTGCCGCGACATCTTGGGGATTGTGTCTCGCACTGCTGGCGGCCTCGGTTTTGGCAGCCCGGCTCCCTTTGGCGGCGATATTATGGTCGGCAGCCGCGGTGCTTCCGTTCGCTTTGTGTTTCGCCGCGGCCAGCGCGCTTGCGGGCGATCCGGGGCGCGCCGTCTGGTTGGTGATTCGCGTGTATCTCTCTTCATTGGCCGCCCTGATACTCATCGCCACGACGCCCATGCCGGAGCTCATCGCCGGTCTCGAATGGTTGCGGGTGCCGCGCTTCCTGCTGCAGGTAATGCAGTTTCTGTATCGCTACATGATGGTACTGATGGAAGAAGCGAACGCGATGCGCCAGGCGGAATCGGCCCGAGGAGGCCCTTCCGGAGTAAGAAGGCTGCGCGCGCTCCGCTTTCGTCGGGCCGCAGCGGCAGCGGGAGCGCTGTTTGCGCGGTCTTACGCGCGCGCCGAAGCGATTCACCTGGCGATGCTTTCCCGCGGCTTCGAAGGGCGTTTGCCGGTGCGAGCCAGACTGCGATGAGTCTGATTGTCGAAGTCCGCAACCTTCACTACACTTATGAAGACGGTACGGCGGCTCTGAAAGGGATCGACTTCGATCTTGAGGACGGCGCTGTTGTCGCGCTCCTCGGCCCCAATGGAAGCGGCAAGACAACCTTCGTACATCATCTGAACGGAATCTTACGCGGGACGGGATCGGTAGTTATCGACGGACTTCCAATAACCGAAAAGAACCTCCGTGAAATCCGCAAGCGGGTTGGGCTGGTGTTTCAGGATTCCGACAACCAGCTTTTCATGCCCAGCGTGATTGAAGATGTGGCTTTTGGCCCGCTGGCATCAGGCATGTCTCCGGCTGAAGCATCGGAGAGGGCGCGCGCGGCGCTGGATCGGGTCGGCTTGCTGGGTAAGGCGAATAAGGCGCCCTGGCATTTGAGCGCCGGCGAGAAGAAGCGTGCCGCCATTGCAGGAATCCTGGCGACGGATGCAAGGCTGTTGGTGCTCGACGAACCGACTACATTTCTGGATCCGCCGGGACAGCGCGCGATTGCCGAGCTGCTCGCCACGCTGCCGCAAGCCAAAATTCTCGTTACTCACGATACGGAGTTTGCCGGAAGACTTACTGACGAGGCTGTGTTCTTCGAAGAAGGGAGAATCGCGGCGCGGGCGCCAATGAAAGAAATCTCTCCGCGCTTTGGGTGGTGAAGGCTGGTTCCCCGCGCTCACGCCTGGGGTTATGCGGCTTTCGCCTTTGCTTTTCGATGCTCTGCCCACCGGCGCTTCTGGGCGGCGGCGATGCGCTTGCGCGCGGCTTCGCTGAGAACGCGCTTTGGGTGCCGCTCCGATGAGATGGGCAGCGCAGCGGGCGTACGGTTTCCCAGCTGGCGTCGAACGTGGTCAATCTTGGCTTCAATCTCGTCGCGCTCCCTCTCAAGATGATGGAGAGCGTACTCAAGAATAGCCGTGTTCTGATTCGATTTTCCTCTTGCCATGATTTCTCCCCCGCACACTATATCATGGAAAATCGATTAAGTTAGTCAAGTAAGATCGGGAGAAACCGGCTTGCGATTTGTAATTCAGCGAGTGACTCGCGCCTCTGTCCGGATTGACGGCAAGTTAGTAGCCGAGATCGGAACCGGGTTGCTTGTATTGGTGGGGATAGCAGCTACCGACTTGCCCGCGCAGGCCGACTATCTGGCCGGCAAACTGGTCAACCTGCGTATATTTTCGGATAGCGAAGGTAAGATGAATCGGAGCGCTCTGGATGTGAATGCGTCACTCCTGCTGGTATCTCAATTTACTCTGTACGGAGATTGCCGCAAGGGCCGAAGACCGAGTTTTGACGCCGCCGCCCCGCCGCAGCTCGCGCGCGAGTTGTACGAGTATCTGGTGACAAAAATCCGAGAGCAGGGATTAGTCACGGAGAGTGGAGTCTTTCAGGCCGATATGGCGGTCGAATTGGTCAATGACGGACCGGTCACGCTTCTCATGGAAAGCTAGCTCATTGAATCACGCCCAACGTTATACTGGTTCGTTCCAATGGCTCGCCCCATCTCATACAAGGACGCAGGCGTCAACATCGACGAAGCGGATCGCGCGATCGCCGATATCCGCAAAATGGCGCGCGGAACCTTTACGAAGGGCGTACTAACCGACATAGGGTCGTTCGGCGGTTGTTTTGCTTTGCCCACTTCACCCCGCGTGCGGCAGCCGGTGCTGGTGAGTTCCGTCGATGGCGTAGGCACCAAGTTGAAGATCGCATTTGCTACGGGACGCCACGATACGGTCGGCGAAGACCTGGTGAATCATTGCGTAAACGACATCGCGGTGCAGGGCGCGAAGCCACTTTTCTTTCTGGATTACCTCGCTGTTGGAAAGCTGGAGGCAAATGTTGCCGCACAAGTCGTCTCCGGAATCGCACGGGGCTGCGCCGCGAACGGCTGCGCGCTGATTGGCGGCGAGACCGCCGAGATGCCGGGCATGTACCTTGATGGCGAGTACGACATCGCCGGCACAATCGTCGGCATAGTGGAAAAATCCCGGATGCTTACCGGGGCCAAAGTCCGGGACGGCGATGTCCTGGTAGCGCTCCCATCCAGCGGGCTGCATACGAACGGCTACTCGCTGGCCCGCAAGGTTCTGTTCGACGCCGGGAAACTGAACCTCGATTCCCTGCTTCCCGAATCCGGAAAAAGTCTGGCGGATGAGTTGTTACAAGTTCACCGGAGTTACCTCAAGCCAATCCTGGACTTACTCGGGAAGAACCTGATCGCCGCGGCCGCGCACATTACCGGCGGCGGGATCACCGATAACCTGCCACGCGTTCTTCCCAAAGGGCTGGCGGCGGCGATACAAACCAACCTCTGGCAGGTGCCCCCCATTTTCGAAATGATTCGGTCGATCGGCGATGTACCCGAGGCCGATTGGCGCCGAACGTTCAATCTCGGGGTGGGAATGATCGTCGTGATTCCGCCGGGCAAAATTAACGAAGGCATGCGCTTGCTGAACCGCTCGGGCGCACAACCCCGGATCATCGGCGAAGTGATCCTGCAGCGTCGCGGCAAAGCCCGTGTGCAATACAGCTGAGGTGAACTCCTAAGTGCGTCTGGGCATTCTGATTTCCGGCAGAGGGTCGAATTTCGAAGCAATCGCCAACAGCATCGCGCGCGGAAAACTGGACGCCGAGATTGCAATCGTCATCAGCAATCGTGCGAACGCTCCTGGTCTCGATATCGCCCGTGAGCGCGGGATTCCCATGCGCGTGATCGCTTCCGCCGGCTTGGAACGGGAAGCTTACGACAAGCTGCTTATCGACGAGTTGCGGACTCATGAAGTGGATTTGGTCTGCCTGGCCGGATTCATGCGGCTGCTGAGCGCGAATGTCATCCGGGCGTTTCCCAATCGCGTCCTGAATATTCATCCTTCGCTGCTGCCCGCCTTTGCGGGGCTCGATTCGCAAAGGCAGGCGCTCGAATACGGAGTCCGGATCACCGGGTGCACCGTGCACTTTGTGGACGAGTTTCTGGACTCGGGGCCGATCATCATTCAATCCGCCGTGCCGGTGCTCGATGGCGATACCGTTGAGTCTCTTTCGGCCCGCATCCTGGTCCAGGAGCATCTGATTTACTCGAAGGCGATCGGCTATATCGTGGATGGCCGGATTACCGTGGAAGGGCGGCGGGTGTCGATCCGGGAAGAGGATTGACACATGCGCGAGACGACATTCCCAAAGCATTTCGACGGAAAGCGGTTCTACAATCCGGACGCTCCGCAGGCGCCCGGGTACCTCGACGCGCTGCGATGGAAACTGACCAGCCGGCCGGAACCGTCGCCCCGTTTCATTCCGGACGTTGAGCCGTCGATACCGCCCCGCCGCGTGGAAGGCAGCGGACTGCGAGCCACTCTGGTAAACCACTCGACCGTACTCCTTCAGCAAAACGGTTCCAATATTTTGACGGACCCGATTTGGTCGGAGCGAGCGAGTCCTCTGTCATGGGCAGGTCCGCGCCGGCGCAGAAAACCGGGAGTAGCATGGGACGATCTGCCGCCGATTGACGTTGTGCTGATCAGCCACAATCATTACGACCACCTGGATCTGCCGACACTGCGCCGGTTGGCGGCCCGCGGGGACTCCACATTCATTGTTCCGGCCGGCGTGGCTCGCCTGCTTCGCTCGCGGAATATAGGGCCTGTTCACGAGTTGGATTGGGGAGAAGAACTATCGCACTCCGGCTCTACGATTCACTGCGTCCCATCCTTCCATTCCTCGAGCCGGGGGATTTACGACCGCAACAGGACCCTGTGGTGCGGGTATTTAATTGAGTGCCAGGGCAGAACCGTCTATTATGCGGGCGACACTGCGTTCGGAGCTCATTTCGGATGGATTCGGGAAAGGTTCGGATCGCCGCGCCTCGCGTTATTGCCGATCGGAGCGTATGAGCCACGCTGGTTCATGTCGCGGGTGCATATGGCTCCCGGCGACGCGGTTAAGGCGCATGAAATCCTCGCCGCCCGGACCAGCATCGCGATCCACCATGGAACCTTCCAACTGGCGGATGAGGGCCTCGATACTCCGCGGAAAAAGCTCGCCGCCTGCGCGCCGCACGATTCGTTGCTGGTTCTGAAGAACGGCGAATTTGCCGAAATTCCATGACGATCGACAGGCACACTCTCGCGCTGATCAGCATTGCCGGCAATTCACTGGACCTGGTGGGCGCGCTATACCTTGCCTACGATCTGCTGGGCGGGGAACACGGGCCACTGCGGACTCTCACCAGAGGAGTCACCTACGGCGCGCTGTTCGGAGTCGGCTACGGTCTTGTCCTGGGACCGGTATTCGGGCTCGTCAACGGCGCAGCGCATGGAATCACGCTGGCGTGGGAGTATTCCCGCGCTTCAAGACATGGACCGAAGCCGGGATTCTGGTATGACACGGCGATGAGCGCCATTCGCGGAGCCGGCTTCGCTCTGGGCGCTGCGTATTTGTATGGCGGTACATTCGGGGCCACGTTTGGAGCGCTGAGTACCGTGGGACAGGTCGTGGCGTACCGCGCGGGAATTCGGCCGACTCTCGATTATCAACTCGCCAAGCGTCCGCGGTTGACAAAACATCTGTTTCTGGCGGCGGTGAATCGCGCGGTTGGCTACGCTGCCGCCGGATACATCAGCGCCTTCACGGCGAATCAGCGCGCGAACGCGCTCAACGTGGGATTGAAAACCGGATTGGCGATTGGGGTGGTCACGGTGATTGTGAGCGCTTGCGTGCCAGTGATCGAATGGAGCGCGGATCATGTGCCCGAGAAGCGGATGGGTGTCTTCGGAGTCGGTTTGATCCTGGCAGGCTTCGCGCTTCAATCCGTCCAGTATTGGGCGGCATTGCTGGACGTGAGCATTCGATAAACAGGTGGCGCGGACGATCGCGTTTTTGTCGTCTGCGACCAGAAAAGGCAGGCCACAAACACCGATGGCTTGCCCCACGCCTCTAATATTCGAGGCGCCGCACAATGCCCGCGCTGGTCTCGATGGCACTGCGCGGAGGCGCGAACTCTATCCCGATGGAGATCGGCGGCAGCGGGCCGCAGGTAAAGCTAAACTTCGCCGTCGGAGCCGCCGGCAGCTCCACCGCATCCGGCTCCGGCAAATCGAACGACACCAGTCGGTTTCCAATCGCAATCTGAAGCCGGTTGCCCTCTTGGGCGCACTGCAGATTGCGCGCGACTCCCGCCACCCGCTGGAGTTTCTCGCCTGGGCGAACCGCCACCGAGGGCTTCGAGCGCGCCTCGATCAGTTTCTGAATCCGGTCGGCGCGGGTTGTGTCAGAGTCCGTCTTCGACCATTTATGGCAGGTCTGCACGTCCTGCACCGCGCCCTCCAGATCGCCGGTCTCGACGCGCGCGTAAGCCAGCCCGCAATAGACGGACGGAGCAAACTGCGGCGCGATTTTGGGAATCGCCATCAGGGCCGAGATCGCGCCGGGGAAATCGCGGGCATCGATCCGGATCAATCCCAGTTGAATCTTCGCGGCCAGGAAGTCGGGCTTGGATTTCAGCGAGCGCTCCAGCATCGGAATGATCTTCGCGGGAGGTTGCCTGGCCTCGCGCTCCAGGATCGCGAGGTCGTAGCACAATTGCGGGTCGGCATTACCGGCGTCATATGCCTTCGCATAATACTCGCGCGCGGTATTGAAGTCCCGGCTCCACAGGGCGAGGTTGCCGATCGATTGATCCAGATCGGCGCTGCCCGGCTGCTCTTTCTCGAGGCGCGCATATTCGGCCTTCGCTTCATCGCGCTTGCTGATGGCCACCATAAGATCGGCCAGCGCCAGCCGCGCGTCGAACTCCGACACAGGGGAGGAGACAATCTCCGCGTCGTTATTCGCGAGCCGCGTCTCGAACACCTGCCCGTAAAGCTTCTTCCGGTCCAGATAGGCGTGGAGATCCTGGAAGACCTGGGCGGAGGAACGGCCAAACGCAATTTCGCAGGCTTCGGCCGAAGTTTTGCCGCTGTGAAGCGCCATGACGAACTTGCCGAAATTGTCCTTATATTCGGGCGCCAGATAGAGCATGTGAGCGAGGGCCCAGCTTTCCGCATAGAAGATGCCGACCCGAGACGCCTCGTGATAAGTGGGAGATCGGGTATCGACCGAAGTCAGGGTATCGAAATCCAGCCATTGTTCGGTGGCGAGCGAGTGCATGCGGTCCGGCAGAAGATCGCCCACGGCGGTTTCTTTCCCCATCGGACGGAGTGTCGAGTAGACATCGGCCCAGCCTTCATTAAGCCAGGTGGGAAGTTTCAGGCCGCTGTGGCGGACGATCAGATGCATGTATTCGTGGATGGCGGGGCCGAAGTCCTTCGACGCCCGATCGCCCATGACGATGTACTCGCGCGCCGGCGTAGCGACGAAATAGGCCACGGCAAATTCGCCAGGCCGGAAGGGCTTGTATTGAGACTCGGTGTCGAATTGAAAGATGCGGAGCGGAGAATCACCCTGGCTCCGTACCGGCGACGCGCGCAGGAAAAATTCGCGCACCTGCTCGAAATGGCGGATCGTTTCTCTGCCCTGCCTCTCGCCCGCGGTCGTATAGATCTCGAAGTCCGGGGCGGTCAGGCGGACCCAATGGTCGGCGGCAAGCGCCGGAATCGCGGCCAGAATGAGGATTGCGGTAGCCCGGCGCATAACCAATTCGATGATACGACGCGCGCGGGGTGGCGTGTGGTTTGATGGTATTTGTACTCCTCGCCGTAGCGCCGTTCACCGTGCAGTGGACAAATTATTAGACTGATCTCCGCGAAGGGCTAACCTTTAATATGCACAAATACTATCTCGCTTCAATCGCCGCAATCACTCTGACGAGCGCGCTTATCGCGGCTCCGGCGCGCACGCCTTCTTCTCAACAACCTTTGCCGCGGACCGCCGATGGCAAGCCGAACCTCGCCGGCATCTGGCAGGCGGCCGGTACCGCCGCCGCCGACCTCCAGGATCACGTCGAGGGACTCAATATGTTGGCTGGCCGCTCTGTAGTGGTCGGCGCCACTGATCGAGAAAAGACAATCCCGTATCAGCCGTGGGCCGCCGCGAAGAAGGCCGAGAATTTTAACACCCGGCAGAAGGCCGACCCGCTCAACCAATGCTACCTGCCCGGCACCCCCCGGATCATGTATCTGGATTACCCGTTTCAGATCTTCCAGACGCCGCAGGCCATTGGAATCGCTTTCGAGTGGTCGCTGGTCCATCGCCTGATCTACACCGACGGCAGCCAGCACCCCGCCGACATCGACACCTGGATGGGCGATTCGCGCGGCCATTGGGACGGAGACACCCTCGTGGTGGACGTCGGCAAGTACAACGACAAGACGTGGTTCGACATGGCGGGGGATTTTCACAGTGACGCGCTCCACGTGGTGGAGCGGTACCGCATGACCGATCCCGGCACCATCCAGTATGAAGCCACCATCGAGGATTCGAAAGTTTTCACGAAGCCGTGGACCATCAGCATCGCTTTGCACCGGCGCACGGACCGGGACAGGCTTTTCGAATACAACTGTCAGGACGAAGTCGAAGAGGCGAACGGCGCATTCCCGCGCGAGAAGCGCACGTGGTATCCGGGCGATGGAACATTTCCTCCCGTAACCGCAAAGGCCGCACCCGCTGCGCCCGCGACTCCGCCGGCACCCGTGGCCAACATTCGCCGGACTGCTAACGACAAACCGGACCTGCAGGGGTTTTGGGAATCCCAGACTCCTGGCGCCAACCAGGGGCTCGAAAGCCGCGGTAATGGCCGGGGAGGTGGCCGGCGCACGATCGTCGATCCACCGGACGGGAAACTTCCCATGCTTCCGTGGGCTGTGGAGGAAAGGGTAAGCCGGAACCTGACCGAGCGCGGTTACGACGATCCGACAGCGCACTGTTTTCCCCCCGGCGTGCCGAGAGCGATGTATGTTCCGGCGGCCATGCACATCATTCAGACACCCGATTACATCGTCTTTCTGCACGAGCGGATGGCATGGCGCATCATCCCTCTGGCAACAGGCAACGCCGGCCCCCAGCATCTCCCCGAAACGATGCGTTTGTGGCAGGGCGATTCCGTGGGCCGATGGGAAGGGGACACGCTGGTCGTCGATACCACCAACCTGAACGGAAAGACCTGGCTGAACGAGGGCGGCGAGATCGTGAGCTACGCCGAGCACGTGGTGGAGCGATTCACCCCGGTGGGCCCCAATACGCTCAACTACCGGGCGACCGTTACCGATCCGGTGGTGTACTCGAAGCCTTGGACCATTTCATTTCCGGTCGAGCGCAAGAAGGCCGAGATGTTCGAGACCGCGTGTCACGAGGAAGACCGCGACCTCCCGCGCCTGAAAGCACTCAAGGACGCTGCCGCGGCGAAGAAATAAGGGTTTAGTTGCTGGCTTTCGAAAACCACGTATCGCGGAAGTGAAGCTGCCGTGATCCAAACCGACGACCAAATGCCGCTTGCGCAGCAATGCATCGCCAACCTTCGAAGAATCCTCCTGGAGGCGCGCAAGGTCCATTCGCGGCAGGACTATGCTCGAATGGCGGAGCCCATTCTACTGGAGACACAGCAATGCGAGCAGGAGATCCTCGAGTTTTTCAGTCGAGAACCGGAACAACCGGCAGCGAGCGGGTCCACCGCGCGGACTGGCACGGAATCCTTTCTTCGAGAGACTTGAGTAGCGCGTCCTCCTCTGCCTGAGTACCCGCAGGAGGCATTCCGGGCGCGGCAAGGTCAATATCCAACTTCTCTCACGCCGCCGATTACGTCATCGCGTCCCGCCGGTGTACAGGCTACCGCCCGGGATTCCCGGCTGTATGTTGACGCTCATACGCTCGCCTGCGATCGAGCCTTCGACGCCGTAACAACCCTCCAAGACAAGCTCGTAGCCTCCGGCGATCTTGTTGACAGCAGCGCTGCTCAAAACATTCTGATAATTGAAGCCCTCGATTTTGGTGCTTGTCAGTCCGCTCTGGTCTCGCGGAAAACCCTCCAGGGAGAATGTAACGATGGCATGCTTTGCCAAGACGTAGTGACCACTGACATCGACCTCGGCTGTCATCTCAAAGGCGTGGATTGAGATTCGAGCACCGCCGGACCTGTCCAGGGTAATCGACGTCACTTCAGCGTCGTGAAATGTTGGCCAGCGCCCGAACCACGCAATGACGTCGTTGGCGCCTGGTATGTCGGGAGGTTCGAACATCGCAGTTTCGATCGTATCCAACTCCCGACGGTCGTTGGATCGAGCAATTCATCGGGCACAGTCAGGGTCACCTGCATACCATGAGTTCAGCGGATTTACCCCGCCTCACCCGGTTCCACAGCCCTCACGGTGCGCTCCAGCTTCTTCGCCAACCACAGGCTGGCCATGCAGAAGCCCACAAACAGGTAGAATCCCGGCAGGATTTTTGAACTGTCGGTCGGGATCACGAGCTCCGCTCCCGGGCCCTTTAGTCCGCTCATCGCGCTGCCGATCAGGCCGTTGAACGCCACAAACGACATAAAAATCGCCAGCGCCATCACGTCGGCCATCGACCACTTGGAAGACTCCAGCGCGAAGAACTTGGCTACCCTGTATTTCTTCGGCAAAGACGGATCGCGCAGACATAGTCCCACGGTGATGACTTTCAGGGCCGGGAAGACCACGCTGAACATCAAGACCAGCACGGCTACGATCACCATCTCCGGCTGGCCCATTGTGATCAGGGTCTTGAACACTTCCAGTACACTCTTGCTCTGGTAGTACATCACCTGCTCCGGAAACGAGATCGGCTGCCCAAAGAAGATTAGGGAGATCTTCGAGATCTTTGCCTCCACTTCGATCATCGGCGTAAACACACCGCCCACCAACAGCATGATGCAAAACAGCAGCTGAACCGCGATAGCGGAACGGCGCGCACTCAGCAAAAGAAACGCGAGCGCGCTCGCCCCCAGCACCAGGATGTAATGGAACGCGACCCTGGAATCCAGGTCCCGGATCCGTCTGCCCAGTTCGCTTTGACACGCAACGGCGTCGGCGCAACCATACTGCTTCAGGATTGCCGCGTACCGTTGCATGTCGACTTCCCCGAACGTGGCTTTTGCTCCGTCGGAAACCACGCTCCGAAGGTAATCCCTGACGGCCTTTTTGTTCTCCGGTTTTCCGAGTTCCCTGAGCACTGTGTCGGCGTATTCCGGGACGTGCGGCTTGAGGCCGGCCAGCATAGTGTTGACAATCATGGCCTGTGCCTGAGCCGCAAATCCGGCAGGTTTGTCCCCCGGCGCGGGCTTGGGGGCCATTTGTTCCTTCACCTGATCCAACAGGTGGTTGAGGGCCCTCACCACCGTGGGCCGGAGACTGGCGCGGTTCGTCGCGGTCAGGTCGATAGCGTCGATCTGGGCTCCGAGAATGGGAACGATTTTCTCTACCCAGCGATCCGCGTTCAGTACGCCGTAGCGCACATGGCTGATCTCGGCCAGATCCATCCGGAGCATGCGCCGCGAAGAAAGAAGATCGATTGTCTGCCGGACGGAATTGCACGCGGCCGCAAGCAGCAACAATCCCGCGGCGAGTCGGAGACGGTCGTTCACGAGATGGTCTCGCAATCCTCGGTCAGAACGTAACGCGCGCCGCTTCGGCAAGGACCATCGATCTGTATACGGGCAGCGCCCAGCCCTCTTTCACAAGCTCGTCGTATCTTTGCGCGACCTTATTGTAATAGTCCTTTGGATTCTTGTAGAGCTTCTTCAGCTGATCCTTCGACAGCGCGGTTTCGAGGTTACCCAGGCCGCACAGTTGAGCGTCGGGATCCTGCCCGTTGATCCGGCGCGCGGCGATGAAGTGGTTGGGGTTCGAAATCCGCGGCTCGGCGCCCTCGTTCGGAACGTGGAAGCTCTTCATCGGCACATCCACGTAAGTGTTGCGGATTCCGCCTTTGACGTTTCCAAGATCGTCCAGCGCGAGCAGAGAGCCCTTATCGCGGTCGAGCTTCGGCTTGTTGTCCGGATTGAAATCGACGTAAAACCGGTCGGCATGGGGAGGCACGATACCTTTGTCCACCCACGCGAAGAGCTTGTCGAGAGCAACCGACATCTCCGCTCCCATGGGATACCGGCTGATCGGATATTTGCAGGGGTCGGGATAGTAGCCGCCGGCCACGCGGGAATCGATATGGGCCATGCCGGCAAATTCGTAAACGCGAAGTTTCTCGTTGTCCGGCTGCGTCGTCCCGTTACCTGCGTAGGTTTCCCGCATCGTGGGCACCAGGATCGTGGGGACGTCGAGAACCGGGATCTGGCCGTTGGCGCTGGTCGGCATGAACCCGTCGTAGATCGGCTTCATGTCGGCCAGCCTCTGTGCCATGTGAGCGTTGACTAGATAATTCTGAGCCACGCCGGCCGAGGCAGAAGATCCGGCAAGTATCATCTTTCGAAGCGCGAGGCCGCTCAGCGGATTGTCCTTGTGGTCCGACTTGATGAGCGCCCCCACCTGCGCCAGGATGTCGTTGGCGGCGCCGTTCGGAACCTGCAGATCTTTATAGCGCGCCGCATTCGCGGCCGCGAGTCCCGCGGGCGTCGAGGTCAGGATCTCAAGGCCGATGACCCCGCTCGTCATGGCGTAGGTCTGCGTGAAATGGAACACCCATGGATTGCCGCTCGGGTGCATCGATTCGGCGAGAATCAAACCATTGAACTTTGTGTTGTCTTTGGGTTTGCGAATGACGATGCGGGTTGTGAAGCGGTTGCCACCGGACGTGGTTCCCGAGATGAAGTATTCCTTCGCCTCATAGTTAAATTTCGCGTAGGTGTCTTTCGCCGGGATGTCGGCTTTCGCCACGTCGTCATGGTCGTCCATGAAAGTTTCATAGAACTCGCCGGGACCGGTGACTTCGATGGCCGCCGGTATGGGAGTGACCACCTGCTTTACGGGTTCGGCCGCCGCCGCCTGATCGCCGCGCCCGCCGCGCCCACCGCCGCGTCCACCCCGGCCGCCACCCGGTAGTCCAGCCGGCGCGCTGCCTTGTGCGCCGCCCTGCGCCGGATTTTGTCCAGGCACTGGAATTGGCAACTGACCCAAAACGGTCATCACGCTGGCTGCCGCAACGAAGACGGTCAGCACGATCTTTTCCGGTAGACGATTCATGGTTCTCACTCTCTCCTGAGGCGTTTCCGAGCCTTCTCAGATTACAACAACGACGGACCCGCCGCGACGGCACTGAAGCGCCCGGTAAACTCGCTCGATGTACCCTGTACCAGACCGTGCTCGCCAACTCCGCTCCCCGTCATGCCGATGAGCCGTTTGTTGAATCCATCCTGTGCGCCACCGACTTCTCCGCGTCGGGCCTGAACGCATTCGCCCACGCCCTCATGATGGCCCTCACGCTGCGCTGCCGCTTCACCCTGTTTCACGCGGGCGAAGCCGATGACGCCGATGTCGAATGGTCGCAGATTCCCGGCGTACGGAACGTTCTGGAGACTTGGGGATACCTCGAGAAAGGCAGCCCGCGCAGCGCCGTCTACGAAAAGATGGCGGTCGATGTCAACAAGGTATACGTCCAGTCCCGTAACGCCCTGGACCGTTTGACCGACTTTCTCAAGAAGGAACCGGCGGACTTGGTCGTGATCGGAACCGACGAACACAGCGGCACGTCGTCATGGCTTCGTCCGTCCGCGACCCGCCAAATCACGTGGGATTCCCGCACCATGACCATGTTTGTGCCCGCATCCGGCGGCTTTGTCTCCATGGCTCACGGCGGTTATACGCTGCGCCGCGTTCTGGTGCCCGTGAATCTCCAACCCGACCCGCAGCCCGCCATCACCTATGCATTTCGCGCCGCCGTGTTTTCTTCGGAGGATACCGTCGCTATGGATCTCCTGCACGTGGGAGAAGAGCCCCAAAGCCTCCAGCTGGAGCTGCCCGAACGCGACTATCTTCGCTGGGAGCTGCTGTCGCGCGGAGGGGACGCGGCCGATCAGATCCTCCGGACCGCATCCGAATTGGATTCCAGCCTCATCGCAATGACTACCGACGGCGCCGGCGGATTGTTCGGCAATCCGCGCGGAAGCGTCACTGAACGAGTGGTGCAGGGTGCGCCCTGCCCGGTTCTCGCGGTTCCGATTAATCTCTGAATAGTCTTACGCGCTGGCGCCGAACACGCGATCGAAAATAGCGTCCACGTGTTTGAGCTGGCGTTCCAGCGAGAACGCTTCAGCGAGCTGATCGTGGTTGAGCAGCTGCGAAATCTCCGGGTCGGCCTCGATGGCGGCGCGGAAATCGCCTTCGTTCTCCCAAGCTTCCATGGCATGGCGCTGCACGATCGCGTAAGCCTGTTCTCGCAGCATTCCGGCTGCTGAAAGGTCGAGCAGCAGCTGGCCGGAGAATACGAGTCCGCGCGTGAGATCGAGATTGCGCCGCATGCGTTCCGGATATACGAACATCTTCTCGACCAGGTTCGCCGTCTTGTCGAGAAGGTAGTCGGTCAGGATCGTGGAATCCGGCAGGATGATGCGTTCCACCGAGGAATGGGAAATATCGCGCTCATGCCAGAGCGCGATATTCTCGAACGCGGCTTGCGCATTGGCCCGAACCACGCGAGCCAGTCCGCAGATCTGCTCGCTGGTGATCGGGTTCTTCTTGTGCGGCATCGCCGATGAGCCCTTTTGCCCTTTGGCGAAATACTCGGAGGCTTCCCGGACTTCGGTGCGCTGCAAGTGACGGACTTCAAGCGCGATCTTCTCGAGCCCTCCGGTCAGGGTGGCGAGCGTGGCCACAAACTGCGCATGGCGATCGCGCTGGATCACCTGCGAAGCCACAGGCGCGGGCTTCAGGCCCAGCCGTTCGCAGATCTTCTCTTCCACATCCGGGCCAATGTGCGCGAAGGTTCCCACCGCGCCCGAAATTTTCCCTACGCGCAGATCTTCCGCCGCCGCTTCGAGACGCCTTTGATTGCGGCCCGCTTCCTCATACCAGATCGCGAGCTTCAATCCGAACGTGATGGGCTCGGCGTGAATGCCATGCGTGCGCCCGATCTGGACGGTGTGCTTGAACTCGAGCGCGCGGCGCTTGAGCACTTCGCGCAGCCTGGCGATACCACCCAGCAGAATGCGCGACGCCTGGCCAATTTGCAAAGCCTGCGCGGTATCCACCACGTCGTTCGACGTCATCCCGTAGTGGAACCAGCGCGACGCGCCCGCGTGTCCGGCGGCCGCCATCGACTCCGCAACGGCGGTCGTGAAAGCGATCACGTCGTGCCGGGTCTCTTTCTCGATTTCAAAAATGCGCGGGACGTCAAACGAAGCGTAACGCCGCAGAAGAACTGCGTCTTCAGCGGGGACCACTCCCAGACCGGCGAGCGTCTCCGAAGCCGCCAACTCCACTTCCAGCCACTGCTGGAATTTATTGTGATCGCTCCAGACGGCGCCCATTTCGCGGCGCGTGTAACGGGGAATCAATACGAAAAAACCTCTGTTTGCCTCTTTTGTTCGGCGATAACCAGCCGCGGTTCGAGACCGCGCGTTTCAAGCGACTGCGCGGCGCCCATGCGGACAATCTCGGGATGGTTATTGTGCTCGCTCAGGTGCCCCAAAATTAAAGTCTGCACCCCGCTGTCGAGATCGGCTTCCAGATAATCGCACGTATGTGAATTGGAGAGATGCCCGTTTCGCCCCATCACGCGCTGCTTCACGCTCCACGGATACGGGCCCACCTTCAGCATTTCCAAATCGTGATTCGATTCCAGCAGCAACATCTGGACGCGGCGCAGATGAATTTTGATGGATTCGGGCATATATCCCAAGTCGGTCGCGATGCCGATCTTAACGCCCTCGGCGTACAAACAGAATCCGACCGGGTCGACAGCGTCGTGCGGGATCGTAAAGCTCTGCACCACGATGTTCCCGATGGTCCATCCCGAGCCGGCTTGGAATTGTTCGACGGGCGGCGCCGGAACATCCGCCCAGTCGATGGCCGGAGCCGTCAGCCGCGAGACGAATACCGGCAGCGCTTTTTTCTTCTTCTCACGCCACCGCACCAGCCGGGCGAGACCCGAAACGTGATCGGAATGCTCGTGTGTCACGATGACGGCGTCGAGATCTTCCGGTTTCTCTCCGATCTCGGCCAGCCTGCGCGTCAGTTCCCGGACGCTCAGACCGGCGTCGATCAGGATGCGCGTCTTCGAAGTGGCGAGGAACGCCGAGTTACCCGAACTGCCGCTCGCGAGTACGCAAAACCTGACCATGTTGAGAGAGCGGAAACAAATCTCCTACGCTTTGTTTTAACACAATTAGCCGCCGATGAACGCCGATAAACGCGGATAGGAAAAACTCTTTGGCATTTTATCCGCGTTCATCGGCGTTCATCGGCGGCTGATATTAAGCCATCTTCGACTTGATGACGTCCACCAGTTCCTTCACCGCGCCGGAGCTCTTGTGGAGCGCGGCCGTTTCCTCATCCGTCAATTTGATTTCGTAGATCTTCTCGATGCCGTTCGCGCCCAGCTTGCAGGGCACCCCAACAAACAGCCCCTTGATCCCGTATTCCCCTTCCAAATAGGCGGAGCAAGGCAGCACTTTTTTCTTGTCGCGCAGAATCGATTCGGCCATCTCGACCGCCGACGCCGCCGGGGCGTAGTAGGCGCTGCCGGTTTTCAAATACTTCACGATTTCCGCGCCGCCATTTGCCGTGCGATCGACAATCGCTTTCAGACGATCCGCAGGGATCAGTTCCGTGAGCGGAATACCCGCCACGCTCGACAAGCGCACCAGAGGCACCATGGTGTCGCCGTGGCCGCCCATCACGACCGCGGTGACGTTATCCACCGAAACCTGCAACTCCATGGCGATGAAGGTGCGGAAGCGCGCGGAGTCCAGAACGCCGGCCATGCCGATCACGCGACTTCGCGGAAACTTCGAAACCATGAACGCCACCTGCGCCATGGCATCCAGCGGATTCGTGACTACGATGATGACGCACTTGGGCGAAGCCGCGACCGCCTTTTCAGTGGCCGTCCTGATGACTTCGTAGTTCTTCAGCAGAAGATCGTCACGGCTCATGCCCGGCTGACGCGGGAACCCCGCGGTGATGATCACAACGTCCGAGTTCGCCGTGGGGCCGTATTCGTTCGCGCCCGTGATCGTGACATCGTAGCCTTCCACCGGCCCGGCCTGCAGCAGATCCAGACCTTTACCCTGTGGAATGCCCTCCGCCACATCCACCAGGACAATATCGCCCAATTCCTTCTTTGCCGCCCATACGGCGCAGTTGGCGCCAACGTTACCAGCGCCAACAACTGTAAGCTTGTTTCGCAATTTCGACTAATCCTTTCTGAAGTAACTCCTGAAGCGGAGAAGGTTCAGTATATCGCCCGGTCGCGCACGGATCTCTAAGTGATATCGGCTGGATCAGGCAGAAGGTTTATGCAGGCTGACCAATAAGTGCGTATGCCGATATTTGCGCGCCAAGTCGGCCGCTGTCAAGTCTTCCTTTGTGCGTGCGCCGGGCCGTGCACCGGACTTGAGCAGCAGATCAATCATAGCCGAATCGCCGAAATCGATGGAAGCCGCATAGAGCAGAGGCGTCATGCCTTTCTTGTCGACATGATTCACATCGGCGCCGCGCTGGATCAGCAGCCTCGCAAGTTCGACCCGATTCGCGATCGCCGCCCAGCCGAGTACCGTGATGCCGTCGCTGTCGGCTTCATCGAGCTGCGCGCCGGCATCGAGCAGGACGCGTACCGCGTCCGTACGATGAGTAGTGGCCAACGCCATCAAGGGTGTCAAAGGGAACATGCCGAGCATGTTCATCTTGTCGTCGACGCGGTCGCCCTCTTTCCGCAGACGGCCCACCATGTCGGAATTGCCGGCGAACGTGGCAAGGAAGATCGGATTCGCGTTGAACAGGGGCGCGCCCTGTCCTTTGGGCAGGCGCACTGTGGCGCCGTGATCGAGCAGCAGGTTCATGGCGGCGCTCGATCCGGGATAGTTGGCCGCGACCAGCAACGCCGAATACCGGTTCTTCGCCCGCCCATCGGCCTTTGCGCCGCGATCGAGCAGCAGCTTCATCTTGCCAACATCCGGCGCGGCCAGCATCAACGCTGTCGTGCCTCCCGAAACGCCGCCTCCAGAAACGCCGCCTCCGGACTTCGTCGCCGAGTTGGGATCGAATCCTCCATCAAGCAGGCGCTTCACATCCGCCACACTGCCGAACAACACAGTCTCCGCCCAAGGCTCGATATCCCGCGGCTCCGCTTCCTTTAATTGCGGACGCTTCGGATCCACGCTCGGGAGCATCTGCGCCAGTGCAATCACAGCCCAGCTCTCGCCCATCGTCGAAATGAATTGATCGTGCCCGTAAGGATGACCTGTCTCGAAATACGGTGGGCTTACCGGCGCGGGTGGATGCAGGCGTGACGTCACGTGCCACGAGCCGTCCGCCGCCTGGGTCCGCAGCAGGTAATCGATTCCACGTTTCCAGGCGGTATCAGAGGTGGGGACGCCTGCGGCATTATGCAGTGCCCACAACGCCAGACCCGTGGAATAGGCGTCGCTCGCGCGGCCGTCGAGCGATGCCCAACCGCCGTCGGGCTGCTGAGTGGCCTTCAATTCCCCGGCCAATCTGACGGCAACCCTGTGATCGTCGCCGGAGATGCACACTCCAAAGATCTGCCAGGCACGCTCCTCGGTGGTACGCGCTGTGTGGGACAGAAGCCAGGCCCGCCCGCGTCTGAGACGGGCTTCGATATCGGCCCGCAAGCTGGCGTGGCCATGCCGCTGGATCGCGGCCATGGAAACCGCTGTGGCGGTGAACGGGCTGTAAGACTCCGGCGGCCGCTCATCGCCGGTTTCCCAGTGCCCGTCCGCCTCCTGACGCGCGGCGATAAGGCGGGCGTAGACCGCGGTGACCACGCTCGGGCCCAGACCCGCCGCTTCCGCCGCCATCAAACCATAGCCGTCGTCCATGCTGGGATCGATGATGTGCGTGTACTGCACAGCCCGGTCGAGATTGGAATAGAACCCGAACGCAAAAGCAGCATCCGCATGCGCAGCAGGCTCGTCCACCGGGATGCCATGCTCGCGCGCGGCCCGGAACGCCAGCGCCGGCAGCACCTGCTGGTGGCAGGAAAAACAACTCTGTTTGGAAGGCCAGGTCTTCTGGCTCTTCTGTATCAGCGCGACCGCTTTGGTGGCTGCATCGCGAATACGCGTGGACGAGGCATCGTCAGCCCACAGCACCGAAATCGAACACAGAATCAAGACACAAAGCTTCATCGTCGCTTCCATCCGTTTCAGCATCGCTTCAATCAATGTTATGCGAAAACGGAAGTATGATCCGCTCTTAGTTCGCCGCGTCCGCCAGCGGATCCTGTTTGTACTTGGGCTTGCGCTCGCTCTTGGGCTTGATCACTTTGCCTGCTTTTACCGGACCCACGCGCTCGCGGGCGATGGCCCGCACTTCCTTCCGCGCATCGAATCGCCTCGGCTTCCTCGCCATTACGACTTATCTTGCCGCAACCAAAGATTGAGCTACACGCGTCGCCAGCTGATCGAACGTCACGATGTCATACAGCGACGGGTCGGACATGATCTTCGCAACCAGCGCCGTATGCATCGCATGTCCGGCCCGTTCCGCGATGACGTGGCCCAACAGCGGGCGGCCGATCAGCGCAAGATCCCCGATCAAATCCAGCGCCTTGTGGCGGCAGCACTCGTCGTCGAAGCGCAGGCCGCCGGGATTCAGCACTCCGGCCTCCGTGAAGCAAACCGCCGAATCGAGAGAAGCACCCCGAATCAGCCCCATCTCGCGCAACTGATCCAGCTCACGCTCGAACCCGAAGGTTCGCGCCGGAGAAAGCTCCGCCGCGTAGCTCTCCGGCGTCACCTCCATTTCGAGGGCCTGCTTTCCGATCGGACTGGGAAAGTCGATTTCGCACGTTAGCCGGAAGGCGTTATCGGGCAAAATCGAGATGCGTTTCCTGCCGTCCTCTACAGTCACCGGGCGGCGAATGCGCAGGTACTTTCGCTGCCGGCGAAGCTGCCGCACCCCGACCGCGCGCAGCAGATCCACGAAAGGCTTGCCGCTCCCGTCGAGAATCGGCACCTCGAGGTTGTCGATTTCGACGTAAGCGTTGTCGATGGCGAAACTGTAGAGCGTACTCAGCAGATGCTCGGTGGTCTGGATCAGGACGCCCTGGCGCATCAGACTGGTGGCATAACTCACGCGCGCGACGTGCTTCCAGCTGGCGGGAATCGCAAAGAATTCCAAATCCGTACGGCGGAACACAATCCCTGTGCCAGCCGGCGCCGGAGTCATCCGCAAATTGACCGGAACGCCACTATGAAGACCCACCCCGGAAACTTCAAAAGGGCGGTTGATCGTAGTCTCGAATCGCATGTATAACTATGGTACCCATCTGAGGTATCAGAGTTGCGTAAATCTTTGATACTCAAAGGGTAAGGGACACCCTGACTGTGGCTATTACGCTACAGAATGTTGCGATTGCGCGACACAATTCGCCTATTCGACGCCGTCTAGGATCGCCTGGCAGACGTATTCCTGTAGTTCCCAGCTCGCGGGCGCAAGCGTAAACGTCCTAGTGAACTTGTAGGGCTTCGTAAAGGCCTTCTCGTCTTCGATCGTAAGTTCGACGCTCAGGTGACCCAGATCGGGTCGCCGGTAACGTTCCGTCAGGTGCATCGCCTGGCTGTGAGGCTTGCCGGTCGCGTCGAGCCAAGTTTTGTCGTTGAAGCCCAGAGTATCGACCACCAGCGAATCGCCTTCCCACTTGCCGATGGATTGCCCAGTCCAGCTCTCCGGTTCAATGTCGAAGTTATGCGCGCGTCCGTCGAGGAAAAACCGTCGATAGCTGTGCGTGTTGCCTTCCCAAAGCAGCACCACCATCTTCGGACCCTGCACGATCTTATAGGGCAGCGGATTAATCCGGACCGCGCCGTTGGGCAGGCAAAGCCGCTCGGGATCGTCCGCGCCCTTATTCGCTTTCCGCTCCTCATAGAGCTTCTTCGCCCAAGGCTGATAAGAAGGATCGCTCGGCAGCAGGATGCTGTCCGGAACCCAAACGCCGGATAAATCCACCTTGCCGTCTTCCGCGCGGGGAGTGGCTCCGGACGGCGGTGCCGGTGCCTTCCGCGCCACTACCGGCGGCACGCCCTTTTTCGTCTGCCCGCTCAGGACCATCGCCAGCAACAGCAGGATGATGGACATGCGGCTACCAGCGGCATTGGTTAGAGAAAGGCCAATTCTCATTTCTTAATCCCGGCGTCCAGATGCGCAGGATCCTGATTGTTTTCGTTGCAGACGTATTCGGTCATCTCAAAGTCAGTCTCGAGCGTGGAAGTTCTGTTGATGACCCACGGCATCGTCAAAGCCCCCGGGTCTTCAATGGTTACCTTCATTTCCAGGTTTCCGAAGTCGCGGCGGTGGAACGTCTCGGTCAAATGCATCTGTTTCGTATGCGGAGTGCCGCCGAAATCGTACCAGGACTTTTCGTAGAGGCCAACCGTATCCACCACCAGCGTGTCCCCGTCCCAGTGGGCGCGCGAGTCCCCATACCACGTTGGCTTCAGATCTTTCGGATGACTGCTGCCATCCACGAAGAACTGTCTGTACATATGGGTGTTGCCCTCGAAAAGCATCAACACCAGCTTCGGCGTCGCGAAGAGCGAAGTGTGGTACGGAGCCGCCCGCGGAGGTCCGCCGGGAAGGCAGCGCGCTTCGAAATCTTCCGCGCCCCCATTCTTCCGGTGGTCCGCGACGATCTTCGCCGCCCACGGCTGCATCGGTCCGTCCTGACCGCTGCCGCCAAACCCGTTCCAGACTCCCGTCAGATCCGGATGTCCGTCCGATAAACGGGGCACCGGCCCGGGAGGTCCAACAGGACGAGGCCCGCGCCCGGCTCTGCCTTGGAGAGGAGTGCCCAGAGTCGATGCCTGGTCCTGCGCGAATAACACTCCCGCTGCGATCAGAACTACCAGGAGCTTTTTCACTGTTGTGCGTCGGGCGCTGACGAACCGCCGAACACTCTGCGGCCATCCGGCAACTTGACGCTCCGCGCGTTGGCCGAGTTCGAGCCGTCTTTCGCGAGAGAACCTTCGACGGTTACCTGGTCGCCGGCCTTCAGCGAGTCCTTCTTCCACCCCTGCTTCAACAGCACGGGGATGGCGCCCAATTCGAAATTCCAGTTCGTCACTTTGCCGCTGTCGTCCTTCACGTCGACGTAGAAGCGCGCATGGGGATTCATCCACTCCACCTTCGTGACTGTCCCGGTGACCTTCATCGGCTTGCTCGCGTCGTACTCGGCCGCGAACGAATGGTGTGCCAGCACGGGCACGGCGGAAATCAGCAGAGCCAAAACAACTAAACCAGCAGCTTTCATAATGGCTGCAAGTATATAAAGGAACAAACTCCACCGCAACCGGTATCAATTGCGTGTCAATTGCGTGTACGGCTGGCGATCTTGTCGCCGGTGCCTTGCTTGCTCTGCGCACCCCGCGCCACTTGTGATATCACTATCCCGAGGTTTCCCGAATGCGCCGGCCAATCCTGCCCCTCCCCTGTGCCCTCCTGCTCTTCGCCCTCCCCGCCGTCGCACAAGATCAACCCAAGCCCAAACTCAACCTCCGGGGCGACCGCTTCCCGGGCCTAACGTACGAAGAACTCACGCCCCCGCAAAAGGTCATCGCCGACCGCGCCCTCGCCGGACGCGGCCCCATCGGAATCTTCAACATCACCCTCCGCAGCCCCGAATTGAGCGACGCCATGCGAGGCATCGCCGGCAGCCGCACCCCGCCCCTCCTTTCCGCCAAACAGAACGAGCTGGCCATTCTCCTCACCGGCCGCTTCTGGACCACGCAATTCGAATTTTCCGTCCACCATCGCGCGGCCGCTCAGGCAGGCCTCAGCGACCAGACAATCTCAGCCATCATGGAAGGCAAGCGCCCCGCCGCTCTCCAGCCGGATGAGGTCCCGGTCTACAACTTCGTGTCGGAGCTCCTGAATACGAAACAAGTGAGCGATGCCACCTTCCAGGCCGCCAAAGAAAAACTGGGCGAAAAAGGCATCGTCGACACAATCGGTCTGGTCGGCTTCTATCAAACCGTCTCGCTCATGATGAATGTCGACCGCTTCCCGCTCACCAGCGCCCAAAAGACCGAACTCCAACCGCTCTCCCAGCCGCTTCCGTTATCCCCATCTGTCCAATCCACCAATTCCGAAGAACGTTTCAAGCCGCTGACAACCGAAGAAATGACGCCTCTTCAAAAGACCCTGATGGACCTGATGGTATCCGGCAAGATCGAAGGTGGCACTCGCGGACCCTTGAACATCCTCCTGCGCAGCCCGGACTTGGGCGAGGGAATTCTGCGCTACGGCGCCTACGAGCGTTTTCACACGCCGCTCCCCATCAAGCTGAACGAGCTCACCGCTCTGATCACCATCCGCCATTGGACCTCGCAATTCCCCTGGTACGCGCACCACCGCGCGGCCACGCAGGCCGGCTTGAGCGAGGCCGTCATCGGCGCGATCGCTGAAGGAAAACGGCCCGCTGGATTAAAACCCGACGAACAATCCGTCTACGACTTCTGCACCGAATTGTTCCGCACCACCCAAGTGACCGACGCCACCTTCAACGCCCTCAAGCAGCAACTGGGCGAACGCGGCGTGGTCGAAATCATGGGAGTCATCGGCTACTACCAGACCATCTCGATGCTGTTGAACACCGACCGCTACCCGCTGCCCGACGGCGTCGCCCCCGAGCTCAAACCCGTGCCCTAGCTCCGGCTAAGTCCGTCTTCGCGCCGATCAATTCGATAGAATCCAGACTGTCGCCCCAAATCTATATGAAACAACCAACCTCGAAGTGGCCGCTGTTTTCCGCGGCAGCAGTCGTCGCGATTCTCTTAACCCAGCCCGTCCACGCCGAACTTCTGGAAAAGACCAAAAAGGCAGCCGGCGCCACAGTCCACTACAAAGTCGTTCTTCCCGACGGCTACGACCCGGCCAAGACCTATCCGGCGATCCTGGCCTTCGGCGGAGGCCCGCAAACAATGAACACCGTAGACAGCGTCCTCACCCGCAATTTCCGCGCGGAGGCCGAAAAACGGGGCTACATCGTAATCGCCCCAGCCGCGCCCGACGATCAGTTGTTCTTCGAAGACGGCGCTCGCATCTTCCCCGAGTTCCTGAAGCTGATCCTCGCGGATTACAAGATACAAGACAACAAGTTCCATATCGCCGGACCATCCAACGGCGGCATCGCCGCATTCCACGTCGCAGCCGCGAATCCTCATTACTTTTTGTCCGTTACCGCTTTCCCCGGATATATGTGGGAGCCCAGCCCGGCCAAACTCCAGGCTATTTCGAAGATGTGCGTCTTCATGTACGTCGGCGAGAATGACGAATACATGTGGCACGCGGAGATGAAGAGGGAAGCCGAAGTGCTGCGCTCTAAAGGGACGCTCGCCCGCTACACTGTCGAGAAGGGCCAGCCGCACCGGATGGAAACGCTGGCAGGCGCCAATGCCGGGCGCTTGTTCGACGGATTTGAGGAAACTAAGAAGGGTTGCAGTAAGTAAGGGACAGGCTTCCGAAATCCGCGAATTGCACTGATTTCATCGCTGCCCCTCGCAGGCCTTGATCTCAGCGGCGGATATTACCGCGAAAACAAGTCCTCAATGCGTCGGGCATCGAGCAATCGCAGAGCGACCCGCTTGAGCTGTGCTGGCTTCAAAGCCGCGATTCGCTGGCTAACGGCCGGCGTGACACGCCCAAACCGCTTCTCGATCATACTCAGTACGATCTCCAACTGGCCTTCGGCGCGCCCCTGCCGAATCAGCGGACCAATGACCTCGTTATCCATGATGTCGTTCAGAATGGGCATTTTTCTCGCCTCCCGCCTGGCTTCGCCTTCCATTTTCCGCAATCCCGCAACAATAAACAACTCCGCCAGCGCCTGATCGCGCTCCACCGGTCGCCCGGCGGCAATCCGTTCCAGTATCCGCCGGACAACTTTCGGTCGCTCACTCAAACTGGTCAGAACCGCGAGTACATTGTCGCCCAAATTAGTGCTTGCCAGCAGTCGCTCACCGTCCAGATCGCGGATATCCACCAAATGAAAACGCACGAAGAAATCCAATCCCTCGGCACGATCCTTCATTCGCAACCGTGCTTCCCCGACATACAATGCCACTTGCCGCGGCAGCCGGCCGTAACGCAAGCCAATTCCGAACAGGTACTCGGCCATCCGTAACGGGAAATCCTTTTGATTCCGGGATTGCAACTCGATGTGAACCAGATTCCCATCAGGCAGTTCCCCCAGCAGATCGACTCGGCGGTTGCTGACCTTCGGAGCCTCCACGTTGATCCATTTCAGCGCCGGCGCTCCCGTCAGTTGTTCCAGAATGGAACTCCGTGGCCTTGTAATGATATTCTTCAGCGCAACGTCGTATTCGTGCATCCGGCCTGGCTTGGTAGTGCCCGGGAACCCGAAAAACTCTCGCAAATAACTTCGCAATCCTCCGGCCGTGGAATTTGTACCGCTGGCGATCTTGTCGCCGGCTACGCACGTCAACGTGGCTGATAACGGTGATAAATACGACTACGGCGTCATGCGAGTGCAGCACCGTGTTTTACCGGCGCAAGCGCGATCAAGGTTACGCCGATGACGACGAGTACTGCCACGCCCACCAGTTCTTCATGCGAAATCATGTCCCGCATTGCCTGCGTGCCCATAATGGCGGCATGAGCGAAGCTTGACCATGCTGTAAAAGCGATCAGGCTGCGACTCGCCCATGGGTTGCGAATTGCGAGAAGCAGAAAAACGCCGAGCGTGACATAAATGCTGAACATCATTGACGTCCCCGGGTCTTGCCGCACAAAGAGTATTAAGGGATAAGCTAACGCCAAAAAGACCAATCCGACCAACCCCAACACAATCTTCAGAGCCAGTTCTCGATTCACTTATGCCCTCCCGCATACTGTGCAACGCGATCGTGTCTTATCGTGTTCCACGGCACCACCGTCCCGCGCTTGGAGTTATCAGGCATTCCTCAGATTAGATCGAATTGGTCGGCGAGCGCTTGCCATTCTCGGGCGCGGCCCGCGGTTCCGCGAAATAATCGCACAGGTCACACCGAATCGCATAGTGCGCGATCTTGTGCTGATTCATTTTGGCTACAGCGCCCCAAACCGCTCGCGCGACGCGGAAGCCCGGATTAGCGTCCCGATGCCGACTTCAGGAGCCTAATCCCCGAGCGTGCGCGGGCCGACTCCCGTATCATGATGTGTCTACGGCCGAATTGCTGTTTGAGGCCGTCCAGGATGGCGACGGCGGTTATTGCGCGGAATGCCTGACGGAGAACATTTTCACGCAGGGCGACACGTGGGACGAACTGCGCAAAAACGTTATCGACGCAACGGCGGCGTTTTTCTTTGACCAGCCTCCACCTGAACGAGTTCGTCTTCACCTTGTCCGGGACGAAGTATTGTCCGTAGCATGAAGCGCAATATTCCCGGGCCCATCAATCCGGCAACCATATCATCCTTTCTCAGATCGATTGGTGTCCGCGATGGTGTTCCTTCGCCGATGCCTCGGCTCCAGGTGGTTCACGGAACGGTTCCACAGAAATGCGCTCGTAACACACTTCCAGCACGGTCAGGTATTCTGTACCGCCCGGTGCCTGGAGAACTACGCAGTCGCCCGCTGCCGACTTCATCAACGCGCGCCCCAGAGGCGACACCCAACTGATGTGGTTGCGGTTTAGATCGACCTCGTCGGTGCCCACGATGCTCACCACTCGTTCCGTTCCTGTGGCATTGGCGAATCGGACGGTCGCTCCGAAGAATGCTCGCTTCGCCGCCTGCCCCGCTCTCGGGCTTTCCGGGTCCACCACTTCCGCGGCTTCGATTCGCTGCGTGAGAAAGCGAATCCGCCCATCGATCTGACGCAGCCGCCGCTTGCCGTACTGATAGTCGGCGTTTTCACTGCGATCGCCGTTGCTCGCAGCCCACGCCACCACCTCCGTCACGGCCGGGCGTTCCCTGGTGAGCAGA
>Ga0182024_10003572_pt1 | contig 36822 bp, 33 predicted proteins | sample P32metaG_FD_120480 | JGI IMG/M metagenome (GOLD analysis project Ga0182024, IMG submission 120480) | Permafrost microbial communities from Stordalen Mire, Sweden - P3-2 metaG (Illumina Assembly) | ecosystem: Environmental > Terrestrial > Soil > Wetlands > Permafrost | place: Sweden: Stordalen...
CACAGATAGCGTGCGCCGCGGTGGCGCAGTAGCCCTTCGAGCATCACCGGCCGCGTTCCTCGATCAGATCGAGGAACTGGCTCGGCCCGATGCGAATCGCGGCGCCGGTGGGGCATGCTTTGACGCACGCCGGCCCGTTCTTGACGTCGATGCAGGCGTCGCATTTCACCGCTTTCTTGCCCTTGTCCTTGGCAGCTTGCGTCGGATGATACTGCGGCTCCTCTCCCAAGCCGGGACCCATGCCGGCGATCAGCCAGGCGAGCAGCGACGGTTTCTTGGGCGCATCGTATTCCATGCGGATGACGCCGTAGGGACAGTTGGATTGACAGTTGCCGCACCCGATGCAGGTGTCGTCGATGAATACCTCGCCGGTGACGGAGCGGCGGATGGCGTTCGGCGGGCAATCCTTCATGCAATGCGGTTGCTCGCAGTGACGGCACGCGACGGGAATGTGCACGTTGGCGAACGTCGCCCCCGCCTTGCGATCGAGCCGCTTGATGCCGCCGTGCGTTTCGGCACAGGCCTTTTCGCAGTTGTCGCAGCCGACGCACAGCGACTCATCGATGATGAGAACATCGGTCGCCTCGCCCAAGCCGTCCGCCATCATGAAGTTCATCAGCGAGCCGGCTTCAGGCCGCACCTGCATGCGTGCATTGTCGGTGACGCGGTGACTGGCGGCCGATTGCAGCGCGGCCACCCGCGCATCGCCGCGCTGCGTCAGCTCGATGAAGGCCTGCCGCTTCACCTCGATGAGCTCGGAGGCCACCGCCGCCTTGGCCGTCTCGCGCCGTTGCGGATCGCCCATGAGCGCCATTTCGCCCACCAGCTCGCCGGAGGGGATTTGAGCCACCAGGGCATCCTGCCCATCGCGCTTGCGGGTCAAGGTGATTCCGCCTGAGCGCACCACGTACAAGCAGTCGCCGACCTGACCCTCGGCGAATACCACATCGCCGGCCTTGTATTTCTGGACCTTGAGATTCGCCGCGATGGCGCGCAGCTCCGCGAGCGCCGCGCGCGGCGCAAATTGACGCTGCAATTCGCGCACCACGAAGATCCAATCGATGCCCTTGCGGACATCTTCGTTGGAATTCATGAGCTTGAGCATGGTACGGCGGGGCGTCTCGACCAGAATGCAGGCCGCGCCGGCAATCGCCGTCTCGGTTCTGGGACGCCCGGAGAGCAGGCTCATTTCGCCGAAGAACTCGCCCTGATGCAGCTGCGATTCGACCGCGCCGGCCTCCATGGGCTTCAAGGTCACATCGCCGCTGACGATGGTAAAGAACGAGGTGCCGAATTCTCCCGGCTTGTAGATGACGTCGCCCTCGCGAATGACCCGGGTGACGCGCGGCCGTTTGCCGGCGGCGGCATTGGCGGCCACCAGCTTGGCAACCCGGGAGGAGGCTGCCTGGTAATCGCTGTTGCCGGCGTAGGCGACGCGCACTTCGCTTTCGATGACGAGCTCGCGGAACGCGAGCGCGTTGAGCGCGCCGAACATGGGGATCTTTTCCTTGAACCGCGCCAATAGCACGTCGGGATCCAAGTCGAACGGCAGCCCGCGCAACTGGCACTCGACCAGCGGAAAATCCGCCGGTTTGATGGCGTTGCCGTTGATGAACTCGGCGACGTCATAACCCTGATTCATCGCCTGTTTGATCAAGGGGTAGCCGGCCAGCGAGCCGATGATGTAAACCCCGGGAACATTGCTCTCGTAACGCGGCGTGAGTTCAGGGATGGCATCGCTGCGCGCGTTGGGAAAGCGGATGCCGACGGATTCGACGAATTTACGCGGCGGTTCGGCGCCAAGCCGCGCGATGACGCGGTGGCATTCGATGGTCTTCTCGCCGCCGGCCGTGTCGAGCACCACGCTCAAGGGCGGCGAGAGATTCGGGCGCGCCTCAATTTGCTTGATGCGTGCTTCGTACAGACAGTCGAGCCGGCTGTCGCCGTTGTTGATGGCGGCCAGCACATCATTCAAGTTCTTGTCCTTGGCGCGCGCAAATTCCTTGCCGCGATTGACGATCCAGACGTCGTTCTGTTCGCTCAAGGCCAGGGCGTTCTCGATGGCTGCATCGCCCGCACCCACCACCAGAATGGTTTCGTCCGTGAATTCCTTCGGGTCGTCCAACTGGTACTGAACGCCCAGTTCCTCGCCCGGCACGCCGACCTTGCGCGGATTGCCCTCCAAGCCGATGGCGAGCACCACCGTTTCAGCGGAAATCGGTTCCCGGTTGCCGGTTTCGACCAGAAAGTCCCCCAGCTTTCCCGTGATCTTCTGCACCGAGGCGTCAAAGCGGATATTGACGCGCAGCCGGCCGTAATCCTCCTTCCAATTGCTCAAGATCAACTCGCGTTTGCCGGCGGCGAAACGCAGATCGCTGCGCAGATCGAGGTAGCCGGGCTCGGCCATGACGTGCTTGCCCTTTTGATACCTCTGGATGGTTTTGGCGTGGGCGGGGGATCCCTCGAGCAGAATGTAGCTCGGCGTCGATCTCTTGGCCTTGGTGTCGATTTCTGCCGCTCGCGCCGCAGCACTCAAGCCGGCAGGCCCGGCGCCGACGATGGCGATCTTATATTTTTGACCCACAAATCACCTCTGCAGGACACCCAGGCAAACGACCATGAATGCCGGGAAAGATAATGATTCTCATTACCAATCAGGCGCCGCTAAACGACTGTACAACTGTCATCCACTAGTTTTTTTGTGTTAAACCTTAAGTTGCGAGCATGCATCCATTGATGCAACGATTCAACAAGGCCAGAAAAAAGAGATCCAAAGACACCTGAGTTACGAACAGAATCTTATGGCCAGCCTGAACACCCTGCTCGCGAAGCTCACCAAGCCGATTCTGACGATTGCGTCAGGGATGCTGGTCATCGGCTGCGCGACTCCCATCCCGAAGGGTGGGGAGTCGGAGATCGGCGAACGCGCGCGGGTCGCGGCCGCGAATATGCAGGATGCCATGGTGGTGGATTGTCAGCTGCCCGGCCGCCTGATGATGCTGGGCGGCGGCCGCCAGTACATGACGCCGGGTGCGCTCACTCGCTTGAGCGCCATCGACTGCCGCACCCGCGGCGGCGAATATGAGGTGGGTAATCTCGCGGGCGGCACGTTGTCGCTGAAACGCTGGCTGCCCGTCGCCGAGCAGGGCAGTGCCGAGGCGCAGTACTACGTCGCGCGAATTTACGCCAACGGCATGGGCGGCGTGCCTTTGGACTATATGAAGGCCAGCGCATGGTATCAGCGCGCCGCCGATCAAAAGTACGGGCCGGCGCTGCAGGAACTCGGCTACCTCTACGAAGAGGGACTCGGGGTGCCCCAAGACCGCCTGCGCGGACTCAACCTGCAGCGTCAGGCCTCGGGCTTGGGCGACGAACTCGACTACTCCTGGAAACTCACCGCCGCCAAAGAGGATTACGAGAAACGAACCGCGGTGCTGAGCGCGCAACTGGAAGCGACCAATTCCGAGCTGGAATCGCTGCGGGGTGAGCTGGGGCGCACCCGCGATAAGCTCGCCATGAGCCGCCGCGGCCTGACGCAGTCGGAATCGACGGTGTTGGCCTTGCGCGCGCAGCTGAAAACCATCAAGAGCGACGGCGGAAGCGCCGCCCACGCCAAGGAGCTGGAAGAGAAGCTCGCCGCCAATGAGAGCGCGCTCCTGGATGCGCGCGAGAATACCGAATTGCTGCGCGAGCAGCTGGGCGCGCAGCAGGCACAGCTCCAGGCGCGATTGCAGCAGTCTCAGACCGCTACGGCGCAGCTCGATGAGTTGGTGACCGCCGGCCAGGATGAAGCCAAGTCGCTGCGCGCGCGGTTGGCGCAGTCCGAGCAACGCTACATCAAGTCGCAGCAGGAGCTTGCCGACCTGCGTCTCGATTACCGCCGGCAGGTCGATCAACTGGCCGCCGAGCGGGACGAACTGGAACATGCCCGGGCAAAGGCGAACGACAATGCCGGTGCGGCGCTGCTCGCGGTCAAGGAGCATGACCTGGAGCTGCAGAGCTTGCGGGTCAAGTCGCTGGAGACGGAACTCGCCGCCGCGAAGCAGAACAAAGCGGCGGCTGCGGCGACTACCACGGCCGGCGTCGCGGCTCAGGCGGCACAAGCGCAGGCGCAAGTAGCTCAGGCGAATCAGGCCGCTCAAGCAGCGCAGACCGCGCAGGCGGCTCAGGCAGGGAAGGCCGCGCAAGCGGAGGCGCGCAATGCGCTGCTGCGTACCGATTTAGCGGGGCTGCAGCAGCGCTACGATGAACAGTCCAAGCAGCTGCTTGTGTCACAGGGCGAATTGACTGATTTGCGTTCCAAGTCGCAGGCTGAGCGCGCCGATATTTTCAATCACCTGACCGCCGAGCTTGCGGCGCGCTCCAGCGATCTGACCCAGAAGCAGCACCAGATCGACTCGCTGGAGTCGGATACCGGGCTGCTCAAGAGCGAGCTCGCGCGCCTGCGCGATGAGCAATCGCGCACCGCCGCGACCAATTCCACAGAATCGGGACGCACGCGCGCCGAGCTGCAAAGCACCCAGGCCGCGCTGCTTACCGCGCAGCAAAAGGTTGCCGAGCAACGCGATGCGCTCGATGAGATGCGCACCGACTCGGCCAAGGAGCGTGCCGCGCTGCTCAAGGAACAGATCGATTTGCAGCAGCGCATGACCGCGGGCCAGGCGGCGAACGAGCTGCAGATCGGTTCGATGAAGGCGACCATCGCGGCGCGCGAGAATCTGATCAACACCAAGAACGCGCAAATCGCCGAGCTGGAAAAGAAAATGCCGCAGGCGCCCGCGGTCGCCGACAACGACGCGGCGCACCTGGTCGGGGCGGGCGCGAAGACCGTCGATCTGCAACCGGCGCCCAGCGTGAGCGCCAATTATTACGCGCTGATCATCGGCAACGGCAATTACGCCAACATGAGCGGCTTGTTGACGCCGACGCGCGATGCGCAAAGCGTTTCCGATCTGCTCAGCATGCGTTATGGCTTCAAGACGCTGCTGCTGCTGGACGCCACCCGGGATCAGATCATGGCGGCGCTGGATAAAATGTCCCGCGAACTCAACGAATCCGATCGGCTGCTCATTTACTTCGCGGGTCATGGAGATGCCCGCGGCGGACCGCCCGAGCGGGCCTTTTGGCTCGGCACCGAAGCCGATCCCAACAATCCCTACACCTGGATTGCCGCCGAATACATCAGCGACAAGATCAAGCAGATGAAGCCGAAGCAGATACTGCTGGTATCCGACTCCTGCTTCAACTCATCGATCACCCACCCCAATAGCACCGTCATCCGGCGCGAAACGACCGAAGCGCATTTTCGGGTGCAATGGAGCCGCCGCGCGCGCATGGTGCTGACCTCGGGACAAAACTCGCCGATCGGCGATTCCACCGGAGCACGGCGGTATTCCCTGTTCGCAAAATATTTCATTTCGGTGCTCATCGAGAACGACGGGCTGATGAGCGGCGAAACGCTGGCCGGCGAGATCGCCAATAGAATGGAACCGGAAGCCGAGCGCATGGGAATCAAACAAACTCCCACCTACACCACGCTGCAAGACGCCAATCACGACTTCGGGGAGTTTTTCTTCCTGCCTCCCGCGCATCCCGCACAGGTGGTCGCGCTCAACGAGTGACGTCGAGATCGAGCTCCGGCAGCAGCTTGCCGGGATTCAAGATGCCTTGCGGATCCAACGAAGCCTTGAGTGCGTGCAGGGTCTGCAGGCCGGCGGGCGATATTTCCTGTTTCATCCATGGGCGATGCTCGGTTCCAACGGCGTGATGGTGGCTCAAGGTACCTCCCAAGCTCATGATCGTGTCCGTGACGAGGCGCTTGTAGCCGTAGTAATGCTCGAGTTCCTGACCCTTGGGCTGCCGCGCCGCAAACGTGAAGTAGAGGCACGCGCCGGTCTCATAGGTGTGAGAAATATGGCAGCCGATGAAACCAGTGCCATCTTCTTGCTGAAAGCGTGCCTTCACCGCTTCGACCGTGGCGTTGTAAAGCGGCAGCACTTTTGACCACAGCGTCGAGGTCTCGGCGACATCGGCCATACAGCCGTAGTCCATGATGTAGTCGCGCAGGTAGGGGATGTTGAATTTGTCCTTTGACCAGGTGTCGCCGACGCTCTTGCCCAGCGAGAAGCCGCCGTGGCTCTTCAGGATTTTACCCGAGTGGCGGCGCATGGCAGCGATCGATATGTCATCGCCTTCGACGCCGACGATTAAAATGCAAGGCTCGACGTATCCGCGAGACTTGAGCCAGCCTTTTACTCGATTCTGTATCCAACCTTCAATGCCCTGCTTGGGGGCTCTCATATGGAAGGCGAGTTCACTCTCACCGCTGTCCTGGAGCCGAATCATGCTCGGGGAAAAACCACGATCCAGACACTCTTGGATCCCGCGTACCCCGTCTTCAAAGCTCTTGAAGAGATAACCCCTGTAATCTTTGACAGCCGGAATTTTGTGTACGCGCATCGTGGCTTCGGTGATCACGCCGAGAATCCCCTCGGACCCGACCATGATGCGATTGAGATCCGGTCCGGCCGACGATGCAGGAACAGGTTTGGTGACGATCGTGCCCGAGGGCGTCACGATCTTGATCGAAACGACCATGTCTTCGATCCTGCCGTAAGCATCCGACTGCATGCCGGCCGAGCGGGTTGCGAGCCATCCGCCCAAGGTCGAATACTCGAATGAGTCCGGAAAATGTCCAAGCGAGTGACCTTGTGCTGCAAGATCGGACTCGATCTTCGGGCCAAGCGCGCCAGCCTGGATTGTCGCGGTCCGAGATTCCGGGTCGATGGATATGAGGCGGTTCAAATTGCGCAAGCTGAGCGTCATCACCGGGCGCGCTTCATCGGCCTCAGGATCGATGCCGCCCACGATGTTCGTTCCGCCGCCAAACGGAATGAGGCAAAAGCCGAGCTTCTGCGCGAGTTTCACGAGCGCCTCGACTTGCTCGTGAGAATCCGGCCACAGAACCGCGTCAGGTGCGCGCCTCACGACGCCATTCCGGACGCGAAAAAGGTCCGGGAAACTCTTGCCGTAACTATGATGAAGCCGATCAAGTGGTTCCAGCGAGATTTGCCCGGGCTCGAGGATTGCCTGTAGTTCAGCGAGCAACTTCGCATCGGCCCGGGTCGGCGGCAGCTTGATCGAGTCGAGATCAACCGGATTGGCGGTGGGAACCGCGCTCGTGATGCCAAGCTTCTGCACCACCCAAGGCCACAGGTTCGGCTTGTCAGCCATCGGGAACGTCAGGTTCGGATCACCCCAGCCCCACCACTTCATCATGGGTTAAGACGCCCCCACAATTGCGCCCGCGTTCAGAAGATCGGCCGAAGGTTCGTTCGAGCCCTCTACGTTTTGGCGGTCAACATTCGTGGGCCTGGGAAAGTAACCCTGCCGAATTCCGGCATGGACATAGGTCTCAATGAGCTTGCGATCGATGCGGGCGCACGTCACTCCCAGTTTCTCGAGCTTCGAGCGCGTGTATTCGCAGTCGGTCATCGCACTGTCGTAGAAGCTGATTTTGGAAACGAAGTACCATCGGCTGAAGGCCGTCAGCATGGTACTCGTATACGGTTCGCCGTTCTTCGTGATTCGCCCCGCGCGAAGTCTCTGCTTGTAGATCTCCTCGGGCAGCAGATCAATTTCGTAGCCTATTTCGCGAAGCAGCCCCATGACCTGCGAGAAGGTTTTCGCGTCGGGATTGGTCAGATGATAGACGTCGAAAAGATTCTCATCGCCCGCCGAAAGAGCGACTATGCCGCGGCTCACGTAATCGACCGGCACGACATCGTAGTGCATGTAGGATTCCGGCATCACGCGCGTGTCCATTGCAGTCTTAAATAGATCGTAGAACAGTCCCGTGACCTGGGTCTCGGCCTGGGGGTATGCACCGGTAGCCGAATCGCCGTAAATCTGGCCCGGCCGAAAGATGCGCCACTTCAGGCCGCGCTCCCGAGCCGCCCTAACCATGCCCTCAGCGATGAACTTCGAGCGCTGGTAGTTCATGTATTCGAATCCCTGTCCCACCTCATAATCCGTTTCGTGGAAGCGCACGCTGCTGTCGAATGTCTTGTTCCCCATCACGGTGTAAGTAGAGACATAGGAGAGCATCTTTTTGGCGGTACCCAAACAGAACTCGATCACGCGACCGGTACCGCGCACATTGATCGACTCGAGCCGCTTGTATTTGACGAGCAGGCTGGTGTTAGCGGCCGCGTGGATCGTGATTTCCGTCTGGTCTTGAAGCTCTGCATACACCCGGTCGGAGAGTCCGAGCCGATCCACCGTCACATCGCCCTGAAGCACGGTCACGCGGGACAGGAATTCCGGCTCCAGTTTCCCATCGATGTCATAAAGGCGGACAAATGAGCGAACCCGCTCCCGGCAACGTACCAGGTCGTTGCCGCGGACCAGGCAATAGACACGAGCAGTGGTCGATTGAAGCAGGTCTTTTAAGATTCGGCCGCCAAGAACTCCCGTGGCGCCGGTCAGGAACACCGTCTTGGGAAAGGTTATGATTGAATAGCCCGACGGAGACCCATTGTGAAAATATACAACATCATTGGCTATGCGATTATTTTCTTGTACGTGCTGGCCTGCATGTATTTCGCCCCGGCGCCCTTGGGCCTGTGGAAAGGATTGTTGATAGGCGGAGTCTACTTCATATTCTGCTGGTTTATGGCCGGGTTGTACCTGGCGGATGTTCTGCATTTGGGGATTGCTCATCGATCACTCGACTACAAGGAGTGGTTCATAAAAGTCGTCACTGTCACGAACAACACCTTTGGCCTTTACGTCGATCCGATCGGCTGGGTGAATCGCCATCGGCTGCATCATAAATACTCCGACCACCCGGGGGATCCGAACAAGCTTTCCAGCGACGGCTTCTGGCGTACCTTGTATCTCTGTGTGGTCCCGTACCAATGCACGGAGAACTTGAGCAGGGACAAGATTCTGCAATCCTGGTCCTTTCGACTGGTTTCCAATAACGTTTTTGCGATATTTTCCCAAGTCTTCAGCTTTTCTCTCTTGTGGCTCATAGCGCGAGATTTAAAGTTTGCTCTCGCGATGTGGGTTGGCATGCGAATTTTCGCATTGTGGGTAAATATGATTCAAAACTATTGGACCCACACTCGAATTTATGGATACCGACGCTATGAGGACGAGCACGACAACGCCATGAATATTGGCGAGTGGTTACCCGTAACGGCAACCTTTAGCGCCTGTTTGCAAAACAACCATCACCACTATCCGAGTCTCTTGCGACTAAGCCACGACAAATCCGAATACGATTTTGGATTTGCGACGATCAAATTCATGAAATCTTTGGGTCTGGTCAAAGCATCGGCAAGGGGGACAATCATTCCCGAGGACATTGCCTTCGGTGCATTAGATTTTTAGCGCTTTCGAGTTTCTCTTGATGAACGGCTGGTAGGTTTGCCTGATGAAGCCATTCGGGATTTGTTCGGCGTCCAAGCCGTAAAATACCGGCCACTCTTCCGGAAAATAATGAGTGCCAAAGAGCTTATCGATCCACGGAAAATGAATTGCAAAGTTCTTATCGAGCGCCTCTTTCTGAGAAGAGTGGTGCCAATGGTGATATCGCGGCATCACCAAAAACCGTTCGAGCCAATTGACATTGGGCCCAAAATTGCAGTGAGTCCAAGTGGCGTGCAGGGTCACGAAAATCAAATACGCCACGATTACATTTTGAGAAAACCCCAGCATCAGGGGAACCAGGATGAACCCGCGTACCAAGGTGTCATCGATAAAATGCGAGCGTGAACCGGCGATCCAATCGAGCGCCTTGGAGGAATGGTGGATGGAATGAAACCGCCATAGAAAAGGCACCCGGTGCAATGCCCAATGAATTGTCCATTCCGCAAAGTCGGCCACGACAATCGCCAGGAGAAACTGCATCACCCAAGGCATCCTGTCGATGAGTTGCGCAAGGCTCGGAACGGCCAAAAATTTGGCCGCTTGAGTGGCGGGCAATAGGACGAGAAACGATAGAATTTGTATGGGGAGATGGGTCGACATGAAATAGACCACATCCAGCGTCCACTGATCTCTAAAGGTCCCTTGTTTCGGGTACTGAGGCCAGATTCTTTCAAGCGGCACGTAGATGAGCGACATCAACAGCATATCGAGCAAAAACCAATCAAGACCGAGTGCCGGCCCATCGTGTAAGGCTTCGTTGATCGGTACGCTCGATCCACCCAAAGCGGTGGCCGCCAAGGCGAGCATCATTCCAGTCAATGCCAACACTCTTTTCTTGCGCAGAATCGAAGAAATGATGCCGAACAGGATTGCTGCCACTATCAGGCATTCGATCAAAACGCGCATGGTGTGCATGGGATAGTGTGGGCGCAGCTCGGGAGAGCTTAGCAGCTGAGGAAAATGCAAGCACAGCACGGCGCCGAATGAAAGAGCGCCAAAGAAGGCCGACAATATCCCGCTCCACCAGCCGGTTCCAAAGCCGGTGGACTCGGCGTCTCCAAAGAACTCATTCAGTTTTTGCTCGATCACGATATTTCCCGGGGACTACGGCCAATTCTCCCAAACCCAGTGGACATCATCAGTCAAAAGTCAGCCGTTAGATAGCCGAAGAAAGCGCGCGGCTGGTATTGGGTGAATAGGGGAGCGTTGAAGCTCAGGTTCCAAAAATAGGTATTCGTCAGATTCTGCACCTGCACACGAAGCGTCGCCGGGGCTCCCAGTATCTTGAACCGGTATCGGCCGCCCAGGGCTACCAACGTCCCGGCCGGAGCTTGCGCCAAGTCATCGACGCTGGCCGGATAGGGTCCAAAATGAAGGATCGAGATGTCGGCGGAAAGGGCCGGTTGGCGCGAAAGTATGTAGCTGGCGTTGAGTGTCGCGGTAAGGCGGGCTTGGTTCAAGGCGATCGAACCGACGCCTTCAGCCTTCAGATTCGGCCCAATGACCTTCACCTCACCCCAAAGCAGGGCGGCCGCGACGTTGAGATTCCTGGTCACTTCGCCGGATGCGGACAGCTCAAGGCCAGTGGCACGTTGCATCCCTAGCGCGCGATCGACATTGCTGGTATCGAGATTGAAATAGGGCTTTTCTATTTCGAAGACGCCCGCGATTAGTTTCACCCGCGAATTGAGCAAATATCTAATGCCCGTGTCCGCCTGCCAGGTGCGCGCGTCGGGAAGGATGGCGCCGCGGTTCTCAGCGCTGCTCGACGCTACGCCGGAATCTTCAAGACCTTGAGTGTAGCCCGCGTAGGCGGTGGCTTGGTCGGTTAGTGCCAGGGCGGCCGTTCCGTACGCGCGCAGCGGGCGATCCGTCAGCTGCGCCTCGGGAAGAGCGGGAGAGGTGACATCTTTGGTGTAGCTCTCCTGCTGGATTCCGAATGCAAAGTCTCCGTGGCTCTGCCACTGCGCCCGATAGGCCACTCCCGCGCTCCACAGCTCCGTGCGGTCAAGGGTGCGCGCAGAGTAGGTGAAAGTGGGCTCGGGCAGTTGGACACCCTGATCAATCAAGGCGGGGCCCAAGTCAATGACATCAGAGCCGCCGTAGAGCGCAAGGGTATCGCGGCCCCGGGCCAGCAATACCACGTCCTGACGCCACGAGTCCGTTCCGAAGCGACCTGTGAGACGGACTTCGCCGGAGGTCGACGAAGTCGATTGGTCGGGATTGCCAACCATGGATTGCTCGGCGGAGCCGCTCGGTTGTGTATTGAGGTACAGGTCCGTGTAACTGATCGGATTGTCGGCAACGGATCGAAAAATGCCGGCCGCCAATGACCAATCGCGGCTCAGCTGGGCGGCGACGATTCCGCCGTAGTTTTCCGAAGGACTTTTTCCTTCGGCCCAATTCTGGCCAAAATATCCCCGGGGCGTTTCCGGGGGCAAGTAGTCGCCTGCCGTGAGGACGATGGGCAAGGTCTTCGCATGGGTGGTCTGCGTCCAGTCAAAGATCCCGCGAAAAGTCAGATGATCGTTCGGCTTCCACTGGGGCGTCGCGCCGAGGTTGAGGACGGTTGACGTGTAGCCAGGATTGGGACTGCCTAGCTGGGTTTGCGTGCTGATCTGATAGCTCGCGCCCATGGGCAATTGCAGCTCGGTGGAGATCAGAGGCAAGTTGCCATCGATGCTGACGCCGTGAGCCTGAAAGGGTCCCGCGCTGACAACGATCGTGGCGCTCGGCGTGCCGTTACCCGGATGTCTCAAGTTATAGTCCACAATGCCGGTTGGGGCCGGGAATGCGTAGCCGATTTCGCTCACACCGATTCGAATGGTCGAGCCTTCAACCACACGATTGGACAGAGCTCCTTGTTGATCAAAATACAGCCCGTCGATGCGCACATTCCCCGCCGTCTGAGGATTGAAGCCCCGGACGAAACCCGGCCCATAGAGACCGATGCTCTCCAGTCCGAGAGTCAAACCGAAACCGTCGTTGGCCGAGGCCACCGGATCGTCGGCTGCATGCTGTGCCCGAACTGTACCGACAGATGTAGCGGCCAGCAGCAGCGCGCAGGCAATGCGGCGGTCCATGGAATCCTTTTATCGCGCCAGGACGAGAGGTCCCGCGCCAAAGTGTAGGGGCGGCGAAGTTTCGGACCGAGACCGCTTATTGCACCGGGACGGCGATTCGTTGCATTTATGAGCCTCGAATGAATACCTGCGCGTAAAGTGACGGACATGACCGAGACCCACACTGGCGTGCGCTCGACCCGCTGGACTTGGATTGCCGCGTTGTGGAGCGCGGGCGCGCTATTCGAGGCAGCTCAGTCGGTATTTTTTATGCGGGCGATCGGTAAGCAACACGCATGGCTGATCTTCGGAACCGAGCTGGCATCCTGGCTACCGTGGGCGTTGGCTACGCCACTCATCATCGGCTTGGCACGGCGACACGACATCATTCGCGCCACGACCATCCAAACGACAGCGGCCCACTTTGCGGCTTTCGCCGCCATTAGTCTGGTGGCCGAGGCATCGTTTGCGGTGATCCAAGTGCTCTTCAATCCGTGGGACTATCCACAGCAACCCACCTTTATGGATACGTGGCGCACGTCACTGCTGTTTCAAGTCCTGACGTACCTGATCGTCTACGCGCTCATATTGACCGTTACTTATGTCGTGGATGCGCGAGAGAGAATGGCTCGCCAGATGACCGAGACCGCGCGGCTGTGTGAAGAGCTATCCAAGTCGCAGCTCGCGGCATTGCGCCAGCAGATGGAGCCGCACTTCATGTTCAACACGCTTCATTCCATCACGGGACTGGTGCGCGATAATGAAAACGATGCTGCGGTCAGCATGATCGTCGGCTTGAGCGAATTTCTGCGCCGCGCCTCGGAGGATTCGCATCGATCGCAGGTGACGCTGGCGGAGGAAGTCGAGTACTTGCAGCGCTATCTTGGTCTTCAGAAGGTTCGCTTTGGGGAGCGTCTTCAAGCAAGCGTGGACATTCCAGCAGAGCTGCTGCGGGCGCAGGTTCCGAACCTGCTGCTGCAGCCTCTGGTGGAAAATGCCATCAAGCACGGCACTGCGAAGCGTGCCGCCGGAGGAACTGTGCGTGTTACCGGCGTGCATCGCAACGGCAAGCTCTATTTAAGTATTTGCAATGACCGCCCGGATCTCCCGACAGATGTAGAGGCGACTCGCACGGGGGTCGGGATCAGCAACCTGCGCAGCCGATTGAAAATTCTGCACGGCAATGAGTCCGAATTAAAACTGAATCACACCGATATAGGCGCAGTGGAAGTCGTCGTGAGCCTGCCTCTCAAGGAAGCCTGAGTGGCGCCGCTCGACAAAAGACCGGCACCGATACGGGCCCTGGTGGTTGACGACGAATCAGGGGCGCGTCGCAATCTGACCGCACTGCTGCGCCGTGACCCGGACGTTGGAGCTGTCGTCGAATGCGAGTCGGGGTTCAAGGCAATCGAGGAAATCAGAAAATCGGCCCCTGATTTGGTGTTTCTCGATGTGCAAATGCCCGGATGCGGCGGCTTTGACGTGCTCGAGTTGCTCGGCAGCGATATGCCGTCGACCATTATCTTTGTGACGGCCTACGACGAGTATGCGCTGCGCGCCTTTGAGGCAGGAGCGCTCGATTACCTGTTGAAGCCATTTGACGACGCGCGCTTCCATCGTGCTTTAGATCGTGCCAAGGACAAGCTCGCGCACTACACGCCGCTGCAGTCACATCGAATGGAGCGAATCGTGGTCAAAAGCCGGGGCGAGGTGCTGTTCCTGAATGTCGCGGACATCGACTGGATCGAAGCGGTGGGCTATTACGCCTGCCTGCACGTCGGTAGCGACACCCACGTCTTGCGTCGGACCCTGCTGGAGCTGGTGCGAGACTTGGACGAAGACAAGTTCATGCGTATTCACCGTTCAATAATCGTGAACCTCGCCAGGGTTCATGGGCTGGAACTGCAAAACGGGGGCGACTACGAGGTCATATTGAAATCCAAGGTTCGGTTGCGGCTGAGCCGCCGCTTTCGCAAGCGCCTTCAAGATCGCATGGGCACGATGTCGGGATGCAATTAGCGATGCAGTGGCGCGTGTTCCTACTGACGATCTGCCGCGAGTCGGGCGGCTTGGGCAATCAGGTAGTTCCGCTCCGGAATACTCGTCGTCCGGCCCGCTGCAGTTCGGAAGTGCGAAATTGCAGCCATGCGATCTCCGGCCAACTCGTGCAGGTGCGCGCGAACTGCGGCTAGCCGATAGTGGCCTGCTAGCCGATCATCGGTGTCCAGCGGTGCCAACAGTTCGAGTCCCGTTTGCGGGCCATGCACCATGGCCGCTGCGATGGCGTGATTGAGCGTCACCATTGGGGCGTCGGAGATGCGCTTGAGCAACCCGTATAGCGCAAGGATTTGCGGCCAGTCAGTGTCTTCGTTACTCGTCGCTTTGTCGTGAACGGCGGCGATCGCGGCCTGCAGCTGATATGAACCGATCGAACCGCGCGAGAGCGTGTCGCTGATAAGCGCGACGCCCTCTGACTCTCTGCCCGCTCGCGCTCGGTGGGCATCTTAAATGGAACGCCAGAATTCTTGATGCGTTGCTTGGCCCGACTGATCCGTTGCGCCATGGTCGCTTCGGGAACCAGAAAGGCGTTGGCGATCTCGGCATTGGCGAGGCCACCTACGGCGCGCAGCGTGAGCGCGATCGCCGACGCTGACGTGAGTGCCGGATGACAACACATAAACAGCAAGATCAGCGTGTCATCTTGATCCGTCTCATCAGAAGTATCCGAAGCCGGTGCCGCCTGTTCATCCCGCGGTGCCTGAATCGCGTGCACCGTCTCTCGGCGCCGCTGCGCGAGTTCGCTACGCAGGGAATCGGACATGCGGCGACAGGCAACCTGGATCAACCACCCACGCGGATTGTCGGGCACGCCATCGTTGGGCCATTGGATGGAGGCGGCGAGCAGAGCCTCTTGTACCGCGTCCTCGGCGGCGGAGAAGTTCCGGAACCGCCGCAACACCGCACCGAGAACCTGCGGCGCAAGTTGGCGCAGCAGGTTCTCGTCCGAGTGACGAGGTTGGAGCGTCACACGTCGCCGGTCGTGGAACTCATCATTACCGGACGCACCTCGATGGGCATGTGTAACGGTGCGCCGCCTGGTCCTGGCGCTGCCGACGCACGCGCGGCGATCTCGTAAGCCCGTTGTGGTGATTCGACGTCGACAACCCAGTATCCAGCTAGCACCTCCTTCGACTCGGGGAAGGGACCGTCCGTGACCGCCGGCGTACCATCCTTTTTCGCTCGCACTACTTTCATCTGCTCCGGACCGCCCAAGCCCTCAGTCCGCACGAACTCTCCGGCCTCGGTTAGCTCCTTGTTGAAACGGCGCAGGAAATCCATGTGCGCCTTGACGTCTTGCGCAGGCCAAGCCTCCGCCCTTGGTTTTCCAATCTCCCAGCGGGAACTGCATCATTAATATGAATTTCATAGCTTTGCTCCTGTTTCGAAGTTACGAATCTGATATCGCGGGCCGCGCCTCGCACCGAAGGCGGCAGGAGAGGCGAGCGCCGGTATGTCCTCGACCCGGCTCCTCGCGGTGTACGCTCCAACGGGCGCCTTCGGAGGTAAGTCGGAGCCCTCTTTCATTTCTCGACATGCGCGCAAGACTTTTCGGCCAAACAGACCGGCAATTGGCGGCCGAATTGAGCCGGACAGTATCGCTTCGAATTAAATCGGACTACACCGTCGGCTAAGCAAACCCCTGAATTATTGGAGTTTTATTCGGACGCGGATCGATTAGACCTATCGGATTCCAGTTCCGCGTGCTCGACGTCCATCGACCCGGATTCGCCTGACGGCAACCTGCTAGAGCTCCCGCTACGGTAGTCGGTTCGTTCCCCGATGCCGGCAGATGGCTCCGTTCGCGCTTCAATCCGCCGGACCCCGATTTAGAGTATCCAGCGGCGGAGGTGGACTTCGCTGTCGACGGCCCAATAGTCGACTATGGGTCCTTACGCATCAGCCTCGGCACTGATGATCGCCCCATCTGCTGGGACGAACTGATCATAGTCGATTGAGGTCGTCCCTTCCGTGGTGGTTCCGTGCAACTTATCGTCCTCGACGCTTCATCAGCTTTACGTGTCAAGACGACTTCCCCAGCCGCTTACGTTCCTTCCCCAAGCCTCGTCGCATATTGTCGGCCGACATCAGCCAGACTCCGCGGGCCCAATTGGTATTCCGACTCGAACAATACAAGGCCCGTCCGGCGAGAACTGGAGCCTTAGGCGATCAAGCGGCCAACTTTAAGGTAGGTTGCAATCCCACCCGAGAAGCCAACACCAGCAGCATGTCCGCGCTGAAATCGCGCCAAGCACCTTTCATCAGCGCCGATACACGGGGCTGAGTGATGCCGAGTTCTTTAGCGGCCTTACTTTGCGTCCAGCCCCGTCCTTTGATGTGTTCGCGCAGGGCGGCCATAAGATCGGCGCGCATAGCGAGAACTCGCGCTTCGGCCTCATCGAACCCCAGGTCATAGAACACACTGCGGTTGGCAGGCGTCGTATGTTGAATATTGCGTTTGCGCATGATGCTAATCTCCTATCTGAGCGAAGCGGCGCGCAGCTAGTTCAATGTCCGCCTTGCGAGTCTTTTGGGTCTTCTTTTGGAAACAATGCAGCACATAAACCGCTTCCGGACGTGTGGCCAAATAGATTACGCGATAGGCCCCAGTTGCGTCCCGTACGCGAATCTCTTTCACTCCAGGACCCACAGTTTTCATCGGTTTCCAGTTTTCCGGTTCGAGACCTCGCTGTACGAAGTCCAAATTGAAGCCAGCATCCCGCCGTGCCTCATCGGGGAAAGCCTTTAAATCATCATGGCTGGAACCACAAACTGAAGCGGTTTGCGTGTGATTTCCACACTAAGTACTATACAGATACTTGTATAGTTATACAACTACCTGTATATAGCAGAAGTTAGGTTAGTGGAGGTTAAATCATGGAAGCCACAAAGTGGTGCGTGATGAACACTGCCCCGGTCACGTGACGCTCGCCGGTCGGGGGAGAGAAGAATGATGGAGAAGAAATTAGCGAGTGCGCGGAAGCCGCGACGCACAACCAAATTCACCATTTAGCCAGTACAGTCAAGAACAAGAATCCTCAATGGATGTTGTTCGCGCCCGAGGGAACGCCTGACTTCTGATGCAGCGGCATTAGCCAATCCAACTTGATCTTTTGCCGGAACAAGACCCGCTGGTACGGGGGATGATTGCCATCCATCCGCACGTAGTACAAATACGGATTAGCTGTAATAGTCATGTAGCTGGAATCTTGGGATTTGGGATCAATCAGCGAAAAGTACTGATATGACCAGTTCCCTTCCGGTTCGCGTCTGAACATTTCATTCTGGGTCATCGCCAGTTCCGGCTTGCTCCAATGAATGAAGTCGGGCGAGGTCGTAAAATAAATGCCTTGTGGTCCCCAAGAGGCGGAGCCCTGGTTCCACAGCGTCGCAACAAACAGATGCGACGCCGGGTGATAGTTGATTCCGGTGGAATAATCGAGGTACGGCACCGGCGCGCAAACATGGGCCTGGGGATTGGCCACTGCACCACCGTAGGGATTTACGAACTCGACGGTAAAGGCTTTGCCGTCCCAACCGCGCCATGACGAGGGATCCAAAATATCCCCCGTGCGAATTGCACACGCGGCGTCGGCAACGAGGCACGGTTTCTGCCCCTTCCCCTTGCCGCAATTGGGTGGCCAATTCCACGCGTACGCCTCATCGTAAAACCACTGGCCGACCTTAACGATATTCGCATCCACGCTGTAGCCTTCCGGCCCCTGATTCATTTGATATTTATAAGGAAGGGCCAAAAAGAAATTGCCGGGCGGTTTGGGCCGCGCAAAATGATAGCCCCCGTCTTCGGACAGATTGTACGTATCGACGTTGTACCAACAGGTGGCCGAGTCGGTTTTTGACGCACACATGCCAGCGTGCTCCCAGCCGTGATACTCCATGTGCCCGAGGGCGACGATCCGTTTGCCGTCAAGATTGTAGAACGCATTCAACCAGGTGGCGTCATTGAAATCCGCAATGTTGCCGTCGTGCGCCGATTTGAAAACAACCTGGCAATTGTGCTTCGCCGACTCCAGGGTTGGTCCCAGTCCGGCGCGAGTGACGTAGTGCGAGGCAATGAGATGCACGGTGCCCTGGAAGTCTTTGAATGCTCGAGCTGCGGCATCCGGAATGTCAATCTGCTCGCAAGACTCCTTGGAAGTATCGAACGCCGCCACCGGCGGCCCGTCAAGAAAATTGGGTGTTGGCGGATCGGGCGGCCATTTGGGAACGGGAAAGGTAAAGTTTCCCGACCCTGCCAGCAAAGTGTTTTCGACATTGCCTAGGAGCGCGATGCCGTGCACGAAGAGTTTTTTGCCCTGGAAAGTTCGCAGCAGTTGGTTGGGCAGCGCGATCCTGAATCTATGCTTGCCACCATTGGCGTCACGGCACTCCCGATCGACGGCCGGCTCGTTGTCCAGATTGGCCGTCCCTGCCATGACATACGTACCTGGCGGCTTAGCGCCCGCGGCGTGATTCGCGAAAACATTGATGCTGATCGAGCCTCGATCGCCCTCTTGGCAAGCCCAGCCGTGGACGTAGTATGCGTCACCCTCGAATGCCACTCCATCGATGACGCCGGTCACCAGACCCGCGGGAGCATTCTGAGCCGCTACCGCGTGGCAGGCGAATGACATCAGAGCTAGGGCCGCGACCAAGCTCCGCCAGGCTACACTGGTGCTCGAACTACCCGGCTTCACAGCCCAACAGAGTCACGCTGGAATCCGCACTGGAAGATGGCTGAAGCCCCGCACGAACGAGGACCGAACGCGCGTCGCCTCGCCGACAACCTCAATCGCTTCAAAGCGCCGCAGGAGTTCCTCCCACAGGATCTTCAACTGCAGTTCGGCGAGGCGGTTGCCGACGCAGCGGTGGATGCCAAAGCCAAAGGACAGATGCTGCCGCGGCCGCTCACGATCGACGATGAAGTGGTTTGGCTCGGGAATCGCCGACTCATCGCGGTTACCCGATAGGTACCACATCGCCAGCTTGTCGCCCCTCCTGATTTGCTTGCCGCCCAATTCCGTATCGACTAGCGCAGTGCGCCGCATGTAGGCCAGCGGTGTCTGCCAGCGGATGATTTCGGGCACGAGGCTGTCGACCAGTCCGGGATTGGCACGTAGCTTGGCCATCTCTTGCGGATGGTCGTGCAAGGCCAGTAGTCCGCCTGTCATTGAATTACGCGTGGTGTCATTGCCGCCGACGATCAGCAGTACCAGGTTGCCCATGAACTGGGCGGGCCCCATGTTTCTCGTCGCTGGCCCGTGGGCCAGCATCGATATCAGGTCGGTACGAGGTGGCGCGTTGACGCGCTCGTTCCACAGTCGGGTGAAATACTGCAGCATCTTGCGCAATTCGGCCATGCGCACCTCCGGTTCGGGCGCGTCCGGATTGGTCAGCTTGTTGGCGGTGGAGATATCGGACCAGTGTGTAAGTAGGCGGCGGTCTTCCACCGGGAAGTCAAAGAGCGTCGCGAGCATGTAAGTGGTGAGCTCGATCGAGACTAAGTCTACCCAGTTGAATGTTTCATTGCGGGGCAGACTATCGAGTACCTTGCCGGTGCGCTCGCGTATTAGGGCCTGCCAGTTGTTAAGGTTCGCCGGAGCGACAATCGAGCTTACCGCCTTCCGCTGTTCGTCATGCTTGGGCGGGTCCATGGCAATGAACATCTGCAGTTTCTGTTCATCGCCCGGCGGGAAGTCCATCAGGGTGATACCGTCTTCTGACGAATAAATGTTGTGGCTGGTATCAACCTGCATGATGTCCCGGTAGCGTGTTACCGACCAGTAGGTGTCGATCCCCGGTATCGGACTGTGCGAGCGGTGAACGGGATCCTCGCGGCGGAGACGCTCAAAGACGTACCCGACCGTATCGTCGACGAATCCCTGCGGGTCGGCTGGATTTAGTTCCGCAAGCGGTAGAACAGCCGTGCGCGCGCGCGCGGCGGCGCGGATCGAGACCGACTCGAGGGAGTGAATGGTTTTCACGAGGCATCTCCTGGCAGGGCGGCTGGTTCAATGCTGGGATTCAGGCAGGCCAATGACGAGCCCATTCAGAGCATCAGTCAGTGTGATCTGGCAAGCGAGGCGCGAGTTGCCGCGCAGTTCCGCGACAAGATTAAGCATGTCTTCCTCGGTCGCAGTGCGTGCTCCTACCCTGTCGGACCAGCCTGGATCAACATAGACGTGGCAGGTGGCACAGGCACAATTGCCGCCGCAATCTCCGTCGATGCCTGGCACACGGTTGTCGGTGGCGGCGCGCATCAGCGTCGTGCCCGCGGGCACGACGACTGTGTGTGTTCCCCCGGAGAAGCCATTAAAAGTGACTTTGGGCATGCAAAACCTTTAAGGAGCAATCGGCGGAAAAGGCAGTATCCACCAGGAATTATCGCATTGGATGTGGTGCTGTGCGATTTTTTGCACGACGCTAACGAGCCCTCAGCTGTCAGGCGGACTGGTGGCCCTTGCCAGGGCGATTCCGTCGAGAACCAACTTGAGCTGTGTCGGATCGAGCGCGACTGACCGTATCAGGGCATCGAGGGGTCGCGGTGTCAGCGCCTGATATCGGCGGAGCGCCTCGCCGCCCGCGCTCGCGTTTCCCAGTTGCCCGTAGCTTGCCGCAGCATTCGGGCCCCGCGATTCGGTCCCATTGGGTCCAGTCTCGTCGCGTTTTCAAGGGGCTCGACGGCGAGGTCTGAGTCTCCAGCCAAAAGCCGCACGAAGCCGCCATTGAACCAGACGTTTGCGGACCCCGGGTTCAGCGCGATGGCGCGGTCGACTATCGCGACAGCGGCGCGCGCGTCTTGCTTCAGGAACGCCAGGTCGTTGGCAACGCTAAGGCGTCCAGGGGGCCGAAGCATCGATCGAGCGGGACACCCAGGGGATCTGCGCACCATGGGTCTTATCGACGACCCGCTGTGACAGATCCAGAAATGCGGCCGGTAAATTCTTATGATTCCCGTCGAGCGTCTCGATCAGGCTGGCCGTGTAAGGCGAGTTCTGACTCATTTTTCCGTCCGGCAAGCGGTAATTGTCCAACGCTTCGTGGCTCGTCGAACCGGAGTAGGCCAACACGACGTTATTTGGGACGTCGCTCGGATTGCCATGGGTGTCGAGAAGCACCAACATTCGTCCCGCGATGCCCTCGTAGACATCGGCGACGAGAAGAACCTGGTCCAAGTTCTTTCCGGCCAGCAGATCCTCGCCCATTGGGGCGTCGACCCCAAAAATATAATTGCGGTTCTGCAAATTCCAGCCGTGCCCCGAGAAGAAAAATAACGAGGTGCTGCCGGGCTTATTCTGTTTCCGAAACTCGGCGATTTCAGCCTTCAAGTCCCGCAAATCGGCATCGAGCTTCAAGGTCACGGGTATGCCGCGCTTTCGCAGCGCCGCCGCGAGCGCGACGGCATCATTACTCGGATTCAGGAGCGGCTCAATATTGATGTACTTGCTGTTGCCGATGACCAGCGCGGAGGTGATTTTCACTCCCGCGAATCGATCCGCGGCGGCGCTGGGCGCAGCCGTCACTGGCGCCAGTGCCCAGCCGACGGCGAGCAGCACGAGCAATACTGTCGATCGTCGCTTCATCACGCGGGCCACCTAAGAGTCTTCCATCATTGAGGGCCGACTTTATTCCTGCGGACGTCTCAATGGCAAGGGATGGTAGCTGTTTCCGTCTGCCCGCGGGGCGAACATCGCCGTCGACGCGTTACATAACGCCGCAACTGGCGTTGGATGCCGAGCAAGGGGCGATGGCCAAGGAAGGCAATGCGACGCAGGCATAAAAATGTTGTCGCGACACAATATAGTGTGGTGTACACCGGCTCAAGTCCGAGGCCACAGAAGCAGGTGGCAGAGAGACGGAGTCGCGGTCAGCCGCTGCCGGGTGCCTTCTCGGAGACCTTCAATTGGCGTCTGATTTCCTGGTAACGCGGGTCTTCCCCGAGGCTGTTGAAGCAGTTCATCAGATACGGCTGATACCCCGCGAAGCGTTTGTGCCGCGCCAGGTAGGTGCGCAGCCATTGAATGGCGGCGTCACTGTCGTGGCGACACGCATAGAACAGCGCGACCCAGTCCGAGTTCTCCTCACGGTAGCGCATCTTCAGTTCCGCCAGCTCTTGCTCCGCGTCTGTATTACGCCCTGCCGCATCGAGCGCAATTGGCCGCACCATCAAACGATACTGCAAATCCGGTTCCCGCTCGGACTCCGCGACCGCCTCCGCCGGCTTGTGATTTGTCAGCAGCGCAATCGCCAGTGCGCTGTGGTTATACGCAAGTGACGGGTTGATCTGGATTGCCTTGCGATAGGCGGATTCCGCCTCCACCGCGTGCCCCAGATACAAATAGACGTCGCCCAGCGCTGAGAAGGTCCAAGGATTGAGCGGATCCACAGCCGTGGCGCGCCGCGCGAACTCAATGCTGCGATCCGGTTGCCCCATCTCTGCGGCGAGCCGGGCTTGGGACAGAAGCAAGAGAGGATCGTCAGGCTGCAACTGAAGCGCGCGATCAAATTCGGCTCGAGCTCCATTGAGGTCGCCATCGCAGCTCTGCAGAGCGATGCCCTTGGCGCGGTGGGTCTGCGAGAGTGTCGGGCCGAGTTCGAGCGCTCGGTTTGCGGCGCTGCGCGCGCTCGCACAGGCCTCCAGCGTCGGATTTGGAGCCCGTACGTCGAACCTCCAGATCGTCGCCATGGCGAGAAGGGCCCAGGCTCCGGCGAATTGCGGATCGAGGCGCAGTGCCGCATGCAACTGCATGTCTGCGGTCTCGTAGTCGCTCGCAAAGCCTTTGTCGACGTGTGCCAAGGCGCGTAGAAACTCGGCGTATGCCTCGGGATTCGAGGTGAGGTTGGCTTCCTCGGGCACAACGGAAACTTTGAGTACTTGGACGACGGTGCCCGCGATCTCATCCTGAATTTTGAAGATATCGGCGAGTGGTCGATCGTAGGTCTCGGACCACAGGTCAAATCCGTCGTCGGCGCGCACCATGTGCGTGGTGATGCGGATCCCATTGCCGGCTTTGCGCACGCTCCCCTCCAGGAGATAATTCGCCCCGAGTGTCCTCGCGATCTCCGTCACCGTCGCCTGTTTGCCTTTGAAGTAGAAGGACGAGGATCGGGCAACGACGTGGAGTCGGGGTACACTTGCCAGCCGCTCGATAAGCTCCTCGGTGAGACCGTCGGCGAAATACTGTTGGTCCTTGGTTTCGCTCATGTCAAGAAACGGCAGTACCGCAACTGACTGCGAGCGTAGATCGGGCGTTGTGATATCCGCGCCGCGCGATCCGCTCTTGCGTTCATGACGCCCAAGGAGACTTCCAACGAGGAATCCTGCACCGACGACCAGCGCGCTCGCCGAGATGATCCAAGGCCATCGAGGGCGCGCTCGAGCCTTGCGCGAGTTGGTGGCCAACGGGATCGGTGCCTCGGCAGAGGCAGCAGGATTGGCGCTCGAGGACGCCTCGCTATGAATGGGTTGGGGCTGGGGCTCGACCGGCGGTGTTACCGGCGCAACCAGACGGTAACCGCGCCGCACCACGTTGGCGATGTAGATGGGATCCTTGGGGACATCTCCGAGCGCCTTCCGCAGCGCTGCCACTGCCTGGTACACCGAGTCCGGTGTCACGACCACGTCCTTCCAGACAGCGTCGAGTAGCTGATCGACGGTGACGACCTGGCCGGCATGATCGGCCAGGCACAAGAGAACTCTCATGGCGCGCGGTTCGAGTTTGACAGTCGTTCCGTCCCTCGAAATCTCATCGAGCGCGGGGTCGACGCGCCAGGTGCCAATTCGAACTACTCTGTTGTCCGTGACAATCATCGGCTCGACGATCCCCACGAGTTTTGGCGATCCCCACAAGGTACTGAACAATATAGCATTTGCAGATCTCGCGAGCGCATTCAGCGAGCCTTTGACGCTTCCTCAATCCGTATTCAGCGCTTCCTCAGGACTCGGCAGGTCGGAAGCGCGCAGCGTCCACTTGTCGATTCGAATTCACTACAATTCATACGGAGATTCACATGTACTCCAAAGCAGATGTCATGAGTGCCTGGACTCTGGGCGCCGCCCTAGTTGCGTGCACGCTCTTCGCTGGCAATGTTGCGGCTAAGGATCAGGAATTCACTGTTGCTTATCAGGTGAGCACAGAAGGACTCGATCTCAGTCAGCCTGTCGGAGTGCAGGCGTTGTATTCGCGCCTTAAGCTTGCTGCGCAGGTGGTCTGCACGCATGGCATGCGAGTCGACCTCCAGCCCGTAGCGGACGAGAGCGCTTGCTACGAGAAGGCGCTGGGAGATGCCATCCGATCGGTCAATTTGCCCCGGCTTACGCAGGTCTATCTTGCAACGCATACGCTTCAGCAAGCCATGGCGCGCCGGATCGAGGTGCCTGTGCAGGTAGCGGCGAAATAGGGGCAGCCGCGGGTCGCCGCTGCGCTCGACCTAGGGCGCCGCGGTGGCTCGTCAATCTGCACCTTGGGGCATCGTTGGATTGGACTGGGATTCTTGGATGGATGCGGCTCAACGTCAGCTAACGGGCGCTGATTCCTGCACGTTGATTTACCGCTGCCGGCCGGTCGCCGATTATGTGGAACCCGATTCGCCGCCCACCCACTTAAGTTCGGCTCCGTCCAACCATGCGAGTGCAGCAGCGCCCTTGCCATGTGGGTCGGTGGAACATCATCCGGCGCATCTGTGTAAGAGAGTACGAGCATGACCGGCAGGTATGGAGAATCCTGAATCGCCTTGTTGCCATCGTCAGCTCAGCTTCACCATCATTCCAGTCGTTCTTCCATGATGCGAGCAAACGGTGACGTGTGAGATCGCGGATTACCCTGATACTCGTCGTAAATATCGGGGTGCGCATCGATATGGAGGATTGTCAAATTGCTGTGACGGCGACGTACCGCGCGCATGATCGGATACGTGATGGCATGGTCGCCGCCGAGGCAAATCAATGGATCGCCGGATTCCATTGCGAGCGTCACCTTTTGCTCGATGGCATCCCATGGATCAGATGTACTGTCGAACAGTACATCGCCATGATCAATAAGTCTGCCAGAGGCACAAACTTCGATACCGGATTCGCTCCAGCTGCTATAGCAGTCGGAGAGTAACTCACGGCGGATATGTGAGGGTGCCTCAGACGCACCTTTCATGAAAGATGAGTTGTCGTCATGCGGAATTCCCAACAGTGAGATGTTGACCAATGTTCAGGATCTCCTAATGTTTGGAATGGTGAAGTAGACACCGGCTCACGCTGCGCACCGCTTCGGGGAAGGGTCGCCGTGAAAGTTGGGACGACGATCGAGATACGATGTTAGTCGCAGGTCGCGTTATTTCGTGGGCCACCCGGGCGAGCGGAAGACGTAGCCGTCACTGGGCTTGAAACCAAAAAACTGCCGCTCCGTCGGCACATAGTCAGAGAGCTTCCCAGACGCCTTGATGGGCACAAAAACCTGGAACCGCCAGTTCAAGACATCGGCCACGAAAAGGGTACGATCGGTGCCGATCGCCAGGAAGTGTCCCCAAGCCAACTGGCCTGGCTGATGGCCCGGCGAACCGATCGAACCGAGGATCTTGCCTGTCGGATCAAGTTCGACAATCCGATCAAAGCCGCCATCGACCATCCAGATATGCTGATCGGGCGTTATGAAAAGGCCGTATGGATAACCGATACCGGTCCACTGCGTCAGGAAACTGCCCTCCGTGTCGAATATCTGGATCCGGGCGTTCTCCCGATCGCCGACGTAGACGCGATCATTCCTATCTATCACCACCGAATGCGGAAGCATGAATTCGCCAGGGCCGGAGCCATAGGTACCCCAGGCCTTAATGTAATTCCCGTTGCGGTCGAATTTTACGACACGCGAATTCCCGTAGCCGTCGGCGACAAAGATGTCGCCGTTCTTCGAAAAAGCGACGTCGGCAGGCTTGTTAAACAGCCAATTGGCCTCGCCGCCATTATTTCGGCGACCCAGGACGAGTAGCACCTTACCGGCTGGGCTCAGCTTCAGTACTGTGTTGTTCGTGTCGTCCGTGGTCCAGATATTGTCGTCGGCATCAATACGTAATCCATGCGGGTGATCGAACAATCCCTCCCCGAGGCTGCGCAGGTAGTGGCCTTTCTCGTCGAACTCCGACAGCATTGGTCGCGTTCGTTGGAACAGGAAGATGTGGCCTTTGGAGTTCAATGCCACTCCAGAGGCCTCTCCTTCCACCCAATTAGCCGGGAATTCGAAGAAGCCTGGGACAACCTTGTACCCCAGTTCCGGAACCGGCTTCGATGGCGGCATCACCTGCCCGCCGGCAAATGGCGCACAAAAGATCAAGGCGCTGCAAATCGCCGCTAGTAGATATCCGCGCATGGCACCACTCCTTGGGCGCCGGTCGGGGCCAAGGCTCTAATATTTTCCGACCGCAATTACCTTTTTACAGCATCGAGCGATTCGACGCATCTGCCGACGACTCGAGCCAGTGAACGTCCGCTGCCAGGCAGGCAGTTCGTTGCACAGCTGCATTGCCTGAGACGCCTCCTCAGGGCATTCTCCCGGAAGTGGTACAAGATCAAGAAGCGCGGATGGGGGAAGAGTCGCCTAAGCCGACGACGAGTACACCGACGGGGGCGGTGTTCCTGAGCTATGCCTCGCAGGACGCCGAGGCGGCTCAGCGCATCTGCGCGGCACTGCGCTCAGTGGGTGTCGAGGTGTGGTTCGATCAAAATGAGCTGCGTGGCGGGGACGCCTGGGACCGCCAGATTCGCAAGCAGATCCACGATTGCGCTCTCTTCGTACCGGTGATCTCCGCGCGCTCTGACGCTCGTCGCGAGGGGTACTTTCGTAGGGAGTGGAAGCTGGCCGTGGATCGCACAGCCGATATGGCCGAGGATGTCACATTCCTGCTCCCCGTTGTCATCGACAGCACGCCAGATGCCACCGCCCGCGTACCCGACCGCTTCCGTGAAGTTCAGTGGTCGCGACTGCCGGACGGGCAGACATCGCCGGCATTCATCGAGCGCGTACGTCGCTTGCTGTCGCCCGACGCGTCGACAGCGACTCAGCAGCCGCTAAGGACAGTGTCCGGTGCCGGATCGGCAATCAAGGAGCCGGTGGCACCTTCCGGAGGCCAAAACCAGTCCTGCTCCCGATCGTTGCAGTCGTTTTCGTCTTCGCGGCGCTTGCGTACTTCCTCGCCAATCAGTTCTGGATCCCCAAACACGCGACACCAGATATGGCTGCTCGCGTAGGTGCAGCCCCCACCGCCTTTAACCCGCCGCCACACTCCATCGCGGTGCTGCCGTTCGTGAACTTGAGCGGGGACAAGGATCAGGAGTACTTCTCCGATGGGCTCACCGAGGAGCTGCTCAACTCGCTCGCAGAGATCAACGAGCTGCAGGTCGCCGCCCGCACCTCGGCGTTTTCGTTCAAGGGCCAAGACAATGACATCGGCATGATCACGCGCAAACTGAACGTGGGCGCCGTGCTCGAAGGAAGCGTCCGGCGCTCCGCGAATACCATCCGCATCACCGCGCAGTTGATCAATGCGGTCACGGGCTTTCACCTGTGGTCGAAGAGCTATGACCGCGACTTAGGCGATGTGCTCAAACTTCAAACCGAGATTGCCACCGCGGTGGCCAGTGCCCTGAAAGTCACGCTCCTGGGGGATGTCGCAGCCAAAGTCGAGCTTGGCGGGACGCGCAATCCGGCCGCCTTCGATGCGTATCTGCGCGCGGCCAAGGCGTATAGCTCCATACACGACACAAAGGACCTTTCAGCCGCGATCGCCGCGTACACGGAAGCGATTCGCCTCGATCCCCAGTATGCGCTCGCGTTCGCCGCCCGCTCCATCACCGTTACCAGCCTCGCCGCGGAGGCCCAGACGGCAGCAGCGGTGCGTGAGGGCTTCGACAAGGCGCAGGCGGATGCGCGCCAGGCGCTCGCGCTCGCGCCAGATCTGGCCCAGGCCCACATCGCGTTGGCGTATGTTTCGGAACTAGGAACCCTCGACTTCACGCAGGCGAGCAAGGAATACGAGCGCGCCCTCGCACTCGCGCCGGGCGATGCTGAGGTTTTGCGAAAAGGCGGCTCATTTGCGGCCCGCATGGGGTACTTCGATGCGGGCCTTGCGGCCACCCGCCGCGCGGTCGTGCTCGACCCGCTCGCGCGCGCGACCCATTCCGCGCTCAGCCGGGCGCTCTATGCGGCCCGCAACTACCAGGAAGCGGTTGCGGCTTCCGCAGAAGTCATCAGTCTGGAGCCCGACTACAAGACGACCTACGGCGAACGCGGGCTCGCCTATTACGGGCTCGGGGATCTGGAGCGCGCGCGCGCCTCATGCGAGACCAAGCCGGACTACTGGCACAGTCAACAGTGCCTCGCGGTGATCTATGACAAGCTCGGCCGGCACGCAGATGCGGAAGCCGAGCTTGCGAAACTAAAGGCGGCACAGGGCGATACCGATGCGTACCAGTACGCCACGATCTATGCGCAGTGGGGCGATTTGCCAAAGGCGCTCGAATGGCTCGAGACGGCGCTGCGGCTGCGGGACCCGGGTCTGGTGTACCTCAAGACCGATCCGCTCCTGAACCCCTTGCGCCAAGAGCCGCGCTTTAAGGCGATTGTGCGTGAGTTGAAGTTTCCGAGCTGAGTCGCGGTGCGGTTTAGAAAGTTGAGAATTCTGCCCGAGTGGCTGGAGTTGGCCCGACTGCTGCCGGATGCGAATTATCGCGCCACCGGAGACGGGTCACGACCCGAAGCCGCCTGCGATGACTGTCCGCAATGGAGCAACGAGCCGCACGTTAGGCACACCAACGAATGCGACAACTGCGGACCGAGATAGATTAGAAGAAGGTCCAGGCGATACCAGCGGACAAAAAACTCGGATTTCCGCCGGCTGCGTTGAATCGCTCGTACTCGGCTCGAACGGCCCACGAGCCGAGCTTGTACTGCGCGCCTACACCGCCAGCGCCGCTCGTGTTCGTGCGATCCAGTTGGATGGAATTCAGACAAAAGTTGCAAGCACACGGGGAACAGTAGCTGTATTTTACGGCGCTTTCGAGGCGCGCGGCGCCCGCCTTCAAATAGACATCCACAATAGGCACGGGCAGGTATAAAACACCGAATGCTGCTACGCCTTTGATCGATGCGCTCGCGGGGAATCCAAAAGCCTCGCCCTCTGGTTTTCCGAAATCGATGTAGTCGATTTCCGCGCCCACCAAAGAAATCGGGCGCGCGCCCAGCGTCGCCTGAAATGCCAAATGTTTCTTATCTAGCTTTTCCGTAACCACCTCTGGGAAAAGATCACACGCACACGCTGTTTCCGTGGCTTCTATTCGCGATTGCCCGATCGCACCGCCGATATAGAGGCCCAGCAAGTCCTCGGCAATGGCGTTACTGTTCGGCTTTACCAAAAGCACCAGGGTCGCAAGTAGCAGAGGAATTGCGATATGAATCTCACTCGAGGATTCTAGTCGCATGAATACACTTCCATTGTATGGGCCACAGCGCGCTACTCTAGCGAGCGCCTAACCTTTGCGAGGCATCAGCAGCAGCATCGGATGGTACTCGATAACCTGGAATCGACCTGTCATTGAACTGTGTGAGAGTGTAGCAATCTGTAAAGCGCAGCCTTCTGTATAGTCTCGATCCAAGGAAGGTACGAATGCATCGAATCCCAACCCGGCTCGGTCTAGCTCTCGCCAATGCCATTCTTGTAGCTTGCGGCGGCTCCGCGGGCGATTCGCCCCCTGCGCCGATCACGACCATCGATGCGCCGACGGCAATCGATCTTTATCCGAATGAATCCTCCGAGAATCCCGCACGCCTGACTGTGATGGTCACAGCGGTCGGATCCACACCAGTCTCGATGCCGCTCGGCTTCGACACCGGCTCTGCCGGCATCACGCTCTATGCACCGAGCATTTTTCCCGCCAGCATGCTGGGTGCCAATGGCTTCATTTTTCCCTCCGCGGAGACCCAGATGAGCTACGGGGGCATTACCGTCACCAACCAGCAAGGCACGCGGGTCTACGGTAGCGTGCTCGACAATCGCAACGAGAACGGCAACCTCGGCTTTGCTACCGTGACTTTTGGCGATGCGAACGGCGAAATCACAACGCAAACGATGCCGGTCTTCTTGTATTACTCGATCACCGATAACCAGACGGGAACTCTTCTCCCTGAGCCGACCCAGCAAGGGTGGTTTGGCGTGGCTGACACCTCTGGGACAATTGTCATCCCAGATTCGGTCGAGCCGGCGGCCGGATATCCGGCTTGCTCGCCCGCCGGCGTTGGGACCTGCTACGTGGTCAGTGTGTTGAAGTACCTTGATTATGCCGGCGGGGTCAACGCAGGGTTTTCGCTGACACCGACGACCATACAGACCTGCGACATCGCGACCCCAGGCAGCTGCATGCCCGCGCCTATTTTGACCCTTGGCCTGAATTCAAGTTTGGAGGACGGATACACGACGCAGCCGCTGGTTTGTCCACCGAACGGCTACATCGGCCCCGCTGATATTGCCGGCTACCCGGTCTGCCAGAAAACGATCCTGAACACCATGATCAGTGCGCTGGGCGACACCATCACGGGGTATTCGCTTTTCGATAGCGGAACAGCCGAGATGCAGATTTCCACGCCGGCGGGCAGTAACTTTCCACTGTTTATTCCCGCCGGTACGACCGTGACTTTCGCACAGTCGTCGGGATACGAGTATAGCTATACGTCGGGTACCGGCTACTTCGAATCCCTCGTCGAACCGGATACCACGACGGTCAACATCATCGGAATAGGCTTCTTTACGACGAATTCCCTTTTCATCGACTTCACGACCAGCATCGAAGGATGGAAATAAAACCGCAGTCGACCTATTCTGTTGAAAGACTCCCTTTCGGTGCAGAGGCGATTTCTAATCGCTGCGCTGGGCCGATAGTGACTGGAGCACGCCAGCATGATCGACTTCGAGCCTGAACTCGATCGGCTGGCAGCAGATCTGACAGTCCTCGACGTATTGTGCGGAGCCGGAACTCGTGTCAACTGGCGTCTCGAAGCTCTCGCCGCAATACGGGCACTCGACCAAATGAAATTGCATGCCGCCTGGGGCGCCGCCATCGTCCGCGGATACGCTGGGGTCGATTACTGGCTCGAGACCGTACTTCACATCAATGCTCTGCGCATCACTTAGTTTCACGTCGGGCTTGAGTGGGTGCTTGCCAGGAATGGGCCGTTTCATGGCCTAACGATCCGCCCAACAGCAGACGCTCGTCAATACCCGCAACGGGTCCGTGATGCGACTCGACGCGTTCTTCATCTTGAGACCTACAGTTGTTGAGTGAGTGCTAGGTTATAGCTCGCGCGCAACAGCGGTCTCAAACGACGCCAGTCGAACTGTTCCAGTGCGCAGCAGAGCGCAGTCCGATGAGGGTCGTAGGGGGACGGGAACCAACCGCGACGTTTCAGCAGGCGTTCGCGATCAGATGCTGCAACGCGCAACCACAAGCAATCGCGGCCCTGATATCGATCCACAACGGCGAATGCCCGTCGATTGACCCGGAACGTCGGATTGCCGAAGGTTAGCGACTCGTCAACGTCCGCCAGTCTCCCAACGGCCGTGCGCAGGCGTCCAAGGGCAGAGATGGCCGGCGCAGTCAACTCGCGCGCTGGCTTAGCCACGGTGGTCTCTCGAGGGATCGAGACTTCTAATCCCTGTCGCCATTGAAGTTGGGTCTCCCACAGGCATCTGTGAAATTACGCGCGCGATGCGCGGAAAGTAGGTTGGGAAGTTGACCTGTCTCGTTTACTGAGCGGTGACGCCTTCGAGGATAAGTATGCGGCTCTTCGTTGAGTTTTGCCTAATGGGCTTGATCGCCTCATAGGCGGGTGAGTAGTACCACCCACGCGCTTTGTCGACGCTCTCGAATCCGATGACCACGATGTAGCCCTTGGGCGCTTCGCCCTCGAGGGTCTGAATCTTGCCGCCCCGAACCAGGTATTGAGCCTGGAAGGCGGCCAGCGATTTCGGCGCCTCCTCCGCATATCTCCGTGAGGCGGCGGGGTCTTCTATTTTGGTGGGGTCCTTCTCGACTTCCGCTATGACGTAGGCAGGGGGCCCCTTCGCCTGCTGCGCATGGATCGCCTGGGCGGCGGCAAGGCCGATCGATACGCCAGCCAGAACCGCCAGCGTCAGTTTGTGGTTCATCTTCACCGGCTTATTTTCCTCGATTCGGGTTTGCGAACGGCATGCTCCACCTTGACCTTCCAGACCGTTGGGTACAGTCTCCCCAAGAAATCAGGCATGCGCTTCTCCCCGATTGCTAATTTTGCAGGCGTCCGTTGGAACAGGCACCCCACGTCGGGAAATGTGAGTCCGATCGCTCCGGGACCAGGAACTTGGTAGTAACCGGCGCCGGTACCTATTGCCATGTCGCTAAATTCGCTGAGCCAATTTCGATCAAAGCGGTCAGCTATGGCGAAGTGGAATGGCGACTCGATCGCCGGCGCTATCTGATTAAACCGGATTCAATTCTCCTCATCCCCGATGGCGATGAGTATTCCCTGACGATCGACTCTGTGAAACCGAGTCGTGGGTTTTGCGCGGTATTCCGGCGAGGTCTGGTTGAGGAGTGCTGGCGCGCCGCGGTGAGCAAGCAAGAAACTCTCCTGGATGCACCGAACGACATCCGGCCCTTACCATTCTCGCGACGCTTGGAATCGAGGACTGGACCTCTCGGACGAGCAGTCGATGCGCTTGCCGCGGCGGTTGCCGCCAACGCATCACCCGATACCCTCGGTTGGCTGTTCGAGTCGCTGGGCGAAAAGGCGGCGGACTCCGTATCTGAACAACGACGGGAGAGTTCCCGCCCGACTGCTATCCGGCCGGCGACTCGTCTCGAGATTCACCGACGGCTTCATCTCGCGCGCCAAACCATTGAAGATGACCTGGCCGCGCCCTGGACGCTCGTTACGATGAGGCGCGCTGCGATGATGGCGCCCCACCACTATCACCGCTGTTTTCGCATGGTTTTCGGTGAGACGCCGCGCGGGTGGCTATCGCGCCGCCGCGCGGAACGAGCCATGGCGCTGCTGAGAACCACGAGTCGCTCCGTTATTGAGGTTTGTCTCGCGGTGGGTTACGCGAGTGCAAGTTCCTTTAGCTCGTCGTTTGCCGCACGTTACGGCATGCCACCGTCGCAGGTCGTGCGCTCAAGTAGCGCTTTATCGTAGACGAGCGTGGGTGACCATTTTGCGCGCACCATGGAAGGAAAGTCGCCGATTGAACCGCGCTTGCGGCTGAAGCCTGTACCAATTCTGGTCACAGCCGCTCTAGGTTATGGATTGCCTCCACTCGCCGCCTATGGCGCGTTTTATGCCAGTAAGATCTTCCACACGCCATCGCCCCATGGACCGACGTTGCAATGGCTCTATATGCAGCATGGTTTTCAGCTGCTAGTCGCACTGATCGTCATCGCCGTATTGAGATTCAGGCTTGCGCCGGCCGATTACTGCCTACACTGGCCTCGGGGAAAAACCTTTATTGGAGCAGCCGTCTGCTGGGGCATTTTCTTCGGCGTCTTAATGACGGCAGTGGATTACGCGCCACAGCTTCTGGCACACACTAAACCAGATCCCGGTTTCCCGCTCACGCCCAGCAATATCTGGGGCTGGCTGTTCTTCGAAGGCGTTTATGTCGGCCCCACGGAGGAGATTCCATTCCGCGCGCTCCTGGTAACGTATCTGGCTACGGCTATGCCGGGCAAGTTGTATATCGGCCGTTTCAATATGGACTGGGCGGGCGTCATCGTGGCGCTAATATTCGCGCTGCTACATATAGCGAGTTTCAATTCGCGCAATTGGCCCGAAGCGCTGGGCCAACAATTCTATGCCTTCGGGCTAGGGGTTCTGTATGCCTACTGGCTGGAAAAATCCAAGAGCGTTGTCGCACCGATCGTGGGCCATAATGTTAGCGATGTGATGGAATACGTCATCCTGTTTGCGTGGCTTGGAGCATTTTAGTTCGCTGAAAATTCTGCAGGACTGTGTTGACGCCTCGGACGACACGGGGGGCACAGCTTGGTAGCATCGGCTATGAGGCAAGCGGCAATGCTGCAGTCTTTAGCCCCCGCTCAGTAGCCAAAGGTATTGGATCGTTGCAACGAGACTAAGCGCAGTTCGTACCGCATGGAGCCTTCCCCAACGTTCGAGCAGAGCGCGAGTATCGGGCGAGCCCAGGTCTCTGCCGTGCAAAAGCAGTGATCGATTCGTCGGCATGATGCCGAGAAGCGTAAACGGGACTACAAGCCCGATTAGCACCGCCGCCACCAGCCACCCTACGCGGCCGGTCATCAGCCACACGGCGATGCCGCACAACAGGCTCACCAGAGCCAATGGCGCCTGCATCCACGTCGCGCGCATATAGCTCTGTGCCCATTGAGCCGCGGCAGAGCGCGTGTCGAGTGTGAGACGCGCTGGCTGCTCGGCGACGTTGATGTAGAGAGCGGCGCCCGCAAAGAGTGACGCGGCCAATACGGCGACCAGGCTGAGTACGCGGAGCATCGAATCAGTCTTTGATATAAAACGCCGGACAGTTAAGGCTGAACGCAGGGAAACAAGCTTACGCCGTCGAGAGGCAGGTTGCGACTATCCAGCGTGCGGCTCACTGCAAGATTCCATTCGCGCCGAAATTGGCCTTCGCTCCGCGCCTCGGTCGATCGAGAGTGGAAGTCTGAGGGAAGCAGCAAACAGAAGAGCGTGTAGCAAGCAAAGAAGAATAAAGGCTGCAACAAATGGGCTCGAGAGGGAGAGATGTGAATGTCCCGACCTTAAACTCCATCCCAGGAAGGTCGCACAGAGCGTCGTCATCGTCGGCCCTCCAAGACGCTGCACGATGTTGAGGGAGGTGGCTGCCATCGGCAGGTCACGCTTTTTGACCGAAGCGTATGCGGCGGAAACGGAAGGGATCCCCACCGCGCTCAGCCCGACGCCCCGCAGGAAAAGAGCGCATGTGAGTACTGCGACACTCAATTCGTGACTGGCAAGCCAGATAAATGGCAGCGTCCCCACGAGAGCTAGAAATGCTCCTCCGGCGGATACCTTGCGGATCCCAAATCGCTGGGTCAGCGCTCCTATCCACGGATAAGAACAGATCATCCCTACTCCAAGAGGAGCCAATAGCCAGCCGGTCGCACTGGGAGAGCGGCCACACGCGCGGATCAGATAGATCGGAATCAGCATCTGACCCGCAAACGAGACTCCGTTCGACATAAATTGGGTGAGCGTAGAGGCAGCGAAGGTCTTGCCCTTGAATAACTGAAGGTCGATCAGCGCTCGATCTCCTTTGCGAACCGCGACCTTGAAGAACATCGTAAGCAGCGCAACAGAGAGTGCCAGAGCGATCTGGCCGATGCGCTCGCCCATATGATCCGAGCCATACAGGAAGAGCACGAGGCCGGGAGAGAGCAGGGCAAACCCCACCAGATCCAGGTCCCGTTGCTTCGTCTCTTCGCGGTCGTTCGGCAGGAAGAAAATAGCCAGTACGATGGCCAGTGCGCCGACCGGCAGGTTGACGAGAAAGAGCCAGCGCCAGGAGGCGTGCTGCAGGATAGCGCCGGCAATCACCGGGCCGAGTATCGGCGCCAGCATGATGGGCACGGCGGCATAGCCAAGGACGCGCGCCATATGTCTACCGGCAACGCGCGCCATCATCATCTGCATCATCGGCGCCATCAGTCCGCCGCTTATGCCCTGCAGGATTCGAAATCCGATCAGTGCATTCGCAGACCAGGCGATGCCGCATAGGGCTGAGCAGAGCGTGAAAGCGGAGAAGCACCAGAGATAGAGAGACTTGGCTCCAATGCGTTCGACCAGCCAGACGTTCAGCGGAAGCATGAGGGCCAGGGCCAGGAGATAGCCGCTCGTGGCCCATTGAATCGTCATGAGGCTGCTGTGCAGCTCCACGGCAAGTGTGGAGAGTGATACGTTGACCACATCGAGCAGCGAAAGAAAAGGGCCCATCATTGCCACCGACGTGATCTTCCAGACCAGTGGGTCTAGCCGGTCCGGATCCCGGGGCACTTTAGACAAGTGCTGCGATGACCTCATCGGTGGCGCGAATGCGGGCCAGACGCGGGAAGATCTTTTCGAACGCAAAACGATGCTCTTCGGCGTCCAGGCCTGCGCAAGCGTCTTCGACGAGCACAAAGGCAAAGCCGAGGCCAGTGCCCTGGCGTGCGGTGGACTCGACGCCGTGGTTTGTGGAGATACCGGTGAGGACAACGGTGTCAACG
>Ga0182024_10003573_pt1 | contig 36814 bp, 34 predicted proteins | sample P32metaG_FD_120480 | JGI IMG/M metagenome (GOLD analysis project Ga0182024, IMG submission 120480) | Permafrost microbial communities from Stordalen Mire, Sweden - P3-2 metaG (Illumina Assembly) | ecosystem: Environmental > Terrestrial > Soil > Wetlands > Permafrost | place: Sweden: Stordalen...
CGGCTATCAGCGGCGGGCAGTCTTTCATCATTTGCAAATCGTCGCGGCTCCGGTGTCGCGGCGGCGAGAGCACCCACCCGACGGGCGACGCGCCCCAATCAAATCCCGTGCACCCAAACTGCGAAGCCTCATATTAAATTATCACAGTGGACGGCTTGCAACCGCCTCGCCGAAATACTTTGTCCGGCTAATGAGACTGGCCCCGAACCCAGGCTTTGCATTGGCACTGATTGACCGTCAGTTCACGCTGTGGAATGTTTCGCATCGCCGGCGCCGCAAAGCGTTGCGAGCAAGCAGGCGGTGGCGTCCACGCAGGCGCCACACCTTAGAAGGTTAGCCGCACGGAGTATCAACATGGAATTCGGCATCTGTTTCGACACGCACATCGACAAATGGGATCTCATTCGTTACGTCGAGGAACTCGGTTACGACCGCGCGTGGGTGCCGGACTCGCAGATGATCTGGTCGGACTGCTACGCAGTGATGGCGCTGGCCGCGCAAGCCACCAAACGGATCAAGATCGGCACGGGCGTGGCGATTCCGGGCACGCGCCTCGCACCCGTCACGGCGCACTCGATCGCGAGCATCAACCAGATTGCGCCGGGCCGCACCTTTCTCGGGGCACACCGCGATGCGCGTGATGGGCCAGCATCCGATGCGCATCAAGGACTTCCGCGAGTACCTGCGCGTCGTGCGCGGGCTGCTCAATGGGGAAGCGGTCGAGTACACCTATGCCGGCCGTACGCGCGAAATCCAGTTTCTGCATCGCGACCTGCATTACCTGAACCTCGAGCAACCGATCCCGATTTACGTCGCCGCCAACGGCCCCAAGGCTTGCGAGATAGCCGGCGAATTCGGTGACGGCTGGGTCACCGCGGTCGGCAATCCCGCCGAGGTCAAAGTCCAGCGCGCGATGATCGATCAGGGTGCGCGCAAAGCCGGCCGCAAGTTGTCCGACTCGTACCTCACCACGGCCCTGATTGGGGGATGCGTGCTCAAGCCGGGCGAGAAGCTGACCGACGATCGCGTCATTGATGAGACCGGTTCGTTCGTCTCGGCGATCCTGCACTTCGCGTACGAAATCTGGAAGGACATGGGCAAGAAGGACGAACTGATACCGCCATATTTCGCCAACGTGTGGGATCAATACCTCGCGCGGGTTGAGGACATGAGTCTGCCGGAGCAGTCGCGTTTCCGGCAAATCCACGACGGCCATTGCACCTATCTACAGCCGGGCGAGCGCAAGTTCATGACGCCCGAGGCCATCAAGGGCTCTTGCCTGGTCGGCACGCCCGAGGAGATCGTTCATCAACTTAACGACCTTGAACGCCTCGGCATTCAGGGCGTGAGCCTGTTGCCGCCGGCCGAGTTTCAGCGCAAGGTCTTCCGCGATTTTTCCGAACTGGTGATGCCACTCGTGCGTTAACAGACGCTCTGCAGTTAATCGTCGACGTCCATCACGCGTTAGCTGATGCGCTAGCGTTGACAGAAGCGGCAGTCTTAGAGGACGCGCCAAGCGAATCGGGAGGCGTTCGCACACCCGCGATTTCATCTTCCCGTAACGGGCGCAGTCAAAAACTTCATGCGCACGGCGTGCACCCGATAGCGTGAACGCCGTGCGACTGCTATCACGATCACGATGGACGCGGGAAACCTTCGCATCGGCCTCATCCAGATGAGTTGTGCGGCTGATCCGGCGCCGAATCTCGACAAGGCCGCTAGCCGTATCGAGGAAGCGGCCGGACGCGGCGCCACCGTGGTATGCCTGCAAGAGCTTTTTCGATCTCAGTACTTCTGCCAGTCCGAGCGCAACGAGATGTTCGATCTCGCCGAGCCGATTCCGGGGCCAGCCACCGAGCGCCTCGGATGCGTCGCCGCGGCGCATAAGGTCGTGGTGATCGCGCCGGTCTTCGAACGCCGCGCAGAAGGCGTTTATCACAATTCCGCCGTCGTCATCGACGAGACCGGACGCATCGCGGGGCTCTACCGCAAGATGCACATACCCGACGATCCCGGCTACTACGAGAAATTCTACTTCGCCCCCGGCGACCTCGACTTCATCGCGCATCGCACCAGCCGCGGATCGCTCGGCGTGCTGATTTGCTGGGACCAATGGTTCCCCGAGGCCGCGCGATTGACCGCGCTCTCGGGCGCCCAAATTCTCTTTTATCCCACCGCCATTGGATGGAGCCCGGACATGTCTCCGAGCGTGCGCATACGTATCCAGAACGCATGGGAAACGGTGCAGCGCGGGCACGCGATCGCTAACGGCGTCTTCGTCGCAGCCGTGAACCGCACGGGACTCGAGGGCGACATCGAGTTCTGGGGCAACTCCTTCGTCGCGGATCCATTTGGCGAAGTAATCGCACGCGCGGATTCGGCGAAGGAGGAAATCTTGGTCGTCGATTGCGACTTGAACCTGATCGAGGAAACCCGGCGTAACTGGCCCTTTTTGCGTGACCGCCGCATCGACGCATACCACGATCTGACGCGCCGCTTCAGAAGCTGACGTGAGCGCGCCCTACCCCGAACATCGGCGGCTGCTATCGTCGTATCGGATGCCCGCAGAATGGGAGCCGCATCTCGCGACGTACCTCGTGTGGCCACACAATCGCGAGACCTGGCCGGGGAAGTTCGAACCGATTCCAGCGCTGTTCGCGCAGATGGCCGCGGCGATCGCGCATTTCGAACCGCTGCGCTTGATGGTCAATGACACCGACGCCACCGCCGGCGTACGAGCGATGATCGCAAATGCACCGACGCCCGACGGCTCCCTCGCTCGGATGGACCGCATCGATCTCGTTGCAATCCCGACCAACGATTCGTGGGTGCGCGATCACGGTCCGATCTTCGTCAACCGCATCGCGAGCGCGCGCGGCAATTCACCGCCGCAAATCGCGCTCGACTGGCGCTTCAACTCGTGGGGAGAAAAGTACGGGCGCTACGATCTCGACGACGTCGTGCCGCGGCGTCTCGCTGAGCGTTACGGCTTCGAAGTCATCGAGCCGGGAATCGTGCTTGAGGGCGGATCAATCGAGGTCAACGGCACCGGCTCTCTGATGACCACGGAGGCATGCCTGCTGAACCCGAATCGCAACCCGTCGCTGAGCCGCGCTGAAATCGAAGAGTACCTGCGGTTCTATTTCGGCGTGACGAATATCCTGTGGCTCGGCGACGGCATTGCGGGCGACGACACCGACGGCCATATCGATGACCTCGCGCGCTTCGTCGCGCCGCACACAATCGTTACCGTGGTCGAGAGCGATCCCGCCGATGCGAATTATCGCGCGCTCAACGACAATCTCGCGCGGCTGCAGGCGTTGCGCGACGAACACGGGCGCGCGTTCACGATCGAGACGCTGCCGATGCCGCCTGCGCTGCATTACGACGGTACGCGGCTGCCGGCCTCGTACGCGAATTTCTATATCGTCAACGGCGGCGTGATCGTGCCGACCTTCGAATGCGCAGCCGATGCCGTCGCGATCGCGACACTCGCGCGATTGTTCCCGGGCCGCCGCGTCGTCGCGCTTCCCGCGACCGACCTCGTATGGGGGCTCGGCGCGGTGCATTGCCTGACGCAGCAACATCCGGCGCCCTGAAGGCCGGAGCAATAGACGATCAGTACAAGCTCGCAGAGTCATCCGGAACAGTTGGTTCAGGAGCGCAAAACTATATTTTTTTCTGAAACCTCACCGAGGTTTCAAGCGGCCCAACAGTTTTTACCTGATTTTTAGGACTGAGCAGCCCAACAGTCTTGACCAGATTTTTCGGACTGGACTTCCCATTTGTAGGATGCGGGCTGCGCCCTCCGAAAATCTCATCACGGGATTACGTACTCTCGCCCATTAGCGCTCACCATCCCTGGAGAGAGTATCTGGCTCAGCAAAACCAAGTAGTCATCCTGCCTTGAATGCTCGGCTGCATCGCAGCCGCGGCTGTGCGAGAATTGCCCGTGTTTAATCAAAGGGAAGTCTGAAACCTCGGTGAGGTTTCAGAAAAAAATATAGTTTTGGACTCCTCAAGCAATGATTATTTTCTGCTAGCCCGCGTGAGTCTCGATGACGACGCCCTCGCGCAATAGCGCTTCGATTTTGTCCTCGGAATAGCCACACACGGCGCGTAAAATCTCACTGCTCTGCTCACCCAACGCCGCCGCCGGAACCGGATCCGATGGCGGAGTCTTCGAGAACTTGTGCGGCGACTTGAGCAGCAGCATCTCGGTGCCGTTCGCCATCGGCACTTTCGCGACCATGCGCCGGCTCAGAATCGGATCTCGCGCGAATTGTCCCACTGAAAGCACGCGTGCCGCAGGCAAGCGCAATTCGTCGGCAAGAATCCGCACCGCCTCATCGTCGCTGGGCAATGTCGCGAACCATTCCTCGATAATCAGCTTGAGCGGAGCCTGATTCTCGAAGCGCTCCCCGGGGGTTTTGAATTGGGCTATCTCGAGCAGGTCCGCACGCCCCATCCGCCGCACCAGCGCCTCCCATTGCGGCTCGGTGAAAATGCCGATCCCGATGTAGCCGTCCTTCGATTTGAATACGCCGTACGGAAATGCGCCGGTGCGCTGAGTACCTCCGCGCTGCGGATCGAGTTCGCCGCCCGACGCGCTGAAGGCGGCCAGTTGCCAGTCGTGCGAGTTGAAGGTGCAATCCACCAACGCCAGATCGATATGCTGTCCCTCGCCGGTGCGTGCGCGATGGAACAGTGCCGCGGAGATGGCGCCGAAAGCATTCACGGCCGTCATGTGATCGGCGATCGCCGAGGCCGGATACATCGGATGGCCATCGGGTTCGCCAATCATGTGCAGGAAGCCGCCCGCCGCGAGCGCCACCAGATCGTTGCCGATTCGTTCCGCGTAAGGGCTGTCCTGTCCATAGGTCGAGACCGAGCACATGACGATATTCGGATTCACCGCGGCGATGTCCTCATAACCGAGTCCATAACGCGCGAGCACTCCGGGAGTGTAGTTCTGGAGCAGGACGTCGGCGCTCTTCGCGAGGTCCTTGACCACCGCGGCGCCCGCGGTGCGCTTGAAGTCGACACAGACGCATTTCTTGCCGCGATTGTGCATCGCGAAGTAAGTCGCGGCCGCGCCCTTGCGGCCATCGCCAGCGCTGAAGCGCAGCCGTCGCGAGCCCTCTCCGTTAGGCGGCAATTCGACCTTGATTACCTCGGCGCCGAGATCAACCAACAGCCGCGTCGCGACCGGTCCGGCCAGATACTGGGTTACATCGATAATCCGAATGCCTTCAAAAATTCGCTTGTGCGACGCCATCGCGAGTGATCCTTTCCTGCTGTGAAAATTACCGCGCGCGTCGGCAGCGAATCGATAATCGAAATCCGTTCGCCGGCGTATACGGCTCCGCCCACGGTTAACACAAACTCAAATGATTCGGTTAGCGCCGGGGGTCTCCATGTTTCGGCTATCGCCCAGCCGAGTAATTCTGAGCTCCCTAACAATGCTGGGCTGCTCGGCGATCGGTTCGTGATGATGCTAAGTAGTATCATTAGTAATTCCGTATCAGGAGGCCCTCATCGTGCGTCGTGTTAAGCCCATCCGTTCAGCCCTGTTCGTTCCCGGTAACCGCGAGGACCGCATCAAGAAGGCGCCCAGGTTCGGCGCCGACGCATTGATTCTCGACCTCGAGGATGCGGTCGCGTTGCCCGAAAAGGAACGTGCGCGCGGCACCGTGCGCCGGATGGTCGAAGAACTGGGCAGCGCTGGGCAAACGATTTTTGTTCGCGTCAACGATTTCGAAACCGGCCTTACCTGGGCGGATCTCGATGCGGTGGTGTGCAAAGAACTCTACTGCGTGATGCTACCAAAGGTCACCGGACCCGAGGACGTCAAGCGCTGCGATACGATCATCGAATTCCTCGAGCGCAAGCATGGGATCGAAGCGGGCACCGTGCTGATCGATCCGGTGCTCGAGACCGCGCAGGGCATGCGGCAGGCTATGAAGTCGCGATCGCGTCACCTCGCGTAGCCCATTTGGGTGGCCTTACGGGCAAGGACGGCGACATCGCTCGCGCGATTGGCTTCCAATGGACACCCGAGGGCCAGGAGGCATTCTACTACATCTCTAAAGTGCTGCTCGGCGCGCGTGCCGCGAACATTGCCTACCCGATGGGCGGGCGCGGATGGTGGGACATCCAGGACCTCGAGGGACTGCGCGAAGAGGCGATTCGCACGCGCGCCTTCGGCTACAACGGGATGCTACTGATCCATCCCTCGCATGTGGCGATTGTCAACGAGGTTTTCACGCCGACCAAGGATCAGATCTCGCACTGGAAGGAACTGATTATCGCGGTCGAGAAATGCGAGAGCGAGGGTAGCTCAGTACTGATTCACAACGGCATGATGATCGATACGGCGCACGTAAAGGTCGCACGCGACATGCTCAAATGGGCGGCGGAACTCGGAGTGGCATGACGGGAGAGAGAGAAGAACCGGGGAAGTTGTCGAGGAACTCAAAACCTTATTTTTCAGGAAACTCAAACCTCACTGAGGTTTCAAGCGGCCCAACAGTTTTGACCTGATTTTTAGGACTGGACTTCCCATTTGAAAAAGATGCGGGCTTCGCCCTATCAAGACCCTCTAACGACCTTTGCGCACTTTGCTGATTGGCGAGCAGCAAAAGATTCTTGACCCGGCTTTTGGATTGTTCGCGATGCTCAAACGGGTGGCCAAGAAGATGAATTTCAAAAACTTTCGGCGAGCGGCATCACACGAAAATCGTCACCCGGGTCTAACCAAAGGGAAGTCTGAAACCTCGGTGAGGTTTCAGAAAGCTATCAGTTTCGAGTTCCTCAACAACTGTATTGTTCTCCGAGCGTCCGACGGCGCCATCCCTTGCACCGTTCCAAATGGCGCGTCGGGCGCGATCAGCTGGGCTTGCGGCGCATCATGCCAAGCCGCCGCGACTTGACGACGATCTCGCCACGCTGGTTCACGCCGCGATGCTCGAACTGCACGATGCCCCATTGCGGGCGCGACTTGGATTCGCGCACTTCGATTATTTCGGTCTCCGCGGTGATCGTATCGCCGATAAAGACCGGCTTAGGGAACTCGGTTTTTTCAAAGCCAAGATTGCCGACCGTGGTCCCGAGCGTGAGTTCGCCGACCGAGAGTCCGACCACCAGTCCGAGCGTAAAGATCGAGTTCACCAGCCGCTGGCCGAACTCGGTATTCTTGGAGAACTCAGCGTCCAGATGCAGGGGCTGTACGTTCATCGTGAGCGTAGTGAAGAGCAAGTTGTCGGTCTCAGTAACGGTACGGCCCGGCTGATGCTTGAAGACATCACCAACGCGAAATTCCTCAAAATATTTTCCTGCCATGTTAGCCTCGCGGTTTCAGAATGCTGTAACTGATACCAAAATGAACGTGCCGCGCGCGAGTCCGCAGACAAGCCGATCGAGTTGTTCAAGCTTCGCGCGTGCACGCTTGGCCAAGGAAGCCGAGGTTCAGATATCGCCGGCAGCAGGTATCACCGCATCCGGTGACAGTTCCTCAAGGGTCTTGCCCCGCGTCTCCGGCACCAGTGTCAGGATCAGAACGATTCCGACCAGCGGACCAGCGGCAAATAGTGATGCCGTTTTGCCCAGACCGCCCAAAGGACCAGAAAGCACGCCGACCGCGAGCGGCGACAGCATCCAACCCAACTGTCCGAGCACCTGAACCGTCAGGCAGTAACCGGTCGCCCGCGCACCGGTTGGAAAGAGCTCTGACGAGAGCGCCGAATTCGCCGTGCGCGCGCCCTGGTATGCGAACATCGTCGCCATCAACGCCAGTAGCATCGCGCCGTGGCTTTCCGTACGAAACAGCTCAAACATCGCGAACGCGGAACCCAGATAGAACAGCGCGGCGGTGATGCGCCGTCCGATTCGATCGAGCAGGTATCCACAGAGCAGAGTACCCACGGTGCCCATCAGGTAAGCGACCACAATCGCGATACCTATCTGGCTAGACTTCCAATGGTGGTCGCGCTTGGCGTAAAGGCTGAAGAACGAAATCGTTGGGCCGCCCACCAGACCGATACAATTGCACAGCGCGGCGACCAGGAGCAGTCGTCCCCGGTATGATTCGTCACCTGACTGCAGGCATCGGCGCAGCGGGCCGAAGAATCCCCCGTGAGCATCGGGACCTTCAGCAGTTTCACGCCGGCGCTCCTGGACGGCGCCGAAGCGCACGGTCTCGCGCATCCCACGCCGCAACCACGCGACCGCGAGCAGCGGCGCGATTCCAAGAAAGTACATGCCGCGCCATCCCCAACTGGATTCGGCGACGTAACCGTACACCATGCCGGCCGCGGCAACGCCGAGGAAGGCGACCATGTGCAGAATCGAAATCGCGCGACCGCGTAACTCGTCGGGAAACTCCTCGCAGATAATCGTGATCGCGATACCGAATTCGGCCGCCAAAAAGATCTGCGAGGCGCTTTGAAACAGCGTGAACGAAAGCATCCCGGACGAAAGCGCGGTCATCAGGGTGAAGAAGCCGTAGCACAATACGGTGTTGGCAATTACCGGTTTGCGGCCGATGCGATCGGCGAGGGTCACGACAAAGAAGGACAGGATGCCGCCAAAGCGGACTGTGGTCGCAATCGCGCCGATAGCTCGATCGCCGAGGATGAAGGTGCGTGCGATGTCGGGCGTGCACAGATGAAAGATGGTGATGTCGTAACCTTCGAAGATGGTCGCCGACATCAGCATCGCGAGCAGCGACCACAAGTAACGCCGGTCTGGCGCCATCGGAGCGGTGGCTTTGGCGTCTGCGGGCGGAAGAATCAGGGGAGCTGCGTCCATGGGCTGGGTCGCCGCGCGATCGGATTGCAAATAACCTTTCAGATTGGGTGCGCACGGGCAAGCCATTATCGGCTTGGCTTGGTCGTAAACGTTCCATTCAGAACAGCTCTTTTCCTGAACGATGCCCGGCAACGCGCCAGCACGAGATGACCGCCAACGGAGAAGGATGAGAATCGAGAGTCTTCGGGGTAAACGCCATGAATGGGCTGGGCTTGATCAGACGCCGGCCTGGCGCGAGAACTGCGCTTTGCTCGACTGGCCCAGCGAGAAGGCCTAAATGGCCCTGTATCAATGAGACAGTCCCGTCCAATTCATACGGCCCAACGCATGCAACGACTTTGGAGACTGGCAACTATTAATTCGACCGTACAGGCCACTTAGAGGGATCGGCGGCCCGGTGAATCGTAGCCCGTCCGGTTTCGCTGAACATGCCGCCGCGCGAGCTCGACTTGAGGGCCTCGAAGGTCGCCTGGTAGTCAGTATCGCCGATCGCGAAGTCCAACGGATGGGTGCGGGTAGAGACGTGCAGGGGCTGACCCTGATAGTACTGCGTGATAGCAGAGGCTAAGGCATTGCTTGTGATGCTCTGGCCCTGACATTGAAGCTGTGTCATCAGGTCTTCCTGATTGCAGTTGGCAGTCGAGGCGTCGAGCGTGACCTGCCTGACGGTCAAATCGTCGCCCGCGCAACGCACCGACGCGTTGTAGCCGAGGGTGCGATATTCAAGATTGCCGGCGACGGTCATGACGTTGTCGGCACCGGCGACGGTTATATTTTTTGCGGTCATGGTCTCGGTGACGCCTTGGATCGGGATCGGCAGTTCGAAGGTTGAGCCGTAAAGACGGAGTATCTGGTTGACGAAAGTATACTGTGCATCGGCGATCACATTACTCATTGCGGGGGCATTGGCTATTTCATTGGCAACTGCAAGATCGTTCAGATAAGGAGTTGGATTATTCACTTGTCCGCTCAGAAATGCGATCACGTTGATAGCAGAGCCCGGAAAGCTGACGGCGAGATCGAAGCCGACATTGCTTCCGCGTCCCGTTAGGATGCGGATGCCGAAGGTACTGTAGCTTTTGATCTGCCCCAGGCCCTTAAGAGTTGGCGCAGTGAATCCCGGCTTCGCAGCGCCGGCCGCGTCCGCAATCGCGAGCGTCATCCTCCAAGGCGTCCATGCTGCTCGCAGCTTGATAACTTCAAGCCATTCTGGGCCGACACCCGCACCCATCAGGCGCGCAGCCACGCTTGCGAGCGGCGCGGTGCAATCGCTCGCCGACAGGACTAAGGATGACAAGGGCTGCGCCTGCCCCGGAAGCGCGACGCCGACCGCATTCGCGCCACCGGCCGAATCTTCGCCACAATAGACTATCGCGACGACCGATATTTTCTGTGGCTCAATGGCGAGGGCGTTACCGGGCGAGTCGAACACTATTGGGAGCATCTGCCGAATTGCGTCGGGGATCAGGCGCGGCAGGAGTAGCACCCTAAGTGGTGGAACGTTCTGCGCGCTTGCGATAAGCGGCGCGAACAGCAGCGGTATCGATGAGATCAGGGTGAAGAACACCAAGCGAATCCAGAAGACCTGATGAATCCAACGGACAAAGAACTTCAAATTGGACACTGTTGATGCTCACCAATTGAGGTTGGAAGACTTCTTGTCCGAAAGCTTTTGTAGCCTTTCCTATATAAGTCGGAACAACATTTGCCCGTGCATGATTCCGAAAATGTAACAGCCGCGCCTTTCCTTATAATCTTTGGCTCCATCTTGTTTCCAGAATTTTCGCCCGCGACCTCTGTCTAGAGTCAGATAGCCATAGTGTTTCTTTACTGGAATTTGGAAAGGCTTTGATGCGGTGAACGACGCCATACGTCTACCCGAATAAGCTAGGGTCTCTCGCCTCTCCGACTCCTCGAAAATTCCGGATCCTGATCGTTGCACCAAGCGTAGTGCATCGTCTCGGCGATCGTGTCGTCCAACATAAGCGACGCCGACTACTCGTCGCTACGCGAGCTTCGCCGCGGGTTCCACCCACTCTCGCGCCACCTGCTCGAGCGCCTCAGGGATCTTCGCGTCGTCTCCCGGCAGCCTTATGAACGGCACAAATTCGCTCACCCCGAGTTCGTGGTACGCCCGCAGGTCGCCCTGCGTAATCTCATTCGCGTACGGCGAGATGATAATCTCAATCTCCTTGTGATCGCGTCCCTGCTCGTCGAGCAGAGAATGCAATTTCGCAATCTTCGCTGCCGCCTGATCGGGAGTCAGATTCACGCCAAACCACCCGTTACCGTACTTCGCCACCCGGCGTAGGGCAGGCAGACTCTCACCGCCGAAGATCACCGGGACTTTGCCGCCCTGCGCTGGCTTAGGAAAGCTTCTCACCTCATCGAAGCGCACGAATTCGCCCGCGTAACTCGACTTCTCATCCGTCCACAACTTGCGCATCGCCTCGATATATTCGCAGGTGCGTTGCGCGCGCCGTTCAAAGGGAATACCCAGTGCCGCGAACTCTTCAGCCGCCCATCCAATACCCACACCTAGTGCGAGGCGGCCACCGCTCAGGTAATCGAGGCTCGCGATCACCTTGGCCAGTACCAATGGATTGTGCTCCGGGACCAGGCAGATCCCGGTTGCCAGCCGAATCCGTTCAGTATGGGCAGCCGCATAGGTTAGCCCGATAAATGGGTCTAGCAGCGTGATCGTACTACCGGCGAGAAAGCGGCCATCATCAGTGTATGGGTAACGCGACGCAGGATTGTCGAACAGGACGACGTGTTCCGGCGCCCACAACGTAGCGATATTGAGGCGTTCAGCATGCTCAGCCACCGTCCGAATCGTCACCGGCCGCGCCGCCTTTCCAATTCCCACTGCCGTGATTCCAATCTTCATAGTGATTCACCATTCCGCGGTCTAAAACTAATGCGGCCAATACTAATCCCACATTTTACGATTACCCGGGCGTTGGCCGAATAATCGCATAGCTATAAGAGCAGAAAGCAAGCGAGAGAAAGTTCTCCCCGTTTCCACGCTAGCTTTCTCGGTTACCCGCAGGACTTTAGTCGCCTATCCGAGCATCGCAAGCGCTCGTCATCAAGAACTATTCACAGGGCGAAGCCCGCATCTTTGAAAAAGGGAAGTCCAGTCCTAAAAATCAGGTCAAGACTGTGGGGCCGCTTGAAACCTCGTGAGGTTTCAGTTTCTGAAACACTTATAGTTCTGTGTTCCTCAACAGCTTCCTCAAGGAAGCGGCCACGGTTAGCTCGCGCCACGTTGCCTCAAAAGGTCGGCAGATGTTGTACGTCCTTGTACTTGTAATATCCGGGACCAACTCCATATTCCATGATCCCGAAGCCGATCTCGTCGCCGCATCGCCATTCGACCAGATGGTCGCTAAGGGTACTGGCCTCGCGCAGCACCGCGGGATCGCTCAAGTCCCACGTATCATGCTCGCTGTAATACTGCCCGCGGCTGTCGCCGTGGTACCAACCGCGATATCCGCCATAACCGCCGCCTTTCAAATGCCAACGCGCCGGATGAGTCACGAAAGAGACCTGGCGGCGTTCGCCATTCTTGAAGAACAGTTCGATATCACCGCCCCGCAAGGTCTGTATGGGTCCCGACGCGTCCCAGCGAAAGTTTTGGTCGGCTTTGTCGAGAATCCAGCCGGGGTCGCTCGGCTGTCCAAACAGCCTGACGAGTTCTCCGCTGAAGTAGCTATACTTACCGGCGCCGCGTTCCACGAACCGCCAATGCAGCGTGAAATCGCGGAATTGTGCCACCGACCAGCTAAATAGAAAGGGCGCGAAGGTCGTGTGCTGCGGGTCCGAGATGTCCGTGCGCAATGGCCGCCGCGTTCCCCACGAGCGATCGCGATGTCCCCACCAGTCCTTCTCATTAAGTGTAACTCTCTTGCCAGGAATACCCAGAACGCCGCGCGCGCGGCCAGCTTGATCGAACCGCGAGATATCCTGCACCACGCGTCCGTTACTCTTACGAAAGTCGTGTTCCTCCTCGTGCGGATTCATCGTGGCGCTCCATACTATATCGAAGCTTATCCCCGAAGGGTTATCGGCCAGAGCCATCCGGAAGCTACGCAATCCCTCAACTACTTCGACCGACAGCGGACCGACTTTCACTTCATGAACTTGCGGGCGGAGCATGCGTGAAGCCCGAAAATTATACTGTTTGCCCTGATGCCAAACCGTAGCGAAGCCGTCCTGCACATTCTTATTCGGATACTGTCCGACACCGCATCCGATTACCATGTCCTTCTCGGCGACATTATAGAGACTGATATAAATGCGCTCCGTCCACTCAGGGTTGTCGGTCTGGACATGATCCATCGTTGTCGGCAGTTGATGGCACATTAGTTCGTCCCACGGAGTAAGCATTCATCTGTCTCCTTCTAGTAAATCGGTAACACCAATGGTGAACGAAACCACGTCCGCTAGTCTACTGCTGTGTTCCACGCCGAACCGACGCGAAGGATGGGGTGCTAACGCTAAACTCATGGGAGACGCGTAAATCGAAACTAAAGCATGATGCATCAAGCAAGATTCATTGGCGATGCATGAACCGATGTTCGATCTGCGCGACCCTCTCGCCGTGCTGATTCCTCAGCGTCGAACCGATGACCATGAAAACCATTGCGCCTGTCCGGCCAGTCTTCTCGTAGACTTCCTTAATTCGCGACGTCATCGTTATCCGATCGCCGGCACGGATCGGCGCGATGAAATCGATCTCCATCCCGGCCGCCAAGCGCCGCGATCCATGTGGAAGCTTTTCAAACGTGAGTTCCGTCAATCGAAAAATCCCAGCAAAAGATGGCGGAGCGATCAATCCTTGGTGCGAACCGGCCGCCCCATCACCGACTCGATCGATTTGCCGATTCATGGCATCTTGCGGTCTGTCATCCTTAACGGTGTCATGTTGTACCGTGCCGAATTCTGCCACGCCTTGTTGTTCCATGCCATCTGGGTTAGTTCGGAAGGAATACACCTCTCCGATCGCATAACAGAAGTTCGCGATCATTTCGGCGGTAACCTCAATCGGGGATTCGGCCTGGAACTCACGGCCGATCGTAGCTTGGTCGAACTCGATCATGAATCTTTGCTCTCAAGTTTGAAACTTTCACCCGAGCTCGGGTCGTGTCGCCTTCCTTCACGAAGCGCAGCGTCGGTCGCTGTCTCCAGAATCGCTCGCCCGACCGGTCACATCCTCCACGCTTCGATCGGGCACACGCCTTGGCTACTAGCGCGGATATCACGCGATGACAATCCTGCCAGCCTTCGAGTACCCGCGCCGAGCCTCCTTGAGAAATACTCTGGATTGGGAAAGTTCAATAGAAACCGGCACCGGTGATGCTTCTGCCAACTGGTCTGGAGGGCTGCGGGGTGAAATCGAGATCTTGCGGACTATTGAACCTTGGACCACGCCGGTTCAGGAATGATTGGCCTATCTCGCACCCGCACCTGCCACTTCGCGTTGATGATTAGCATTTACCGGCGAGCGGAAACCAGGATCCTGGAGCGACTGCGCAACACGCGTGGGCCGGCAGTGATTCAGGCGGACAACGGTCGCGAGCTGATACTGATTCGAGAGAAAGGTTCGAAACCGCCATCGAGGAGATCTCCGAGTATGTATGACGATCCCTCCTTTAATGGCCGCCGGTCGTGGGCTTGGAGGATGACAACGGTGAGTCAGAGTCACGATTGGGCGCTGGATACCGCGCGTAACATTGTGCAATGCTTCGCCTCATCGCGGGGCGTCGGGATTTCATAGGCGCGCCAGGGAAGTTTGCACGGAGAGGAAATAGATAATGAAGAATGCCCTGATAATCGGCGGGACCGGTCCGAGTGGACCATTCCTGGTAAATGGCCTGCGCGAGCGCGGATTCAACGTCACGATTCTTCATCGAGGAACTCACGAAATTCCCGAGATTCGGCCCGATATCGAGCATATTCATACTGATCCGCATTTTCGCGAGACGCTCGACCCGGCGATCGCAGGACGCACGTTTGACGTCGTAATTGCGACTTATGGGCGAATCCGCGTGATCGCGGAGGCGTTCGCCGGCAAGACTGCACAGTTCATCGGGATCGGCGGCGTCCCGGCTTATCGCGGCTTCTTCGAGCCATCGGCGAATTTCCCTCCCGGTTTGCCGATTCCAGTGCCAGAGACTGCGCCCAAGGTGGAGACTGAGGCGGAACATCGCTTCTCGTACCTGATCGCGAGCACCGAGCAGGCGATTCTCGCGGCCCATCCGCGGGGATCGGTTTACCGCTATCCTTATGTGTATGGGCCATACCAGCTACTACCGCGCGAATGGTGTGTAATTCGGCGGGTGCTCGACAGGCGTCCGTTCATAATCCTGTCGGAAGGCGGGCTCGGGCTGATGACGCATGGGTATGCGGGGAATCTCGCGCATGCGGTTTTGCTGGCGGTGGATCGGCCAGACGCAGCAGCGGGACAGATTTATAATTGCGGTGACGATCGGCAATTCTCGATTCGGCAGATTGTCGAGATCATCGCGGACGAGATGAAGCACAAGTTCGAGATCATCAGTTTACCCGCGGCGGTTGCGTATCCGGCGCGCGGAATCAGCCTGGAAATCACGCCACATCACAAGTTGTTGGACCTGCATAAGATCAAGGAGCAACTCGGATATAGCGATCCGCTACCTCCCGAGGAGGCACTGCGGCGCACGGTCCGATGGTACATCGAGCATCAACCCGAACGGGGCGGCGACCTCGAACAGCGGCTGCAGGACAACTTCGACTACGAGACCGAGGATAAGCTGGCCGCGATCTATCGCGAGGCGGCAACACGGGCGCAGGCATTTCGTCGGGAGATCGTGCCGACGCCGCATCCGTATCCGCATCCCAAGGAGCCGGGGCTCGCACGCGATCATAGAAATCGATAGCTAGCGCGGAAATCGATAGCTAGCGCGGAAATCGATAGCTAGCGCGGGAATCGATAGCTAGCGCGGAAATCGATAGCTAGCGCGGAAATCGATAGCTAGCGCGGAAATCGATAGCTAGCGCGGGAATCGATAGCTAGTTTTGCATCCGCGGTAAGGCTGGCTATTGCGCGGGATAGACGCCTCGCGCCGGAATGCCCAAGACTGATATCGCGCACCCGATCCCTCTCCCAGCGCTGGGAGAGGGCATCAGACACTTTTCCTAGTAGTTGCTGGTACTGCTGTGCGAGGAGTGCTCGCTATTCGAGTCGCCACCCGGCGAACTGTCGTTCGAATTCGAAGAAGAGGATGAGTGATCGCTGGTGGTTGTGGATGGCGGCATTGCGGCCGGGGCCACGTATACCGGGGCAGGCGCAGCCACTACGGGGGCCGCGTAAACAACCGCCGGTGGTGGCGACGAATCGGTCGTGGTCTGGCTCGATTTCGAGCTTGAGGTGTCAGTAGAATCGGCGAGTGCGACAGCGCCTCCGAATAGCATCGCGATACCAAAAGACAAAGCCGCAGTTTTCAACGAGTGTTTCACAATGATCTCTCCATTAGTTCTTTCGATCCCAGAGTAAGAGTGTAGTTGGGCTAGTGGCAAGTACGTTTGCGGCGCTGATTGCAGTTTGCGTGCCCTAGAGAACGGGAGGCTTCTCATTGATGACGAAACGCGTTGGGAATACAGTCTAGCACTCGAAAAATGAGCCCCTAACCGGCGAGAGCGCTTCACTGGCCCGCAGTCGCGAAAAGCGCCCATTTAGAAGGAGACTTGGAGGTGGGCCTCAAAGGAGGGCGCGGCGCAGGTCGTTGATCACGTGGGAGAAGTGCGTGATGAAGCGTGCGGCCGCCGCGCCATCGATGACGCGGTGATCATACGACAACGACAGCGGAAGTATCAGACGCGGGGCGAACGCGCCGTCACGATAGACCGGCTTATGCGCAAGCCGCGAAACACCCAGAATAGCTACCTCGGGCGCGTTGATGATGGGAGTGAAGGCGGTGCCGCCGATACCACCGAGGCTCGAAACCGTGAAGCATCCGCCCTGGATGTCGGTGGGCTTGAGTTTACCGTCGCGCGCGAGTGCGGCCAGTTCCGCAGTTTCGCGTGCAATTTGCAGGATGCCTTTCTTATCGACATCGCGCAGGACCGGGACGATTAATCCATTGGGAGTGTCGGCGGCGAAGCCGAGATGGAAGTATTTTTTAAGGATCAGATTGTCGCCATCGAGCGAGGAGTTGAACTCCGGAAACTCAGTCAGCACGGCCACCAGCGCCTTCAAGATGAAGGAGAGGATAGTCACTTTGACGCCGGCCTTCGAATTAGCCTGGTTGATTTGATCGCGGAAGGCTTCGAGGTCGGTGACGTCGGCTTCGTCGAACTGAGTAACATGAGGAATCATTACCCAGTTGCGCGCGAGATTTGCCTTCGCGAATTTCCTGATGCGCGAGAGGGGACGGCTTTCGACTTCGCCGAATCGGGTAAAATCGACCTTAGGCCAGGGTATAAGGTCGAGATCGGCGCCCGAGCCTTTCGGCTTGGTCAATTCGGCGGCAACGAACTTCTGCACGTCGACTCTGAAGATGCGGCGGTTGAGACCGCGGCCTTTCACGATCGTGAGATCGACCCCCAGTTCGCGCGCGAACTTGCGCACCGACGGACTCGCATGCGGCTTATGAGCCAGCGACGCGCCGGTCTCGGGCGAGGCGGGTGAAACGCCGGTCAGACCGTCTAGCGGTGATGGCTGCGCTGGCGGAGATTGCCGCGCCGCCGCTCCCGAATCACCATTGGCGGGCGAGGCGGGTGGTGCGACGGCAGATGCCGTTACCAGGTGAAGTACGGGTGTAGACGGAGGCTTCGAGTCAAGTGCGGATGAAGCCTTCCTATCACTTGCCGGTGACGTGCTGGTTCCGGACGCCTTGGCGTCGTCCCTCGGAGGCGCCTCGGTATCGGCGGCGGCCGACGCGTCGCCGGCCTCGAGCGTGAGGATCAGCGAGCCCTCGGAAACCTTGTCGCCGAGTTTTACCCTGATCTCCTTGATTACACCGCTCTGCGGCGCCGGCACTTCCATCGTCGCCTTCTCGGACTCGATCGCGATCAATGGATCATCGATGCCGACCTTATCTCCGGGCTTGACCATGACCTCGACCACATCGACGTCGGTGAAATCGCCGATGTCTGGAACTTTGACCTCGAGAACGGTTTCCATGCGCTCGACTCAGACCGTGACCGGGCTCGGCTTTTCCGGATCGATGGCGTATTTTTTGATGGCCGCTTCGACGGTAGAAGCGGGAATAGCTTCCTCGTCGGCGAGCGACTTGAGCGCCGCAATAGCAACATAGTGACGATCGACCTCGAAGAAATTGCGGAGGCGGACGCGATAGTCACTGCGGCCGAAGCCATCGGTGCCGAGCACGCGGTAACGCTTGGGCATGCACGGCCGGATCTGATCGGCGAACGCCTTGATATAGTCAGTCGCGGCGATTGCGGGGCCAACGCGGTCGGCGAGACAGGTCTCGACATAGCTGCGCCGCTGTGCGCTGGTCGGATGCAGCATATTCCATCGTTCGACCTCGAGCCCTTCGCGCCGAAGCTCGGTGAAGCTAGGAACGCTCCAGACGTCAGCAATCACGCCGTAATCGTCTCTTAAGAGATCCGCCGCGGCGATGACTTCGCGCAGAATCGTGCCCGAACCGAGCAGTTGCACGCGTGCACCCTTGACTTTGCCGCCGTCGCGCAACAGGTATATGCCCTTGAGGATGCCCTCCTGGGCGCCTTCGGGCATGGCAGGATGCTGGTAGTTCTCGTTCATTAACGTAATGTAGTAAAAGATATCTTCCTGATCACGGAGCATGCGGCGCAGGCCGTCGTGGATAATCACCGCGACTTCATAAGCGTAAGTAGGGTCGTAAGAAATGCAGTTAGGGATGGTCGACGCTACGATATGGCTGTGGCCGTCGGCATGCTGGAGCCCTTCGCCATTAAGAGTGGTGCGGCCGGAGGTACCGCCGAGCAGGAACCCGCGGCAGCGCATGTCGCCGGACGCCCAGGCGAGGTCGCCGACGCGCTGGAAGCCAAACATCGAGTAGAAAATATAGAAAGGGATCATCGGCAGGTTGAGCGTGCTGTAGGACGTCGCCGCGGCGATCCATGAAGACATCGCGCCGGGTTCGTTGATGCCTTCCTGCAGGATCTGGCCCTTCTGATATTCGCGGTAGAACATTAACTGGCCGGCATCCTCGGGTTTATAGAGCTGGCCGATCTGGGAGAAAATGCCGAGTTGCCGGAACATGCCTTCCATGCCAAAGGTGCGTGACTCGTCAGGGACGATCGGCACGATGCGATCACCGATGTGCTTGTCGCGAACCAGTGCCGAAAGGATTCGCACGAACGCCATGGTAGTCGAGCTCTCACGGTCGTCGGTGCTTTTGAGTTGCGCTTCGAAGGCCGAGAGCGGGGGGACCTCAAGCGCTACCGATTTGCGACGGCGCTGAGGAAGGCTCCCGCCAAGGGCCGCGCGCTGCGCCTTGAGATATTGCAATTCGATGCTGTCTTCCGCTGGGCGATAGAATGGAACTTCCTCGATATTTTCGTCCGGCACGGGTATGCTGAACCGATCGCGAAACTTCTTGAGCGCCGTGACGTCCATCTTCTTCTGCTGATGGGTAATATTCATGCCCTCGCCGGCCGCACCCATCCCGTAGCCCTTGACGGTCTTGGCTAGAATGACGGTGGGCTGTCCGCGATGAGCGATCGCAGACGCATAGGCGGCGTAGATTTTGACCACGTCATGGCCGCCACGGCGCAATTCCCAGACTTCGTCGTCGGTCATCGCGGAGACCATATCGAGCAGCTCGGGGTACTTGCCGAAGAACTCGGCGCGGACATAAGCACCGTCACGCGCCTTGAAGGCCTGGTACTCGCCGTCGACGCATTCCTCCATCCGCTTGCGCAGCAAGCCAGTCTTGTCGCGGGCGAGCAGGGCGTCCCAGTTACTGCCCCAGATAACCTTGATGACGTTCCAGCCGGCGCCGCGGAAATCGGCCTCGAGTTCCTGGATAATTTTCCCGTTGCCGCGAACCGGACCGTCGAGGCGCTGCAGGTTGCAGTTGACGACGAAGATCAGATTGTCGAGATGCTCGCGGGTGGCGAGCGAAATTGCGCCGAGCGATTCCGGCTCATCCATTTCGCCATCGCCCATGAAAGCCCAGACCTTGCTGTCGCCCATATCGGCGAGCCCGCGTCCCTGCAGGTACTTCATGAAGCGCGCCTGGTAGATCGCCATCAGCGGCCCGAGTCCCATCGAGACGGTCGGGAATTGCCAAAAATCGGGCATCAACCAGGGATGCGGATACGATGATAAGCCTTTGCCGTCCACTTCGCGGCGGAAATTGACCAACTGCTCTTCGGTCAGGCGGCCTTCCAGAAACGCCCGGGAGTAAATACCGGGTGACGAATGACCTTGTATATAGATGATGTCACCGTGGTGGTTCTCCGAGGGCGCACGCCAGAAGTGGCCAAACCCCACATCATACAGAGTCGCGGCGGATTGGAAACTCGCGATATGTCCACCTAGCTCCGAGGACTTCTTATTGGCGCGCAGGATCATCGCGACCGCATTCCAGCGGATGATCGAGCGTATCCTCCGCTCAATTGCGCGATTACCCGGCGAGCGTTGCTCCTGGTCCACGGGAATAGTGTTCAGGTAGGGGGTATTCGCGTTGTAAGGCAGAAAAGCGCCGCTCTCACGAGCCTTGACGATTAGATTTTCGAGCAGGTAATGCGCGCGATCGACGCCTTCGATATCGATGACAGCCTCGAGTGAATCGAGCCATTCTCCAGTTTCGACAGGGTCCAGATCTTGAGGGGTATCCATGACTCTCGAATGTTATCTCCTGGCTAAAATGCATGCTATCAAGTGGCGTGCAGCGGGCCGGCAGTACGTTAGCTGCACCGTCGCGCGCCATCGACAGTCCGAGTCTCACCGCATTCGAATCGCGGACGGACGGTGATCCTTATCTAGAAGTATGGACCAGATTTTGTTCCGGTTCGAGGGCGGGGCACGTCCGCGTCGCGCCGACAAAGAATTTGGGAGGATCGCCCGGAGGCAGTCTTTATCCACATCGGTTTCCAAGACGGATGATTTCACGACTAATGTTTGGTGGGTCGTTGCGGGCTCGAACCGGAGACCCACTAATTAAGAGTAGCCACCCGCAGCATAACACCGTGATCCATCCGGCCCAAATCTCAACACAAATAGCGCCGGTTCGGATGATTCCGGCCGGTTGTTACGGTTGCGGACGATCGTATGGCACCGATCTGACGCCGTTTTTCTGGCAAGTATTCAATCGCGTTTTAATCGGGTTTCGGCTTCACGCATGATCCGGTCCCAATCGTCCTCCGCAATACCCCACATTCTCCCCATTCCCTCGGTGGAGCCGCCGTTACCGCCTCTAGTGATGCCGACAACGAAATCAGGTCGGATCCGAGCAACGGCTCGGCTGCATATACCTGGGACGAAAGGAATCAGTCGAGTAGCGCGTCATTGCCTGACTACTTGTTCTACTACTACGCCTTCGGCCGCCGCGAGACTTTCGATGACTTCGGGCTGATCTTGTCTTATCTCTATGATGACGCAATGGCGGTACAGGAGACTTCGAGCAACACATCGCTCGTGCCCATCCAGAATTATCTGACGACGCCAGATGGCGACGTGCTTGCCTATTCCGCGACCGCGGGTTCGACCATCACCACGGCGGTGCCGCTGCACGACGTAAGGGGCTCGACCATCGGTCTGCTCAGTTCGTCGCGGACCCTGGCGGAGCAGTTCAGCTACGTGACGTCGTCGGCGTGGTTTACGGAGGGGCGAGCGGATTTGGCATAGCCCGTGTAGCAGTACCAACCGGATAGTTATAGGACTATATGTAAGATACTCCTACAGCTCTTCCTAGAGCGATAAAAGACTATGTGCAAATATCCATCCCTATTGGGATTCGTTATGGCTGTTATGATCGTTGGACTTATCCAGCCGGTATTTGGCAAATCCCTTGACAGCCGATACCGGTTCTTTAATCTATCAACTCCCCATTTCGACCTGCATCCCTCCGAGCAGATAACTGAATTCAGTTGCCTGGTGCTAGGGGGAGGGATCGCCCAGGTAAATGTGCCATTCCAATGGGACGTGAACGTTGATAGTTCACTGGGAGACCGAGGCAAGCTGACTGCATCTGCTGTGGCCGGTGGCAGCGCTTTCTACAAGGATGACTTGGCCCCATTTTACGAAGGCTTCGTTACTATAGCCAGAGATCCACCTGATATGAAAATCTTGAGCTTTGATGTAACGGTCGTTCTCACCATCACCAATAACGATACAGGAAATGAGCGCAAGCTCACATTTACGACAAATCAGATAATCCTCACTCCGACTGTGAAACGTTCTCTTTGGTGGTAATGGATGTGGCCTTGTCCCTCTCCAAGTATTCCGCTCGTAACTTGGTAGTCGCCAGCCTTTTGGTTCGTTTGTTTTGATCACCCAGGCTCATTTGTTACGCCAGAAGTTCCAGCCATAGGCGGAAAGAATCTTGCGAGCAAGGTTCAACCCGGGTTCTGTAATTAGAACTTCCACCTCGGGCTTCTCTTCTAGCCACAATCAGAGCGCGTCAGCGTCTGACAAATATACGAGCGACCGCAGATCTTTTAGGATCCCGAGTGACTCGTCTATACGGCCGAAAATGCCGCACCGTACCGCAGGTCCCTTATCTTGCTGAACGAACGATCGGCCTTTCCCACTCTGCCACGTGCCCTTAGAATCCACTCTTTCTGCGCGCCGCAAAGCGGCTGAGAAATTCCGGAAAATCCTTACTACGGTTTCTCCGCCGAAGCCTGGCAGCTTGGCCATTTCAATTTCCGGCGAGGACGGGGAGCACTTTCGAGTTCCACCTTGGTCTGTGCAGAGCCGCCACATAACAGCCGTGATCGTCTCGCCTAGGTCGAGGCCCGCTTCTTCTGCCAGATTGCGCAGTTGCTCGATTTCGCGCTTGGGGGCTGGTGGCAGCTTGAAGAGGAACACCACGTTCTCTGCGCGCTCGACGAAGGCAACGCGGGCCAGCTCAATGATCCGCTTGCGCGGCGCGCCAGTAGCGAAGCCGAAGTCGTATTGGCGGGGATCAGAAACCGCATAGATCCACTCCAATCAGACACATCGAAGAATCCGCTGAATTACTCGCTTATCTGGCGGAGAGGGGGGGATTCGAACCCCCGAGGGACTTTCATCCCTGCCGGTTTTCGAGACCGGTGCCTTCAGCCACTCGGCCACCTCTCCGCTTGGGGGACGACTGTCGTCAGAGCATCATCAAGCACCCTACCGATTTTCGAAGATTGCGCAACATTCCCTCGGCTTGGCTTGAGTGTAGGGTGAAAGGTCGGTGTCGGATTGGGAAACAGAAAGCCCGCGCGACGGTGGCCGGTGAAGCCGAACAGGTTGGTGAGTGGGTCAGCGAGAGCGTCGTAGGAGCCTTCACCGATCCTACCATGTAACCAGTTATCTTCAATAAGCGCAGTATCGAAGTAGATCAGTGATCGTATGGTCAACTGAATTAGGTCGCGCGTGGGGCGATATCATCAGCAAGGGCAGTCGCGGCCCGTAACCGCATCGCAACTCGGTGTTGCCAAGGGCTGGGTTGCCTGATCCGCAGATGCCAGTGCTATTGAGCGCGTCGATCGATGACGTCCGAGCCGTTCAAGATCGGGATCATCTGATGGTCATAGTCAGCATCGGAATCGTCGATGGCTATGATGATCGCCACGCTTTTCCACTGTTTCACCTGTTCGAGTGCGTTGATCGTATCGACCAGGAAGGTCTGCTCGTCGAGCGGATCCGAGATGCCGCCTTCATGCCGAGTCTGATAGCGCTTGGCCTCGACATAGCTCACCGCGGGTTGGTTGTCGGTCGTCGGCTGCGACAAGCAGATCGTCGAGATCGTACTCGCGTCACTGTTATCGAGATCACCCTGTAAAAACCCCTCGATGGGCAACGGCACTCATGGTGACGAGGCCCGGTCCTCGTCAGTATCTGATATCGTTAAGATTCTTGGTACCGAGGGGGGGACTTGAACCCCCATGTCCTTACGGACGGTGGATTTTGAGTCCACTGCGTCTGCCGTTTCGCCACCTCGGCAATCGGAGCAAAAATAAATGACTCGCGGCCGTTCGCCCGAAGTCATGACTATCCTGCCAGATCATTCGGCCTCACCTCAAGCGCCCCTATGCGTCGCGAAATCCCCATGTTCCGCGTGTCGCTAGGACGCCTGACTTCGCGTTAACCCTTGGGCAGCCCGAGCACCCGCTCACCAAGGATGTTCCGCTGAATTTCGTTCGTTCCCGAATAAATCATCGGTCCGCGCGCTTCGAGCATTCTCCGGACCCAGATGCCCTGGTCTATCGCACGGCTGTCCGCCCGTTCGAGTTGCGCGAACGGGCCCAGCAGTTCCATCGCGAAGGCCGCGATCCTGAGTCCCAATTCCGTAGCACTCAACTTGATCATGGACCCTTCCGGCCCCGGCCGAAGCCCTTTGAGTTGGCGCGTAAGTTGTCGGAATCCCCTGTACCTGATCGCGGTAGCCTCCGCGGCGAACTGTCCAATCTTTTGCCGTACGCCCGATTCGTCCCAGAGGCGGTGCCCGTTTCGTGATAAGCTCATTGAGAGGCGCGCCAGATCGTGCACCCGCCTCATCATGATCCGTTCCTGGCCAGTCGATCGTTCGAAGGCGAGAGTGGTCTGGGCAACTTGCCATCCTTCATTTTTTTGTCCCACTATATTTTCGATCGGGACCCGCACGTCTTCCAGGAAAACCTGGTTGAAATGATGGGCGCCTGTCATCTGGACCAGCGGACTTGTGGTTATTCCCGGTGATTTCATGTCGACCAGAAGATAGCTAATTCCCTTATGCTTGGAGGCTGCGGAATCGGTGCGGGTGAGCAGGAACATCCACTGCGCATGATGCGCGAGCGACGTCCAGATCTTTGACCCATTAACTATGAAGTAGCCATCCCGTTCGACGGAATGGGTCTGGAGCGAGGCGAGATCCGAACCGGCGTTGGGCTCCGAATATCCTTGACACCAGATCTCGGCGCCGGAGAGCACATTGCGCAGATGACGCTTCTTTTGCTCGTCAGTCCCCCAATGGATAAGAGTCGGCCCCAGTAACCAAATCCCGGGACCAGTAAACGGTATCCCACTGCCGGCTCGTTCAAGCTCCTGGTCGCAGATGATCTCTTGCAGTAGGGTTCCGCCGCGCCCGCCGTACTCAGTAGGCCAAGTTATTCCCAGCCAACCGCCTTCGTACAACTTTCGATGCCATCGCAGCGTCGCTTCCCAGCTAACCTCATCTTCGTCCGCCAACGGACCCAAGGCGGGCCTTGCATATTGGCGATTCCCCTCGAGCCATGCACGAAACTCGGTCCGCAGGTGTTCATCCTCGATGCTATAGCTGAAGTCCATATCCTAGGTGGACCCTATCGATCCCGATTCACACACACGCTGATCCAGATTACTAAGGTTGAGTTGATAAGCTTGAACAGAAGGATCGATGAGGAAAAGCTATTTTTCCTCGTACCACTTAATCGCGCCACGTAGTCCCCGCTCCTTCTGGATTTCCCTAATCTCTTCGTTGCCGGGACCGAAGTGGAATATAGCGTCAAACTCGGCCCCGGCCTGAACAGATACGCGAAAGCCGCGCAGGTCCATCGCGCGGTTAATCGCGAGTTTTTCTAGCCTGAGCTTCTGTGCGGGCACCTTGGCAACGCGCTGCGCATAGCTGTAGGTCTCTTGCTCCAGGTTCTCCGCAGGAAATGCGCGCGTGGCAAACCCCATGCCCTCGGCTTCCTTGCCTGAAATCCTACTACCGGGAAGAAAGGCGAGATACTTCGTCCGATGCGGACCAACCATCCAATTCCAGAAGGCGCTGACATAACCGGCACCAGCCGGGATCGAAGGAAACCCGATTTGCGCATTCTCAGCGACGAAAATCATATCAGTGGAGATACACAACTGCGTCGCACCGGCGAGGCAATAGCCATGCACCATTGAGATCACCGGCTTCGGCAAATCGCGCAACCGCAGCCAGTGTTCGATATAGCGCTGCAGGAATCTTTGATCGTCGTCGATAGTGAATGGTTTCGAGGCGCCTTCGCTCCAGCCGCCAGTCAAGTCATAGCCAGTCGAGAAGGCGCGGCCCGCGCCACGAATGATTAACACTCTGATCTCCGGATCCCGTTCGACCTGTGTGAGCGCTTCGCCAAACTCGGCGATGAGCGCTGGAGACATCGCATTCAGCTTCTCCGGACGATTCAGCGTGAGCGTACCGATACGGTCCTGCTTATCCAGGATGATGGTCGTGAACGCCATAATGTCTCCTCACTCGAGATTCCCCAATACTCTATCGGGGCGATTACGCAATTCGACGGATAGCCAGTGACGGCACTCTCTTCGTAAGCCGCCAGATCGCTTGGACGAAATAGCTAATGCGCGCGGATAAACTGCGAAGAAGCTCAACGCGTCAGGATTTTTTCTCGGGCTCCCACAACCGTTGCCATGCGCGCAGCCCTTCCTGGAGGGTTTTCTGTACGGTTTCGGCTTGCTTGCGTGCCTCTTCGCCGAGGCTGCCCGTCCCGCTGCTGAAGGCTTCGGTCGCGCGGCGCCAATTCTCTGTCCACGCGTCCGTCGGACTGGACGACTCGGATTTCGATCCAGCTTTCGCGGTCGCGACCGTACGCCGAATCTCACGCTCCCACAACTCGAAGCCCTGCTCGAGCGCGGTAATCACGCCGTCCTTGCTCATGCGTGCGACACGCAGCCAATTCTCGACCAGCCGATCGCGATCGCCGCCAGCCGTACCGCCTGCGAGATTCTGCAGCGCCTTGCCGACCGCGCCGAGCGCCTCCGCATAAGCCTCGCTCGCCTTGCGAATCGCTTCCCCGATACCCGACAGATTGTCAGAAGCCATTGAGAAACCTCCCGAGAGCGCTTCCTATAGGTGTCCGACGCGGCAAGAATCCGCCGCCGGTGCGCCGCCATAAGCAACCACCATCGTCCTACAAATGGCGCTACATATCGACTGGCAATTCCAGATAATCGTTGTAGATGAAATCACGATGCGCGAACAATTGCGGGCTCGCCGCTCCCTTTACGATCGAATCCGTACAGTCATACATTTTCCGAAATCCCGCAGGCATCTGGCACAGATTATCCGGTAGCGGCGAAATCAGGGCGGCAAAAACCGCCCAATACAGATCAGCCGCAGTCAGCGTATTGCCGACGAGGAAGCGGCTGCCACGACTGCGCTGCGCTTCGAGTTGACGATGGAGCGTGGTCAGGATCTCCGCCACCCGGGTAGGAGCCGCCTCAGCGCCCTCCGCCGAATAGTCATACTTAGTCCCAAGGAAGCGCGAGCCCTGCTTGGCCCCATCGCTCGTATTGGGATTGGTCAAGGTCGAATGGATTATCATCAGACGCCGCGCCCATCCGAGACCGTTCTCGCCGCAGAGTTCGTTCGCGAGCCCGAACATCAGCATTCGATCGTTGATATCGGCGGGAATCAGCGGCGGATTTGGAGCCAACCGCTCGGTGAGATAAAGCTGGTCGTTCCAAATGGTGCGCGGACGCTCGTCGTTGTACACGAAGACCGGCGCAGTCGCCTGCTTGGTCCATTGCAGCAGCGGCAGGTTTTTCCCCATCAATTCCTGGCGTACCTTGACATAGGGCAGATTCTTGACGCGCAAAATCGCCTTGGCGGCCTCCGTCCATGGTCCCGGTACCGACGGCGTGAGCACCACGCGCAGTCCCTGCATCCCAATCGCCTGTTCGACATCGATATATTGTGCCATTGCGTATTCCCCCGAAATCAGCGCGGGCGGCACGATGCCGCCCAGTCCTCTCTCAAACGAGTATTTACTGCAATAGGCCACGCCGCGCCAGCGCGCCACAAACGGGAGGGAGCACTCACCGATGGTGCTGGTGCGAGAGGGGGGACTTGAACCCCCACGCCTTGCGGCACCGGATCCTAAGTCCGGCGCGTCTGCCATTCCGCCACTCTCGCTTGGAGACACAAGCTATTGGAACTCTAAGGTTTTTTGAAGGGCAGGCTAATCGCACATGCCGGCGCAAAAGCATGTGATCGCGACCGGGTAGTTTGTTCCTCGCTGAGATCTTTGCTTTTCCCAGGTGAAGTATCGTAAAGCGGCTGCATCGGGGCGAGACTCTGGTGCGGCCTATTCTTGACGATGGGCCCTAACGAGGATGCCGCTCCTGGTTCGAGACCTGGGATCGTTTTGCGGACGCTCAGAAGCTCAAGAATTCAATTGTGACCTGCAGGACGCCGAGCTTACCCGTCATGCATCCGAGGGTCTTTTGTAAATAGGCACAATTGTTTTACGTTTCCGTTATGCTGACTCTGCCGCGCGTACTCACTCACATTTTGCTATAGCGGCCGCCGACCCGATCAGAGTCGATGCTTAGACTAGCCGGCAGTGTCGGCATCCAGGAGTTCAAAGACCGGGTAGCGATTCGCGATCGGGACAAAGGCGCTCGCGGGCGATCCGGCGGGCACCGGGAAATAGCGCTGCACGAAGAGCTTGAATCGATCCAAATACTCTCGCAGCAGTTCGGGCTTGTCGGCCATCGGTACCGCCCGAACGGCATAGCGAGTGCGCGTACTGCCCTTTTTGAGCCACACCTGCCCGCTCGCTTCCGCGTTGCGAACCCATTGCGCGCGCCCCCGCGGACAAACGAGGAATTTGCGCTCATCGATCAAGAGCACATCGACCGGCGCCGAATAGACCTTGCCGGTCTTGCGACCGGTGACCTCGAGCAGATGGTAGTGGCGCGCTCCAATGCCGGCACCGACCATCCACCCCAATACACGATTGAAGATTCGCTCAAAGGTACTAAGTCGTAGAAATTCGCCGCCAGGATTTTCCGCCATGATCGACTCCCTCTTCGCCAAAGCACCTCTCGTTTGCACTGTCTCGCACTTGTATCATGACTGTGAGACTGGGTCGCCGCGCCGACGCAACCCTAGCCCGCATCAACCGGCATTCGCCGCCCCGTCTGAATCACGATGAAATACATTCTCCGCGCTGCCGTCCCGGACGATCAACCGTTCCTGTGGCAGATGCTCTATTATGCCGCGCACATGGACGAGAGCGATGAGGCAGCGGAATCGGCGCGCACCAATCCCGACCTCGCACCTTATGTCGATAGCTTCGGGCGACCCGAGGACGTCGGCGTGATCGCACTCGACGCTGCGACCGGCGTCAGGGCCGGCGCCGGGTGGCTTCGCCGAATGCCGGCCGCATGGCCGCTGTACCGTTTCGTTGACGCCTCGACGCCGGAGTTGGCCATCGCAGTGACGCCTGAGCATATCGGGCGCGGCGCAGGGAGTCTTATGATAGCGCGGCTGCTCATCGATGCTGCCGCGTTCCATTCCGCAATAGCGCTGAGTGTCCGTGCGAACAACCGGGCGAGAGCGCTCTATGAGCGGATAGGATTCACAGTCGTCGCTGAAATAACCAATCGTGTAGGCAGCAAGTCATTGATCATGAAGGCCGCTTTGACGCCCGTGCCACCCTCGCGCTGAACGAGCGGTATCCCGCTTCCGACATTTGAGCTGCACGCGCTCAAGCCGCACGGAAATTATTTTTCGCGTTCCCACTCAGCGCAACTATAATGCAATAGTCGTAATGCGATAAGCGCAACACGAATCATCTCCGATGAAGACCACAGAGCATAGCCGGATGAACCGTGCTCCCGACCGCGGCAAAGCAGCGCGAATCCGTGACATGTTCGCCACGATCGTCCCACGCTATGATCTCGTCAATACGCTGATGACGTTCGGGCTCGATCGCCGATGGCGCCGTATCGCGGTCGCGATGGCTGAACCGGCTGGAGGCTTCGCGCTCGATATCGCAACCGGCACCGGCGAACTTGCGTTCGAACTGGAGCGGGCGGGCGCGCGGGCGGTCGTCGGCGTCGATTTCTGTTACGAAATGGTCGCGGCGGCGCGGAAGAAATGCACTGCCGCGGACCAGGGGAAAAGCGTCGTCTTCGCGACCGGCGACGCGATGGCGCTACCATTTCCCGGCGCGACCTTCGACTGCATCGTCAACGGCTTTATGCTGCGCAACGTCGCCGATCTTGGCGTCACCTTCAACGAACTATATCGCGTGCTGAAGCCCGGAGGCCGTCTGATATGCCTCGATCTGACCCGGCCGCGCGGCCCGCTAAGCCGATTCTTCGATCTCTATATCGCGACCTTCGTGCCGTTGCTCGGTGTGGTGGCCGGGCGCAAATACGGCGCCTATCGATACCTTTTCCAATCGCTCACGATTCACCCCGGCGCCGACACGCTTGCCGGGATGATGCGCGACGCGGGCTTCGCCGAGGTTCACTATCGGCTGACGGGGTTCGGCACTGTCGCGATCCATTTGGGACGCAAGACAGCCGTAGACAAGCGCCTGCGCACCACGGGCTAGTCGGCGAATCGCCGCAAACATGCGGTAACTCGCGTGCTCCGTCGCTTGCTTCGCGCGACTGACCGGAGTCCGCTTGATTTACGTGGAGGACGCAACATGCGCAGCAGCGGGATCGATCATCTAATGATCAACGCCAACGACTACGATAGGGCGATACGCTTTTATGGCTGGTTGATGCCCAAGATCGGCTATCCACACTTCGAGAGTTTCAAAGAACCATCGCAAATGACCGGCTACTATGGCGACAGCGGAAGCCTCTGGGTCGTCCTGTCCGACCCGCCCTACCGCGACGAAATCTTCAACAAAGGCCAGGTTGGCCTGCGCGAGATCGCCTTTCGCGCCGAGAGCCGGCAGCAAATTGACGAACTAGCCCGCGGCATCTCCTCCCATGGCGGACGCATCCTCGACCCGCCGCGCGAATACGAATACCGTCCCGGCTACTACTCGGTCTTTTTCACCGATCCCGACGGTTTGAAGCTTGAGGTCGTGCACTACCCCGAATGAAGCGTCGCGCTCGCGGCTGCCTTGAGGCCCCCGGGCGTAACTTTAGTCACCCGACGAACGCTAGGCGGGGCGGGTTTGAGCCCGTAGCAATACTTACGGTAGCGACCACAATTTGTTAGCAAGCGTGCTCATTGATTTAGGAAATTTGGTTAGATAGGTTGCACTTGGGGCTGGTTCCCAAACAGCCAAGGAGGCGTGGGTGATGGATCTGCCGAAGTGCCAAAAATGCAATGATGGCACACTGATACCGCTCTCTGACTATGGGCAGGAGGGCGCCTCGGTAATTTTCAAAGCGTGGGCCTGCACTAATCCTGATTGCGGCTTCAGCCTGCGCGTAGATAAAGGCGAAGTCACGTACGGCAAAAGGATCGAACCCAAGCATTAACCACCAGGTGGGCGCGAATAAAGGCGTTACCTACTGGGGTGACGCTTTTTTTATTTTTTTGATACTATCAGTGAGGGGGACCCCTTGCGCCGAGGCTGAGGCAGACAATCATGGCAACGTCCGTCTATCGCGCCGAACCGATCGGATCCCTGCTGCGTCCGGCCTGGCTGGTGGACGCACGCAAAGCGCTCCGGCGTGGTGAAGTCTCGGCCGCGGGCTACAAGAAAATTGAAGATCATGCGGTCGAAGACGCAATCGCACTGCAGGAGCGTTGCGGCCTCGACGTCGTAAACGACGGCGAGCAGCGCCGTCTGAGCTTCCTCGGCTCGCTAGTCGAAGCGACCGAGGGACTGACGCGCACCAACGCCTTAGCCAAGCCTTGGCGCGAAGACGACGGCAGCGTCGAGCAATTGACGCTCGGGCTTGCCGTGACCGGCCGCCTGCGCCGTCGCCGCTCCCTCGTCGATGAGGAATTCAGCTATGCCCGCGCCTGCGCGAAAGCGCCGCTCAAGGTTACCCTGCCGAGTCCTCTGATGCTCTCGATGTTCTGGTCGCCCGAGGAATCGCCCAGCGTCTACCGCGATCCCTTCGAGCTCTTCGCCGACGGCGCCGAGGTCATCCGCGACGAGATTCGCGAATTGGTGCGGCTGGGCTGCGAGTACGTGCAGATTGACGCGCCGGAACTCGCGATCCTGGTTGATCCCACCGCGCGCAACGCAGTCTTCGAGGCCAACGGCATCTCGCCCGCCCGCATTCTTACCGATGGCGTCGATCTGCTCAACTCGCTCGCAGTGATTCCCGGAATTCGCTATGGATTGCATCTATGCCGCGGCAACAACGATGGGCGCTGGCTGAGCCGCGGCGGCTACGAATCGATCTCGAAGGAAGTTTTCAGCCGCGCACGCCGCTATTCCAGCTTCCTGCTCGAATACGACGACAGCCGTTCAGGCGGTTTCGAGCCACTCGCCGACGTTCCGCCCGACAGTTTCGTGGTACTCGGGTTGGTCTCGACCAAGAAGAATCGCCTCGAATCGGAGGAGGAGTTGCGTGCGCGTGTCGCCGAGGCAGCGCGCTTCTTCCCTCACGACCAGATGGGACTCTCGACCCAATGCGGCTTCGCGTCTGGAATCAAAGGGAATCCGATTGACACCATTATGCAGGAGAAGAAGCTGCTGCTGGTCAGTGACCTCGCCCATCGCCTGTGGCACTAGCCGGTGCGTCCGTCCGGAATCCATCTGCTGTGCTCGTGGATTAGTTCTGCCAATCGCTCACTCTGCCCGTATCCGCCTGACTTAGCCGCCCGAATATCACGAACATCAATCACTTATTGAGGCGGCCAGTTGATCCGCAATCACTTGGGCCACACATGCGGTCAGGCGTTTAGCCGTCGGGATGTGCAGGAACTCATTGGGGCCGTGGGCATTCGAATGCGGTCCGAGTACGCCCGTGATGAGAAACTGCGCCGCCGGAAAGCGGTCGCCCAGCATTCCCATAAACGGAATCGTACCGCCCTCACCCATATACGCGGCGGGCTTGCCGAAATAGCTGCGTGACGCCGCCTCGAGCGATTGCTCCAGCCATGGCGCAATTTCTGGCGCATCCCACCCGCTGGCAGCCCAGTTTGGCTCGAAGCTCACGTGCGCCCCATGCGGAGGATCGGCTTCAAGGATGTTCTTGAGCTTCGCGCTTGCATCCTTCGCGTCGCAATCGGGCGGCAACCGCAGCGAAAGCTTGAGCGTGGTGAATGGGCGCAGCACGTTGCCCGCGTTGCCCGCCGCCGGCAGCCCGTCTGCACCCACGATCTCGAGCGCAGGTCGCCAGGTGCGGTTGAGCACCAGCTCGGATAGGTCCGTATCGAGCGGCGCCGCGGATCCGACCCACGGAAAGCGCGCATACATCACGTCGCCGATCGCAGTCGCTGCGGCCTCCGCCTGTCGCCGCCGCGGATCTGGAATATGCGTATAGAAATCGAGCGTGGTGATGCGGCCGGTATCCTCCTCTTCGATGCGGCTGAGGAGTTGCCGCACGATGCGAAAGGTTGATGGCACGACGCCGCCAGCATCGCCCGAATGCACGCCCTCGCTCAGAATCTCGACCCGCAGAGTGCCGCCCGCCAGGCCACGCAGCGAAGTCGTACACCATAGCTGATCGTAGTTGGCGCAGCCCGAATCGAGCGCGATTACCAAACCCGGAGTTCCGATCCGTTTCGCCAGATGCTCGATATAATGTGGCAGGTCAAAGCTGCCGCTCTCCTCGCACGCTTCGATCACGATCACGCATCGCGCGTGCGCGACCCCTTGCGCTTGCAGCGCGCCGATGGCTGCTAGACAGGCGAACAGCGCATAACCGTCGTCCGCGGCGCCGCGGCCATATAAGCGATCGCCCTCGATTACCGGCTGCCACGGATCAAGGCCCTCGCGCCATCCCGCCATCTCGGGCTGCTTATCGAGATGGCCGTATAGCAATATCATCTCGCGCGCATCGCCGGGAATTTCGATAAACATTAGCGGAGTCCGGCCGGGCAGCCGCACCACTTCCAGCGCGAGCCCCTTGATCGGTTGACTGCCCGCCCATTTCTCGAAGCGCGCAACCACCCGATCCATCTCACCGTGCTCCGCCCATGCGGGATCGAAAGCGACCGACTTGTTCTGAATCCGGATATATTCCGCCAGCTCCGCGACGATCGATTCGTCCCACAGCCGGTTGATGTAATTCGTGAGCGCCGTCTGATCCATATGATGACAAGCCTACGCGAGAGCTTCCTGCGACACTAGGCGAGCTTGCGAGCCGAGCTGACGAGTCCGCGATCTGCACAAACCGGTTCGAGTCTCTGCTACGGAAGCTCTGCAAATGTCGGGCGCGCCGATTAAGAATCTAATCGCTGCGCACCTCGCGGACTCGTTTGATCGGCTCGCACGAGGGCGCCTGGTGACGCTCAAAGCTGGTGCTTTGCGGCGCTCCAAAACAGGAAAGTGTGGGAAAGTGCTAGGGAAAATGGGTTTGTTTTGTTAAAAAAATTTTGCAGCTCTTCGGCTCCTATCGTGACCTGTCGTTTCCGCAGCGCATACGCTTTGAAGCAGTGTACTCCTTTTTGAGTGAGTCGGCGCGGCGCGAAACGAAGGAAACTTGCGCAGAGCTTCCCTAGTAGCGTCGAATCGCCGTTCACGTGAGCTGCGATGAACAATGAAAATTGCCCTCACCCACATACGAAGTTCTTACGCTTCGCAGGAGTGAGGGCAGGGTTACTCAGCTATTTTGCTCGTCTGCGGTTAATTCGGGACCCACGCGAGCGCTCGAATCTCGCCGAACTCACGGCGCACCTTGTTCCACGACTCGCCCGCGTCCGCGCTGACATAGACGTAACCGTGCAGGCTGTTTGCGACCACGACATTTGGATCCGCCGGATTGGTCGCCAACCAATAGATGACCGAATTCGGCTCATCCGGCAGCTTCGCCGGCGCCCAGCTACGGCCGCCATCGGTGGTGCGTTGAATCGCACCGCGCTTGCCCGGGATGAAATCGCCGTTGCCAACGAAGATCGTATCGGGATCGTCTGCTTTCAGCGCGACGCCGCGGCAGTACGAAATCGCGTCGCGTTCGGAGAAACGCGGGAATCCATGTAGCGCCCAGCTATTGCCCTCATCGACGCTGCTCCACAGTCCGTCCGGTGTAGTTGCGTGCAGTTTCGGCTCAGGCCCGGAGCCGAACGCGAGCCCATGGATGTCGCCGTTGAGTTCCTTGGGGCCGAGTGGCGGCAAATGCACCCAGGTGTCACCACCGTCCCGGCTGCGAAAGACACCGTCGATCTCGACGCCGACGAAGATCGTCTGCTCGTTGCGCGGATCGAACAGGATATTGGTCACTTTCGGCGCACCCGCGAGGCACTTCTCGACAATCGGTATTTCGAGCTTGTCCCAACTCGCGCCACTATCCTTCGAACGGTAAACCGCCGGCGGCTTGGTCCCCGCCAGGATTATTTTGGGATTCTTCGGATGCCACGCCGTCGACCAGATCTGCATCCCGTCCATTGGCGATTCGATCAGCTTCCAAGTCGCGCCATTATCCTCGCTGCGAAACAGCCCGGCCTCCGATCCCGCCAGCAGATGATGCGGATTGTGCGGCGATACCGACAGCGATCGAATCTGGACCTCGCCCGGCTCCGCATGGAATGGCAAATCCATCTTGCTGCGCCGCCAATGATCGCCGCCGTCGGGACTGAACCATACGCCCGCGCCAACTGTGCCTACGCAAATTGTGAAATCTTGTGCCATTGCATTAGTCCCTCGAATTCTCCCTGCCGATCAGACGTCCCCTGATCGGAGTACGCGCCCCGGCATCGCGCCGCTAAGCTTGCCATGCTCATAGAGCACTTCGCCGTTAACGACAGTGTATTCGATTCCGCGCGAGGGCATCACCAGTCGCCGTCCGCCGCCCGGCAGATCGTTACGCATCTCACCGCGCTTCGACGATCCAACCGTATTGTAGTCAAACACGACAACGTCCGCGGCCAATCCGGGTGACAGCCGCCCGCGTCCTTTTATGCCGAAATAGTCCGCCGGCTCCGAAGTGATCCGCTTGACGGCGTGCTCCAAAGTCATCGCCTGCTTCTCGCGCACCCACGTGCCGAGCATGTAAGTCGCGTAGCCCGCGTCGCACAGCATATCGACATGCGCACCACCGTCCGACAGCCCCACCATCGTGCGTGGGTCGCTGATCAGTTCTGGTATGCGTGCCTCGTTGGCGTTGAACAGCGCCATCGTGAACTGGATCTGCAGGTCGTCCTCGAGCGCCAGGTCTAGGAAGGTATCGACGCCATCCTTGCCGCGTTCTTTGGCGATGTCGGCGACGGTACGCCCCTCGAGCGGCTTCATCGACGGCGTGAAGACTTCCTTGACCTCCAACCGCTCCCATTTGCCACTGAAGATATCCGGCTTTTTGAGCGCCTCGCGAAAAGCGTTGCGGAAACTTTCGTCGCGATAGATCTTCGCCTGCACTTCCTTGGGCTGATTGAATACGGGATTCCAGCTCGCGAGATTGGCGAAGATAAACGGGTTGCGCAGTTCGATCTGAATGATCAGCGGACGGCACGTCACCTGTGGCACGCCACCCCGGCGAATCAAAGGCGCGGCCTGACGCAGCGTATCCTGGCACGCCTCGGGCATATCGTCGCGATTGAGCAGCGCAAGCCACGTCACCGGCCTTCCGCTCTCGGTCAGCAGCAGGTCGAGAAAATTGTATTCCTCTTCGTTCATGATCGAGACCGACCGGGTCAGCGCTACTTCCATCGCCCCGCGGCCCAACTCGCGCAATGCGTTGGCGTATGCGCGATACTCGTCAAGGCTCGCGTTGCGGCACGCCAGCGGCCGTCCCTTGTAGCCGATATGCTGCGGTGCGGTAGTCGTCGTAAAGCCGAACGCGCCCTTCGCAACCGCTTCTTTGATCAACGCCTTGATTTGCGCAGTCTCTGCGACCGTCGCCGACCGCTCCATCGATTCCTCGCCCATCACGTAATGGCGAAATGGCGTCAGCGGTGCGAGAAAGCCCAGGTTGATGCCGCTGCCGCGCTTTGCCGCCGCATCCATATATTCGGGAAAGGTCTCCCATTCCCACTTGATCCCCTTACTCAGC